>Ga0137372_10003366_pt1 | contig 15581 bp, 13 predicted proteins | sample SagtaG_6_FD_104911 | JGI IMG/M metagenome (GOLD analysis project Ga0137372, IMG submission 104911) | Vadose zone soil microbial communities from Sagehorn Ranch, Mendocino, California, USA - Sage1_R_60_16 metaG | ecosystem: Environmental > Terrestrial > Soil > Vadose zone | place: USA...
ATCGCCTACTACAATCGCACGATGGCCAAACCCATCAAGTGGACGTATACGGGGCTTAGCTAATCGTGGAGCTGTTTACGCCTCAGTGTACTAGCGTCACAATAAAGAAATCAGCTACGATTTTCCCTCATCTGGTACATCTTCAATTAAATCAGGCACTGTCATGCCCAAAGCCTTGGCAATTTTATCAAGCGTGCTATACGCCACATCACGATAAGGATCACTAAAAATGGCCTGAACAGTTTTATAGTTCACATCCGCAATCCTCGATAAACGTGTCATACTAATTTTCTTTTGCTCTGCAATTTCCCGCACACGCAGACGTATCATAACATTCCTCGTTGCTGATAGTTGGCATAATACTACGGTCTCATCTCGCTTGACACAAGTCCCATTAAATGGTACCATTTAATATATCCTTTATATGGAACCACTAACTACATATATGACAACAAGAGATGTGAACAGTGACAGATACAAATTACGAAAACAGGCGGGATTGCATACAATTTACCCCACCAACACAGCCACTACACCGACTCAAAACCCCGCCTCTTACAGAAGAAGCAAGAAACATCATCGTAAGACACGGCTGTACGCTGGACGAGAACACAGACGAGTGCATGGTATCTTTTCCAGAAGGAACAACACGTACCGAAATTCTCCCACGCGTGATGACCGAGCGGTATCACATCACGTTCCCTGATAACCACAAGCTTCAAGAAATTTACGACAAATATAGAGAAATCAGCATACTTCTGTACCCATGCGAATAGCTTACCACTCAAAAAGAAACCTGAATTCGGACTTCCGATCCTCTGGTAGAGGCGAGGAAGATGTAACAGAGAATCAGGAAATAAGGTATCATCTACCGTAGGAGGAAAAGACAGTGGCGCCGCCCAAATATCCAATCATGGATGTCGAGGACTACCTGACACTCGACCGGAATAGCAAAAACGCTCGCTACGAATACCTGAATGGCGAACTCAGGATGCTGGCTGGTGGAAGCACCTATCACTCGATGATTAAAGCCAACCTGACCATTGCGCTCGGCCAGCTCATAAACGAAAGTCCATGCTATGTCTACAACTCAGATATACGCTTGCAGCTCTCTGAGTCACGCCATGTCTATCCCGACATCACGGTAAGCTGCGATCAGCGTGACCAGAAACTTGACGACATGATACGCAACCCTCACATGGTCGTCGAGGTGCTTTCTCCAACCACCGAGAACACCGACAGGGGAAAGAAGTTCATATATTACCAGGATTGCCCGACCATCCAGGAGTACTTGATGGTTGATTCTGAGAGCATACGCATAGAGGTGTACCACCGCGAAGAAGACGGCTGGAAGCTTCATACTCTAAGCAGTAACCCCTAAACTGCGAAATGTGGGTCTCAATTGAAACATATTTGATTTAGTATCAATCCTTGCGTCTATTCTAAAAGATAGCGAATTTACTACTTGTTATCAATAATCTTCAATGATCTGGCACAATAGGGGTTACATCATAACGACTTCTATGATATAATAGAATGAGTCTACTACTACTACTACTGCTATATGGCCGTACGAGCAATTTTTCACATTGCTATAGTAGATGTAAATAGCAGAGGGGTTAAGAGGTAGAACATGGATGTATTCAACGATACGCTACAACGGATAGCAGAAGAAGCGAAATTACGTTGGAATGAGGAAACAAGAGGCTCACTTAAAGTTTCCGTTATGGGACAAACAGGCGTAGGAAAGTCTACACTTATTAATAGTTTGTTCGATGTGGATCTGAATACCGATCCGGTACGTCCAGGAACTACTAAAATTGAAATGCGTTCTGTAGAAGGAAAACAGGGCCATAAAATACTTTTTTATGATCTCCCCGGTATTGGAGAGTCTCAAGGGAAAGACGAAGAATATCTCAAGCAGTACAAGCAAATGCTACTTGAGTCTGATGTTGCTATATGGGCTATCCACGCTGACAGCCGATCAGTTTCATTTGACCGCGATGCTCTACACAAGTTGCTTGAAACCGTTGATAAAAACCAACAAATCCAATTGATGAGCAAAATAATCTTTGTCCTCACGAAAGTTGATCTCTTAACTCCAGTCTTGTCTTCTCCTTGGATTTTATACAAAGTCGGAGACGAGGGTGTATTTGAGACAATGGATCCTGTTGATCTACTCATCAAGCAGAAGGAACAGTATTTCCAAGAGTCATTTATTAAGTCTTCACCATTTAAAGATTTAATCAAAGGTCAAACATACTGTTCCTCCAGATTCAATGTAAGGGAACCAAAGCTACGTTATAGTAGGAATATAGTGTATTATGATGGTCTCTTAGATGAAGGGGAGCGGAATAGGTTGATTGATTCCTATCGTCGTCATAAAGATGTGTTTAAGAGGTTATATGATAATTACCGAGTAATTCCGTGCTCCTCACGTTATAAATACAATTTAAATCTTCTCATGCGTGTCGTTACAGATAAACTTGCCTCAAAGTCAACAGGGAAATTCGGAGGGTTTCTTACGACTAGTACGATGGATCGAGTTCCTTTTTCACAAGCGGTACGCTATGTCAATATTGTACGTGTAGAGTGAAGATGAAATTGTAAGTCCGATCAGGTCAAAATCCATAGGAGGGCAAAATGACCAGTTACCCTGATTATGAGGTAAAGGATTTAGCAACACGGGCTCGTGCTCGGATAGAAATGGATGAAAAATATGCGAGAGAAACCCTAGAAGCATACGAGACAAAAAGGCGGCTCAGAATTGACGAAATAATAATAGAAGTCATACAGAATTTTTACGGAAAGGTGGTATATGAGCTTGTCGACCAAGTGAAAAAACTTCTTCCTAAAGAATGGTTCTGATTGATATTAGGCCTCAAGGAAGATGCATTTTGTAGTTGGCTCCAAGGAAATACCATAATGGGAAATGAAACTCATCAGTCTAGCCTATGGTCTGGTGGGCTTATCGCGGCTAGTTTCATCTTTTTGCAAGGCTTCCTTTCAAAAAGTTCTCTTGATTTCACTAACCTTATTTCGATATTTGCTTTCGCCTTCGCAATACCTATTTTGACTTGTAACATCCTTGTTAATTTCGCAAGGAGAAAAACCAATGAAAAGGCTTCAATTAGAGAGATTCTGTTCTATTCAGCCGGAATAATTGCTTCTCTGATCGGTATTGCTGCCGCTTTCTACTCTATGTGTCACACATCTGCCGTCGTATTTTTGATTATTACGATTATCGCTGTTATCGTTTACTTCAAATTAACTCCTTCCCAGAGAGCCTAAGAGTCCACAAATCCACTTCAAAACTACAAGAATTGTAAGGTTGATTGAAATATTGAAGATTTTACCAAATGTGAGGAGGCCTCTGAGGAACAAGGAATGCTGTTGGCGAAATGATTTCTCCCGCTTATTTCACATACACTCACATTCCGCAGTTTTGGAAACGGTTTTGTTGAATTTTATCTAGCGCATCATTTACCTGTTCTTCCTCTTGTTAAAGACTAAGAATAAACCTAGCAATGGGGCAGAACTTCGCTAAGACGAGTATTGCGGGCATCAATTTACTGCTACGCTAGCGATCTTTAATATTCAGAAAAACTTCGTGCCAAACTGCGGAATGTGAGTCAGAGTGGTTGAGATGCGGAATTTGGACACTACACGCTCATTTTTAATAGTAATACCCCTGGGAAGCACAACCGAATTCACTTGGAATACGATCGAAGAAAAACCACCTAATAGGGCTTTTTTTGCTAACACCTACTCGATAATTTGTATTGTTCACAAAATAATCAGGAAATGAAGGCAAATAGTTCTTCACTCCACTGCCTAAGCTGATTGATTCTCTCTGTCCAGCGTGTAGGCATCCATATATGAAGGTCATCCAACATCGTCTCAACTGAGAGTACATCAGCAAAATTATAGTCGGCAATTACTGCCTTACGTCCACTGTCGCTGGTTGCCCCCCAAATGAGAATAGCACCACATACGAGGTTGGGAAGAGGATGGCTACCTACACGGACATCAAAAATTGTGGGATTTTGGGCCAATTGCAAAAACTCCTGGAATGCAGAGCCTGCTAACTTCTGGTTTACAATCCTCTGCAATTGCACGCTATCCACCAATCGTAGATAGCGGTAATTGTCGAACTCTAGCCAGCATTTCATCTCCGCTATGAATATCTCTCCTGTGTCACGGAGGCGTAAGGTAAAATCGAGGGTGGATCCACGCTTGCCCGATATCCATAAGGTAGGGCGTCCCAGGTTTTCGTATGGAGCTGTAGGGCACGCACACCAGTTCTGAACAACCTCTTCGTTAAACAGCCCAAAAAGTCGAGCAAGATATTTGTCGCGAGCAGGATTAGAGGTTTTGAAGATACTTTCAAATTGTGATTTCACTAAACGCTCCTTTCCACTTACGACTGATATTGATTTGGAGAGACATCTTCTTCGTTTAACATACTTATCAGTGCCTTGGCACACATAATATACTCATCCTTATTGTTCATATCCTGGCCCAACCAGTGAGCTAGTTCTTTTAAGAGTGGGAAATGAAACTCCGATTGATCATCCTGCTCGTCTTCTTTGTTTTGTTCTAAATAGATCCCTTCTTCGTTCAGTATGGTTACCAGCAGCCACTTCATAGCAAAACTATACGGGTCTTTCCCAAAATCGCCGCCGTTGCCTCTCTCCTCACCTTCAGTGTGTAAAGAGTGAACTAATTGATAGAGAGCATATTGGAGAACAGGCCACACCGACTCTGATGAACCACCTATAGGAAGCTCATGCGATCCACGGAGAAATTGCCGCATACGCCGAAAAAGCGTTTCACCTACTTTGTCAACATCAATATCATCGCGCTTTTTCCAGCGCTCAGGGATTTTATATACTCTGGACAGTGTATCTATCTGTGTTTTATAAGTATTTTCTTTCGTCGTAGAAACAAGATCGATGAAGGATGGAATGGGAGTTTGCATATCAATATGCAGCCTCGTTACACTACCTAAGCCTGGTCCACGGTATGGCAAAACAATGTCCTGTAGCTCTAATCGATTATCTGGATTGTTCTTATCAGGCTCTAACGGGTCTTTATCGCCATGAACGGCTGAATTGCAGAGATGGCAGATAGGGACAAGATTATATGGGTGACAGGCAAAATGTGGATATAGGCTTTGTGGAAAGTAGTGTTCAATGTCAGTGTAAATATTACTACTGCTGCCATCGCCGTTACCAATACTAACGTAGCTGCCCACTTCGTCACATATTGGACAAACGTAGAGTGATTTGTTTTCAGTGAAAAAGGCTTTAAGGAAATCTTGTCTGCGAAAGCCTTTTGCTTGTAAGTCAGAGAAAAGACACTCAGGAAGTCCTGTTTCTTTGCCTAACTCATAATAAAACCTACGGAGAAAGTCAGCACCTGCTTCCTGCCAAGAGCCTTTAGAGAAAGGCTTGAAATGAGTGACCAGTCCCTTTGGAGAAGATGCCGAGAGTTGTTGTACTTCGTGTTGTAGCCTTTCGACAAGCTTTTGCTTCTCCTCAGCCGGTCCAGTTGCAAATTTTTCAAGCTTTTCCCGACGGCTCTTACGCCAAATCCATTGCGCAATTTTTAAGCTACGTTCTTGTTTGGTATTATCGAAGCCTTTGGCCTGAAGATATGCAGCGCATCTTCCTTCATCGAGGTCTTTTTCAGTGACTGCATAGGAAAGTAGTGCCATCTGAACATCGACAACCTCGCTGAGCCTTTGCTTTGTCAGCATAGGAAGTTTGACCTGGTGAATCATCGTTGTGACAATTCTCTTTCTAGTTGCGCCAGCCTTCTCCGAATCTGGTAGCTCCAATAGCCCGGCCCTACCTCGGCTAGCAGGTTCTGGAGTTGTTTTTGTTGATCTTGCTTATCGATACGGTTACTACGCAGAGCTTCACGAATCCTATCAACGCTTTGAGCGCCTGTGGCCTCTGGTGCATTGAAGATGTTCACAATTATATCGCTGGGATCAGCGGCATAAGTACGTATGGTGGGCTGGAACGTTTCGGAAGTAAACGTACCGTTTCGATTGAGGACGATAATATTGTCATTTTTCGCGTCGGTCAGGGTTATACTGGAATGTGTCGTAATCACGGCGTGGCTAGCTCGCCCGTTCATTACTTTGGCGATTACATATACGATTTGACGCTTCCAATAATCATTAAAATGTACCTCTGGCTCATCTAGCAGAATGAGCGACTCTGTATCGCCCATTAATGAAAACAGGCACATCCTGCCTAAAAAACTGCGTTCACCATCACTAAGCCAGTTAAGAAGTAAGAGAGGCGTGTCTTTGTTCTCTCCCTTGTCTTCTCTGTTCTCTCGTTCACTTTTACTACGCTTAAAAAAGATATTGATCTCTGAAAGGACTGGCAAATTATCAAAAGGTGGGTCGTAAAGGCGTACTAGCTGCTCATAAAGATGCAGTCCTCGCGCCGACGGTGGGATATCCTCTCCTGCTCTCTTGGCACATTCCAATATTCTACTGGCATAGCCATTATCTTGAGAGGGAAAATCGAAAAGCAGCAGATAATCTGATCCGATACGTAATTTGCGGGTAGCGACCTTTTTTAGGAGTTCAACAAAATCATACTCCCATGTGGTATCGCTTGTTAAGCCTTTGTTCATACGCAATTTTAAGGAGAAACCACGCACAGACTGGATTTGAGCCTCTTTGAGGACGCCATCAAGCAATCGTTCAAGAGAAGCCAGGTCAGCCAGCAAACCGCACAAAGTGACAACTGGAAGGTACTTTGAGCGAATAAATAAGAAAGGGTCCTCTGCCTCGTTTGTGTTCTCGTTTAACTCTTCCAGATTGATCGGTTGAAGAGGTCTACCAGGAAGCTCTTGAATAGCCAGTTGAAGACTATTCAAATCAAGTTCCCCCAAAGCATCCTTAAGAGATTCCTCCGGTTCAGCTACCAGTAACGTCTCCTGTTTTTCCCATTCTTCCTCTGCGCCAGTAGTCAGAACTACAATTCGCCTGGGGAGATAAGAGATAGAAAAACTTCTTGGCTTAGGATCATCGTTGTAAAATACTTCCGGTTGAGGATCACCTGATTTATTTTTTATTCTAAATTTTTGTATTTCTTTGTCAACACCCAACTCATATATCAGTTCAAATCCAAAGGGAATCGATTGATTGGTAGGAAGTCTGCGTAATACCTCGAACAATGCCCGTAACACCGTTGATTTTCCACTGCCATTTACTCCTACCAGAAATGAAAGGGTATAGTCCTTATTAGATGCCTCAGCACTCTCCACCTCGCTATCCCTCACAAATGGGATCGTTAACTGACGAAGTACATGATAGCCATCCACGCGGAAACTTAGCAATTTCACGGCAGTCTCTCCTCAAAATACCGGTTACAGGTCTCTATTGCTCATCCCATAGGTCTCGTTTGGTCACACGTCGAAACAATGGCGTTTTGATTGACTGGCGTTTATTGGGATCAACAATGGTCACAGGGACGATGATGCCCATCCACTCGAATAATTCCAGCGTTAAACGAGCTTCCTTTTCTTCTACACCGTTTTCTATAATATCCTTTAAGCTAAATAAGCCGTTTTTGTCGCTGTGTTGCTCGCTCACTTTGCAAAGACATTTCCAAACTGCTTGCTGCTCCCTGGAAATATCCGGAAATGGCATAACATCTCGCTCTTCATCGGTAAAAGCATCTTTTTCGCGGGCCAAAGGTGAGGGTAATTCCAATTCAGCAATAGGGCGTTGGTCGATTCGTCCTAGCAAACCATTTACCTGCTGCAGAAATGCAGCTTGTTTTGTATACACCTGTCCCAACAATTTAGCCGGAGGGGTACTTTCTCGTAAATCGCTGATTGTATGCACATACTGACTGGGCTGCAAGTTATCCGACATAATTCCCCTCGTGGAGACAGCAACGCCAAGTAGTCCATGGCCATTAGTCATAGCTATTGCCTGCGTAAAGAGTGCCTTTTCTAGGAGTGACTGTGAAGGAGGAACATCTCTGTCACGCGAAACTTGATATAACTTCTGCAAGAGCTTTTGATGCTCTTCCTCATTCCGTATCGTATCATAACCCTTATTTGTTGGTTCAGCTTGTACAGTGCTATCCTGCTGTATTGGTAGTTGAACATAATACGTGCCTTGCTCGTTGTTTGGCTGAGTAAACTCTATCAGGAAAAAAGCCGGTGCAGTACCACGTTGCGAACAATGCGCCACACGTGAAATCGTAGTGCCGTTAATCGCCTCGATCAAAAGACCTTGCTTATCCCCTAATGAGACTTTTTTTATAACTAAGAGAGGATTATCTTCTGGAAGATAACGATCGTCTTCTTGCTGATTGCCATATCTCTTCAGCATATGCTCAACCAATGTAAGCTCGTTTTGCTCTTCTGGTTTAGCGGTCAACACATCACGCCTGTTCCCCGCCTCATAACCATCTGTAGCCGGTCGAAAAAACCAGGTGGTGTTCTGTTGAAGATACTCTTGATTTGCTTTTCTTTTCTGGATAAGCAAGATATGCGTAGCTATTGCGCTGAACGGTTTCAGGGCATCTGGAGGTAGTGAAATAAGTGCTTTCAGGTCATAGTCTCCGTTAAAATTACCTTCCTCATCACGGCCAATTAATAAATCACGTACTTTCCTGGCACCGCTTGCCCCACTGAAGAGAATACCGTTAGGCACAAGCACCGCAGCCAGGCCTCCTTCTGCTAATGCTTGTAAAACTAGAAGAGTGAGAGCTACTGTACTTTCGGAAATCTCAAAGCCAACCACATCTTTAGCTAATGCCGCATTGACGGTACCTCCGAAAGGGGGGTTCATGAGGATTCGCTCAAAATGTCTGTTCGCTAGTTCTTCTTTCATAGCACGTAGTGCATCTTTGACAATAACCCTTGCCGCTGTCTCACCGTGCAATCGCGTATTCACCCATGCCAGCTTCGCCCAATCGGGTGAGATATCAATACCAATAATCTCTTTTGGTCGCTGTTCGGAGTCTTTGCGTTCTACCAGCAATCCTCCACTCCCGCAAGCAAAATCCACTAATGTATGCGTGTCGTCAAGTTGAACAAGGCTGCGCATATACTGCGCAATATGACGAGGTGTAGGGTAGTAACCGTTGCTTATCTGCTGTGGCCTAAAAAGAATATGGCGATCAAAGAGAGCTGCTTTCTTGCCTGCTATATCGAGCGTTTCATCGACATTTTCAACAGCTTCATCCAGCAATCTCTTAATCTCACCCAGCTCGAGATCACCACGAGCTACCTGCTTTCTCAGTTGTAGATCAATATCTGATGATTGTTCATTGTCTTCCGTTAACAAAGCTGCAAGATGCTCTATGATGAGATCTTCACTAGCAACACCTGCGGAGCGGAAACGTGACCAGATGGTATTGAGCAGTGTTTTTACATCTGGCATCGTCACAACTCTCCTCTAAATGCCTGGTTAAGAATGCCTTGTTCTACCTGTTGGAGGATTTCTGCGTCTTCTTTAGCCATATTTTGTAGTTCGTCAACACCTTCTTGGATAGAGTCGAGGTAGTTTACTATATACTGTTGCTCGGTCTTATCAGGGAATGGAAGCTCATATGAGAAAAGTTCGCTTCGATTAATCTTTGGCATTCGAGCACGTCCTGACTTAGCCTTAGCAAATTCGGTGAAAGGAGGAGCAACCAAGGACCACACCAGGAAGCGCGGTAGTAGTTTATCCGATATAACTGAAAGAGGATAAATATCGGCACTACACAGTCCTCTAAAATCGACGAATGCCACTTTTCGCAAATAAGGTCTGATTTTCGAGTAGAGAATTACGCCAGGATCGAACAAGTAATTACTGCTAGTAATCTGATCCTCTTCTGCTGTATGAAATGCTCCAAGCCGACAGGTTTTAGATTCTATATTCTCTCCACCAATGTGGGGTAGATGTTTATAGCTAGGAAGTCGGGGGTCAACTTGGCGTGCTAGAATATCAACCAATTGCCCAAGTGGCAATTTACTTGACCAATTCCTGGTAGCAGCTTCATGGAAAACCTCTAAAAGCACTCCATCCATCACCTGATCAATATCCTGGCGCATACTCTCAAGAGTGTCCTGTGCTTCTCTCAAATCTGCCAGTAATGACCCAATGCGGTCTACAATACGATGTTGGATATCGAGAGAGCGAATGTGGTTATTTGGAAAAGGAATCGGTGCAACTAAACTATAAACATCTTCTCTGTTTAATCCTGGTACAGCCGCACCTTTGTTTATAAACGGAAGGATTTTCAAAAAGAAATAAATGTATTTAGGATTCACAAACGAAGCGAATTGATCGATGTAGTAAGTGGTATCTATAGGCCAGCACGATTCCTCAGAATAAAAAATTGCTCCGATAGAACCTTTGCGCCCAACGATAATCACCGGAGAGTTTGTGATAGCTGCATTATGCATACCAATTTGCCCACCAGAGCCAAAAACATGGTATAGCCCTTCGCTTTTTCTTGCCTTCGCAGGCAATGCATTGCCATAATTTAGGTTGATGATCTCTCTGAGCGGTATCCACTTCCATCCCCTCGGCAACTGCCAAGGGCCAACTATAGGTGTTGCTTCCATATCCAATGGTTCGATCATAACACTTCTCCTTTCTTACTCACTGCCTCGTGCAGTCGTTCCAGCCTCTTTTGAAACTCAAGGTGACGCTCCAACAACCTTGCGGTGAGTTCGGTTGTAGAGGGCAATTTTTCACTTTCGGGCTTGTTCGGGTTCTTTGCCGAGATATCATAGCCACGTGCTGCTAATGTCTCAAAGGTTTCTATCCAGCTTCTCTCCGTTGGTTCGGGGCGAGGTCCCTGGCGCTGGCGATAAGCCTGCCATTGTTCCGATACGGCTAATGCTTCAGCGAACTCTTTATCTGCAACAGGGCTACCCTTGCTAAATTTCTTGAGATTTTTAGGCAATGCCAGTTCATGGTAAAGAACTTCCGTGGTTGGTCCAGGGCGTTCAAAAAACATAAGGGCCGTCTTTACGTCAGAATAGGGAGCGAAAGTGCCTGATGGGAGGCTGAGAACCATAAAGAGTTTGAAATTTGTCAGTATTTCTTCCTTCACGGAAGCAAAGGCATTCCCTCTAAACAAAGTACCTTCTGGTACAACCACACCACAACGGGCATGATCGTGCGGTTTGAGCTTTTTCATGATATGTTCAAGAAACAGCAGTTCAGTAGCATTGCTCTTTACAGGAAAGTTTTGCTGAATTTGCATATTTTCTGTACCGCCAAAAGGAGGATTGGTGAGAATAACATCAAACCGCTCACTCACATCGCGGATATTCTCTTCGAGCGTGTTACGGCGGCGTATTTGGGGCAACATTACACCGTGTAAGATCAGGTTCATAGTGCCGAGCAAAGCCGGTAATGCTTTTTTTTCGTTGCCAAAAAGTGTACTTGACTGCAATTCCTGGTAGTCTCTCGTTACCTGCTCCTGGTTACGCAAGTGTTCAAAGGCTTCCACTAAAAAGCCACACGAACCACATGCCGGGTCATAAATCGTCTCGCCAAGCTGTGGATCAATGACTTTTACCATAAAACGGATCACTGGACGTGGTGTATAGAACTCACCAGCCATCTTGTTTTCATTGCCCAGCTTCTGTAAAAGACCTTCATAGACGTGAGAAACCGTGTGAATATCGTCCGTATTGAGGAAGTCAATGTTATCTACAATCTCCAGCACATCTTTGAGATTGTAAGGAGAAGCACATACCACGATATTGCGGTCACTACTAAATATTCCAGCAATCACCTCTCGTTGTGAGCTACCACGAAGTTGCGAAAGATACGGTAGCAGTTCCCCGCGCACAAAGCGCATGAGTGTGTCTCCGTCCCACTCAGGTGTATTACGGCGATCAGTAATCCATGCTTTTTCGCCAATAGCTCTGGGAACCCACTCTGACCAGCGATATGGCTTATCGATGATGTACTCATAGGTGCGCCCGGCAATCGCCGCTTCTTGCTCAAAAGCTTTCTCTTGCTCATCTAGAAATTTCAAAAAGAGTACCCAGGAGAGATGTTCTAAATAGTCCATAATGCCGCCGCAGTTATTGTCGCGACGCATAATATCACAAGCTCGCCAGATATCATTGGCTAACTTCTCTCGACTAGTCGATAGTTCCCGACTCATGCTACCTCCACGTCGTACAGGCGTTTTTGTATTTCTTGTAATGTATCACGTAAAGCGGTTACGCTTCCGAAACGCTTAATCACTCCTGGAGCCTGCCCCATCTCCCGAAAAGGAGAAAGGCGGAAAATGGCCGGGTTAGTCATTTCTTGAATACCGGCAAAACGGTACTTATTCAAGAGCGCAAGAATGACTTCACGAACCTGCGGATTGAAATCTTTCATGAAGCGTTGTTCGTGATTTATAAAGGCATCAGCACGCTCATCCCTCGTGATGAGCGGTTTTTCAAACGCGATATGGGCTATCAGATCAAATTGGTCAACATCCGCTTTTGCCATGATCTCTCCAAGCACCTCTACATAGATACTCTCAGCTTCCAGTGCCTGTAAAAAAGCTTCTCTTGTTACCGGGTTCATCCAGACGTCAAGAAGCGTTTCCCAATTCGGAGTTTGATTGGCGACTTTGCTGCGTGTGTAATTCAAATACTCACTTAACGTCATCTGGACGCCCGTTGACTCTACCAGAAAAGTGGCCTCTTCTGCAATAGTCACGGTAAGGCTCTTCACCTTAATTTTGTCCACCGGTACGGACGCTGATTTGAGTTCTATGATGACCGTTTGTGTTGTATCTGTTGCCGTCTCCACCGTAACACGGCGGCGGCGAAAACCTGGTCCAACGACCGAGAGGCGCATGGTTCCTGCAGGCAGATCACGAAAAGAGAAGTGACCATCCTGATTTGTAAGGATTGGCCCTTGCTGTTCATTAGGGCCAATCAGGATAGTCACGGCGGCCCCAACAATAAATAGACCACTCTCAACATCCGTAACTGTCCCTTCTACACAGGCAGTACGAGGCCCTTCCAGTTCAACAGGGAGTTCTTCCGGCGGGCGATCCCACTCGTCAAACAGGCGTGTTGCATCAGTGTAGTCTATGATACGAAACCATTCTTTGTCCGTTATTGTATCTATCCTTGATCCACGTCCGATAATCTGTTTGAAAAGAAGAGGAGAAGAGATCGTCTTCATGAAGACGATATTCCGGCATGAGGGAACATCTACACCTGTGGAAAGCAGTTCAGCTGTAGTCGCAATGACGGGAGTTTTCCTATCACTATCCTGAAACCGCTCCAGCCAGACCTTTGCGTCGCCCTCTTCTGAGATGATTGGTACTGCGTAATCCGCATAACCAAGATGCGAAAACTCGTTCTGTAAGAGACGAGCAACGAGCCGAGCGTGATCCATATCTACGCAGAAGACCATCGTTTTCTCGGTAGGCCCGAACCGACGTAGCAAGCCAGCCAGATGCTCTATGAGGGTTTTCGTGCGATCAGGTAGTGTGATTTCACGCTCAAATTGTGGCGTTCTGTAGGTATCTCGTAAATCTGTACCCTCCGGCACGTAAATTTCTGCCCCTTGCCTTTGAGCATCCTGGACATGGAGGCCATCTTTGTCTATGCTTGTGCGCACTTTATGAACTTTATATGTTGCGAGAAAACCATCGCTGATACCCTGGCCGAGGCTGTACGTGTATGCAGGTGGTTTCCATGTTCCCTGCGACGGATCTTCCGCATTCAGGGGTGTTTCAGGTTCCTCAGAACAGAAGTAGGCATAGGTATCAATATTCTCGCTCTGCTTTGGAGTAGCTGTCATGCCAAGTTGAATAGCATCGGGAAAGTGTTCGAAAATTTCTTTCCACTTGCCGAACCCGGAACGATGGCACTCATCAATGATGATTAATCCAAAGAAATCAGAGGGAATACGTTTAAATAGCGGCTCACCTTCATCATCAGAGTCAAGGGCCTGGTAAAGCGCAAAGTAGAGATCACGATTGGCATTGAACTTGCCTCCCTCGATAATTGCTCTGGGATCGGATTGTCCACTCGCGAAAGGCGCAAAGGCATTATAAGCCTGATCGCGAAGTACAACACGATCAGCTATGAAGAGAACAGGCTTCTTTAACCAGCCAGACTTTTTGATCTTCCAGGCAATTTGCAGTGCCGTGAACGTTTTCCCTGTTCCTGTTGCCATCGTCAGCAGGATACGTTTCTGATTATTCATCATTCTTTCGATTATACGGCGAATGGCAACCTCCTGAAAGTAACGAGCTTCTTTGCCACAAATGGATTTAGGACAGAGGGGATAGAGCAGTGGATTGGTTTGCTTAGCAGAAGGTTGCCCATATACTGGCTTCGATTCGGCGATCTGTTTTCTATTCGGCATATTCACTTGAGTTCGATAGAGTTCCCAGCGCTGCCATAATTCTTCTGGTGTAGGAAATGTTGTTATCTCGCGACTCTGGTTGAGAAAAAAGTCAAACTCTACAAATTTATACCCATTGCTAGAGTAGGCAAATGGCACATCAAGCATTGTGGCATAAGATTTCGCCTGTTCTAAGCCTGCATCGGCAGAATTTACTTCGCTTTTCGCCTCAAGGACAGCGATCATTTGCCCTTGATAACGTAACAAGTAGTCTACCCTCTGCGGTTCTCTTCTTCGAGACTCTTCGCCTATGAGGTAAATCCTACCTCCCGTTATAGCTTTTCCCTTCACGAAATAATGCTCGCGTGTAATCTGACTTTCACCCCATAGCGCAGCTCTCAGTTTAGGGTCTATTAGCTTAGCACGAGTGTCGGCCTCATTTAAGGAAGTCATCTGGCAAGACTCCTAACCGTGTTATTCGTCCTTAGAGATAGTGTCTTTATCTGTTTCCAGAGTGAAACGAGTACCTTCCTTGATCTCTTCCTCCCAGAACTACCAAAGGCGACCCTAATTTGTGAGAGGGCACATTTTTGCGAACAATCCACTTGTTAAGTGAATCACACTTGATTCCGAAAAATATAGCCACTTGGTCAACTGAAAGCCATCATTCTCATCTACTTTGGTGGTTTTTAGGTAGGGTAAAGAGGAAGACTCTATTGCCAAGTATCATATGCGCGCAAGAGGCTACTGTCAATGTTTTTAATGTCAAAGCCTTCTGTCACACACCCACTTTCCGTAACTTTGGCCTTGATCAGGATTAAGATTGTAGGGGCCAATTTCTTGTGCCACGGCATACCCTATGTTATCCTATAGGCGACTCCTATCACTGAGGTTTTTGAACATGACGCTGATACTGACATACTTGGCAAACGACTATATCGTGCAGGCGAGCGACCGGCGACTTTCTTACTGGGATGGCCAGAAGGTGGTGGTAACCGATCATGATAGCAACAAGGCGCTGATCTACAAGAACCGGTTCGTGTTTGCTTATACGGGGCTGGCGGACCTACCTGTTCGAAAAAATGGGCTAGACACTTATCAATCTGCTATTGACTGGGCAGCGCAGCAGCTGTCTGAGGGTAAGAATCTGGAGGACGCTGTCTACCACTTGAAATACCGAGTAACCGAACTTATGAACTCAAACCGCATACGGAAACTCCCTGAA
>Ga0137372_10003386_pt1 | contig 15537 bp, 15 predicted proteins | sample SagtaG_6_FD_104911 | JGI IMG/M metagenome (GOLD analysis project Ga0137372, IMG submission 104911) | Vadose zone soil microbial communities from Sagehorn Ranch, Mendocino, California, USA - Sage1_R_60_16 metaG | ecosystem: Environmental > Terrestrial > Soil > Vadose zone | place: USA...
CCTCGTGACCGGCAGCAGCCAGGGGGTCGGTGCCGAGGTCGCGGTCACGGCGGCCGCCGAGAGAGCCCGCGTCGCGGTCCACTACCTTCGTTCGGCGGACGGAGCCGCCCGTACGGTGGAGCGCATCCGGAGCATGGGCGCAGACGCCGAGATGTTCGCCGCCGACGTCGGCGATCGCCGGCAGGCCGAGGAGTTGGTCGGCGATGTCATCGGCCGGTTCGGGCGGCTCGACGGCCTCGTGAACAACGCCGGTCTGACGCAGGTCGGGCCGTTCCTCGAGATCGAGCCGGCCGAATGGGACGAGGTGATCCGGACCGACCTCACCGCCGCCTTCCACACGTGCCGCGCCGCGCTGCCGTCGATGGTCGAGCGCGGCAGCGGCGCGATCGTCAACATCGCGTCGCGGCTGGGCCAGATGGGCATCGCGGAGACGGCGGCCTACAGCGCGGCGAAGGCAGGACTGATCGGGCTGACACGGGCGCTCGCCCGGGAATTCGGCCCTCGCGGGATCCGGGTCAATGCCGTTGCCCCCGGGGTCACGATCACCGAGATGACGACGGACCTCGTCGACAGCGAGGAAGGCCGCCGGCGGCTGCGGGACATGCCGCTCGGGCGGTTCGGGCGTGCGGACGAGGTGGCCGATGCAGTCATCTTCCTCCTGTCGGATGCATCGAGCCTGTTCCTCGGCCAGACGCTCAATCCGAACGCCGGCGGCTACATGCCGTGAGCACGGTCATCGACGTCCGTGCGGCGGTCGGACTCGTGCACGATGGCAGCACCTTGCTCATCGGCGGCTCGGGAGCCGGGCACGCGCTCCCGCAGCGCTTCATCGACGAGCTCGCCGCGATCTTCGGCGAGGAGGGCCGGCCGCGCGACCTGACCACGGTCCGCGTGGTCGGCATCGGCGACTTCGCCGACCGCGGCTTCTCGCAGCTCGGCCTGCCCGGGCTCATGCGGCGCACGATCGGCAGCAACATCGGCAACGAGCCACGGCTCGGCGCGCTCGTCGAGGCGAACGAGATCGAGTCGTACTCGTTCCCGCAGGGCGTCCTGTCGCAGCTCATGCGCGAGATCGCCGCGGGGCGCCCGGGGCTTGTCACGCACGTGGGCCTGGGGACGTACGTCGATCCGCGCCAGACCGGTGGCAAGCAGAACGCGGCCACGACCGAGGATCTCGTCGAGGTGGTCACGCTCCGCGGTCGGGAATGGCTCCTGTATCACGCCTTCCCGATCGACGTGGCGGTGATCCGGGGCACGACGGCCGACGAGGACGGCAACCTGACGATGGAAGGGGAGGCGGTCCAGGGCGAAATGCTGGCCATGGCCATGGCGGCGCGCAACAGCGGTGGCACGGTCATCGCGCAGGTCCGGCAGCTCGCGACGCGCGGCAGCCTGCGCATGCGTGACGTGAAGGTGCCTGCCGCCCTGATCGACCACGTCTACGTCGATCCCGACCAATGGCAGACCTACATCACCCAGGACTCGCCGTTCTACGCCGGCGCTCTGCGGAAGCCGGTCAGACCCGAGCCACCCCTGCCGCTCGATGTCCGCAAGGTCATCGCCCGCCGCTCCCTGCTCGAGTTCCCGCCCGGCGCGATCTGCAACCTCGGCTTCGGGATCAGCCAGCTCATCGGCCGGGTCGCCTGGGAGGAAGGCATCACCGACCAGCTGGTGCTGACCGTCGAGCAGGGCATCTTCGGCGGCGTGCCGGTGGCCGGCAACGAGGGCGGCGCCGGGTTCAACTACCAGGCCATGATCGACCAGCCGTACATGTTCGACTTCTACGATGGCGGCGGGCTGGACGTGGCGAGCCTCTCGTTCGCAGAGGTCGACGCCGAGGGCAACGTCAACGTCCACGCCTTCGAGGGGCGTGTCCGCGGCCCGGGAGGCTTCCCGAACATCAGCGCGCGGACGCGAAAGATCAACTTCGTCGGAACGCTGACGGCGCGCGGCCTCCAGGTCGAGATCCGCGACGGCATCCGTGTGACGAGCGAGGGCAGTCTCGGAAAGTTCGTGCCGAGAGTGCGCCAGATCTCGTTCAACGGCCATATGGCGCGCGGGCGAGGGCAGCAGGTGCGCTACATCACCGAGCGGGCGGTGTTTGCCCTGGGAGACGACGGGCTCGTGCTCATCGAGGTCGCTCCAGGCATCGACGTCGAGCGCGAGGTGCTCTCGCAGATGGGCTTCCGGCCGCGCGTCGCCGACGACCTGCGGACGATGGATGCCCGCCTGTACGCGACGGGTCCGATGGGCCTGGCCGCGGACTTCGGAGCGCGGGCGTGAGCGGGCTCGTCGCGCTCGAGCTCGGCCGCGTCGCCCACCTCGAGCTCGTCAACCCGCCGCTCAATCTCGTCACCCGGGCGCTCCTCGAGGAGCTGGCTGAGGCTCTGGCAGTCCTTGCGGCCGCGCCGGCAGGCGACGTCCGGGCCGTCGTCGTGACGGGGAACGGCGAGCGGGCCTTCTGCGCGGGCTCGCACGTCGCCGAGTTCGAGGCCCAGCGGGGGAGCGCCGGTCGGGAGCGGCACGAGCTCGAGGAGCGCGTCTCGAGCAGCCTGGCCAACCTGCCGATGCCCACGATCGCCGCCATCGAGGGCAACGCGCTTGGCGGCGGGCTGGAGCTGGCGCTGTGCTGCGACCTGCGGATCGCCTCGGCCCGGGCGCGGCTCGGGCTACCGGAGGTGCGTCTGGCCGTGACGCCGGGGAGTGGCGGCACGCAGCGGCTGCCGCGGGTCGTTGGTCCGGCCCGCGCGAAGGAGCTCATCCTGACCGGCCGGATCATCACGGCCGACGCCGCGGAGCGGATCGGCCTCGTCAATGAGGTGGTGCCGCCCGGCGAGGCCCGGACCCGTGCCGACGAGGTGGCCGACGAGATCGCGATTCGCGGACCCCTTGCCGTCCGCGAGGCGAAGCGGCTGATCGATGCGGCGTGGGACTTGGACCTCGACGCCGGCCTCGCCGCCGAGCTGGACGCATCGGAACGCATCTTCGCCAGCGAGGACATGATCGAGGGCGCGAACGCCTTCTTCGAGAAACGCGATCCCGAGTACGGCGGCCGCTGAGGCGGAGGTGAGGATGCAACCGCATGTCTGAGATCGCCCGGTTCGGCGTCTTTCTGCCCTCATACGTCTGGGAAGGCGACGGCCCGGAGCGATCCCGCGGAATCCGGGAGTTCGCCCGGACGGTCGAAGACCTCGGCTTCGATTCGCTGTTCATCACCGACCACCTGCTGGCGGCGAAGCGGTTCTACTCGGTCTCGTTCCTCGAGCCGCTCTCGGCCCTGGCGGTCGCCGCCGGCGTGACGGAGCGCGTCCGACTCGGCACCTCGATCCTGATCATGCCGCTGCGCAACCCGGTCATGCTGGCCAAGGAGCTCGCCACGCTCCAGTTCCTGTCCGAGAACCGCATGATCCTCGGCGCCGGCGTCGGCTGGAACGACGCCGAGTACGAGGCGGTCGGCGTCAAGAAGGCGGAACGCGGCAAGCGCACCGACGAGATGCTCGACATCATCGTGCCGCTGCTCGAGGGAGAGACCGTCACGTACCACGGCCGCTACTACGCGGTCGACGATCTCTTCATCGAACCCACGGCGTCGCAGCGCCCGGAGATCTGGATCGGAGGTGGGTCGCAGCTGGCCGATCCCAAGTCACCCGATCTGCCCCGCTTCGTGGAGCCCGTCAAGGCGCGCGTCCTGCGGTCAGACGGGTGGATCCCGCGGCCGACCTGCCCCCCCGACGACATCGCCCGTGACTGGGTCGAGTTGCAGGCCTACTACCGCGAGCACGGCCGGGACCCCGGCGAGTGCATGGTCGCGCACGAGAACTTCCTCCACCTCGTGATGACGAACGATCCGGCGAAGGCGCGCGAGGAGCAGCACCGCGCCTTCCTGCGCGTCATGAGCGCCGAGCGCGGACCCAGGTACCTCGAGTCGGTCTACCTGTTCGGCACGCCCGACGAAGTGGTCGGCTCGATCCAGGCCCGGATCGACGCCGGTGTGGAGTACTTCGTCCTGCACACGATGACGCCCGATCCGGCCCAGCTCCGGAACTGGGTCGACGAGGTCATCCCGAACGTCCGGTTCCCGGCCACCGTCGGGCCGGTGCGGCGCATGGCACCTGCCCTGCGGTGACGCGACGCGTAGCGCTGATCGGCACGCCGCTCAGGCGACGGCATTCGGTCGTGATGCATAACGCGGCCTTCGAGGTGGCCGGCATCGACGCTCGGTACGAGCTCATGGAGATCGAGGCCGACGCGGTCGCGAAGGTCGTCGCCGCGGCACGCGGTTCGGAGTTCCTCGGCCTCGGGGTGACCGCGCCGTACAAGCGGGTGGTCGCGGGCCTTGTCGACGAGGTCGAGCCCGACGCCGTGCGTATCGGCGCGGTGAACAATGTCACGAAGACGGCCGAAGGCCGGCTCATCGGATTCAACAGCGACGCGCCGGGGTTCCGGGCGGGCGTTGAGCTCGCGATGGACCGGCAGCTGAAGGGCATCGACATCGTCGTCGTCGGGGCCGGGGGCGCGGCGCACGCAGTGGTCCACGCCAGCGTGGCGGCGGGCGCGGGCAGGGTGACCATCGGCAACCGGTCCGTCGAGGGCGCAGCGGCGCTTGCGCGGCGATTCGGCGGCCATTCGGTCGAGGTGCGGGCGGTCGCGCTCCACGACCCGGCGTTCGCCGACGCGCTGCGGAGGGCGGACCTTGCCGTCAACGCGACGACCGTCGGCATGATCGATCCCGGCATGACGATCGAGGTGGCGCGCTTGCCCGCGTCGGCGACCGTATTCGACCTGGTATACGTGCCGCCCGAGACACCGCTGCTCGCGGCGGCCAGGGCACGGGGCCTCAGGGCGGCGAACGGCTCCGAGATGCTGATCGCCCAGGCCGCGATCGCATTCGAGCGGTGGACCGGCATCGGCGGGATGGCCGACGTCATGCGCGAGGCCGTGGCGCCGCTCCTCGCCGACCCGACTCTGCAGGCCTGACCGATGCGCCTCGCGACCGTGTTTGACGGGGACTGGCTCCGCGCCGTGTACGTGCGCGATGGTCGGTTTCTCCCGATGGATCCTTCAGGCCCGGGATCGCTGCGGTCCATCGCAGGCAGCACATGGGGTGTGGAACGTGCCCGGCCCTGGGTCGATGCTCAGCCCCCGGCGGCATGGCGCCCGCTGGAGGGGGTCAGGTTCGGTCCGTCTGTTCGGGATCCTCGCGCGATCTATGCGATCGGCCGCAACTACCGGGCAGCCGGCGAGCCCGATGATGGACGCCTTCAACGGCCACTCGTCTACGGCAAGCTACCGGCATCGGTCGCCGGTCACGGCGCGACACTCGACTGGGATCGGACGCTCACCACGAACGTCGATGCGGAGGTCGAGCTCGGTGTCGTGATCGGGAAGCCGGCCACCGCAGTCAATCCGGAGGAAGCGCTCGACCACGTGTTTGGCTACACGATCGTGAACGATGTCTCGTCGCGTGATCCATGGCTCGACGGCGACCAGTGGCTGCTGGGCAAGTCGATGAACGGCTTCTGCCCGGTCGGGCCCTGGATCGTGACCGCGGACGAGCTGGACACCGGCAGCCTCCGCCTCGGCTGCACGATCAATGGCACGGCGATCCAGGACGGCACCACCGCCGCCTTGCGGTTCGGCGTAGCGGAGATCGTCGCGTTCCTGAGTCGTCACGTGACCCTGTTGCCTGGCGACCTGATCGCGACCGGCACGCCGGCACGACTTGCGACCCCACCCGGGCCGGAGCGGCATCTCCAGCCCGGCGACGTCGTGACCGCCTGGATCGAGGGAATCGGAGAGCTCACGACGACGGTCGCCTGACCGACAAGGAGGATCCGCGATGAAACCGCCGACCGCGTTCCTCGGCGAGATGACGAGCCCGGAGATCGAGGCGTTCCTGCGGAGTAGCCAGACCGTCATCGTCCCAACCGGCTCGTCGGAGCAGCACGGCCCGCATGGACCGCTCCTGACCGACGTTCTCGTCCCCCAGGAGGTCGCCCGCCGGATCGCCCCGCGCGTCGGCGCCCTCGTCGCGCCGCCGATCAACTACGCCCTGTCCTACCCGCACACGGGGTTCACCGGTGTCGTCCAGATCCGGATCCCCACGTTCATGGCGCTCATCGAGGACCTCTGCGTCTCGTTCGCCACGATGGGGTTCACCCGGATCGTCTTCCTCAACGGCCACTACGACAACACGTACGCCATCGCGTACGCCTGCGCGAACGCGGCAGACCGGATGCCCGCCGGCGTGCGTGCCTTCCCGATCAACTACTGGGACGGCATGACAGCCGACGAGGCGGCGGAGTTCTTCGGCCCATCGACGGGGCTGCACGCGAACCGCGGAGAGACATCGGCGATCCTCGCCATCAATCCGGCACTGGTGGACATGGACCGCGCGAACGCCGAGTTGCCGCCGTTCCCGGAGGTCACCAACGCGGCCGCGGTTCACACGGCGTTCTTCTTCTCTGCGCCGGGCTCGGTCCATCGGGCCACGCACTCGGGAACGTGGGGCGACGCTCGAGAGGCAACCGCGGAGTTCGGCGAGCGCTACCTCGGGGTCGTCGCGAAGTCGACGATTCGGCTGCTTGACGACATCGAGCGGACGTTCGCGGCGATGCCGGACCGCTGACGGCCTGCCGCCCCGGCATCGCGGATGCCGCACCGGTCAGGACGTTTCGCCGGCGTACCAGGTGCCGGCGCGCATGACCCGCTGGACGGTCAGCTCCGGGTCCAGCTCGACGAGATCGGCGCGCTGGCCCACCGCGATCCGGCCACGGTCCCGGACTCCCAGCAGGCCGAGCGGGTTGCGGCTGGCGGCCGCAACGGCGGCGGGCAACGGGACCCCGGCTGCCACGACGTTTCGGACCGCCGTGTTGAGGGCGATGACCGATCCGGCGAGCGTTTCCGTGCCGGCAAGCGTGACGCGCTGTCCCACGATCTCGACCTCCAGGCCGCCGATGCGACCCCGTCCGTCGCCCGTTCCGGCGATCGAGATCGCATCGCTCACGAGCATCAACCGGTCGCGGGGCTTCAGCCGGGTGATGAGCGGCCAGATCGCGGGATGGACATGGATCCCGTCGGCGATCAGCTCCACGTAGGCGTTGTCGTCGAGCAGGGCGACCAGTGCGACCCCCGGAGCCCGGTGATCGATTCCGCTCATCGCGTTGAACACGTGCGTGGTCGATCGGGCACCCGCCGCGTATCCGGCCCGCGCCTCCTCGAGAGTCGCCGCCGAATGGCCGACGGAGGTCGCCACGCCGCGGCCACGGAGCCAGCGAATGAGGTCCGTCGCGCCGGGGAGCTCGGGCGCGATCGTGAGCAGCCGGAGTCGGTCGATGAGCGGCTCGAGCGCCGCACGTGGAGCTCCGGCCGGCGGCAGCAGGTGGGTCGGGTCATGGGCCCCGCGCCGGGCCGGCGCCAGGAACGGTCCCTCCAGGTTGAACCCGAGCGGTTCCGCCCCGTCATTGGGGGCATCGAGTTGCCAGGTCCGAACGCGTTCGGCAAAGGCCACGAGCTCGCCGAGCGGCGCGGTCACGGCGGTCGGCAGGAACGAGGTCACCCCGTGCCGCAACAGCCGGCGGGCCATGCCGTCCAGGGCGGCGACGTCGCCCATCGCATCGTGCCCGCCCCAGCCGTGGACATGCAGGTCGACGAACCCCGGGGCGAGAAACGCGCCGTCGGGAGCCGAGGCCTCATCGAGGGCGATCGCTCCGATCCGCCCGTCCTCGATCGTCATTCGACCGCTCGCGACGCGGTCGTCCAGGACCAGTCGGCCGCTGATGGTGCTGGCCGTCTCGCCGGTCACCGGGCGGCCACGAGGGTCACCGGGGTGGTCCGTTCCGCTGCGCCGATCCTTCTGCCGCCTCGGCGCCATGGATGGCCGCCCCGATCGCCCCTGCCCAGGTCCCCAGCTCGGCCGTGACGATCTCGACCTCGTCGAGCGACGTCGTCTGAACGCGCCGTCGCAACTCGTCCTGGATCGGGCCTAGCAGGAGGTCGGCCGCGGCCGAGATGCCGCCCCCGATCACGATCCTGTCCGGCGAGATGACGACCACCATGTTGGCGATTCCGATCCCGAGATAGCGCGCGACCTGGGCAATTCCCTCCGTCGCGCGGATGTCGCCGGCACGAGCCCGTGCGATCCCTTCTTCGGCCGAGGCGGTCCCGCAGGCAGCGGCGATCTGGTCGGCTCGAGCGAACGCTTCCAGGCAACCCCTGTTCCCGCAGCCGCACCAGGGACCGTCGGGCTCGATGGTCTGGTGGCCGATCTCGCCGGCCGTACCGTCATGGCCCTGCAGCACCCGGCCATCAACGGCAACCACGCCGCCCACGCCCGTCCCGAGCGTGAGACCGATCATCGACGAGGCGCCCCGTCCCGCGCCGAGCCTGAGCTCGGCGAGACCGAACGCCCGCGCGTCATTGATCAGGAACGCCGGCAACCCGAGCAGCGCGCCAACGGGGCCCGCCACTGGCTTCCCGGCCCAGACCCCCGGCATATTGACCAGGAAGCGTGTCGTGCCGGCGGCCGGGTCGTAGAGGCCCGGGATGCCGATCCCGACCGACGAGACGCCGGGACAGCGGCCCATCGCCTCGATGCCCACCGTCGCGAGGCGGGAGACGACCGCGTCCGGGCCGTCCGCCGTGGGCGTCGTGACCTGGTCGCGGTCAATCGAGCGCCAGGCGCCGGCCTCGCGTTCGACGACGACCCACTTGATGTTCGTCCCGCCAAGATCAAGGCCGAGGTGGCGGCTCGTGGACCGGCGCTCAGCCACGTCGATAAGATCTCTCCGGTGACTCGGGTATAGGCGGCGGCAACGGCGACGATGATCGCCCCGAACAGGACCTGGCGAACGGCCTCGGGATAGCCGATCGACGACAGGAGCGACTCGACGACCGTCAGGATGAGCGCACCGACGATCGTTCCCACGTACCCGCCGCGGCCGCCCATGATCGAGGTCCCGCCGATCACGGCCGCCGCGACCGACGGCAGGACCGCGGAGTCGACGAGCGCCACGCTGGCGACGTTCGTCAGGCCGGAATACAGGAGTCCGGCGATCGCCGCCAGGACCGCCGAGATGACGTAGAGGACGATCAGCACCTGCCAGCCGCGGGCGCCCGACAACCGGGCGGCGATCGGATTGTCACCGATCGCGTAGAGCAGCCGCCCATAGCCGGTTCGGCGGAGGCCCACCAGGATGAGAACGGCCAGCGGCACGAAGACGATGAGGCTGTAGGGGACGACGTCAAGGAAGAGTCCGGAACCCAGGGACCGCAGCTGCGGCGAGACGCCCGAGTTGGTCTTGACGTTCTGGAGCTGCCAGACGTTCGCGAGGCCCAGGACGACGAGGCTCATGCCGAGGGTCATGATCAGCGGGTGGACCCGGAATACCCCGACGCCGATGCCGGTGACGAGCCCGACGATCGCTGCGGCCACCAGCGCAGCGACGATCGCTGGGCCGGTCCCTGGACCCGCGACCAGCGTGGCGACGACGAACCCGGACATCGAGGCGACCGCGCCGACCGAGAGGTCGATGCCGCCGGTCAGCATGGTCAGCGTCTGGCAGCCGGCGAGGATCGCGAGGGGCACCGAGGCGCGCACGATGACCGCGATCCAGGTAGGGCTCACGATCCCCGGCCGGACGAGCTCGGAGAGCGCGACAAGAACGGCCAGGAGGCCGAGCAGCGGGATGACCGGGCGGTCTCGGAACAGGCGGCGCCAGGTGCCCGTCGACAGCCACCCGCCGGTGCGGACCGCCGCGGTCATGCCCGTGCTCGCCGAATCTGGATGAGGGTGCCGATCATGACCACGCCGATCAGGATGATCCCCTGCGCGACGGTCGCCAGGTTGGTGTTCAGATTCAGGAACGTCATGTCGGTCCGCATCAGCTGGATGATGATGACGGCGACGATCGGTCCGAAGACGCCGCCGCGACCGCCGGCGAGGCTGACCCCACCCAGGACGACCGCGGCGACGCTCATCAGCGTGTACGGCCCGGGGACGGGTGTCCCGAGCCCGGTGCTCGCAGTGAGAGAGAGCCCGGCAACCGCGGAGAACAGGCCGGTGAGGACGTAGGCCACGATCTTCGTCCGGCCGACCGGGACGCCGCTTCGGAATGCCGCCAGCTGGTTGCTGCCGATCGCGTAGATCGACAGGCCGAGCCTGGAGCGCCGGACCGGAATCCAGATGAGGATCACGACGAGGACGAGGGCGATCAAGGCCTTGGGGATCCACTCGTTCCCGAGCGGCCCGATGACCAGGTCCTTGAGCCACTTGACCGATCCGCCGCCAGGCGTCGGGAGCACCAGCAGCGCGCAGCCTGCCCAGACGAATGACATTGCGAGCGTGACGACGATGTCCGGCACTCGGGTGAGCACGACCAGGCCGCCGTTGACCGCACCGAGCACGGCGCCCAGGACGAGCACGCCCAGGACGACCGCGACGCCGAACCAATCGGACTGGCCATCCATGAGTGACGCCGAGACGACGCTGGTGAGCGCCATCATCGAGCCGACCGAGAGGTCTATCCCGCCACCGATGACCACCACGGCCTGCGCGACGGCAGCCAGGGCGAGCGGCAGCACGGAGGTGGCCAGGCCCTGGACCCCGGCCACCCCGTAGCGCGGTTGGATCGCTCTGGTGAAGACGAGGAGGAGCACGAGGAACGCGATCAGGCCCAGCGTCCACCCGTTCTTGCGCGTCCAAGACGCGAGCATGTCGAGCGGTCGAGCGCGGGCCGCCTCGACGGGGACGGCCGTCGTGCTCATGGTTCGGCCCCCGGCTGGCCGGGCTCCACCGCGGTGGTCTCCGATCCCCTGACCGCCTGCGCAGAGACGCCGCTGGCCGTGGCCTCCGCCGCAACGAGCTCAGGCATCGGCGCGTCCGATCGCAGGTTATAGGCGGCGCGCAAGAGCGAGGCCTCGTCCGCGTCTGCGGTGTCGATCTCGGCCACCACCCGGCCACCGAAGATCACGATCGCGCGATCGCAGACCAGCTGCACCTCCTTCAACTCCGAGGTGTAGAGCAGGACCGCCGCTCCGGCTTCCGCGAGGTCGCGAAGCAGCACGTATATCTGGTTCTTGGTGCCGATGTCGATGCCGCGGGTAGGGTCGAAGCACAGCATCGTTCGCACGCCGCCGGCGACCCAGCGGGCAATGGTCACCTTCTGCTGGTTACCACCCGATAGCCGTCGTACCTCTCTGCCCGCACGGGCGTCGATCTGCAGGGTGGCCACGGCGGCGTCAACCTTGCGCCGTTCCGACGCGAGGTCGAGCAGTCCCCAGCGGCCGAGAGGAGCCGTGAACGGGAGGGCGATGTTCTCGCGTACTGAGCGCTGCATCAGCAGGGCCTCGGCGCGGTCCGCCGCGACGTAGACGAGGCCCGTCCGGATGGCGTCGGCGGGGTGGCGGAACGAGACCGGCGCGCCGTCCACCAGGAGGTCGCCGCCGCTGGGACGCTCGGAGCCTGAGAGGATGTCGAACAGCTCGTCCTGGCCCTGGCCCTCCACGGCCACGACCCCGAGCACCTCTCCTGGGTGGAGCTCGAACGAGGCGTCCTGCAGCTTCGTGCCGGACGAGAGGCCACGGGCCGTCAGCCGCGGCTCCGCCGGGCTTCGCGCGTCCGGCGAGGCCGTCTCCGTCGTCCGTCCGGGCAGTCTTTCGGCGATCTGGCCGAGCATGAGCTCGACGATCCGTTCCTCGGACCCCGGCGTCACGTCAACGACCCCGACGGTCTCGCCCTCGCGCAGCACGGTCGCCCGATCGCAGACCGCACCGATCTCGATCATGCGGTGCGAGATGAAGATGACCGAGCCGTCACCGCCGCGCTGGCGGCCGATGACCTCGAGGACGCGCTCGGTGAGGTTCGCCGGCAGGGCCGCGGTCATCTCGTCGAGCATGAGCACGTCGGGCTCGATCGCGAGGGCCCGGGCGAGGTCGATGATCCGGAGAGAGGCCAACGGCACCTGTCGAGCCATGCTCGACAGATCGAGACCCTCGACGCCGAGCTCAGCGAGCCAGTGTCGGAATGGCTCCAGGGGCGTCTCGGTCAGGCGAAGGTTGGAGCGGATGTCGAGGTCCGGGATGAGGGCGGGCTCCTGGTAGACGGAGACGATCCCGCCGTGGCGCGCGTCGGCCGGCGAGTGAACCGTGCGCTCCCTCCCGTGCACGACGATTCGGCCCGCATCCGGACGCACGGCGCCGGTCAGGATCTTGACGAGTGTGCTCTTGCCGGCGCCGTTGGCGCCCATGAGGGCATGGACCTCACCCGGGCGGACGGCCAGGGACGCGGATTTGAGAGCCACGACGGCGCCGTAGGTCTTCGAGACGCCCGTCGCCTCGAGCAGGAGATCCGTGGTCGTAAGGGTCATCAGTCCCCTTCCGGTGAAGGGTCGCAGAGAGGACGCCGGCGGAGCCGGCGTCCTCTCCCGTGGTGGGGCCGCGGATTACTGCCCGCCGGGTCCCTTGCAGCCGATCGCCTGTTCGGGCGTGTACGTTGTGAAGCCTTCGACCGTGATGCCGAGCGGCCAGTTCGGGTCGAGACCCGGAACCGACTGCCACGACTTCAGCTGGGCCTTGCCCGCGTCGGTGGTGTTGTCGACCGCGACGGGCTTGAGGAGCACCGTGTTCGGCTGGCTGGCCGCCGGGTCGGTCTGGACCGTCTCTCCATTGAGGAGCTTGAGCGCCAGGCCGATGCCCGCGCCGCCGACGGCGGCCGTGTTGGTGACCGCGACGCCCTGCAGGCCGGGGTAGCCGGTCGGATCGAGGAGCTGCTTGACGAACGCGCCGAGGTCGGCGCCGACAATCGGCACCTGCTTCTTCTTGGCGGCCTTGATGGAGTCGACAACCATCGAGTCCATGCCGGATGTCCAGATGCCCTGGATCGAGTCGTACTGGCCGCTCGCGATGAAGTCATTGATCAGCTTGGTTGCCGTTGCCGGGTCCCATCCCGTGGCGACCCCGTCCTTGTTCGGGACCACCTTGATGTTCGGGTACTGGGCCAGGATCTCCTTGAACCCCTTGTCGCGGTCCGTGTCCGCCGGGTGGCCGGCGAACCCGCGCATGTAGTAGACGGTGCCCTTGCCGCCCATCTTTTCGAACAGCCACTTGGCGCCCAGCTTGGCGTACTCGACCTGGTTGTTGTACAGGTTGTATGTGTCTGGGTCGGTGACGTACGCGTCGACCGAAACCGTCTTGATGCCGGCGGTCTTCGCTTCCTGCAGGGCCGGGTTGAGGGCCTTCGAGTCGTTCGGGTTGAAGACGATCGCGTCGACGTTCTTCGCGATCAGGTCACGGATGTCGGAGAGCTGGCCCGCGGCGTCCGTGTTGCGGTGGATCGTGGTGAGCTCGGAGACCTGGCCCGACGCGGCGGCCTGCGCCTTGGCGGTGCAGACCTGTTCCTCGCGGAAGCCGTTGCCGACGCCACCGGCGTTCGAGTACCCGATCTTGTACATCTTGGCGGGGGTCGACGCCTGGGCGCTTGGAGCCCCGGCGCTCGGGGCGGTGGACGCACCCGTGGAGCATGCCGCCGCGACGGCCAGGATGGCCGCCACGCCGACCACAAGTCGTGCGCGAGCCGATGCCTTGATCATTCGGTTCCTCCTCCTTGCCTGACGCGCCAGTCTGGTCGCGCCGACGAACGGATAGCCCCCTGCCCGGTGCCGGTCGATGCGATCTATCGGTCACACCTCCTGCGTGTGATGCCGTCGCCCATCACTCGTTCCCGATGATTGCACGGGCGATCCGCCGTGCGTGCTCACGATAGGCCGCATCGAAGAGTTCCCGCGAGCGGTTGGCGCCCACCACTGACGCTCGGGTGATGACCGGCGGCATGGCCCCCCGCTCCACGAGCAGCTTGGCCGTGCGTACCTTGATGGAGTTGACGATGCCCACCGCGGCGATCGTGGAGCCGGGACCAACTGGCGTGTCGAGGCCATCGATCGTACACATCGCGTCGGCGTGGGGCGTGCAGAGGTCGATCGTCAGGTCGGCCTCGTCCATGAGCCGGCTCCCGACCGCCGGGTCCGGCAGCTCCGACATGGATTGCGCCACCGACGTCACTGCGATGACCCGCATCCCGCGCTGCCTGGCCCCGCGCGCGATCTCGACCGGGACCGCGGACAGGCCGCCGGCCGAGAAGACGATCATCAGGTCGGATGGACCGAACGTGAAATTCGAGAGGATCACCTCGGCGAGGCCCGGCATCCGCTCGATGAACATCGCCTGGCGCTGCCCGTTGGCGCCGACGACCTGGGTGTGGAACGTCATCGACAGCTCCACGATCGGGTTGAATCCCGGATAGGAGCCGTAGCGCGGGAACATCTCCTCGACCGGGATCCGCGAGTGTCCGGTCCCGAACAGATGGACGAGCCCGTCGCCGGCGATCGCGTCAGCGGCCCACTGTGACGCCGTTTCGATGGCCTGGGCCTGGGTCCGGGCGACATGATCCAGGAGGGCGCTCGCCTGGCCCATCCAGGTCGGGATCGGCGCCTGCGTCATCGATCCGCTCACGATCGCGCCGCAGCCACGGCCGCGATCGCAGCCCGTGCCGCGGCGGGATGTCCAGCGGGCAGGCCGAGCGCGTGGAACTCGCCGATGCACCCGGACCCGAGTATCCCGACGCGGATCTCGCGCATCAGTAGCCGGCCTCCGCGGCCGCCGCTACGGCGGGTGCGGCCAGTCCTGCCTTACGCGCACGAAAGTCGTCGATGATCGCCTTTGTCGCGGTCGCACCGATCCGCGTCGTGCCAAGGGCCATGACCTCCAGGAGCGCATCAAGCGTTCGGACGCCGCCGGCCGCCTTCACCTTGATGTGCGGCGAGGTGTTGGCGCGCATCAGCCTGAGATCGTCGTGAGTCGCGCCGCCGGGGCCGAAGCCTGTCGACGTCTTGACGAAGTCGGCGCCGGCCGCCTCCGCCAAATGGCAGGCCCGGACCTTCTCGTCGTCGGTCAGGTAGGCGTTCTCGAAGATCACCTTGACGATCGCACCGGCCGAGTGCGCCACGTCGACGACCGCGGCGATGTCGGCCTGGACGTCGGCGTCTCGGCCGGACTTGAGGGCGCCGATCTGGATGACCATGTCGAGCTCGCTGGCGCCGTCCGCAAGCGCCCGGAGCGCCTCGTCGACCTTCGTCTCGGTCCTGTGGTTGCCGTGCGGAAATCCGATGACCGTCCCGACGGCGACGTCGGTCCCGTCGAGGATCGCCCGCGCCCGGAGCACGTCGGCCGGACGAACGCAAACCGACGCCACGTCGTACTCGGCGGCGAGCCGGCAGCCGTCCTCCACGAAGGCGTCGTCGAGCTCGGGTCGGAGCAGCGAGTGATCGATCGCTTTGGCGATGTCCCGCTCGCTGAGTGAATCGATCGACAGGGTCATGCGTCTCACTTGATGTAGGGGCGGAGGATGTCGCGGGCAAGGAGGAAGCCGCGCTTGACGAGCTCGTCGCTCTTCTCGAAGTCCCGGTCTTCGTGCTCGATGATGATGTCGCCGTCGTAGCCGATGCGCCAGAGCGCGGCGAAGAGGTCGCCCCAGTCGACGTCGCC
>Ga0137372_10003389_pt1 | contig 15528 bp, 19 predicted proteins | sample SagtaG_6_FD_104911 | JGI IMG/M metagenome (GOLD analysis project Ga0137372, IMG submission 104911) | Vadose zone soil microbial communities from Sagehorn Ranch, Mendocino, California, USA - Sage1_R_60_16 metaG | ecosystem: Environmental > Terrestrial > Soil > Vadose zone | place: USA...
CGTGCGCGGCATCGGCATCCCGCCCCTCGGCGAGCTGCTTGACAGGTGCCTGGCGGCGGGCATCCAGATCCATGTTTGAAAGGGCTGCGCCGAGGCCCGTGGGGTCTCCGAGCTGGCCGCCGGGATGAGCTGGATGACGCCGCCGCAGCTGGTGGCGATGACCATGGAGGCCGACCGGACGCTCAGCTTCTAGGGCTCCTTGGTTCCGAAAGTTCGTCGGTAAATCGCGGCTCCGGAATCCTTTGGATGCCTGCCACGATTTCCTCGGCGTACTTCCGAAGCAGGACACTAACGCCACCACCTTGGCGGTGGGAGGTCCTGGTCGTCGACCACCAGCCAGACCTCGCCCTGCCGCTCGAGCGCCACCTGCCATTGCCTGAGGATGGTCGCCCAGGTGGGGTCCGAACCGGGGCCGGCCATGCGCTGCCGGGCTCGGATCTCGAGCACTACCTCGGGCCGGCCCAGGGTGCCGCCGGTGTGGACCGCCTGGCGGGCGTCGGCCACCTCTTCCCGGCGCTGCCCGCGCGCCGCCAGGCGGGCGACCTGGGCACGGACCACCAGCAGCGAGCGCTGGCCGAAGACGCCGTCCAGGGGCCTGGGATCGGCCGTGGCGAAGGCAGTCCGGCGCGCAGCGTCGGCCCGCAGCGCCACCTCCGCCAGGACCGCGGGCGGCGGCGCCATCTCGGCGGCAGCCGCACGCACGCCGGCCGCCAGCGGCGGCTCGCAGCCGGCGATCGCCAGCGCCACGGGCAGCGGCAGCAGCAGGCGCCTCATCGAGCCAGCTCCAGGTAGGCACGCGTGAGGGCGGCGGCGAGGCCGAGCAGCCGCCGTCCACTGCGACGCCCGGCCATTGCCGGCTCGACCCCTCGGCAGAGGGCCGACAGCTCGGAGCGGCCGAGCAGCGGCAGCCGCACCAAGCGTCCCGGCTCCAGGCGCGCGGCCGCCTCGGGCACACCGAGAACCGCGTCCAGGCGGGGCAGGTCGCCGTGCAGGACCAGCCAGGCCCGGCCCGGCGGCAGCTCGCGCAGGCGGCAGGCGGCGGCCGCCAGGCTCCGCGGCTCCAGCTCGGCGGGCACGGCCACGGCGTGGGGTCCCGAGGGCAGCCGGTCGAGCGCGTGCCCGCCCACCCCCAGCCCGTCCTCCCACGCCACCGCGCGCACCCCCGCCTCCGCCCCGGCGGCGGCGTAGAGGGCCGCCAGCCCACGCAACAGGCGGGCCCCGAAGGCAGGCGCCGGATCGGCGGCGACATCGATCCGCATCGGCTCCCCGGCCCGGAAAACGGGCAGCAGGCGGGGCAGCCAGCGGGGCCGCGGCAGTGGTGCGACGGCGGCCGCGGCCGGTGGGGCGTCGACCCCCGCCACGTCCAGAACCTGGAGCCGCGGTTCGGGCCGGACCGCCAGGTCCGCGAAGTTGAAGCTGAATTTGCCGACCGGTTGGACCGCCATCGCAGCGCGAGCGTAGGGGCGCCGAGATCACTCGGGAACGTCGCTCATAAAAAGATGGGACTGGACTAGATTGGACGTCTAGTCTAGTCTTGACGCGTGGCCCTTTCGAGGTCCGGCTCCTCGCCCACCCGGACCCGGGTACTGGGTGCTGCCCGGCGCCTGGCCGGCGCCGGCCGGCGGCCGACGCTGGCCGAGGTGGCGCGCGCCGCGGGCGTTTCCCGCTCTACCGTGCATCGGGTCGTGGGCTCGCGTGCCGACCTGCTGGGGGCGATCGACGCCGGGCCCGATCCCGACGCCCGGGCGCGGGCGCTGGCCGCGGCGCTGGCGCTGCTCGGCGAGGCCGGCCTGGCCGAGCTCTCCATGGACGAGCTGGCGGGGCGCGCCGGCATGTCACGCGCCAACCTCTACCGGCTGTTCCCGGGCAAGGCGGCGCTCTTCCGGGAGCTGGTTCGCACCTACTCGCCGCTGGAACCGGTCCTGGAGGTGCTGCGCGAGCTCGGGGACCGCCCGCCGGCGGTGGTGATGCCCGCCATCGCCCGCCGCGCGGCCGCCCACATCCAGGGCCGGGAAGGCCTGGTCCGGACCCTTCTCATCGAGATCACCGGCGCCGCCCCGGAGACCGTCGCCGGCCGCGAGCTGGCGATCGCGGAGGGGTTCGCGGCGGTGGTGGGCTACATGCTCGGCCAGATGCAGGCCGGCCGCCTGCGGCCGCTGCACCCGGCCCTGGCGCTGCAGATGTTCATTGGGCCCGTGCTCCTGCACGTGCTCACGCGCCGCCTGCTGGCGGGACTTGGAGGCGGGATGCCGCCCTTAGAAGAGGCCGTGGCCGAGCTTGCCGAAGGCTGGGTGCGGGCCCTGAGCGTGGAGGAATAGGGATGGCGGTCGAATACGCGGTCGAGGTTGCGGACGTGGTCAAGAGCTTCGGGCGGCTGCGCGCGCTGGACGGGGTGACGCTGCGGGTGCGGGCGGGCGAGGTGTATGGGCTGTTGGGGCCGAACGGATCCGGCAAGACGACCCTGATCCGAGCGCTGGTGGGCCTGGTCGCCACCGACTCCGGAAGCGTGAGCGTGCTCGGCAGACGGATGCCCGAGCTGGCCGTACTGTCGCGGGTCCGCTACATGACGCAGGCGGCCGCGCTCTATCCCGACCTGACCGTGGAGGAGAACCTGCGCTTCTTCGCCGCCATCAACGGCGTCGAGGGCAACGTGGACGAGGTCCTGGACTTCGTCGAGCTGGGCGACCGCCGGCGGTCGGTGGTGGCGACCCTGAGCGGGGGCATGCGCACCCGGGCCTCGCTGGCCTGCGCGCTCGTCCACCAGCCGCGCCTGCTCCTGCTCGACGAGCCGACCGTGGGCATCGACCCCCAGCTCCGGCGCCAGTTCTGGGACCAGTTCGCCGCCATGGCCGCCGCCGGGACCACGATCGTCGTCTCCAGCCACGTGATGGACGAGGCCGAGCGCTGCCAGCGCCTGGGCCTGCTCCGTTTCGGAAAGCTGCTGGCCGAGGGCAGCGTGGATGAGCTGAAGGCGCGCGCCGGCGTGGAGCGCCTCGAAGACGCCTTCCTCAAGCTCTCGGAGGGGCAGGCATGAACGTCCGCCGCGTGCGCGCCATCTGGGTCCGCCTGCTCCAGCAGTTCCGCCACGATCGCCGCACCCTGGTGCTGCTCTTCGTGGCGCCGCTGGTCATCCTCGGCCTCCTCGACTTGCTGCTCCGCGGCGGCTCCAGCAAGCCCATCGTCGACCTCGTCAACCTCGACCAGGGGCCGGCCGGCAGCGTCATCGCCCAGTCGCTGGAACACGGCGGGCTGCTCGACCTGCGGGGAACCAGCCTGGACGCCGCCCGATCGGACCTCGAGCACGGCCGTGCCACCGCCTACCTCCTCTTCCCCGCCGACTTCTCGGCCCAGGCCGCCGGCCAGGGCGTGATCGCGCCCCAGGTCGAGCTCGAAGGCAGCCAGCCGGGCAACAGCGGCACCGTGCTCCAGGCGCTGGCCCTCGCCATCCAGGGCGCGGCCTCGACTTTCGCGCCGCCCGGTTCGCGCGTGCCCCGGCTCGACCTCCAGGTCCACTATCTGTATGGCGGGGCTGGCCTCGACACCCTCGACTACTTCGGCGCCGCCTTCATCGGCCTGGTGGTCTTCTTCCTGGTCTTCGTGGTGACGTCGGTGTCCTTTCTCCGCGAGCGCTCGCAGGGGACGCTGGAGCGGCTGATGGCGAGCCCGCTCCGGCGGGGCGAGATCGTGCTCGGCTACATGCTCGGGTTCGGGACGCTGGCCCTCGTGCAGAGCGTGGAGGTGCTGTTGTTCTGCCTCTACGTGCTCAAGATCCACAACTCGGGCAGTGTGCTCCTGATCTTCCTGGTCGCCATCCTGATGGCGATCTCGGCGGTCAACCTGGGCATCTTCCTGAGCATGTTCGCGCGCACCGAGTTCCAGGCCGTGCAGTTCATACCGCTGGTGATCGTGCCCCAGATGCTGCTGAGCGGCGTCGTGTTCCCGGTCAACAGCGAGCCGGGGTGGCTGCAGTACGTGTCCAACGTCCTGCCTCTGACCTACGCCGTCAACGGCCTGCGCGACGTGATGATCAAGGGCGCCGACCTGACCTGGGGCTCGGTGCAGCTGGACGTCGCCGTGGTGGCCGGCTTCACGATCCTGCTGGTGGTCGCGGCCTCGGCGACGCTGCGCCGGCGGGTGGCGTGATCGGGGTGATCGGGTCCTGTCCCACTACCAGGGAGATGACGCCCAGCACCACAGCCAGGCCGACCAGCGCCCATTCGGCGGCGGGGCGGTCGGCGAACAGGAGCCTGGTGACCGTGGACGCCGCCAGGTAGGCGCCGCCCAGCGCCAGCGCCAGCTTCAGCCGGCGGCGCATGTTGCGCAGCTGCTGGCGGAGGCCGCCGGGGCGGATGGAGAGGACGGCGATCACCAGCACCGGCAGGAGAAAGAAACCGACCAGCACCCCGCGCACGGGGCCAGTCTGCCACGGCGGGTAAGCTCGGGAGCATGTGGCTGGCGTGCTCCGACCGGTGCGGCTCGCAGCTCTTCCGGGCGCTCTTCACGGAGGTCGACATCGATGCCGACGGCGAGTACCAGCGGCACCGCATCGTCCAGCCCGGCTACCTCTGCCTGAACTGCGGCGCGCCCGCGTTCGACCTTCGCGAGGTCCCGGCCGAAAGGGAGGCTGAGCTGGCCGAGGGTGAGCTGGCGGCGGCGCCCGTGGACGTGCTCTGCCCGGTCTGCGAGACGCCGGTCAGCATTTTGCCCGGGGAGGAGTGCCCGAACTGCGGGGCGCCGCTGGAGGTCCCCTCCTCGGGCTGAGGGCTGGTTGTGGTGCGACGACTCCTTGAACTCAAGGCAAACACCAGGCGCACGTTTGGCGCCAAAGTGGGCTATCCGCTCGCTACGTGAGGGAGGCGGTGCCGCAGAGCATCCCGGTCATCCAGGCCGCGGCGGGCGCGTCGCCCACGCGGACCGCCTGGCGCAGGGCCCGGAGCGCGCTCGGCGTGTCGAGGTCGTCGTCCATCGCCGCCGTGAACCGCGCCACCAGCTCCCGAGACGCCCCCTCTGGCGCACCCCCGCCAGGCACAGCCCCACCGGGGCCCGCCCCCGCCCCCCGCGCCCCCCGCCTGTCCCCTACCAGTGTTCGGACGCGGGCGGCCAGGGTGGCCGCGCGGTCGAGGCCTTCCCAGCGGAAGGTCCAGTCGCGCCGGTAGCGATGGGAGGCCAGATAGAGGCGCACCGCGGCCGCGGGCGCGCGCTGCAGGCACTGGCGGACGACCACCAGGTTCCCCAGCGACTTGCTCATCTTCCTGCCCTCGTAACGGACCATGCCAGTGTGCATCCAGGCCCGGGCAAAGACATCTCTGCCTGTTAAGGACTGCGACTGCGCCCGCTCCGACTCGTGGTGGGAGAAGGCGAGGTCGCGACCCCCACCGTGCACGTCGATCACCGGCCCCAGATAGCGCATCGCCATCGACGAGCATTCGATGTGCCAGCCCGGGCGCCCCGCCCCATACTCCGACTCCCAAGCCGGTTCGTCATCCAGAGAGGGCCGCCACAGCGGGAAGTCGAGCGCATCCCGCTTCCCGCCCGGACCCACCCGACCGAGCAACCCCTCCTCGCGCAGCTTGCGCAGCATCGAGCGCCGCGAGCGGTGCGACAGAGCGCCGTAGGAAGGAAAGCCGGCGACCTCGAAGTAGACCGAGTCCGACTGATAGGCGAAGCCCCGCCGGTCCAGCTCGCGCACCGCGTCCAGGATCCCCGGAATCTCCCCCGAGACCCGCGGCATTGCGTCCGGGCGCCGCCAGCCCAGCGCGTCCATGTCGGCCACGAACGCCACCACCTCGCGCGCCGCCAGCTCGTCCCACCGCACCGAATCCCGGCGCGCCCGCTCGAACAGCGGGTCGTCGACGTCGGTCACGTTCTGCACATACCGCGCCCCCACCCCCTGCGCCTCCAGCCAGCGCACGAGCACGTCGAAGGCGCAGAACGTGAAGGCGTGGCCCAGGTGCCCGGAGTCGTAGGGCGTCACCCCGCAGACGTAGAGCTTGAGCTCGCGGCCACCCTCCGAAAGCGGCACCGGCAGCACCTCCCTCGACAGCGAGTCGAAAACACGCAGCCGTGGCCGCGCCACCGCCGCCACCGCCGCCAACGGCTGTCGGGCTACGTCCGCGAAGCGGCGGCCGGCGCGTCGGTGCGGAGGACCTCGGCCAGGTCGGTGCGCTCCCAGGGCACGTCGAGGTCGTCGCGGCCGAAGTGCCCGTAGGCCGCCGTCGGCCGGTAGATCGGGCGCCGGAGGTCGAGGTTGTGGATGATCGCCCCCGGCCGGAGGTCGAAATGGCGCCGGATCAGGTCGAGCACCTTCTCCTCGGAGACGGTTCCGGTCCCGAAGGTCTCCACCGCGACCGAGGTCGGGTGGGCGCGCCCGATGGCGTAGGAGACCTGGACCTCGCAGCGCTCGGCGACCCCCGCCGCGACCAGGTTCTTGGCCACCCAGCGCGCCGCGTAGGCGGCCGAGCGGTCGACCTTGGAGGGATCCTTGCCCGAGAACGCGCCCCCGCCGTGGCGGGCCACCCCGCCGTAGGTGTCGACGATGATCTTGCGCCCGGTCAGCCCGGCGTCGGCGGCGGGGCCGCCCAGCTCGAAGCGTCCCGACGGGTTGACGTAGACCTTGGTCCTGGCATCCACGTACTGGCGCGGCAGCACGCGGTCGATGACCAGCGCTCGCACCCCCTCCTCGATCTCCCGATTCGTCGCGCTCGGGTGATGGTGGGTGGAGATGACGACCGCCTCGATCCGCTTCGGCTTCCCGAACTCGTACTCGACGGTTACCTGCGACTTGCCGTCGGGCCGCAGCCAGGGCAGGGTGCGGTCCTTGCGGACCTCGGCCAGCTGCCGGGTCAGGCGGTGCGCCAGCGAGATCGTGAGCGGCATCAGCTCCGGGGTCTCCCGGCAGGCGAAGCCGATCATCATCCCCTGGTCGCCGGCGCCCTGGAGCTCGAAGGGATCGTCCTTCAGCTCGCCGCTTCGCTCCTCCATCGAGTGGTCGACACCGGCTGCGATGTCCGGCGACTGCTCCTTGAGGTAGACCTGGATCAGGGCGTGGTCGGGATCGAAGCCCAGCTCCGGGCTGTCGTAGCCGATGGCACGGATGGTGTCCCGGATCGTTCTCGAGATGTCCACCTCGGCCGAGGTCGTGACCTCGCCGATGACCACGCAGAGCTCCTTGGTGATGGCGGTCTCGCAGGCCACCCGGGCGGCGTTGTCCTGCGCCAGCATGCCGTCCAGGATGGCGTCGGAGACCTGGTCGCAGACCTTGTCTGGGTGGCCTTCGGTGACCGATTCCGAGGTCAGGAGGTATGAGCGCGAGGAATTAAAGGAGGTGGTCATGGGCGGCCGCTAGGATACCGGACCCGCTGCCCGAGCCGGGTGTCAGCCGCCGGCGGCCTTCACCTGCTCGTGGGCGCCCAGGAGCTGGCCCTGGAGCGCGAAGATGTCGTCGAGCACGCGGTCGATGCGGCGCCCCTCCAGCCGGTGGTCGGGGATCAGGCCGGCGTCCGCCAGGAGCTGGCGGAGCTCGGTGCCGAGCCGGGCGTCGACCCGGAGCTGGCCGCCGGCCAGCGCGTCCTCCAACCGCTGCAGGCAGCGATCGAGCGCGGCCAGGCGGACCTTGTGCGCCGACGGCGCGCTCACGGTCCCGCCACCTCCACGCGCCCGCTGGCGGTGACGCGCACGTCGAGCTGCGGGAGCGGCGGCAGCGGGTAGCCCTCGGGAGTGGTGATCTGGAACCCGTCGCCGTCAAAGGCCACATTGTGGCAGGGGCAGTTGAAGGAGCTCGTCTCCGCGCCCCAGGCCAGTTCGCAGGGCAGGTGGGTGCAGACCGAGGAGAGCGCCTTCACGCTCTCGCCCCTGCGAATCAGGTAAGTGCCGACGGCGCCCGCCTGGAAGCGCACCGGCAGGCCCTCCTTGAACGCGGACAGGGGCCCGGCGTCGTACCACCTGACCGCCGGGATCCGGTTCTGGATGCCACCGCCGCGGCCCACCGGATGGGCCGCCGGCTCCGGCATCAGCCTCGCCATCGCGGCACCGGTGACCGCGCCCACCGCCGCCGCCAGTCCGGCGACCAGCGCCGTGCGCCTCGACATCACCCCCGGCTCGCGGCCCCTCTCCAGTGCCGACTGCAGGCGCCGCCGGAAGGCGGGCGGCATCCGCGGGAACGGCTCCCGGGCGCCGGCCAGCGCGGCGGCGGCCATGATCGCGCCGCGGTCGGAGGCGTCCGCGGGCCCGATCTTGAGCCGCTTGCCGGCCATCAGGTCGCGCGCCACCCGCTCGACCCGCTCGCTGCTCTGCTGTTCCCTGTCGTCAGGCATCGGTTTCGACCTTGGCCGCCGCGCGCAGGGCGCGCAGCTGCATCACCTTGATGCCGCCCACCGTGCTCCCGGTCTCGGCGGCGACCTCTTTCAAGGAGTACCCGCGCAGGAAACGGAGCTCGAGCACGCGCCGGTAGTTGGCCGGCAGCGCCTCCAGGATCCGGGTCGCGCGGGTGGCCGCGGCGCCCGATTCCGCACGCGGTCCCGGCGGCGGATGCTGTGCGGGCGGCGCCACGTCCTCGCGCAGCTCCTCTTCCGGGAGCCCGAACCGGTGTGCCCAGAAGCCGGCCAGCACCGAGCGGGCGGTCGCGAACAGGTAGGCGCGGATGGACGCCGCGGCGGCCTCGGCGCGCAGCCGCGGGATCGCTTTCAGCGCCACCTGCTGGGTGAGGTCCTCGGCGTCGGCGCGGTTGCCGACGCGGGCGTAGATGAAGGCGTAGATGAGGTCCAGCTCCTCGAGCGCGATCTGGGCGGCGGGCACGTCGGCGGCCGGGAATTCGATCACTCCACCCCTCCGCCTCGAGTCCTCTTCCATCGCTTAGGCCCTTTTCAGATCCCGGCAGGCCAGGGGCCGGGCGTTGTCGCCCTGGAGGTCGGGACCCTGGTGCACGTTGGCGTACCAACCTGCCGGCGGGATCGTGTAGTCCTTAGTACGAAGCGGCCGCCGCCGGGCGCCACCTCGGCCGTGCCCGTGATGCCGGCGTTGGCCGCCCCCACGCCCTTCATGGCGAAGCTGCGAAGGGTGGCCGCGGGGGCCGCCGTGGGCGAGCTGGCGGGGGCGATGGGGCTGTTACCTCCGCAAGCCGCCAGCGCTGCCGGCACCGCAACCGAGGCAAGCAGGCGCGACACCCATCCATCGGTATACCGGTGCGGGTTACCGGCCACGCTGCGCCGGGCCGTGCTGTGGACCGCTCTCACGGTCCGCAGCCTATCGCCCGCTCCCTCTAAGCGCGCGCCAGGCGGCGCCGCCGCCAGAACGTGAAGACCCCGAACCCGGCGAGCCCGATCAGCACGTAGGGCGCCAGCGCGCCCAGCGCCACGACCATGAAGTCGACGCTCTGAAAGAAGTTGTAGAGGGCGCTGTGGAGCGCGCCCTGGATGCCGAGGTCGTCGGTGGTCCGCGGCGCCAGCACGGCCGCCTCGCGGAGGGTGACGTTGATGGTCGAGTAGCCGGTCGCATGCTCCAGGAAGCTGATCTGGCCCTTGAGCTGCTCGATCTGGCTGGTGATCTGCCCGATCTGGTTCTGGATGTTGATGATCTCGTTGATCGTGGTCGCGCGCTGGAGCAGGGTGAGCATGGCGTCGCGCTGCGCCTCCGCGGCCTTGAGCCGGGAGTTGAGGTCCACGTACTGCTGGCTCACGTCCTGGGCGCTGGAGTTGAAGGCCTGCACGGTGCCGTAGCCGCGGACCTGGCTGATCGTTTCCTCGTACTTGTCGGAGGGCACCGCGAAGGTGATGGTCCCGGTGCGGATGCGCTCGCTGTCATCGCTGACGGCACTGCTGCCGGCGACGTAGCCGCCTTCCCTGGCGGCCAGGTCGATCAGCCTGGTCAGGGCACTGTCGAACTTGCCGTTGGCGACCTGGACGATGAGGCTGGCGGTGCGGATGATGCGCGGGCCCTGCCCGGTGGGCAGCGGCGGCACCACGTCGGTGACGCCGCCCTTGGGCGCCGCGGAGGTGGGCGCACCGGCGCCCGCCGAGCCCTGCTTGGTCGCCTCGGCGGGACGGCCGCCGCCGCTGCCGGAGGTGCTGCCGGCGGACGCCGCCGAGCTGCAGGCCGCCACCGCGAACAGGACGAGCGACGCCAGCGCGGCCAGGAAACGACTGGATCTCATACCGAGCACCTCCGTGTGATGCCGAACCAACGCCCGCGCCCGGCCCCGAGTAACACGGCACAATGGCGCGTCATGCTCCAGGTCCGCGAATTGGAGGTCGAGGTCGGCGGCCGCCTCACCCTGGCCGGCGGCTCCTTCCAGGTCCGCGCCGGCGACAAAGTCGGCCTGGTCGGCCTCAACGGCGCCGGCAAGACCTCGATGCTGCGCGTCCTCGCCGGCCAGACCTCACCCGCCCGGGGCCTGGTGCTGCGCCGGGGCAGCACCGGCTACGTGCCCCAGAACCCGCGCCCGCGCTCGGCGGCCGAGGTGCGGGCGGTCATGCACGTTCTCAGCGGACGCGGTCTCGACAAGGCGGCGGCGCGGCTGGCCGAGCTGCAGCTGGCGCTCGAGAGCGACCACTCGGCGAAGAGCGTGGAGCGCTTCAGCGAGGCCGAGGAGCGATTCCGGCAGGCGGGCGGCTACTCGGCCGACGCCGACGCCCGGCGGATCCTGGCCGGCCTCGGGCTGGCGCTCGACCGCGCCGACCTGGCGCTGGGCGTGCTCTCGGGCGGCGAGCGGCGGCGGGTCGAGATCGCGCGCGTCCTCTTCGCGGAGAGCGAGCTGCTGCTGCTCGACGAGCCGACCAACCACCTTGACGGCGACGCCAAGGGCTGGCTGATGTCGTTCCTGCGGGGCTACCGGGGCGGCCTGCTGGTGGTGAGCCACGACCTCGAGTTGCTGGACAGCGCCATCACCCGCGTCCTGCACCTCGAGGACGCCGCCCTGGTCGAGTACCGGGGAACCTACTCCCAGTACCAGCAGCAGCGCCGCCTCGACCAGCAGCGCCGGGAGAAGCTGGCCGAGCGCCAGTCCGGCGAGATCCAGCGCCTGAGCTCGCTGGCCGACTCCATGCGCCACCAGACGGCCAAACGCGCCCGCACCGCGCACTCCCTCGACAAGCGGGTCGAGCGCCTGAAGTCAGAGCGGGTGACGCCGCTCCGGCGCGACCGCAAGATCCGGGTCAGCTTCCCGCCCCCGCCCAGCTCCGGCCGGCTGGCGCTGCACGTCAGCGAGCTGACCAAGGGCTACGGCGGCCCGCCCGTGTTCCGGCGCCTGGGCTTCGAGCTCGAGCGCGGCCAGCGCCTGCTGGTGATGGGCCTCAACGGCGCCGGCAAGACCTCCCTGCTGCGCATCCTGGCCGGCGAGTCGGCGCCCGACGAGGGTGGCTTCCGGCTCGGCCACAACGTCTCCCTCGGCTACTACGCGCAGGAGCACGAGGGCATCGAGCCCCAGCGCACGGTGCTCAGCCACATGCGCGCCATGTCGGAGGCGCCGGAGCCCCAGCTGCGGGCGCTGCTGGGCATGTTCGGCCTGGTCGGCAAGATCGCGATGCAGGACGCGGGCACCCTCTCCGGCGGCGAGAAGACCAAGCTCGCCCTCGCCCAGCTGGTCGCCGGCCGCCGCAACCTGCTGCTGCTGGACGAGCCCACCAACAACCTGGACCCGCCCTCCCGGACCGCGGTCGCCGAGGCGCTCGGCGCCTGGCCGGGCTCGATGGTGATCGTCAGCCACGACACCGAGTTCGTGGCCGCGCTGGGGCCCCAGCGGGTGCTCATGATGCCGGAGGGCAAGCTCGACTTCTGGGAGGACGGGCTGCTGGAGCTGGTGTCCCTGGCTTAGAGGCGGCCGAATCTAGAGGGCCCTGTGTCAGGGGACTAAGGTGGTCGGGTGGCAGAGCCGATGCCCACCAACGCCACGCGCCTGACCTGGCAGGGGGGCCATCGCTTCGAGGCCGCCAACGACCACGGGAGCATCCTGATCTGGTCCGGCGAAGACCGCGGCTCGCTCTCCCCGATGGAGGCCATGCTGAGCGCGATCGCCGGCTGCATGGCGATCGACGTGGTCGACATCCTGGGCAAGATGCGCAAGTCGGTCACCAGCTACGAGGTCGCCTGCGAGGGTTGGCGGCGGGACGAGCTGCCGCGCCGGTTCACCCGCATCCGGCTCACCCATCGCATTTCGGGTCCCGACCTCGACGCCGGCAGCGTGTCGCGCGCCGTCGACTTGAGCCAGACCAAGTACTGTTCGGCGATGGCCTCGCTCGACCCCGCGATCGCGGTCGAGAACGTGGTCACCGTCCAGGTGCTGGCCTAGAGAGGCCGGGGCTCCGGGAGCCCGGAGGAAACAAAGACCGGCCGACATGGTGCGGACGCGGGTAGGCGACCGCGGTCGCCGGCGACGGCCGGCGGCCCGAGCATGTCGGCCGGGTTGGCTAGCGGCGGGGCTGATGCAGGGCGAGATCGATCCGGTCGTCCAGCCGCCAGTCCGCCTCGCACTTCCAGATTTCGTGGAGAAGGGTCTCCAACTGTGTCTGGAGGTCGGGGTCGGGAGCGTGCAACCGCGTGACCGCGGTCGCCGGCTGAACCTTACCGGAAGTGGCTCGCTGCTTGGTTTTAGGAAGCACCGTCATTCTCCTCGCCAACGTACAACGAATCGTCGACGCGGTGATTGCGCCCTGAATGCTTGGTATTACCAACCCTGTTGCCCCTCAATATGCTTGTGCCAGTGCTTCCCGAACTGGAGCGGATCCCGCGCCTGGAATTGGCCATCGCCCCCACCCCGCTCCAGGGCGCGCCCCGCCTGGCCGCCGCCCTCGGCCTGCAGCGGCTGCTGGTCAAGCGCGACGACAACACCGGGCTGGCCCTGGGCGGCAACAAGGCGCGCAAGCTCGAGTACCTGGTCGCCGAGGCGCTCGCCCAGGATGCCGACGTGCTGGTCACCCGGGGCGGGCCCCAGTCCAACCACTGCCGGGCGACCGCCGCCGCGGCGCGGGTGGTGGGGATGGACGCCCACCTGGTCTTCGAGGGCGATCCCATCGAGGAGCTGGCGGGGAACCTGCTCCTGGACCGGCTGCTGGGAGCGCGCTGGACCTTCGCGGGCGCCGGCCGCGACGTCGAGCAGCGCATGCAGGAGGTGGCGGCGGACATGCGGAGCGAGGGCCGCCGGCCTTACGTGGTGCCGGGCGGCGGCAGCAGCGGGCGCGGCGCCCTCGGCTACGTGCGGGCCGCGCTGGAGCTCGCCGGCCAGTGGGCGGAGGTGGGCGTGCGACCCCGCTACGTGGTCGCCGCCGCCGGCTCCTGCGGCACCCTGGCCGGACTCACCCTGGGCCTGGCGCTGGCGGGCTCGGAAGCCCAGGTGGTGGGAGTCAGCGTCTCGACCTCGATTGCAGACCGGGTGGCGCGGACGCGCGAGGTGATGGCCGAGGCCGGCGCGCTGCTGGGCGTCGCGCTGCCCGAGGCCCGGCCGCTGGTCTGGGACCAGTACGTGGGTGCCGGCTACGGGATCGCGACCGAGCTCTCGACCCGGGCGCTGGAGCTGGCGGCCCGGAGGCAGGGTCTGATCCTCGACCCCGTCTACACCGCCAAGGCCCTGGGCGGGCTGATCGGCGAGCTGGAGGCGGGTCGGGTGCGGGCGGACGACGCCGTGGTCTTCGTCCACACCGGCGGCACGCCGGCGCTCTTCGCCGACCCCGCCGTGTACTGGGGGCCGCCGCCGGCCTGATTGATGCCCGGCGCCTATGGGTAAGGGCAACGGGATGGCAGCAGTCGGCGTGAACCGCAGCTGGGAGACCGCCGAGCAGCGTGAGCGGACGATCGGCGCCGCACGCCGGGCACGGCGCACGGACCTGCGCCCGACCCGCCCGCCCGACGCCGACACCCTGCTCAAGGACATGCGCAGCCAGCGCAGCATCACCGACAGCGACCTGCGGCGGCTGATCACCGCCGACTTCGACCAGCCGGTGGTGAGCCTCTACATCAACCTCTCCCCGGACGATGCCGTAGCTCCGGGCAAGGCCGCACGCCTGGAGCTGCTCAACTCGATGCGCCACTCCGAGCTGGCCGCCCGCCGCTACCTGGTCGACGAGCTGGCCCCCATCCAGAAGCAGCTCCTCGAACGCGACCTCGACGAGCTCGAGACGCTGCTCGAGATCCCCGACCTGCGCGGCCAACGGAGCGTGGTGGCGTTCAAGTCCGGCCACCAGCTGCATCGCGCCGCCGCCCTCCACGTGCGGACGCCGGATGCGCTCCGGGTCAACATCGACCCCTACGTGGCGCCGCTGGAAACGCTGCTCGAAACCCATCCCCCGGCGATCGTGGTCGAGGTCGAGACGGAGAAGGCGCAGCTCTGGACCCTCCGCCTCGGCGAGCTCGAGGAGGTCGACGCCATCGAGTCCTTCGTACCCACCGAGACCGTCGACACCAGCCGGCCGGGCAAGGTCCAGCGGCACCGGCTGATGCATCTCGTCTGGCTCCTGAAGGAAACCGCCCAGCTGGCGAACCGGCTCCTCGACGAGCAGCCGCGGGCGGTGCTGATCCTGGTCGGCGACGAGACCGTGCTCGCCGAGCTCGACGAGCACCTGCCCAAGCAGGCCGCCGGGCGGCTGGCCGGACGGCTGCCACTGGACCCGGGTCGCGACCGCGCCGAGTTCGAGCGCCGGCTGGAGCAGGTGCTGCGGGACCACCGCCGCGCCGAGGAGGCGGCGGAGCTCGAGAGCCTGGGCGAATACCTGGCGGCGGGGGTCCTGGTCGCCGGGATGGACGCCGTCCTCGACGTCGCCAGCCGCTTCTTGATGCGCCGCCTGTTCATCGCGGGCGGGCTCCGGCAGCCGGGCTTCGTGTGCAAGGAGCACCACTACCTGTCGAGCGCCGCCGGGCGCTGCCCCTTCCACGACGCCGAACTCTTCCCCACCGCCGACCTGGTCGACGAGCTGGTGGAGTTCTCGCGGCTGCACGGGGTCGAGCTGACGATGGTCGAGATGCTGCCGGAGCGCCTGGAGCCGCACGGCGGGATCGCCGCCGTCACCTACCGCCAGACCGACTGACCGAGCTCAGAGATGGGCGCGGACGACTGCGCTGCGCCGACCTAGTCGTAGCCTCAGGGCGTCGATGAACTCCCCTTCAGCTCGGGCCAGTCGATGAAGGTCACGGCAGGCCCGCCCCGCATCGTCCGCAGAGGGGCGGCTGGTCAGCCTCGACCGGTGATAGAAGGCTCGCTGGGCGACGACGTCGACTCCCGGTAGCGTGGAGGTCTCGAACACCTCGAACCAGCGCTGACTTCTCGGGTCCCTCAACACGTCATCGCGGACCAGGGTCCGCCAAGCGGGCCCTGGCGTCCACTCACTCATCAGCGGGTGCGCGTCGCGAGCGGCGTTGGCGGCGATCACTCCGCTTGCGAGGAGCCATTCGAGCGCCCCGGCAGCCAACTCGTCTGCCTTGGCGCCACTGGCGTCGAGTCCGACGACGGACAGTCTGTTCTGGCTCATCTGTCGTCTGCTCCGAGCCGCGAACTCGAAAAGTGTGGGCCCGGCTGGCTTCGAACCAGCGACCAGCCGATTATGAGTC
>Ga0137372_10003391_pt1 | contig 15528 bp, 15 predicted proteins | sample SagtaG_6_FD_104911 | JGI IMG/M metagenome (GOLD analysis project Ga0137372, IMG submission 104911) | Vadose zone soil microbial communities from Sagehorn Ranch, Mendocino, California, USA - Sage1_R_60_16 metaG | ecosystem: Environmental > Terrestrial > Soil > Vadose zone | place: USA...
GGGTTGTGCTTGGCCAACACCTTCGTGATCGCCGCCGTCAACGTCGTCTTGCCATGGTCAATGTGCCCAATCGTGCCCACGTTCACATGCGGCTTACTGCGGTCAAATTTCTCTTTCGCCATTTGCCTTCGCTCCTAAACTTCTTCCTGCTCCTGATTGGCTGCTGCCGTTAAGCCTTAGTGCCCTGCACCTTGGCCACAATCTCCTCAGCCACCGAACGCGGCGCCTCCTCGTAGCGCGCAAAGTGCATGGAGAAGGTCGCGCGTCCCTGCGTGTTGGAGCGCATGTTGGTGGCATAGCCGAACATCTCCGAGAGCGGCACCATCGACTTGATCACCTGCGATCCGGCGCGGTGCTCGATGCCCTCGATGCGGCCCCGCCGGCTGTTCAGGTCACCGATGACGGTGCCCATGTACTCCTCCGGAACCACGACCTCGACCGACATCACCGGCTCCAGCAGCACGGGGCTGGCCTTGCGGGCGGCCTCCTTAAAGGCCATCGACGCGGCAATCTTGAAGGCCATTTCGTTTGAGTCCACCTCGTGATAGCTGCCGTCGTAGAGCGTCGCCTTGATGTCCACCATGGGATAGCCGGCCAGCACGCCGCCCTCCATGGCCTCCTTGATCCCCGCCTCGATGGGCTTGATGTATTCCCTAGGCACCGAGCCGCCGATCACCGCGTTCTCGAATTCAAACCCCTTGCCCGGCTCATTGGGCGCTAGCCGAATCTTCACGTGCCCGTACTGGCCGCTGCCGCCGGTCTGCCGGATGTATTTGCCTTCGGCGTCCGAGTTCTTGCGCAGCGTCTCGCGGTAGGCCACCTGCGGCTTGCCCACGTTGGCCTGCACGTTGAACTCGCGCATCATGCGGTCGACGATGATCTCCAGGTGCAGCTCGCCCATGCCGCTGATGATGGTCTGCGCGCTCTCCGGATCGGTGTGCACGCGGAAGGTCGGGTCTTCCTGCGCCAGCTTGTGCAGCGCGACGCCCATCTTCTCCTGGTCGGTCTTGGTCTTGGGCTCGACCGCAACGTGAATCACCGGCTCGGGGAACACAATCGTCTCCAGCAGGACCGGCTTGTTCTGGTCGCAGATCGTGTCGCCCGTGGTCACGTTCTTCAGGCCCACGCAGGCGCAGATGTCGCCGGCGCGCACCTCGGTGATCTCCTCGCGCTTGTTGGCGTGCATGCGCAGCAGGCGTCCGATGCGCTCGTTCTTGCCGCGGTTGGCGTTATAGGCCTGATCGCCCGTCTTCAGCACGCCCGAGTAGACCCGGACAAAAGTCAACTGGCCCACGAACGGATCGGTCATGATCTTGAAGGCCAGGGCCGCGAAGGGCTCGTCGTCCTTGGCATGGCGCAGCTCTTCGACGTCCTTGTCGGGATTCTTGCCCGTAACCGGCGGCACATCCAGCGGCGACGGCAGATAGGTCACCACAGCATCCAGCAGCGGCTGCACGCCCTTGTTCTTGAAAGCCGTGCCCAAAATTACCGGGAAGATCTTGATGGCGATGACCGACTTGCGCAGCGAAGCCTTCAGCGACGGCACATCGATCTCTTCGCCCTCGATGTACTTCGCCATCAGCTCGTCACCTTCGTCGTTTTCCACGATGCTCTCGATCATGTGCTGGCGCATGGCCTGGGCTTTCTTCATCAGGTCGGCGGGGACCTCCTCCACCGAGTAGTCGGCGCCCATCGTCTCATCGTGCCAGTAGATCGCCTTCATCTCGAACAGGTCGATGCAGCCCTTAAATTTCTCGCCCTGCCCGATCGGCATCTGGATGGCCACCGGCTTGGCATGCAGGCGTTTGCGAATGGTGTCGACGGCGTGATCGAAGTCGGCGCCCATCTTGTCCATCTTGTTGATGAAGCAAATGCGCGGCACCGCGTACTTGTCAGCCTGGCGCCACACCGTCTCCGACTGCGGCTCGACGCCATGCACGGCGTCAAAGACGGCCACCGCACCATCGAGCACGCGCAGCGAGCGCTCCACCTCGGCCGTGAAATCGACGTGGCCGGGCGTGTCGATGATGTTGATGGTGATGTCCTTCCACTGGCAGGTGGTGGCGGCCGAGGTGATCGTAATGCCGCGCTCCTGCTCCTGCGCCATCCAGTCCATCGTCGCCGTGCCTTCGTGCACTTCGCCAATGCGGTGCAGACGCCCGGTGTAGAACAGAATGCGCTCGGTCGTTGTGGTCTTTCCGGCATCGATGTGCGCCATGATGCCGATGTTCCTGCAACGTTCTAATGGAACTGTGCGCGCCAAGACTTCTTACCTGTCCCTTACTGATCGCGCGGTGCATGCTGCGCGGATCGTTGATGTCTCTACCAGCGATAATGCGCAAAGGCCTTGTTGGCCTCCGCCATGCGGTGTACGTCTTCCTTCTTCTTCATTGCCGCGCCCTTGCCGTTGGCGGCGTCCAGCAGCTCATTGGCCAGCTTGTCGATCATGCCCTTTTCCGGACGCAGGCGCGAGTAGGAGATCAGCCAGCGGATGGCCAGCGAGGTGCGCCGGTCGGCGTTGACCTCCACCGGGACCTGATAGTTGGCGCCGCCCACGCGGCGGGTCTTGACCTCGAGCAGCGGCTTGCAGTTCTCCACCGCCTTCTTGAACAGCTTGATCGCCTCGTCGCCGCCCTTCTGCTCAAGCTGCTGCATGGCCTTATAGAAAATGCCCTGCGCGGTGCTCTTCTTGCCATCCCACATCAGGTTGCTGACAAACTTGTTGGCCAGAGTCGATCCGTAGATCGGGTCCGGCATCGGCTCGCGCTTGGCAATATGGCCTTTTCTTGGCATTCCGCTTCTCCTCTTCCCGCCGCTCGATTGAACGCCGGCGGTACTCCCGGACGCATCCCTATTGACGCTCCAGGCGGTTGACCGTTTTTACGACTTGGGCCGTTTGGCTCCGTACTTGGAGCGGCCCTGCCTGCGATTGGCGACGCCGACCGAATCCAGCGTGCCGCGGATCACGTGGTAGCGGACGCCGGGCAGGTCCTTTACGCGGCCGCCGCGGATGAGCACGATCGAGTGCTCCTGCAGGTTGTGGCCCACGCCGGGGATGTAGGTCGTCACTTCGATGCCGTTGGTCAGGCGCACGCGCGCTACCTTGCGGAGGGCCGAGTTCGGCTTCTTCGGCGTCTGGGTGTAGACACGGGTGCAGACTCCGCGCTTCTGCGGACAGGCCTGCAGCGCAGGGCTGGCCGTCTTGTAACGCGGCGCCTTGCGCCCCTTACGCACCAACTGATTGAACGTAGGCACTCTTCGAGCTCCTTTGATTCGGACGCATACGCGCCACACCACCCCAGCAAGCCAACGACGCGTCGCTGGGAACCCCGCAGCGGCCACACCCGCCCATTCGGCAGGCGTCGCTGCTCACAAACCATTCGGCACCGGCGGGCAAACCCGCACACCCGGTGCGCAATCTTATTCACTCACGCTCCCAACGCGGGGAGCTCTGACGTTTCCTGGATGAAGGCCGCGACGGTGATACTTGTTTCCCGGCAATCGTCCAGGCATACGGCCTGGATCTCCGCCGGGAGCACTCCGTTTCGCAACCTTGAACCTGCATACCCCGCACCCAAGCGGCGCGGGCAGCGCAGATTGTTTCAGCGAGGAAGCCCTTTACAGCCAGCGCGGTGAAGCGCTATCGGGCCGATCTTCCATTCCCAGTGAGCAAACTTACGCTCGCCGGGCCCAAATAAAGCTCGACCAGACTCACACAGACAAGCCACACAAACTCGCAGAACCCTTCAAATATAACAAGACATTCATCCGGCGGTCAACCGAGCTGACTGGACTTTTCTCGTGAGTTTCCGCCCGGAACCTCCACACCAGCCATCCACCTTCGAGATTGCTGGGAACCCCGCGGAAATTGTATACCGTCACGGTATGATGGCGCATGGCGCCAACTGCTGGATCGAAGCGACATAAACCGCTCCTTCTCGCGGTGATCGGGGCGGTTCTGATACAGCTTGCCCCGCTTTGGCTGGTCAAGGAACAGATCAGGACCGGCTCTCCTCGTCTCGAATTACCTGTTCCGGAATGGGGTGAATACGATGGGCCGGGCGTTTCTCGCGGCCTCGGTTGCCATACTGCTCGCCCTGCCATTGCTCACGAGAAATCGGCCAATCCTGTGTTGCGTGACGCTCGGGTTGTTTGCTGCCATGGGCTACGAACTGCTTCAGGACCGGGCAACCGGGCTGCAACATCTTGAGGAGCTCGATTCCGAGCGTCAACTCGCCGAAGAATCCCGTTAAGGTAACCTCGATCTATGTACAACCGTCTCGACCGGGCCCACCGGGCCAGCGCAGTCATTGCCGGCGTAATCACTCTGATTGGAGTTGCGGCGTTGCTGGTATGGGATGCGGTTCCGCGCCGCTTTCCAGCCAACGCCCACGACGTTCTCGGCGCATTTCCCCTCGCCATGATCGCCATTGCCTATCTTCTGTACCAGAGCGCGCATCGCCCGCCTGCCCGTGAGTTGCTTAAGGCAGTCCTGCTGGCAGTCGCATTTCTGTTCTGGGCAGCCAACCAGCTCTGGCCGGAGTCGCCCCGCACCATCCTCTACAACGACATTGCGATTGCGCTCTTTGTCCTCGATGTCTTCCTGGTGATTATCGGCTGGCCCGAATCCTCGCCGGACGAGTCCTTCGCCGAGACCTACACCGAGCCGAAGCAAGAACTCTGAGGGTGCCCGGTCCCAACCTTCTTTTGGTTAGGGCAGGGTTGTTGCTCTTGCTCTTGATCTGCCGTGGGCTGCGTTAGCTTCCACCCTCGCCCAGTGCCGCCACCGCATCGCGGCGCGCGCGCTCCAGTGCATCCTGCATTCGGCGATGGCACTCGGCAATCTGCTCTTCGTCGGCATCGCGCGGCACGTAAATCTTGGACGTCCAGCGCACGTGAACAGGCGAGAACGGCCGGGGAACCATCATCCGGTCCCACGAAGGCAGGATCCAGGGCCGCTCGCAGGCCAGATAAAAGCAGCTGATCGGCACTCCGCTCATGCGCGCCAGCATCACCGGACCGGGCTTGGCCACGTAACAGGGACCGCGCGGCCCATCGATGGTGAAGGCCGCGACGTGTCCGGAGGCCAGAACGCGGTTTGCGCCCAGCAGCGCGCCGAAGCCGCCGCGCGAGCTGGAGCCGCGCACCGCCTGAAAGCCGAAGCGCTCGATGATGCGCGCAATGTATTCGCCATCGAAGCTGCGGCTGGTGATCACCGCGATGCCGCAATTGCGAAAATAATAGGTCGCCGGAATCACCGCGCGATGCCAGAACGGGCCTATGCCCACCGGCGGCGGCTGCCCGTTTTCAAGCACGCCGCTGTCCGGCTCCGACGACCACTCGAAGCGCAGCGTGCGCCCGATCAGCGAGATCAGCAGGTAGCCGGTCCAGGAGATGAGCCATAGGGCCATCCGCTGCCGCAGCGTAAATGCCGGGGCCTCGTCCAGCGCCTGCCTTGTTTGTGCGGTGCTCACACTGCGATTCTAACCCTCGGCACTTTGGGTGCCCCACCCAACCTTCTGTTGGATTGAGTGGGGTTTTTGCTTTTGGTCTATCGATGCGCGTCCGCCCAGGCCAGTGCGGCCCGCATGCGGCGTCCCGTTGCCGGATGGGAGTGGAAGAGGGCCTCGACCCAGCGCGAAGGCTCGCGTTCGGCGAGGTTCAGCGCGGCGAGCTTCTCCATCGCTGAGCAGAACGCCTGTACCGAACCCACCGTCTGCCAGGCATAGACGTCGGCCTGGCGCTCGTTGAAGCGCGAGTAGGCGTTCATCACCGGCATCAGCAGCACCGAAATTGCCGTTGCAACAAGAATCATCAGCGGCAGGTTGGCGAAATCGATCTGCTGGTAGTGCCGCTCCCAGTGCAGCGCGGCCCAGCGCACCACCAGCTTCAGGCACCAGAAGCCGAAAAACGTCACCACGCCCTGCACTGCGATGGCCTTCCACATGTGGCGATAGACGTGGTGCCCGAGCTCGTGCGCCAGCACCGACTCGATCTCATCGTGATTGCACGTCTCAAGCAGCGTGTCCGAGATTACGATGCGGCGCGTGCTTCCCAGGCCCATCAGTGCGGCATTTGCCTTCTTGGTCTTCTCCGAAAGCTTCCACTCGTAGACCCCGCGGATCTTTGCGCCGGCCCTCTCGCACATGCGTGTCAGGCGCGAGGTCAGCTCCTCGTCGGTCAGGACGCGGAAGCGGAAGAAGATGGGAAACAGCACCACCGGCGCGATCTGGGCCAGCAGCACGCTGAACAGCAGGAGCACGGCCCACGCCGTGACCCACCACCACTGCGGCTGCATGCGGATCAGCAGGTACAGCAGTTGCACCAGCACCTGGCTGAAGAGGAAGGTGAGCGCAAAGCCTTTCGCCTGGTCCCATGCCCAACTTCGCAGCCGCTGATGGCTGAGGCGATAGCGATGCTCGATTCGAAAGCCGATGTAGTCCAGCCCGAGGCCCAGGAAGCCAGTGAGCAGCAGCAGAATGGTGGTGTAGAGAAACAGCGCCGCGGCATGACTGTCCCCGGCAAGCCGCACCGCGAAATTTCGGAAGTCGCTGGTCCAGTCCGTGGCGAGGATTACGCCCATGACGCCGAGGCCGAGCACCAGGTCGACAGCTCCCAGGCGCCGCTGAAGACGGTGGTAGCGGCGCGCCTCGGCCGTGTCACCGCTTGAAGCGCCGCCGGCAGCGTTGGCTTGCTGGGGTGGAATGCCGGAATACGAACTCTCCGCTTCCATGCCGATCCTCTCGCTCTCTCTTGCTTAGATGGCGTGCCCGGTGCAGGCGCTAACCTGCGATGCTCCCCAGAAAGTTACTTCAGCTCAGTGACCTGCGCGCCGGTGGGGACCTCCAGTTTGAATTGCTCGGGCTTCAGGGGCGCGTTCATGGTGAGCTTGAGCATCCTGATGGTGATGTTGTACTCCTCCAGCGGACGCTCGATTTCGATCAGAGTAGGGAACCGCACTCCCTCGTATTCCTTTGGACTGGAATACACGGCGTCGGTCACCATCGCGCCTTCGTCGTTGTAGATCGACTGGCGATAAGGTTCGAGATCGGCGCGGTTGAAAAAGATTTTGCGGTACAGGTGCCAGTTGTCGTGGGCCCCACGCCGGAGCACCAGCAGATGGTAGTTCGACTGGGCCACCATCTTGTGCTCTTTCACGTCTTCCACCTGCTGCGCGCCCTCTTCGATCACCACGATCTCGTTCTTCTCGTCGATGGCGGGGATGAACAGCGCCTCGTAGATCACCTGCGGCCGCAGGTTTTCCAGGGAATTGCTGCTGCGGGTGGTCACCTGGGCGCTGCCGATGATGAACCGGTTCTTGGGCGGGATGGAGAGCTCGAACTTGTCGCCGTCGCTGACCATGTCGAAGGCGCGGTTGCGCACGATGGGAAGCAGGCCGATCATGCGCAGCATCCTCGGCTTCTGGGCCAGAATGTAGCCGCGGATCTGCTGATACTCGATGACCTTGCCCTTCTTTTCGCCGCCCACGGTGGTGTCGATGTCCACCGTGGCATTCACCGTCTGAATGGTCGCCGCAAACTGGTTGAGCTTCGTCACCAGCTCCGCCTGGGTCGCGGTCTTCAGTGGCGCAAGGGAGCGCCTGGCTTGGACGCGGTGAGAGCGAAACAAGCAGCCGGTTGTGCCGAACAGGCCAACAAGCAGCAACACAATTGTCAGGCGAACTCGTAGCATTGCAGGCGAAAGCTACTCCAAGGCTCTCCCGCTTCTGGCAAAACGCGAGCAGAAGCGGGGACTACTTCTGTGAATCCACGTTCAGTATATAGCCTCGGAAGCTCAGTGTGCCTCGGGATCGGGAGCACTCGCCGAAGCCCTTCCGGCGCCCGCCTTGGGCCGGCCCCCCCGACGGGCCTGTGGTCCGCCCGGCGGGGTGGCGGTGGCGGGCCCAGCCTCCGGCGGCGGAGCCGGAAACTGCTCGTCTTTCCTGCCCGCTATGGCCACCCGCATGAATTCGATCCAGATCGGCAGCGCGGCCTGCGCTCCGGTCTCCTTGTCTCCCAGGGTCTTCTTTTCGTCGTAGCCGACCCAGACGCCGCAGCTGATGGAGGGCGAGAAGCCGATGAACCAGGCGTCGGTGAAATCGTTCGTGGTGCCAGTCTTGCCCGCCAGCGGATGCTTCAATTTACTGGCCGCGATGCCGGTGCCGTGCTGCACCACACCCTGCAGCAAGTCCACCATCACCCGCGCCGAATGGGCGCCGATGACATCGCGAACGTCGGCAAAGTCCTCCTCCATCGCGTGCCCTTCATAGTCGGTCACCTTGCGGATGGAGTGCGGCCCCAGGCGCACGCCGTCGTTGGGGAAGCTCGTGTAGGCAGCGGTGTGCTCCAGCAGGTTGACCTCGGCCGAGCCCAGCGCCACGGGCAGATACGGCGGAATCTCGGCGGTGATGCCGAACTTGCGGACGTACTCGATCACCGTGCGGATGCCGACCCGCTCGGCCAGCTTAACGGCCGGAATGTTGCGCGACTCGGCCAGCGCGTGCCGCAGCGTGATCTTCCCCTCGTACTTGTTGTCGTAATTGTGCGGCGACCACGTTCCCGAGACGCTGGGAAAGCTGATAGGCGCATCGACGATGGTGTCGTCCGGCTCCGCGCCCTTCTCCACCGCTGCCGCGTAGACATAAGGCTTGAAAGACGAGCCGGTCTGCCGCAGCGCCTGGGTGGCGCGATTGAACTTCGACTCGTCGAAGTCACGCCCTCCGACCATGGCGCGAATCTCGCCGGTGTTGTTGTCGATGGCCAGCAGCGCGCCCTGCGCTCCGGAGTCCTGCTCCAGCGCCAGTTGCAGCGCGGTCCCCAGCGCGCCCGCTGTTGGCGTGTTGGGGCGGAGCCGCAGGTCAGGCTGCGGGGCCCCCGGCAAGCCCTCTGTTGGCTTGCTGGGGATGAGCCCTGTCACGCGCACGTAGACAATGTCGCCGATGGAGAGGATCTCGGCGGGCGAGCGAAGCTTGGTCCAAGCCATCTCCGCCGCGCGAATCAGCCCGCGATACTTGCCGAACTTGATCTCCGCAGCATCGCGCGTCACTCCGATCACCAGAGCATGGTAGTAGCTGCCCACCTCGGGCGCGCGGCCCCAGTCGGGATGCTCATAGCTTCCAATGTCCTCTCCGGCAACCATCACGTTGCGCAGCTGTGCCTTCCATCCATGCCGGCGCTCATAGGCCGCCAGGCCGTCCAGCACGGCGCGCGTCGCCGTCTTCTGCAACTCCGTATCCAGCGTCGTATAGACCCGCAGCCCGCCCTCGTGCACCTGATCCGTCCCATACTTCTTCTCCAGGTAGCGCCGGATCTCCTCCACAAAGTATGGCGCCAGATTGTTGGGGTCGGCTTGCAGCCGCAGATTGATGGGCCGCGACTTGGCCGCCTGCGCCTGCTCGGACGCGATGCGGCCGTCCTCCATCATGTTGTTGAGCACAAGATTGCGGCGGCGCAGCGCCTTTTCCGGATTATTGATCGGCGAGTAGGTGGTGGGTGCCTTGGGCAGTCCGGCTAGCAGCGCCGCCTCTTCCAGCGTCAGCAGCTTGGCAGGTTTGCTGAAGTAGAACTCCGAACCGGCCTCGAAGCCATACGTGCCGTGTCCCAGAAAGATCTGGTTGGCGTAGAGCGTGAAGATCTGCTCCTTGGTAAAGCGCCGCTCGATCTGGATGGCCAGCATGATCTCCTGCACCTTGCGCGAAAACTTGCGGTCCGGGCTGAGGAAGAGGTTGCGCGAAAGCTGCATGGTGAGCGTGGAGGCTCCCTGGGCCCGCGATCCGCTGACCAGGTCGCGGTAGGCCGCGCCCATGATGCGCCACAGATCGACGCCCCAGTGCCGCTCAAAATCCTTGTCTTCGATCGAAATGACCGCATCGCGCAGGACCTTGGGATAGTCCTCGTATTTCGCGATCACCCGCCGCTGCAAGGCGAAGGTGCCGATGACCTTTCCGTTCTGGTCGAAGAGCTCGGTGATCGAGCTGGGCCGATAGCGCTCCAGGTCGTTAACCTGTGGCAAGTCGGCAGAGTAGACCAGCAGCAGCCCCGCCAAACCACCCGCCAGCGCGGCGGCCACAATGCCCAGCCCAAAGACAATCCGGCGCAGCATTCGCGCCCGGTTCAGGGGCAGATTGAGCGCAGTAATCGGATCCGGTGGGGTGGTCATGGGAGACGGGGGGACGAAGCAAGGATATCACCCCCGCAGATCATCGCGCTCTTCTGCATGGTGGCGCGCCTCCATCCAATTCTGCAGGATGAGCACTGCGGCCAGTTGATCGACCACGGCGGCGCGCTTGCGGATCGACATCTCGCTTTCGCGCAGAACGCGGTTGGCCTCTACCGAGGTCAGCCGCTCGTCCCAGAGGTGGATGGGAAGGTCGAACTGCTTTTGCAGCATGGCGACGAACTCGCGCATCTGCGCCGACTGCCGGCCTTCGGCGCCGCTCATGCGCAGCGGCAGCCCGACCACCAGCTCCACCACGCCGTAGCTGCCGATCACCTCGGCCAGCGCAGCCAGGTCTGTGCGCTTGTTCTTGCGGCGGATGGTTGGGAGCCCCTGGGCGGTGTAGCCCAGCGGGTCGGTGACCGCCAGCCCGATGGTGCGTGAACCAACGTCCAGCGCCAGGACGCGGCCCGGCAGCTTTTCCTGTGCATCGTGCGCCACAGCGCAAGTATAGTTCCAGCAGGAGAACTACCCCGTCCTAAACCAAAGTCGGGGCACGCCCGGTAGGGATGGAGCAGCCGGCGGGCAGCATCTAAATACAAGGGCCCGCATCAGGAAACAAAACACGGAGCGGGGTTCCCGGCGGGCCTTTATTGGCTGGCCTGGGTTAATACTTGACTGGGTTAATAACCGGAGAGGGCAGAGTTGGCTGGCGAAGAGTTGAAGACGGAGGATCTGAGGCGCAGTGAGCTGCCGCCGCTGGACGCAAGCCTGGCCGAGACCGAGCAGCAGGCCAGGCTGGCGGCTGAGGAAGGCCGACGCCATGCCCGCCTCCAGAGCGCTGCGTTATCGCTGCTTGCAGCCGGCGCTCTGCTGACGATGATGTGGGTGGCCAAGTCCATCCTGATCGTCACACTGGTCTCCGTGCTGATCGCCTTCATGCTGGCGCCGATCGTCGAGCTCTGCAGTCGCATGCGCATGCCGCGGTCGATGGGCGCGATGGTCGCCGTTCTGGTCCTGTGCGGCGCGCTCTACGGCTTCTTCTATGTCTCCTACAGCCAGGCCAATCAGTTCATCTCCGAACTCCCGCAGTACTCGGGGAACATTCGCAGCGTGCTCGACCAGGTGATCGCGCGCGCCGAGCGCGTGCGCCAGACGACCCGCACCGTGCTGCCGCCGGAAAACGTCGACAAAAACACAGTCACTGTGCGTGAATCCAGCAACTGGGTCAACGACCTGACCAGTGGCGCGCTGGGCGTGACCCACATCCTGCTGATGGCGGCCTTCATCCCGTTCCTGGTCTTCTTCATGTTGAGCTGGCAGGACCACGTGAGGACCTCGACCGTCTTGCTCTTCCATCCGGAGAACCGTGAAACCGCGTTCGTCACCCTTGGGCTGATCGCGCAGATGATCCGCGGCTTCATCGTGGGCAACGCAATTATCGGCGTCATTCTGGGCATCTGCAGCTCGATTGCCTTCTGGATCCTAGGCGTGCCCTTCTCCTGGGTGATCGGAATCATCAGCGGCTTCGTCAGCCTGCTGCCATATTTAGGCGTGGTGCTGGCGGTCCTGCCGCCGGTGATGGTGAGCCTGGGCTCGATGACCACGGGCAAGTTCGCGGCGATTGTGGCCGTCGTCTCGCTCAGCCACGTGATCGCCCTCAACGTGCTCTATCCCAAGATCATTGGCAGCCGCTTGCAGTTGAATCCCCTCGCGGTAACACTGGCGCTGCTTTTCTGGGGCTGGCTGTGGGGAGCGATGGGGCTGCTGCTGGCGGTGCCGCTGACCGCGGCGATGAAGATCATCTTCGACCACGTCCAGAGCCTGCGCGGCTGGGGAACCTGGCTGGGAGAGTAGCAACGAACCTTCTTTCACGTTGTCATTCCGAACGAAGTGAGGAATCCCAGCAAGGTTTCTCTCCGCGAAGGCGCTCAGATTTTTCAAGGGCGTGAGTTCGTGCTCTCATCGCAGCCATGGGCAGGCGCTTCACTCCGTTCGGAATGACAGCGTGGAAAGGTTGTTGACGGCGGGTTCGCCCTACGCTTCGATGCTGCTGGCCTCCGGCCAGCGCAGCTTGCATCGGGCAAGGGCCTTGCGGAGCTCCTCCTCGGCTTCTTCTTCGCTGCCGGTCCGGGCCATCGCCATCTCGGTCACCAGCAGGAAGCGCGCCCGCTCCAGCATCTTCTTCTCGCGGAAGCTCAGCGGCTTGGTGGCCGCCAGCATCAGTAGGCCTTTCAGCACGATGGCCACATCCAGCAGCGAGCCGGTGCGCATCTTGTCGGAGTTTTCCTTGAAGCGGTTCTTCCAGTCCGAGTTGCTCTCGCACTTGCCGTCGGAGAGGTACTCGAGGATTTCCAGCGCCTCCGCGGTCTTGACGATGCGGCGCAGTCCCACGGCTTCGGCATTGTGGAAGGGGACCATGACTTTGAGGCTGCTGGAGCGGATGCGGAGGAGATAAAAACGCTCGACGGAGCTGCCGATCGTACGGCTGGAGATCTGCTCAATGATGCCCACCCCATGGTTGGGGTAAACGACCTTCTCGCCGACGCTAAATTGGGTTGTATTCATCCTGAGCCTGGCAGAACGGAGCCAAGTCGCCATCCGTCCTTATTATATATGATGCACCGAAAAGCAGAGTCAATGAAGCCAAGTTTCCGGATCCGGCGTTATAATTGGACATTGTATCTTGCCCGCCGCCTGAGCTGGCCGCGCTACGAAGGTCCCGTGTAGATGCCCGAACATGTAAAGAAGAAGCTGCAGGAAGAGATTAACCTGCTGGAACACGAATTGAATCATGAGCTTCCCGCCGAGCTCAAGAAGGCAGTCGCCCTGGGCGATCTCTCCGAAAATGCCGAGTATCACATGGCCAAGCAGCGCCAGGAGTTCGTCCGCGCCCGCTTGGGCATGATGAAGAAGCGAATGGCCGAGCTCTCCCTGATGAACCTCTCCAACCTGCCCAGGGACAAGGCTGCCCTGGGCTCGACCGTGGTGGTCTACGACTCCACCAAGGACGAGGAGATCGTCTACAAGCTGGTGACCAGCGAGGAGAGCGACGTGAACCACGGCAAGGTCTCCACCACCTCTCCGATTGGCCGGGCGCTCATCGGCAAAAAGGTGGGAGACGTGACCAAGGTGGTCACCCCCGGTGGAACGCGCGAGTTGGAGGTCCTGAAGCTTTCGACGATCCACGACCCGGCGGAAGACCACCCGGACGGCAAGAAATGACCTGGACCAACGCAGTCGGCAAGGCCTGTGGAGCTCTGCTCTACAAGATCGTCGACGGCCTTGCGCTCACCCGCATCTCGCCCAATGTCCTCACCTTCATCGGGCTGGTCATCAACGTGGTGGCGGCGCTGTTCTTCGGCTTCGCCAGCTCGGACAACAACCAGCCGCGCCGCTTCGTCTATGCCGGACTGGTCATTATCGGCGCCGGAATCTTTGACATGGTGGACGGCCGCGTGGCCCGCGCCACCAACAAGGTCACGCTCTTCGGAGCATTCTTCGACTCGGTCATCGACCGCTACTCCGATGTGGCCATCTTCTTCGGCCTGCTGGTCTACTATGCCCGGGCCAACCGCTTCTTCTACGTGGTGCTGGTGGCTTTCGTCATGACCACCTCGGTGCTGGTCAGCTACACCCGGGCCCGCGCCGAGTCGCTGATTCCGCAGTGCAAGGTCGGCTTCATGGAGCGCCCCGAGCGCATCGTGCTGGTCATCATCGGAGCCCTCACCAACCACATGGCCCCGGTGCTGTGGATCCTGGCCGTGCTCTCCACGATCACGGTCATTCACCGCATCCGCTACACCTACCTGGAAAGCACCGCCCAGGAAGCCGCTGCCGCCAGCGAGCGCCAGACCGCCCAGATCTCCTAGCCGCCTCTCCACGACAACCCATGCGAACCGCCGCCGCCGTATTCCTGCTCGCCGCCTGTTGGCAAGCTGTGGGTGCCCCACCTTCGCCGCCGCTGTTGCGGCTAAGGTGGGATGGCCGGGCTGGGCGATCTGGGAGCCTGGTGCCAGCGGCCAGCGGCAATGTTGCCCCGCTCCGCTGGACGCCAGCCAATTTTCGGGGGCTCACCATGGGGAGCTCAAATCGCGCGGATGCGGTGCACGTTCTAGGCGAGCCCGATGCGCACCGCCGCATTCGCAGCATGGATGGCAATGCCGGTGAGGAGGTCGTCTACAAAGCAGAGGGCGACCACAAAGGCGATCTTGCCGTCTCATTGGATCGCTCGGGCGTCATCGTCGAGATCCGTGAGTCGCTCCCGGTCGCCATTCCGCGCAGCCGCATCTACAAAGAGCTCGGCCGCGATGCCGTGACCGCGCACTATACGCGCGACCGCTGCGGCAGCTTCTATCGCGACCCGAACGGCCAGATCGAACTGACGTTCTATCCGGCGCGCGGAATCTACCTATGGCCGGACCAGTACGGCTACGACTTCGCCGCCATCTACTACGCCGCCCGTCCGCCCGGAGCCGACCGCCCACCCCGCTGCGCTTCGGGAAAGTAACTGGTGGCAGTGGGTCAGTTTCCGGTTGGCCGACGATCCACCCGGAAGTGCGGGCCACCTCGATAGCCGCATCTGGCCTCCCTTGACCACCCCAAAAACGATAGTGAGCTATATGGCGATTTCGCGACAGCTATCCATACATGGCGGGACCATAATTTTATCGGATGTTTCAGGGACAAGCGTGCTTGCGATCCCCTATTTTGAACCCTTCGCGTGTACTTGAAGGTAGGCAAGTATCTTCCGCGTATCATTATCGGTCAAGACAGCCTTGCCCGATGATTTCATGAAGCCCTGCATTTCCCTGATGAGGGAGGGAGGGCCACTGCGAGGCGGTATGGGCACTTGGATCGGGCAGAGCATGGCAGCGTGAGCAGGTGGCGGCAAAAAGTAGTGCGCCTTCGCTCTGGGGTGCGGGTAGTGCGTCAGGACGTATGGAGGAGGGCGAGTACTCTTTCACGTAGGCGACTATCGTCTCTTGCTCTTTAGGTGTAGGGGCCTTGATATTCATCATCCCCATCCCGCCCATCATTCCCATACCACCGCTACCCATCCCTCCGCACATCGCTGCGCGACGGAACATCAGACCGGCTATTCCGGGCCATTCATCGGCAGAGTGCATCGCTGGGCTGGGCAAGTTGTGGCATTGAGCACAGTATTCCGCGACGAGTTTGGCTCCCTGGCTGCTTGGGGCAGGGAGATCTTCAGGTTTGACCCCCGGCGTGACCACGCCAGACATCATCGACTGCATCATCTCCTGCATCGAGTTCTGGTTCGTGTTCTGCTGCTCGGCCGACGTTTTGTCGCGGGGAGCAGGCTCCGGGTTTTGCTGCTGGCATCCGTGAGCACCCAGCAGGTACGCAACA
>Ga0137372_10003392_pt1 | contig 15510 bp, 9 predicted proteins | sample SagtaG_6_FD_104911 | JGI IMG/M metagenome (GOLD analysis project Ga0137372, IMG submission 104911) | Vadose zone soil microbial communities from Sagehorn Ranch, Mendocino, California, USA - Sage1_R_60_16 metaG | ecosystem: Environmental > Terrestrial > Soil > Vadose zone | place: USA: California...
TGTCAACCACCACACGTCGTAAATTTTTATCACAAATCGCCGGCACCGCCGCAATAGGCTTTTTTTCTTCTGCTTACGCTTTCGGAAAACATAACTATTCAGAAGCCTCCTTTTTCGAAATCTCTCTTGCAGAATGGAGCTTTCACCGCGCTTTATTTGCAAACAAGATGACCAATCTTGATTTTCCTGTTATTGCAAAACAGCAGTACGGAATAAGTATTGTTGAATATGTGAATCAGTTCTTTAAAGACAAAGCAAAGGATACGAGTTACCTAAACGAATTACTGAAACGCTGTAATGACAATGGTGTAAAGAATCATTTGATCATGTGTGATGGAGAAGGTGAATTAGGTGATCTTGATAATACAAAAAGAATGCAGGCTGTGGAAAATCATTATAAATGGGTTGATGCCGCTAAGCATCTTGGCTGCCTCACGATTCGTGTAAATGCATTTGGAGTTGGCAGTGCAGAAGATGTACAAAAGGCAGCGATTGATAGCATCGGGAGACTTGCCGAGTATGCTGCTAAAGAAAATATAAATGTAATTGTCGAAAATCATGGAAGTTATACTTCTAATGGCGAATGGATGGTAGGTTTAATGAAAGGTATCAATCGACCAAATGTTGGTGTGTTACCCGATTTTAATAACTTCTGCATAAAAAGAGAAGGCGGTCAGCAATGGAGCGGTAAATGTATTGAAGAATATGACCGTTATAAAGGTGTTGCTGAAATGATGCCTTATGCAAAAGGCGCCAGTGCAAAAACCATTGACTTTGACGCGCAGGGTAATTGTGTGGAAACAGATTATTACAAAATGCTGAAGATAATTAAAGATTCAGGATTTCATGGGTATCTGGGAATTGAATATGAAGGTGAAAAACTAAGTGAAGAAGAAGGTGTACGAAAAACAAAAGCTTTGCTTGAAAAAGTTGCAGCAAGTTTAACTTAATATAATTCAGAAAACCAGGAGCTTACAAAACCCCGCTAGGATTAGAGCGGCGTATAAATAAATAATTGCAAACAGGATATAAGTTAGTAAAATTGTTTGTTGGTTATTTTAAATTTCATATAAGTATTATTATAACAACATTTACCATTTTGGTTTTAAAAAAGAGACTTTCATTTAAATACTTTTGTGCTATTAAATAAAAAACGATGGCACTTGAGATATTTATTACTCTTCTCCTTGTATTAATGAATGGTTTTTTTGTAGCTGCGGAATTTGCGATCGTAAAAGTTCGTGCATCACAGCTCGAAGTAAAAATTCAATCCGGCAACCGCTTTGCGGTTTTAGCCAAACATATCTCTTCGCGTTTGGACAATTATCTTGCAGCAACACAATTAGGCATAACCCTTGCCAGTTTGGGACTTGGCTGGATAGGCGAACCCGTTGTATCGGTACTCATTATAAACTTAATGCATTTGCTGGGTATTGATGTAAGACCTGAACTGGCGCATGATATTGCATTACCCGTTGCATTTGCAATAATTACCATTTTGCATATTGTTTTTGGAGAGCTTGCTCCTAAATCATTAGCGATACAACGTTCAGAAAAAACTACATTAGCTATTGCATATCCACTGCAATTCTTTTTCATTATTTTCAGACCATTTATCTGGTTACTGAATGGTATTTCTAATGCAATACTTAAAATACTTGGTATCAATGCAGTTCATGGAACTGAAGTGCATAGCAGCGATGAACTTAAATATCTCGTACAACAAAGCTCGGAAACAGGCGCTATTAAAATTGGAAACTATAACATTATTCAAAACGCCTTTGATTTTTCAGAAAGAACGGCACGACAGATCATGGTTCCAAGAACACAGGTACTGACAATAGAAGTAAATGATTTCAGCGAAGCTATACTTGAAAAAGTAATTGAAGAGAATTATTCACGTGTACCTTGTTACGAGGACAATCTTGATAATATTATTGGTGTAGTTTACCTGAAAGATATTCTAATGAAAATGCGAAAGCATGAAACCATAAATATCCGTGATGTTATACGCACCGTAATGATTATTCCTGAAACAAAACATATAGGACAACTGCTAAAAGATTTTCAGGTAAAACATCAACAAATTGCCATAGTGGTTGATGAGTATGGCAGTACAAAAGGCATCATCACAATGGAAGATATTCTGGAAGAACTGGTAGGACAAATCCAGGATGAATACGATACCGAAATCCCTGTTGTGCAAAAAACAGGAGATAAAGTCTATACCGTTGCAGCCACTGCCTTACTGAATGATGTCAATGATTTGCTTCCGCATTCTATTGAAACAGGAGAAGGATATACAACCATTGCAGGTAAACTTATTGAAATGTTTGGTCGCATTCCTAACACTAATGATAAAATTGTTTTTGATGATTATGAGTTTGTTGTTCTTAAAAAAAATAAGAACTCTATTTTGCTTGTTCAGCTTTATGATTTGAAAAAGTAACAATAGCTAATGGAAGCATCCTATAAAAATAAGTTCATGAAATTTTTTTTGACATTTATATTTATAAGTATCTTTTTTATAAGCTATGCTCAAAACAAAAAGTCGCTATCAGATTCAAGCATTTCAAATAAACAGATTTCACAAAAATCAATCAATACATTTTTTCAGGGTACTAAATGGTTCTGTTGTTATTATAGAAAAAGCAGGTATAAATTAACCATTAAGGGCAGCGAAATAAGTATTACTTTAAGTTACAAAGAAAATGAAAGCACCATAAAAGGCATTATTAAAAATGGTAAGATTTACTCGAATGATCCATTGGAAAAGGGAAATAAAATGTTAGCAGGTAAAGTTTATCTTTTTAAAAATAATACTTTCCGGGTTTTGACCAGTGAAGGCGGAGAGTATGACGAGTTCACTGAATGTAAACAGTAATAATAAAAAAAATTCTTTCCCTTAGTAATAAAGATCACAATAGCCATTTTACAAGACCATTGGAATTGAAATTGACAAATCATTTGTTTACAGCAACGAACTAAAAAAGGTAAAGCAGATACAAAAGGTTAATTCTATACAATTTTCTGTTTACTGATACAAGTAAGTTTGCATTTGAAAAACTGTAAAGCACAATTAAAATGGGAAAGGCTATTACAAAGAAGCAAATAGAAGAACTGCAAAATAAACAGGTTACTTTAAAACTGGTTGATATAAGGTCTTCACGGGAATATGAAAAGCTACATGTGCCCGACGTGATAAACATTCCTTCCGAAGAACTAAAAAATAAGTTGGGCGAATTTGCAAAAGATGATATTCTTGTTTGTATTTGCAATCATGGAAAGGAACGTTCGCAACAGGCTGCAGAATTGTTTTATAATTCCGGTTTTGAAAAAACATTTTATTTAGAAGGTGGTACTGCTGGTTGGTATGCATGAAATAAAGATGATGCAGATTGTTCAGTGATTGACAAAGCGTTGAAGAGTGCGACGCAAGAAAAGCATCATAACAGTACTTATGTTGGGTTCAAAAAATAATTTCTTTTAATCTCATATTGATACATTATGGAAGCAACTGCTACAACAGCAAAACCTGTTTATACTTTAAAACAACTTGTTTTATATTTTCTTAAACTTGGCTATTCGGGTTTTGGAGGTCCGGTAGCATTAGTGGGTTATATGCATCGTGATTTAGTAGAAGATCGCAAATGGATAAGCGAAGAAGTTTATAAAGAAGGATTAACCCTGGCACAATTGGCACCCGGTCCTTTGGCAGCACAATTAGGCATGTATCTCGGCTTTGTTCATTACCGTTACATTGGTGCTACATTAGCTGGACTTGCTTTTGTTCTTCCATCTTTTTTAATGGTTGTAGTATTGGGTATATTCTATAAAATGTTTAATGGCATTTCGTGGATGCAGGCAGTATTTTACGGAGTGGGTGCAGCAGTTATAGGCATTATTGCCCTGAGTTCTTTTAAATTAACCACGAAATCAATTGGAAAATTGAATCTTGAATCATTTAAATCAAAATGGTTATTGTGGTTATTTTATCTTACAACTTTAATCGTCACTTTTATTTCGCAAACGGAAATTTTGATTCTATTCCTTGCGGCAGGAGTTATATACATGTTCTATAAAGCTCCGCCATCATGGTCAAAGACCAATGTTGTAAAATCATTTTTATTATTTACCGGTATTGGCTTTTGGGATTACGATTCTAAAACGCTTGGTCAAATTGCCTTGTTCTTTACAAAAGCAGGAGCATTTGTTTTTGGCAGTGGTTTGGCAATCATTCCATTTCTGCATGGTGCTGTTACAGATTATCATTGGATAGATGAACATCAGTTTCTCGATGCTGTAGCAGTGGCTATGATCACGCCCGGTCCGGTTGTGATTACTGTTGGTTTTATTGGTTATTTGGTGGCAGGCTTTCCGGGAGCTTGTGTTGCAGCAGCCTGTACATTTCTCCCATGTTATTTATTAACAGTTATACCTGCTCCTTATTTTAAAAAGTACGCAAAGAACACTTCTATCAAAGCATTTGTAGATGGAATTACCGCAGCGGTTATTGGAGCATTAACAGGTGCAGTTGTAATAATTGGTATAAATACATTTACACAAAATCATTCTGTTACTATAGATATTCCTTCAGTTTTAATTGCAATTGGAACTGTGCTGGCATTGCTTTATATCAAGAAAATTCAGGAGCCCTATATAATTTTAATAGCTGCTATCGCAGGCTTAATTTTAAAGCAATTTCTCTAGAATTACTTATAGACAATTTTCTGTTTATACAACTGTCAGAATTTCTCCAAAAACATCTTTTAGTTTTGAGCGCCTATAAAAAAGATCCATTACATAATATGCTGAATAGATGCTTTAGACCACATAAATTATTAGCTGTAGCACTTTTGATAAATTGTAATGCCATTGCACAAAGTCAATTTGACACTGTGATAGAAATGAAAGATGCCGTTCTTCTGGCCGAACAAAATTATCATTTATTAAAAGCCCGTAAGTATGAAGCAGATGCTGCAAATGAAAATGTAAATGTTGTAAAGTATAGCAGGCTTCCAACCATTGATGTAACTTACCAGGCAAACATAGCCACAGCAAATAATCTGATAGGCATATTTTATCCAAATGGACTATTGCCGATGACCGGCCCGCCTTCTGCCAGCAATAGCTATAACCCTGCAATAGGAACTGCAGCAAGTATATTATTGAATTGGCAGGCAATAACCTTTGGTCAGCGAAATGCGCAAATTGATGTATCTGTTGCAGAAGCGAACAGCAAAAATTTAGAATGGAAACAGGAAGTGTTCAGACATAAGATAAATGTTATAAGCGCTTACCTGGACATACTTCTTTCTTATGATGTAATACACATTCATCAGCAGAATATTCTACGTGTTGAAACTAACCTTACACAAAGCAGAACACTTACTATTAGTGGCATAAAGCCCGGTGTTGATACAGCATTATTTTTATCCGAACTTTCAAAAGCAAAAATTGATCTTCTCAATGCACAAAGACAATTGGAAACTCAACAATGGTTATTGGCACAATTGATATTAGTTGATGCCTTGCCTGTTCCCACAGATACAAGCTTCCTCAACAAGTTGCCACTAATGGTTACAGGAAATGATACTTCATTTTCCAATCATCCATTCATTCAATATTCACAAAGTCAGCTTGAATTAAACAAATCAAGAGAGCAATTATTGAAAAAATCATATTTGCCTAAATTAAACGTGTGGGGAACCGGTTTTGCAAGAGGTTCAGGATTTCAACCGAACCAACCTGTAAAAACATGGGATGGTTTAAGCTTCAACAGATACAATTATGGAGCCGGTGTGCAACTTGCTTTTCCAATCATGAAATATGGAGAAGTAAAGCGGCAATTGCAACAACAAAATTTTTTATCAAAGGCATCAGAAGAAAGGTTAGAAGATAATAAAGAAACACTAATTACGCAACAACGAATTGCAAATTCTACTTTTAATAACAGCATGGCTATTGCTGCAGAAACACAACAGCAATTGAAATCCGGTCAATATGCTTTTACTGCTATGCAGGTGCGATACAATACAGGGCTGGTAAATTTTTCAGATTTAATACAGGCACAGTACAATTTATTGAAGGCAGAATTGGATGTAAAGAAAGCATATTGGGATGCATGGAAAGCATTACTTCTGGAAGCTGCAGTAAAAGGAGATGAAAATATTTTTCTTGATGAAATCAAATAGACCAATGATCTGAATTAAGACTAATTAAGACTAATATAATGCTCTCCTTGCTGAACAATAGAAAGAAAGTAGAAGAGTGCGACGCAACAGGTGATGCTATAAAAATAAAAAGCTGGGCTCATAAAAAGAAATCAAATAAATTTTAATAGTACGAGATGATCAAATTCATACAGTTTGCGCTTCGTAAACCAATTACTATAATCGTGTTGGTAATAAGCATTATTTTATTTTCAGTGCTGGCGATACGTAAATCATCCATAGATATTTTTCCTGCCATTAATGCTCCAACAATTTATGTTGCACAAACGTATGGTGGGCTTTCACCGCAGCAGATGGAAGGTTTTATCACTTCTTATTATGAATACCACTTCTTATATATTACGGGAATTAAATCTGTAGAAAGTAAATCTATACAGTGTTTATCATTAATCAAATTGCAATTTAAGGAAGGCACTGATATGGCAAATGCCATGGCAGAAGTTATTTCTTATGCAACCCGTTCCCGTTCTTTTATGCCACCCGGTACATTGCCACCATTTGTAATGCGTTATGATGCAGGTTCTGTTCCAATCGGTCAATTAGTGTTTAGCAGTGAAAGCCGTTCATTAAATGAAATACAGGATTTGGCGCTGTTTAAAGTTCGTCCCATGTTTGCCGGATTGCCGGGAGTTTCTGCGCCACCACCATTTGGCGGTAATCAAAGAACCATTATTATAAAAGCTGACCCGGAAAGATTAAGGAGTTATAATATAACACCTGATGAATTGGTAACAGCTATTGCAAAAAATAATTCTATTATTCCCGCAGGAAACATACGTGTTGGTGATAAAGCCATTATTACTCCATCCAATAGTATAGTGGATAATTTTAAAGAACTCGAAAACGTAACGGTAAAGAATGTTGATGGCACTCCGGTACTGGTTAGAGATCTTGCTACAGTGGATAATGGAGCCGATGTTACAACAGGCTATGCATTAATAAATGCGAAACGTTCAGTATATATTCCGGTAACGAAACGAGCAGACGCATCTACATGGGATGTAGTGCGGTCTGTTAAGAAAGCTTTGCCTGACATGCAGTCTGCTATACCGGATGATATAAAAGTATCTTATGAATTTGACCAATCAGGTTATGTAATAAATTCACTGCGAAGTCTGTTATTTGAAGGATTGTTGGGTGCACTATTAACAGGCTTGATGGTATTACTTTTTTTAAGAGACTTGAGAAGCGCTTTTATCGTTATCATCACTATTCCATTGGCTTTGCTTACTTCAGTTGTTTGTTTGTATTTAGCAGGGCAAACGATTAATATTATGACACTTGGCGGATTGGCATTGTCAGTGGGCATATTGGTAGATGAGGCAACGGTTACTATAGAAAATATCCACCATCATCTTGAATTAGGTAAATCAAAATCACGAGCCATCTTTGACGCTTGTAAAGAAATAGCTGTACCAACACTTCTTATATTGTTTAGCATTTTAGCTGTATTTGTTCCGGCTTTGTTTATGACGGGTGTGCCAAGGTCAATGTTTATGCCCCTTTCCCTGGCAGTAGGTTTTGCAATGATTGCTTCGTTTCTGCTGTCACTTACTTTGGTTCCTGTTCTTTCTAACTGGGTTTTAAAAAAAGTAAACACAACAAAAAGTGGTACTCGTTTGCAACGTGTGAAGGATGGTTTATCAAAGCGCATTAATAAAGTTGGCAAACTTGCATTATTCATTGTGCCTTTTGTAATAGCGTTGTTCCTGTTAATTTCATATATCGGTTATAAAGGCGCCGGTACAGAAATTTTTCCTAAAGTTGATGCCGGACAAATGCAGGTGCGATTGCGCATGCCAACAGGCACAAGGATAGAGCGCACAGAAGATGCAACCAAAAAATTATTAGAGTTAATTGAAGATACTGTTGGCAAAAAAAATGTTGCTATTACATCTGCGTTTGTGGGACTTCAGCCTCCGACTTATGCTATTAATCCAATCTTCTTATATACAAGTGGTCCGCACGAAGCTGTAATTAAAGTAAATCTTGCAAAAGATGCATCCATAAGCATAGAAACGCTGAAAGAGAAATTACGTTCTTCGGTAACAAAAAATATTCCGGGTGCAACGCTTTCTTTTGAACCGGCAGATCTGGTTGACCAGGTAATGAGCTTAGGTTCGAATAATCCTATTGAAATAGTAATACAAGGAAAAAATATTGCACAAAGTCGTGACATCGCAAACAGGTTATTGCCATCTCTAAATAAAATTTCTTACTTAAGAGATCAACAAATTGCACAGCCTCTCGATTATCCTACTATTCAAATTAACTATGATCGCATACGAACCGGGCAAATGGGTTTAACCGTTGACGCGGCGGGCAGGTCTGTTTTGGAAGGAACATCATCGAGCCGTTTAACATCACCTGTATATTGGTTAGATAACACTTCGGGTAATGCTTATCAGGTGCAGGTAGAGTATCCGCAATTTGTTATGAATAGCCCTGACCAGGTTGATCAGGTTGAAGTTGGAAAAGCAGGTGGAAATTCTATTTTTTTAAGAGATATTGCTGATTGGAAAAAAGCAAATTCTATAGGTGAGTATGACCGTATCAATCAACAACGATTTATCACCATTACCGCAAACATTCATAAACAAGATTTGGGAAAAGCTGTTAATGATGTAAACAATTCCATAAAAGAATTAGGAGCATTACCGCAAGGTGTAAAAGTTTATTTACGCGGTCAATCAGAGGTACTCACTCAAACTACAGACGAATTATCTACAGGGCTGTTACTTGCAGTAGTAGTGATTGGTTTAATGTTAGCAGCTTATTTTCAATCATTCAAAATTTCATTAACTGTTTTATCAGCCTTGCCAGGAGTATTAGCCGGATCGTTATTGTTGTTACGGCTCACAGGTAATACACTCAACATTCAATCTTTTATGGGTTGCATCATGGCGATAGGTGTAGCAGTGTCTAATATTATATTATTAGTGTCTAATGCAGAACAATTAAGAGCACATGAAAGTGTAAACACCTCAATAGGTGCACAGGCAGCAGCTAACCGCTTGCGTCCTATTTTGATGACAAGCTTTGCTATGATTGCAGGTATGATACCAATGTCTCTTGGATTAGGGGAAGGTGGTAAGCAAACTGCACCACTTGCTATTGCTGTAATCGGAGGTCTGTTTTTTAGTATGTTCATCAGCTTATACTTAGTGCCATTGATTTATGATTTGGTAATAGGTAAGAAAAAGGCGATCAATGTATCACTTGATCCAAATGATGAAACCTCAACTTATTATGACAAGAATATTTAAACACATAAAAGATATGAGAATATTTGCAGTGATTATATTATTTATTTCAGTAACAGCGTGCAACCAAAATCAGGAAACCGTCAACTCAAAAAAAGAAGAAACCCTGTCTGCCGACAAGGCAGGAAAAACGGATTCTGTAAAAGTATTCGTACTGAAAATGGATTCAGCACAGAAGCTAGTTTCAATACCAGGAGAGTTGCTGCCAAATGAAAATGTACAGATCAGGGCTAAGGCACAGGGTTACATTAAAAAGCTTCATGTTGATATTGGTTCAAAGGTCAGAAGAGGGCAAGTGCTGGCTTTAATTGATGCACCGGAAATCAATACAAGAGTGGAAGAATTGAATGAGAAAGTAAGTGCTGCAAAGGCTCGTTACCTATCGAGCAAAGATTATTACGATCGTATCAACACTGCATCAAAGACAGATGGGGTAGTGGCAGGCAATGAGCTTGAACGAACCAAAAATCAAATGATGGCGGATAGTTCAGAATATAATGCTGCTATGCTTGCTGCTTCTTCTTATCGTCAAATAGGAAATTATCTTGCTATAGTGGCTCCATCTAATGGGATTATTACCAAAAGAAATATTGATATAGGTTCCTTTGTAGGCAATCCAAATGAAAAACCTTTATTTGAATTGGATGATAATTCAATATTACGTTTGAGAGTTGCAGTCCCAGAAATTTATACGGGAGCTGTTTTGGCAAATAATACAGGAGATTTAACTACCCGTTCTTTCCCTGATAAAAAATTCAAAGCAAAACTGGTTCGTAAATCGGGGAGTATAGATAATCAAACAAGAAGCGAGGTTTGGGAGTTTGAAGTGCCTAATCCAAACGGTAAATTAATACCAGGCAGTTATGCAGATGTAAAACTTCATTTTGTTCGTCCGCAAAAATCTTTTGCCGTCCCAACCTCTGCTGTTGTAACTACTTTAGAACGAAAATTCGTAATAAAAGTGTCAAATGGAATAACACAATGGGTTGATGTAAGAGCAGGATTTAATATGGGTGAAAAGCTGGAAATATTCGGTGATTTAAAAGCAGGGGATTCATTGGTTTCGAAAAGTAACGAAGAACTTAAAGAAGGAACAAAAATAATTGCCAAATTATCTAACTAATGTTTAAAGAAGACCGTGGAATTCACTGGAAGATTTTATGCTCTTCCACTTTCGGCTGCATACCAAAGATTGGGAACAGATTTATGTGTAGTGAACAATCGTGGCATGCACAATTATATTTCAGATTTTATCTTTACAATATTTGTTGACTTTTCCTCCGCAAAATTCATACTCCTAAAACCTTGCTAAAAGCTAAATTTCTCCAAAATTGTAAAATACTTTTGCAGCAAATTAAAGCTTAACTGAGTGAAACAAGGATTGCTGACTGCTGCGATATTTTTATTATTACTGATTGCATCTTACGGACAAAAAAGCAACAATGAAAAAGCAGGCGGTAAAATCACAGGTAAGATAATAGATTCATCTTCCAATCTTCCTCTTGAATACGCAACCATTACTTTGTTTGTCACAGGAAAAAGTAAACCCCTTAATGGAACTACTTCAGCTACCAACGGAGAATTTACTCTCACAAATATTCCTGCCGGAAGTTTCAATATCGTTGTAGAATTCATCGGATATCAAACTTTCAACTTTAGTAATATTACAGTCAATCAAAAGCACAAAGTAATTGATTTGAAAAATATTTTTTTGAAGAAAAAGCAGAGGACATTGCAATCTGTCACAGTTACTGCTCAGGGAAAATTGATAGATAATAAAATTGATAAATTGGTTTTTAATGCAGAAAAAGATATTACTTCTCAAACAGGAGTTGCGACAGATATTTTAAAAAAAGTTCCGCAGGTTTCAGTGGATGTGGATGGGAACGTAGAACTGGCGGGTAGTTCAAGCATTCGTTTTTTGATAAACGGGAAACCTTCTACCATATTTGGAAGCAATATCACTGATGTTTTGCAATCCATTCCTGCCAGCCAGATAAAGAGTATTGAAGTGATCACAAACCCGGGTGCAAAATATGATGCGCAGGGATTGGGAGGAATTATCAATATCATCTTAAAAAAGAGTATGGTTCAGGGAATTAACGGAAATGTTTCTTTAACTGCAGGAACCATCATGCAAAACGGATCATTCAATTTTAATGAACGCAAAGGAAAATTTGGATTAAATGCTTTTATCAATGGTAATGCAAGACTCACCACTGCAACGCCCACAAGCCTTCAACGCATTTCAACTGATACAGCAACAAAAACCAATGCACTGTTACAACAGGATGGAAGCGGCGATTTTAACAGGCATGGATTTCAAACAGGAATTGGTTTTGATTGGAATTATAACGACAGGAACAATTTTTCCGGCGCCTTGAACTACGAAAACTTTGGTAACAAATCAATTGGTTTCATTAATCAGTCGGAACTTACACAAAATGATCCTGGAAGTATTTTTTCAGAAATTAATTCCATCAACAATACAAACAATGCTTTCAATCAGCACAGCATTGATCCAAGCTTAAATTATAAACGCACTTTTACAAAAGAAGACCAGGAACTCGAAATTGGTATTGATGGAAGCTTCGGACACAATAACAAAAGAGCAGGCAACGATCAATTTTTGCAACCGCAGGATTCCTTGTTCTACGGTACAAGAAGCACGAACCCCGCAAAAGAGAATGAGTATGAAATGACCGTAGATTATTTGCAGCCTCTTCACAAAAACATAAATCTTGGTGTAGGCGGAAAATTCAGTGAGTATAGTATTTCCAGCATCTCCGGCGCATTTGTGTGGCAACCTTTCTTCAAGAATTATTTATATGATTCTACACTATCTAACAATCTTAACTACCATCAAAAAGTATATGCAGTTTATTCTGAATTAAGTTTTCCCCTTGGTAAATTTCTCGAAGCAAAGATCGGCGGACGTTATGAACGTATACAGATCAATTCATTTTACGCAAATGCACAAGAGAAAGTAGATAAGGGATACAACACTTTTGTTCCTTCTGTTTTTCTCATGAGAAAAATAGGCGAAAAACAAACATTGAAAATAAATTATTCCAAAAGAATTAATCGTCCTGATTATGGAGATTTAAATCCTTACATAAACACGAGTGATCCAAAAAATGTGTACACCGGCAATCCCGGTTTAAAACCTGAAATTCGTAACCGTTATGAATTAACCTACAACAATGATCTTGGCAAAACAGGATCGTTTATGGTTAACCTATTTTATTGGGAAAGTAAAAATGATATACAACCTTTCATTGTTTACTATCCTTCCATTGAGGTTGGTGATACTATATACACCAACGTAGCAGTTACTACACGTGAAAACATAGGCATTGAAAAAAATGCAGGTACAAATATTTTCTTTGATCTTCACATCAATTCCAAATTCAGCGTTCGTTCAAATGTTATCTTTTTTTACAGGCACACTATTAACCAGGTGGATAAAGGATATAATTCCAGCAACGCCAATTTTCGTTTCAACATAAATTCATCTTACGAGTTCACGAATAATTTTGCTGCAGAATTTTTTGGAAACTTCAGTTCACCACGTCATGAAGCACAGGGTCGTTATCCTTCATACACTTCTTACAGTATAGCTATACGAAAACAGTTATGGAATAAAAAGGCAAGTCTTGCACTTACTGCCAATAACATTTTCAGTAAATACGTAAATCAGCAAACCTATCTTTATGGTCCCGGCTTTGTCACCAGCAGTCTTCGTAAAATTCCTTTCAGGTCTTTCGGTATCAATTTTACCTGGAAGTTTGGAAAATTAGAATTCAAAAAAGAAAAAACACAAGACAATTCCATAAACCTTAATCCTCCTGAACAATAGATGAGTCTCATCCGTGGTTTCTCTAAGTTATTTGCACAATGAAAATTCTCCGGATGATGTAATGTTCTTCAATTTTAGATTACAGTGGATACCAAGATTGGATCTAACCTGTATGTTGTTTATAATAGAAGCTACAATCAATTGGATAAATTTCATTTTTCAAATCCCCAATATGAAACCGGAATCGCCAAATTAGTTTGGCGCTTTACATTTTAGTAAATGAGTACTTGATTGTTTGCAATGAAGGATAATTTTTTATTGGCTGAAGAAGGGCTGTACTATCCCTTTTTTTGATTAGATTTTTTATGAGCCACCCAGTTTTACTACTATGATGCTTTTGTTGCCTCAGTAACTATATATTATTTGGGACAAATTATTTAAAATCATCAGGTAATGCCTCAGTTTGAAAATTAATTGCCTTTAAAATAAAGTGAGATATTTTTACATATTCATACTAATAATTACAAATGGCGTTGTTTCTGCTTGCATTTATTCTTTTTTTTATAATAGCAACTCTTTACTCTTCCGTAGGACATGCAGGCGCATCAGGTTACTTAGCAATAATGGCTTTGCTTTCATTTGGTCCGGAAAGTATTAAGCCAACATCACTTATTTTAAACATTTTTGTAGCAACAATAGCAACAGTAAAATTTTTGAGAGCGGGGTATTTTGATAAAAAAATATTCTTTTCGTTTATCATTACATCGGTTCCAATGGCTTTCGTTGGCGGTTATATTTTTATAGATGCTAAATATTTTAAATTGATTGCGGGTATTTTTTTAATTCTTTCTGGTGTTCTCCTTGTTTTGAGAGAATATATAAAACCACCTGAAAAAATAAGACCAATGCCAACATTTTGGGGGTTAGTACTTGGATCAATTATCGGTTTATTATCTGGGCTAATCGGTATAGGTGGTGGAGTTTTTCTTTCGCCCATTATAATTATGGCAAGTTGGACTACGGTAAAAAAAGCATCCGGTGTCGCAGCCTTATTTATACTTTGTAATTCAATAACTGCATTAGCAGGAAATATTGTTTCATTAAACAAAATTGACTTTACAATTCTTTACTGGATTATTGCCGTTGCAATCGGTGGTTTTTTAGGTTCGTATCTGGGAACAAAAAGATTGAATAATAAATTAATTATAACATTGCTGTTTTTCGTTTTGATTTCTGCAGGGCTAAAATTTCTTTTAGTTTAAAACTTATTAAAGTGTCTATTGATTTTTAAGTATTTTCTTCTTGGCTGCTTTTTTAGGCTGCTTTTTTATTTTTTTACTATAATGCTTCAAACAATTAACTTTCTGAAATGAAAATAAAATTGCTGTTTCTGTTCATTCTGTTATATGAAGTTTTATCTTTTGATTGCTTTGCTCAAACCGACTCTCTCAAAATTGATAGCTTACACTCGTATGATCTTCCCGGAATTGTGGTATCTGCTTCAAGAAGGAGGGAAAACATTTTGCAGGCACCCGTAAGTATTGAAAAGATAGAACTGAAAGATATTCGCCAAAGTGCTCAATCATCCTTCTTTGATGCAATTGAAAATGTAAAAGGTGTTCAAATGATAACACCAAGCCTGGGTTTTAAAGTAATTAATGCAAGAGGCTTTACCAATACTACCAATGTACGTTTTGTACAAATGGTTGATGGCATGGATATACAGGCGCCGCATATTGGTGCACCTATTGCAAACACACTGGGTCCTAATGATCTTGATATTTCGAGTGTTGAAATTATTCCGGGTGCATCTTCCGCTATTTATGGAATGAACGCAATTAATGGAACTGCAGATTTTATCACTAAAGATCCATTCCATTTTCAGGGGTTGGATATTCAACAAAAAACCGGGGTGAATCACATTAACGACAATAATCATGATCCTGCCCTTTATTCAGAAACAGTGATGCGGTGGGCGAAAGCATACAATAATAAGGTTGCTTTAAAAATAAATGCAGCTTATATGCAAGGCGAAGACTGGTATGCGGATAACCTGACAGATCTTAATCCCAATGCAAATATTTCAACAGGTTTAACCGGCGACAATAATCCCGGACATGATTATGTGAACATTTATGGCGATGAATCTCCAAACCATAAAACATTAACCCTGGGTGGGAAACAATATGTAGTAAGCCGCACAGGTTATGCGGAA
>Ga0137372_10003393_pt1 | contig 15508 bp, 14 predicted proteins | sample SagtaG_6_FD_104911 | JGI IMG/M metagenome (GOLD analysis project Ga0137372, IMG submission 104911) | Vadose zone soil microbial communities from Sagehorn Ranch, Mendocino, California, USA - Sage1_R_60_16 metaG | ecosystem: Environmental > Terrestrial > Soil > Vadose zone | place: USA...
GCCTGGAACTACACTCCCGGCACCTACCTCATGCCGAGCCTCCAATCTGCGAGTTCACTCGCACATGTGCGACTTCGTGTCGCACCACCATCAGATCGTGATCCACCGGTGGGGCTGGACCCTCGTCCTCAACCCGGACGGGACGACGACCGCGTGGAACAAGGACAAGACCAAGATGCTCCACAGCCATGGGCCTCCGGTCCGGCCGGGGTAGTATCCCCGCCCGAGGGCAGGAGCCGCCGGCGGCTCCCGTGATACGTTGACCATGCTGCACGTCCAGTGAGGGCACAATGACACGTGGGTTAATCCGACGCGATCCTGGTGAGCTGCCCGCCGAGGTCACTGGTTTCGTCGGCCGCCAGCGGGAGCTGGCCGTGCTGGACGGATTGCTGGGCACCGCCCGGCTGGTGACCGTGACCGGCCCGGGCGGCGTCGGGAAGACGCGCGTCGCGCTGCGGGCTGCGGCTAAGGGCCGCGGTCAGTTCGCCGACGGCGTCTGCCTGGCCGAGCTCGGTGAACTGCACGATCCGGATCTGCTGCCGCACACCGTCGCCACCTGTCTCGGGCTGCCCGGGCAGGAGGCCGGGTCCCAGGCGGACGCGATCGTGGACTACCTGCGGGGCCGCCAGCTGCTGCTCATCCTCGACTCCTGCGAGCACCTGATCGGTGCGTGCGCGAAGCTGGCCGAACCGGTGCTGCGCTACGCGGCCCAGGTGACGATCCTGGCCACCAGCCGCCAGCCGATGAACGTGCCGGGCGAGCACTGCTGCCCGGTGCCGCCGCTGCCGGTCCCCGAACCAGAGCCCAGCCGGGCCAGTGCCAGCCGGGGCAGTGCCAGCCGGGCCAGTGCCGGCCAGGGCGGGCGCGGCGACGCGGTGGAGCTGTTCGCCCAGCGGGCCGCGGCGGCCTCGCCCGGCTTCGCCGTCACCCCGGCCAACCGCCGCGAGGTGATCTGGCTGTGCGGGCGCCTGGACGGCATCCCGCTGGCGATCGAGCTGGCCGCGGTGCAGCTCCGCACCCTGACGCTGTCGCAGCTGAGCAGCCGGCTGGAGCATCGCTTCGGCCTGCTCACGTCCGGCCGCCGCGGGGCCCTGCCGCACCAGCAGACGCTGCGCGCCACCACGCAATGGAGCTACGACCTCTGCTCGGCGGAGGAGCAGCTGCTCTGGGCGCGGCTGTCGGTGTTCGCCGGATCGTTCGACCTCGCCGCCGCCGAGGCGCTCTGCGCCGGCGGGCCGCTGGCCCGCGAGGACATCCTGCCCACCCTGATCGGCCTGGTGGACAAGTCGGTGGTGCTGCGCACGGAGGAGGACGCCGAGCGGTACTGGGTGCTGGACACCATCCGCGAGTTCGGGGCCGAACAGCTGGCGAGGCTGCCCGCCGACGCGGACGCCACCCAAGACCGGCACATCGCGTACTTCCGCGCCCTGGCGGGCGAATTCAGCCGCCACGCCAAGGACGACGACCAGCTCCAGCGCTACCACCTGCTCCGGCGCGAGCATCCCGACCTGCGCGCCGCCCTCGGCTACGCCCTCGACCGGCCCGGCCGTGCCGGGGAAGCGGCCAGGCTGGCCGCCGACCTGCGCGCCTACTGGGAGATCTCCGGCCTGCTGCGGGAGGGGAAGCACTGGCTGACCAAGATCCTACTCCGGTTTTCCGGGCCGTCGCCGGAACGGGCCTGGCTGCTGATGACCCGCGGGGTGCTGTCCGCGCTCCAGGGCGAACTCGGCCAGGCGGTCGCCGACCTGGAACTGAGTATCCCGATGGCGCAGCAGCACGGCGAGGTCCTGGCCTGCGCCCTGGGTCACGCCTACCTGTGCCTGGCGCTCACCTTCGCCGGCCGCCACGCCGAGGCGGCGGCGGCGGGGGACGTGGCCGCCGAACGGCTCCGCGCGATCGACGATTTCAATGGCCTGGTGGCCCTCGATGTCCACCTGGGCTACCTGCACCTGATGAGCGGTGAGTTCGACCTGGCCATCGAGCGGTGCGAACTGGGGCTGCGCCGCCTCGGCGAGACCCAGGAGCGGTGGGCTCGCGGCTACCTGCAGATCATCATCGCCAGGGCCCTGTTCTTCCAGGGGAAGTACGCCGAGAGCGCGGCCGCGGCCCGCGGCTCCCTGGAGAAGAAGCACGAGCTCGGCGACATCGTGGGCACGGCTTACTGCCTGGAGGCCCTCGCCATGCTGGCGCTACGGCAGCAGCGCTGTGAGCGCGCCGCATGGCTGATGGGGGCGGCGGACACGCTCTGGGACCGGGCCGGAAGGCGGCTCGGCGGCACATCCCTCATGGAGGAACTCCACCGGCAGGCGGTCAAGGCGGCGCAGGACGCGCTCGGCGAGAAATGCTACGCGGCGCTGTTCCGCGACGGCGCCGGCCGCCCGCTCGACCTCGTGGTCACGCTCGCGGTGACGGACGCCGACGAACTGCCGGCCACGCCGGGCCGCCAGCGCCCGGCCGGCCTGCTGACCGGCCGGGAACGGCAGATCGCGGCGCTGGTCGGCGAGGGAATGTCCAACCGTGACATCGCGCGGCAGCTCGGCATCTCCAAGCGCACCGTCGACGCGCACCTCGAGCACATCTTCGGCAAGCTGGGCATCTCCTCGCGCGTCCAGCTCGCCACCGGGCTCAGTCCGACGGCGCCGTCCCCAGAGCGGCCGCCGCCTCCGCCCGGGCCGCCTGGGCCCTGACCCGCCGGCCCATCCACCAGAACAGCACGCCGACGACGATGAAGCACAGCACCGGCACGAGCTCGGTCCACAGGTAGGTGAACCGCTCGGAGTACTTCCAGTCCGACGGGATGAAGTCCGGGCCGAACCAGTCCTTGCCCAGGCCGGGCGCGATGAGCTGGACGCTGGCCACCGCCACCAGGATCATCAGCAAGACGGTCAGCGGCCGGTGCCAGGGCATCTTGAACGGGCGGGGCGTGTCCGGGTGGCTGCGGCGCAGCTTCCACAGCGACGGGTAGATGAACAGGTAGCTGATCAGCGTGGTGGAGATGGTCACGCCGAGCACGGCGTTGAAGTACTTGGCCGCGTTGCCGCTGGTGATCTGCTGGGCCAGGATGACCACGACCGTGGCCATGACGCCGCTGAGCACGTTCACCCGCACCGGCGTGCCGAACCTGGCGTTGATCACGCCCAGTACCCGGGGGCCCGCCCCGTCGTAGCAGGACACGGCCAGCGCCCGGTCCGCGCCCATGATCCAGGTCGCGCCGGAGGTGAGCAGGCACAGGATGAACAGCAGGGCGCAGAAGTCACCGAGGACCAGGCCGGCCCCAGTCAGCGTGGCCGCGCCGTCGGCCGCGACGTGCCCGCCGTACACGGTGAAGACCGACTGGATGGCGCTGATGAACCCGCTGAAGTTGGTGACGGCGCTGGCCGGCAGCACGATCAGGATTCCGACCACGGGCAGCGCGTACAGGACGACGCTGGCCACGGCGGAGCGGGCGATGCCGAACGGCACGTCGCGCTGCGGGTTGGTCATCTCCTCGCCCGCGCTGTTGGGCAGCTCGAAGCCGACGAAGTTGAACAGCAGCACGCCGACCAGGAGCACGAAGCCGCCGGCCGTCGGCGCGTAGCTCGCCCCGCCCAGGCCGTGGGCGCCGTGCTTGGCCGCGAAGACGATAACCGAGACAGTGAACAGGCCGAGCAGGAGGAACCGGGCGATGGCCCCGGCGGTCGGCACCCACTTGCCCACGTTGAAGGACGTGATGGCGGCGACGATCGACAGCCAGACGAACGCCAGCGCGATGATGTAGAACACCGCTGTGGGCACGGTGTTGCCGTTGTTGAAGAACACCTCGACCGCGCCGATGCAGGAGATGGCGAGCGCGCCGCCGATCCACACCGGGTTGGTGATCCAGTACAGGAAGTTGTTCACCGCAGCGGCCAGGTGCCCGAAGGCCAGCCTGGTCCAGTAGTAAGGCCCGCCTTCCTGCGGGAAGGCGGCGCCCAGCTCAGCGAACAGCAGAGCCTGCGGGACGAAGAAGGCGACCGCGAAGATCATCATCCAGGTGAAGGCCTCGCCGCCGCCCTGCGCGACCGTGGCGACGGTTTCCACGCCGACGATCGTGCAGATGAGGAAGAACAGGATGTCGAAGCGGCCGAAGTGCTTCTGCAGTTTCTGCCGCTCGACGTCGGCGACGGTCACGGTGGCTAGGGTGTCAGTCATCGGGGTTGGTGCTCCTTGCTCCTCACAAGCACATCCTCCCGATGATGTCGGGCGTGCTACACGATTAAGGCATCGCCGGCCGGCTGGCGCAAGTGCCTGACCCGGATAATCTCGGGCCAAGCGCGTTCGGCGGGCAGGTCTCAGCGGCGGGCCGGCCAGGGTCGGCCACAATGGGGGCCATGGTTTCTGAGATCTTCGAGCCCGAGCGGTGGCGCACCGTCGAGGGGTTCTCGTTCACCGATATCACCTACCACCGGGCCGTCGACTCGGGTACCGTCCGGGTGGCCTTCAACCGGCCCGAGGTCAGGAACGCCTTCCGCCCGCACACCGTCGACGAGCTGTACGTCGCGCTCGATCACGCCCGGATGACCGGCGACGTAGGCTGCGTGCTGCTCACCGGCAACGGCCCGTCGCCGAGGGACGGCGGGTGGGCCTTCTGCTCCGGCGGCGACCAGCGCATCCGCGGCCGGGACGGATACCGGTACGCCGAAGGCGAGACCTCCGAGACCATCGACCCGGCCCGCGCCGGGCGGCTGCACATCATGGAGGTGCAACGGCTGATCCGGTTCATGCCGAAGGTCGTCATCTGCGTGGTGCCCGGCTGGGCCGCGGGCGGCGGGCACAGCCTGCACGTGGTCTGCGACCTCACCCTGGCCAGCGCCGAGCACGCCCGCTTCAAGCAGACCGACGCCGACGTGGGCAGCTTCGACGGCGGCTTCGGCTCCGCCTACCTGGCCCGGCAGGTCGGCCAGAAGTTCGCCCGGGAGATCTTCTTCCTCGGCGACACGTATGACGCGGCCGCCGCGCACCGGATGGGCATGGTCAACGCGGTGGTGCCGCACGCGGACCTGGAGCGCACCGCGCTGGACTGGGCGGCCAGGATCAACGCGAAGAGCCCGACGTCGCAGCGGATGCTGAAGTACGCGTTCAACCTCGTCGACGACGGCCTGGTCGGCCAGCAGGTGTTCGCGGCCGAGGCCACCCGGCTGGCGTACATGACCGACGAGGCGGTCGAGGGCCGCGACGCGTTCCTGCAGAAGCGCGACCCGGACTGGGCCCGCTTCCCGTACTACTACTGAGCGAGTCAGCCGATGGTGACCGCGTCGTACCGCTCCCTGAGGAACTGGGCCGACACCACCGGCGCGAAGTCGTTCGGCCGCCCGAGCCGCGTGCGCCGCTGCCCGGCGTGAGCCCTCTCCTACTGCATGCAGTAGATACTGCTAAGAAGATCCCAGCCGCGGCGCCTCCCCATTGTCTCGTCAGGGGGCACGCAAGCAGGGCCGCCCGGCGCAGAGCGGCACGATACTGACACAGCCCCGGCGACCAGCGCTGCCGTGGACCGACACCGCCGTCACCTGCCATCCGCCATAGTCTCGACGGTGCTGAGCCGCCCCGAATACATTGGCCCTATGACGAGCGAGGCAGGTGGGGCGATGCCTTCTCGGCGCCTGGAACTGGTCCCCCCGGACGAGCTCAAGGCCGCGCTCGCGGACGGGGTCCGCGCCCAGCACGAGGCCGGCGACCTGCAGGCCAGCCGGGACAGCTTCGAGCGTGCCTACCGGCTGGCCGAACGGGCCGGCGACGCTGAGTCGATGGCGCTGGCCGCGCTGGGCCTGGCCGGCCTGTGGGTGGCCGAGCGCCGCACCGTCACCAGCACGGTGCTGCTCGAGGCGCGGCTGCAGCACGTGCTCGCGCTGCTCGACCCGCGGTCGGCCCTGGCCCTGCGGGTCCGTACCCGGCTGGCCGGGGAGGCGGACTACGCCCGCGGCACGCACGCCGCCGTGCTGGCCGCGCTGGACGAGGTGCGCGCCCAGCAAGCCGATGCCGCTGGCGCTCCGCTAGCCGGGGCCGCTGGCGCGGCGGGGGGCGGCGACCCGGAACTCCTCGCCGAGGCCCTCCGCATCGCCCACCACTGCCTGCTCGGCCCCGAGCACGTCAGCGCGCGCCGGGAACTGGCCGTCGAGCTGACCAAGGCGAGCTTCCGCACCGAGCGCCGCAGCGACCTGCTGATGGGCTTGCTCTGGCAGACGGCCGACGCGTACTGCGCGGGCGACCCGCACGCCGGGCGGCTGCTGGGCGAGCTGAAGGACCACCTCGCCCAGCGCGACCACCTCGCGGTCGGCTTCGTGGCCAGCGCGATCGACGTGATGCTGGCCATCAGGGCGGGCCGGTTCGCCGACGCCGAGGCGCTGGCGGCGGTCTGCGCGAGCCGCGGCGCGGCCGCGGGCGACGCCGACCACGCCTGGTGGTCCGGCGCCCAGCTGGTGACGATCCGCTGGTACCAGGGGCGGCTGACCGAGCTGCTGCCGATGCTGCACGACCGGGTGCACTCCCCGGTGCTGTCCGCGGTGGACAACTCCGCGGTCGCCGCGCTGGCCGTCGCCGCGGCGCTGAGCGGGGACCGGCCCGGCGCCGCCAGCGCGCTGGCCGCGCTGCGCGGCAGCGACCTGGCCGCGCTGCCCAGATCGAGCAGCTGGCTGGTCACGATGAACGGCGTGGTGGAGGCCGCGTACCTGCTCGAGGAGCCCGACGTGGCGGCCCGGGCCTACGAGCTGCTCCGCCCGCACTCGCACCTGCCGATGATCGGCAGCCTCGGCATCACCTGCTTCGGGTCGGTGCAGCACGCCCTCGGCGTGGCCGCGCTCACCTCGCGGCAGCTCGAGGAGGCCGTCGAGCACCTGACCGCGGCCGTCCAGCACAACCTCGCGCTGGCGCACTGGCCCGCGCTGGTGGCGTCCCGGCAGCGGCTGGCCCAGGCGCACGCGCTTCGCGGCTCGCCCGGGGACGCCGACGCGGCGCGCCGCGAGCACGACGCGGCCACGGCCGAGGCGGCCTCGGCGGGCCTGCCGGTGCCCGACTACCCGGAGCACCCGATGGCCGGCCCGGCCCCGGCCGCGGCGGCCCATGAGGCGCACTGCCAGCGGGCCGGCCGCAACTGGCGGCTGACCCTGCGCGGCCGCAGCGTCCTGGTGGAGGACAGCATCGGCATGGTCCACCTGGCGGTGCTGATCGCCAACCCGCGCCAGGAGATCCAGGCGGCCGACCTGGTGGCCGGCCTGGCCGGGCTGAGCGGGACGAGCGGCGAGGCCGGTGCGGCGCAGCGCGTCCTTGACCCGGAGGCGATCGCCGAGTACCGGCGCCGGCTCAAGCGCCTGGATACCGAGATCGACGAGCTGGAACCCGACCGGGCCCGCCAGGCCAGGGCCGAACGCGACTGGCTGGTCGCCCAGCTGTCCAGCGCGGCCGGGTTCGGCGGCCGGACCAGGGCCTTCCCCGACCAGTCCGAGCGCGCCCGGGTCGCGGTGGGCAAGGCCATCCGCCGGGCGCTGGCCCGGATCACCGAAGCCGACGCCGTCATCGGCGAGCACCTGCGCCAGACCGTGCACACCGGCGTACGCTGCTCCTACTGGCCCGGCTGACCTCGGCCGCCGGGCGGCCCGGCGCCCCGGAGTGGAACGCAGCGGCACGGGATGGACCGCCGCACGCATGAAAGCTAACGACACTTTGAGGTGATTCTCGTGGCCCTGCGCGACTCCATGCGCGAATCCGCCGCCCAGTACCTGCGGCCCGGTGAGCCGATCCAGGCCGTGATCGGCGCGCAGACGGCGAGCCAGTGGCTCGCCGGGCTGACCGGTATCTTTGTCTTCCTTGGCCTGAACCATTACCGGATCCTGGCCGTCACGCCGAACCGCATCGTGGTGCTCGACGCCGGGAAGAGCAGCATGAAGACGGCCCGCGGCGTGGTGACCGAGCTGCCCAGGTCGACCCGGCTCGGCCCGGGCTCCGGCGTGTGGCACCGGGTCCCGGCCGGGAACGAGAAGCTCCGGGTGCACCGCCGCTTCTTCAAGGACATGGAGACCGCCGACCGCGCGGTCGCCCCGGTCTGACCGCCAGGCCGGCACAGGCAGGTGAGCCCGGCCCGTTCGGCCCCCAAATATCCCGAACGGGCCGGGTCTTATCCTCCCGCGCCGGCCGGGGCCATCGCGGCGGCTACTATTCGGTCACTATGCCAAGCCGCACTGTCAGCCTCACCGGCTGGGGCCGGATAGCGCCGTCAAGGGCCGAGCTGGCCGAGCCGGCCACCGTAGCCGGCGCGGCCCGGCTGCTGGAGACCTCTGCCCCCGGTGTGAGCAAGCACCGCGTGATCGCCCGCGGGCTCGGGCGCAGCTACAACAACGCCGCGCAGTGCGACGGCGGCGTGGTGATCTCCACCGCCCGGCTGAACCGGATCCTCGACCTGGACCCGGACACCGGCCTGGCGACCTGCGAGGCCGGCGTCAGCCTGGAGCAGCTCATGGTGGCGGGCCTGCCGGCCGGCTGGTTCGTCCCGGTGTCCCCGGGCACCCGGCAGGTGACGGTCGGCGGCGCCATCGCGGCCGACGTGCACGGCAAGAACCACCACGTGGCCGGGAGCTTCGCCCGGCACGTGCGGTCGGCCGACATCGTGCTGCCCGGCGGCGAGCTCCGCACGGTGACCGGACAGTCCGATCCCGAGCTGTTCTGGGCCACCACGGGCGGCATGGGCCTGACCGGGCTCATCGTGCGGGCCGTGATCCAGCTCAAGCGGGTGGCCACCGCGCGGGTCAGGGTGGATACCGTGCGCACCGCCGACATCGACGAGACGATGGCCGTCCTGGCCGAGCACGACACGTCCTTCGGCTACACGGTGGCCTGGTCGGACAGTCTGGCCCGGGGCGCCCGGCTGGGCCGGTCCGTGGTCACCAGCGGCGACTTCGCCGAGCTCGCCGACCTGCCGGCCGCGGACCGGGCCGACCCGTTCGCGTTCCGGCCCGGTGCCCGGCTCGGCGTGCCGCCGCGGATGCCGCCCGGCCTGATCAACCGGTACTCGGTGGCGCTGGGCAACGAGGCCTACTACCGCCGGGCACCCCGCTCACGCCACGGCGAGCTGCAGACCATCGGCGCGTTCTTCCACCCGCTGGACGCGATCAGGAACTGGAACCGCATCTACGGGCCCGGCGGCTTCCGGCAGTACCAGTACGTGGTGCCGTTCGGCCAGGAGGTGGCGGTGCGCCGTTCCTTCGAGCTGGTCAGCCGGGCCCGCGCCGCCTCCTTCGTGACCGTGCTCAAGCGCTTCGGCGAGGGCGACCCCGGGCCGCTCTCGTTCCCGGCGCCCGGCTGGACGCTCGCGCTCGACGTGCCCGCCCGCGCCGGCGGATTGGACGGCCTTCTGGCCTCGCTCGACCGGCTCGTCGTCGACGCGGGCGGCCGGGTCTACCTGGCCAAGGACTCCCGGGTGCCGGCCGGCACCCTGGCGGAGATGTACCCGCGGCTCGAGGAGTTCCGCAAGCTGCGGGCCGGGCTCGACCCGGACGGGATGCTCGCCTCGGACCTGTCCCGCCGGCTGCGGCTGTGACTCCGCCCCCGGCCCACGCTCTTGACGCGTACATTCCGGGCAAGATCGGCATATCAGCCGGCTGCAATTCGTTCGCTCCACGCAATTGCGTGAGACGGGATCACGTATTACAGGCCGCCGGTAAGTTGAATACAGCGCCGGACAGAATTGTCTTTTCTGCCCGCGGTGTTTACGCTCCCGGTAGAGTCGTTTTCGTCGCCCGGTGTTGCTAGCACGGGGTTGCCAGCGGACGCCGTGACCAGTACGGTTCCGGCTCCGCTGACCTGGCTGACGACACCCGCGCGAATCCGCCGGGCCCCTTTGCCGAAAGGCCCGCCCTCCGGCGCCGTGGCTAACTGTGTGGGATCAGGTACCACGAGACCGGCGAGCGGACTTTCCTGTCCAACTCCCCGAAGGAGGCGCGTTATGCAAGACACTACTGTCTCCGGTATGTGTTTCGCGAGCGGTTCCGGCGCAAAATCGAGGCGCAGGTTTTTCAGCCGCGCCGTCCAGCACGCAAACGAGGACGAATTGCTCGCCCGGGTGCTCATCACCAGCTGGAGCCTGACCACCGGCCGCACCCTGCGCGGCGTCTCGCCGCAGTCGCTGACCGAGGACGAGCTGATCAGCTTCTGGGCCGACGACCACATCCCGGCCCCCAGAACGGGGTCAGGATGACCCAGACCGCCAGCCAGGCCGAGTGGCTGCGGGTGCGCTCGTACCTGCAGGAGCATCGCCACGCTCTGGCGGTCGACGCGGCCGGGGCTTATCCGGCCGAGCGCAGGATGGCCGGCACCCCGCTGCTCGCCGCCCCGGAGTGGCAGCCCGCCGAGCCCGTCCCGCTGCACGACATCGAGCTCGAGTTCACCCCGTCGGCGGAACCCGCGTCCATCCTGGCCGCACCGACCCTGACTAAATCGGCGCTGCCCGCCCCGGCCGGGGCGGAACTGCCCGAGCGGCCGGACGGGACCCGCTACCGCAGCTACTCGGACGCGCTGCGGGACCTGGCCGCCCCGGCCGTGTTCGAGAACCGCCCCACCTACCGGCTGACCGAGGCCGACCTCACCAAGCCGCGGCTCGCGTTCACCCGCGGCCGCTACTTCGACGGCGTGGACACCGGCGAGGCGGCCGCGCACGAGTACGCCGCCACCCGGCTCGCCGGACTGGCCGAGGAGCAGGATCAGCACCGGGCGCCCGGCCCGCACGCCCGGATCGCGGACCCGTGCGACCTGACCCGCCGCCCGGCCAACCTGGCCATCACCACGCTGACGCTCCGGTTCGACGCGGTCACCGGACGGGCGTCGTTCCTGCTGCACTGGCGGGACCCGGCCAAGGTGGGCCACGCGGGCGGGCTGTACCAGGTGATCCCGGTCGGCGTGTTCCAGCCGTCCGGCGAGGCGTCCTGGCACGAGCGGGAGGACTTCTCGCTGTGGCGCTGCATGCTGCGCGAGTTCGACGAGGAGCTCCGCGGGACCCCGGAAGCGTACGGGGCGGGGCCGGTGGACTACGACTCCTGGCCGTTCGCCCGGCACATGGCCGCCGCGCTGGACCGGGGCCAGATCCGGGTGTGGTGCCTGGGCCTCGGCGTCGACCCGCTGACCTACGCCACCGACCTGCTCACCGTGGCGGTGATCGACAGCGGGGTGTTCGACGAGCTGTTCAGCCTGGACCCGCGGGGCAACGACGAGGGCAGCGTGCTCGCGGCGCGGGAGTTCGCCGCGCACGTCATCGACCGCGTCGTGACCGGTGATCCGGTGCAGGCGGCCGGCGCCGCCGTGCTGCGGCTGGCCTGGCGGCACCGCGACACGCTCACCGTGTTACCTCGTCGCCTCGTTCCCCTCCTCACCCAGCCGGAGCTGGCTGGCACAGGTATTGCTGGTAGGCGTCCTCGGGCTTGACGAATTCGTGGACGACCGCCCCGATCGCGCGGATCATCGCCTGGGGGGTGTCGCTCTGGAAGATATTGCGGCCCATGTCCACGCCGGCCGCGCCGTTTTCGATCGCGTGGTACGCCATCGTGAGCGCGTCGCGTTCCGGCAGCTTCTTACCGCCGGCCATGACCAGCGGGACCGGGCACGCGGACACGACCGTGTCGAAGTCCTCCTCGCAGTAGTAGGTCTTGACGAAGTGGGCGCCGAGCTCGGCGCAGATCCTGGTGGCCAGCCGCAGGTAGCGGGCGTCCCTGGTCAGCTCCTTGCCGACCGCGGTGACGGCGAGCACCGGGATGCCGTAGCGCTGCCCGGCGTCGACCAGCCGGGTCATGTTCCGAACGGACTGGGTTTCGTGCTCCCCGCCGATGAACACCTGCACGGCCACGGCGGCGGCGTTGATCCTGGCCGCGTCCTCCATGCTCACCGCGAGCCGCTCGTCGGACAGTTCCCGCAGCACGCTCGGCCCGCCGCTGGCGCGCAGCACGATCGGGACCCGCGAGGCGGGCGGGACCGTCGAGCGGACCATGCCCCGCGTCGTCATCAGCGCGTCAGCGTAGGGCAGCAGCGGCAGGATAGAGAGGTCCACCCGTTCCAGGCCGGTGGTCGGGCCCTGGAAATAGCCGTGGTCGATGGCGAGCATGACGGTCCGCCTGGTGTCCGGCCGGAAGATGCGGGCCAGCCTGCTCTGCATGCCCCAGTCGAGCGCCCCGCAGCCCTTGAGCGGGAAGATCTCCTGGCGGGCAGGAACGGACGGAGCGAACCGGGCGCCCGTGGTGAGGTGTTCGCTGTCAGGCATCGTGGCCTTCCTAGGCGCCCGCCGCCCGCCAGAGCGGGTGGAGCAGGCCGTCGTCGGTGATGGCGAGCATGCGCCGGTAGATCTCGCGCCAGGCGGCGTACCGCTCGTCGTACGCAGCCGCGGCGGCCTGGTCCGGCTCGAAGGTGGCCGTCCGGCGGCGCAGGCCCGGACGCAGCTCGAGCAGGTCCGAGTAGAGGCCGGCGCCGACGCCGGCGCAGATGGCCGCGCCCAGGGCGCTGCTCTCGGTGACAGCCGGGATGTGCACGGGCACCCCGAGCACGTCCGCCATGATCTGCGGCCAGAGCCGGCCGCGGCCCGCGCCGCCGGTGAAGATGACCTCGCCGAACGTCAGGCCGGTCAGCTCGGTGATGATGTCCCGGTGCCCGCGGGCCACGTAGGCGGCGGCTTCCTCGATGGCCCGGACGCAGGCGCTGCGGCCGCTCGCCGCCAGATCGCCGACGTCGAACTGGAGGAACGACGGGCTGGCGTGTGCCCAGCGCTTCGCGTTCATCAGGTTGGACAAGATCGCGACCACGCCGCCGGAACCGGCCGGCACCGCGGCCGCGGTCTCCTCCATCACCACGTAGGGGTCGACGCCCCGGGCCCGGGCCCGGGCGACCTCGGTGTCGCAGAACGCGTCCCGGAACCAGCGCATGCTCATCCCGCAGTAGAAGCCGATGCCCTCGAGCATCCACTCGCCCGGCACCGCGTGGCACAGCGTCCGCAGCCGGATCGCCGGGTCGATGAGCGGCTCGGCGAGCAGCACCGTGTTCTGCCAGAACGTCCCGGCGACCACCGTGTACTCGTCCCGCTGCGCGCCCGCGCCGAGCAGGCCGAGCTGGGTGTCTCCGCCGCCCGCGGCCACCGGCGTACCCGGGCGCAGCCCGGTCAGCTCGGCCGCCGCCGCGCTGACCTCGCCCACCACGGTGCCCGGGTCCACCACCGGCGGCAAGACCTCCGCGGGCAGGCCGCTCAGCGCCGGGACGGTCTGCGACCAGCGCCGGCTGGCCAGCGAGAACATGCCCGAGCTGGACCCGCAGGAGGGCTCGGTCACGTGCTCGCCGGTCAGCCGGTACACGATCCAGTCGCTGAGCATGCCCAGGCTGGCGGCACCGGCCAGGATGTCCGGCCGGTGCCGGGCCAGCCAGCGCAGCCGGGCCGGGGAGGTGATGGACACCCAGTCGCCGGCCTCGGCGTAGATCTTCTCCGCGGCCCCCTCGCAGATGAGGTCCCCGGCCTCGGCGAAGGCCCGGCTGTCCACGTTGGGGCAGGCGAAGATCTCGCGCCCGCCCGCGTCGTACAGGACCATGCCCTCGCGCATGCTCGTCGCCGCGACGGCCGCGACGTCGGCCCCTACCGCGCCGGCTCCGTTATCGGCCGAGCGCAGCGCGTCCCGGACGCAGGCGGCGATGGCCTGCCAGCCCGCCACGACGTCGAAGTCCTGGCCGCCGGGCACGCCGGGCGGCTCGTGGTGGGTCCACTCGCGTTGCCCCACGCCGGCCTGCTCGCCGGCCTCGGTGAACAGCACGGCCCGGCAGCTCCCGGTGCCCGCGTCGATGGCCAGCAGGTACGGTCCGCTCATCCCGCCGCGCTCCCGTGTGTGACCTGGGCCTGTGTGACCGGGGCCTGTATGGCCTGGGCTTGCAGGGCCGCGGGGTTCACCACGTTGGCCGGCACCCGCCCGGCCAGCAGCTCGGCCACCGCGGTGACCGCCCGCTGCGCGCCCCGGGTCAGGGTCTCGGCGGTGGCCCCGCCGATGTGCGGGGTGACGAAGACGTTCGGCATCGTCAGCAGCGGATGCGGGTGGCCTGCCCCCGTCCGCTCCAGCACGTCCAGCGCCGCGCCGCCGAGGCTGCGCTGTTCCAGCGCCTGGCGCAGGGCCCGCTCGTCCACCAGCGATTCGCGCGCCGTGTTGATGAAGTACGCGCCGGGCCGCATCTGGGCGAACCGGTCACGGGAGAACATCCGCCGGTTCTGCGGGGTCAGCCGGGCGTGCAGCGAGACGATGTCCGAGCGGGCCAGCAGCTCCTCCAGCGACACCAGCTCGACGTCGCTCTCGTCCCGGGGAGCCGGCGGCTGCGGGTCGTACCCCAGCACGGCGAAGCCGAGGGCCCGGGCCCGCCGGGCCACCTCGCGGCCGACGTGACCGAGCCCGACCAGGCCCATGGTCAGGCTGGGCGCTTCGGCGCCGAAGAACTCCCGCCCCTCGAAGACCGACTCGGCGAAGCCGCCCCCGTCCAGCAGGTACCGGCTGGCCTGCGGCACCGCCCGGATCAGCAGCAGGGCGAAGGCGATGGTCAGCTCGGCGACCGCTTCGGCGTTCTTGCCCGGCGTGTTCACCACCGGGATGCCGCGGTCAGTCGCGGCGGCCACGTCCACGTTGACCGGCCCGCCGCGGGCGCAGCAGACCAGCCGCAGCGGGGCCGCGCCGAGCACTTCGGCGCTGACCGCCGCGCCGTGCACGACCAGCACGTCGTGCCCGGCCACGGCGCGGGCCACCTCGGCCGGGTCACCCACGTACTCGCGCAGCCCGCGCTCGGACTCGGTGACCGGCGGCGCGCAGGTTACTTCGGCGATCTGCATCGTGGTCAGCTCGACCTGGCCGTCCAGGCCGGCCAGGGCCGAGGCGTAGGCGGACACCGGCATGTAGGGGTCGCCGACCACCAGGACGCGCAGGGTCACGGGTAGACGTAGGTCGGCTTGAGGTCGATCGCGTGCCCGCTGCCTGACTCGAGGACGAACTTGATCAGCGGCCCGGTGTCCACGTAATAGAACTCGATGGTCTCGCCGATCCGGCCGCCCATCAAGATCTCCGCGCCGCGTTCGCTCCAGTGCTTCTTCAGCGCTTCGCTGTCTTCCGCCGAGTGCTTCATGCACGCGATGTGCTGCACGCCCTCGCCGTGCGTGTCGAGGAACTCCTGGTAGATGCTCGGCCCGCTGACCGGCTGGATGAGCTCGAAGCCGAGCCCGTCGACCATGGTCTCAGCGCCGATCATGCGGAACTCGCAGGGCTGGCCGCGGACCACGGTGCCGTGCAGCAGCGGCGGCTTGTAGTCGAACACGCTCCACGGGCCCCAGCCGAGGTTCTCCGTATAGGAGCGCAGCGCGGATTCCATGTCCGCGACCACCACAGCGATCTGCGTGATCGTCATGGGCACCGCCGGCGGCACGATTCGCGCGCCGTTACCGCTTGCCATCCGATTCCTCCTCGGGTGCTCGCATCTGCCGGGCCAGCAGGTCCAGGTCCCCGGTCATGCC
>Ga0137372_10003401_pt1 | contig 15493 bp, 18 predicted proteins | sample SagtaG_6_FD_104911 | JGI IMG/M metagenome (GOLD analysis project Ga0137372, IMG submission 104911) | Vadose zone soil microbial communities from Sagehorn Ranch, Mendocino, California, USA - Sage1_R_60_16 metaG | ecosystem: Environmental > Terrestrial > Soil > Vadose zone | place: USA...
CAGGAAGGCGCCTTGCGCCAACTCTAAGAGCCGCACCTTGGGGATGCAAGGCACCAGGGAAAAGTCAAAATCCTCCAGGCGTTTCTGGTAAGGGAAAGCAGCGGCTTTGAGCCGTTGGCGCAGCTGCTGCTCATGCCGCTGCGCCAGTTCGCCTTCGAGCAGGGCCTGCAAGTAGCCCAGATACCCTAACCCGCGCTGTTCCGCTTCGCGAGCCAGCGCCTCGCAATCGCGCGCCATGCGGGAGAGACGCAGCTGTTTGAGGTAGGTCGTCACGACCGTCGAAGTGATGTCTTCCGTCATGGCTGCACCTCCAGCAATCGGTTGTAGGCGCTCAAGTCTGGGGGTGGTGTCATCCCCTGATAGGCCGGATACTGTGACGGATCAAGAGGCGGAACCGGGGCCTCCGGTGCGCTCGTCAAGTTGAGCAGCTGCCGCACGGTGTCCGCACTCCAAGCCACGGATGCCGCGCGTGCCTGGACCAGAGCTGTCTCGACCGCCTCCACCGAGTGGGTCAGGCACAGCTCCAAGAGCCGGGCAAACTCACGATTGCCATCGGAGCGACGAGCAAGCAGATCCAGACGTGCTGCCTCAAAGGTCGGAGGCAGATCCCCATGGCGCAAGGCCGAGGCCCAGGGAACCGCAAACGACTTTTTCAGCAGCAGCGGGACGTAATGGCGCCAGTCCTCGATCACCTGGCGCTTTTCGTAGCAGCGCGGATGATCGGCCACCAACTCCTCGCCTACAAAGACATGCACCCGGAACGGGTCTGCTTTGAGGGTCACACGCTGATAGGCGAACTGGATCGGCACCGAATAGTCGTTGGTCTGGAAGCGAACCCGTCCCGTTGAATGGACCAGCACCTCCGCTAGTGGTCCCAGATCCGGCGCATGGGTCGGCAGAGGACCCAGGTAAACGCATTCAAACGCCAGGCGAGAGGCAATGGGATCCGTGCGCCCAGCCATGATGCGCTGCTGATCTAAGATGCAGTTCTGCCGGAGGTCAGCGTTGATGGCTTCCAGGTCAGTGCCCTCTGGAAGCGGCACGAGGTAGTTACGGCGCGCATACCCCACCAGATTTTCGACGCTTCCTTTCTCCCACCCGGCATGGACATTAGCAAAGAGCGCTTCAAAGCGATAGACACTCTGGAAGTGCAGAAATACTTCCTGCTCTCGGCGGCTATGTCCTTGCAGCACTTGCAGGACAGCCGCTTTGAGGTTGTCGTAGACGGCCGTACGCGGCACGCCTCCCCAGAACTCAAAGGCATGGCGCTGGCCGAGCAGAAAAGCTTCTTGCCGCTGAGTAGGGAAGCATTCCACAAACATCGCCCCCGAAAAACGGAGCCGACCGGCCAGGAAAGGGACCTTTACCAACCGACCATTGAGTGTGACGCTCGCTTCGCCAAAGTCAAATTCTGCCCGCTCCCCAGGCGCAAAGTCGAGCGGAACGTAGGCTGGCTTGAGCGGCTTTCGTAGCTCCTGCACGAAGAGACGCACGGTCGATTCTCCGATGGGAATGCCGAGCTTGCGCAGTTCCATCCACATACGGTGGGCGGTCCAGCATTGTTTTGGCGCCCAGCGCTGAAGCCACTCATTCTCTTTGAGCCAGCCCTCGATGTGTGGCAAGGCTGTATCACGCACGGGTGTTTTGTGTCCAACCTGGCGCCGATACTGGCGTTCCTTGGCCGCTGGCTCCTCCTCAAGGAGCTTGGCGACCGTATTACGGGAGAGGCCAAAGTGGCGGGACGCTGCCCGCTGGCTCTTGCCCTGGATCAAGACCCAGGCGCGAATCTCATCTCGATGTGCCACAGGATACACCTTTCTTTTCCTCCGTTCACTCGAATTTTCTTTCAAGCATAACGGATTCTGGGGGAAAGTGGCTCACTTTTGGGGTAGCGAGTGGCCCTCTTTTATGATAGCGTTTACACCTGTGGAGCAGTTTGAGAGAACTTTGCCTTTATAAGGCGATTTTTGGTGGCCTGCGACTTATCTATCTATTCCCTCTATCGAGAGAGGGGCATTCTCGGTCATCGTGGCGCTTCGTTGTTATCCGTTCCCGTTCCCGTTCAGAGCCTATCCTGGTCTTCCCTCTCGATGAGATGCCGAACTCGTCTTCCAAGTCGCGGCATAGGTGTTGACATAGCCGAACTGTTTTTTCGAGAACATCTGACTGGGAAGCAACTGGGAAGTGATTGGTAATGCTGAGCTTATGCATGATTCCCACCCGAGAATGAACATGCAGCATTTTAAAAACGTGTATGCTCATCCCGCCTCATCTAGCGCGGATTGAGCCCACATCTAAAATCTGGGTAGTCCTCTATTTTCTGTATGTTCATCCCTCCGATTCCCAGTTTTACCATCGACACCGTTGATTCCAGCATGACGCATCCATACTCAATTTACATCTGGCAGCCGCCGCTCTCGCCTCGCGGGGAGGGTCATTGGATCGAAGCCTTGCAGGCCTACACGCAGGAATGGGCGCTGTATGTGGCCGGCCTCATTCACCAGGATCGCCGTTCAGTGATCAAGGTGGTGAGGTATGGGCTGAACATCCAGTGCTACCCGGATGCCCACGCGGTGGAGCTGGTGGAAAAGCAGATCGCCCGGCAGCGCGAACATCCACACGAGCCGAAACCGCCATTTTGGGCAGAATGACCCGGCCAGAGGGAGCTTTCCCGCCTGTGCGTCTGAGACGCGATTTTTAAGGGCCTGCGACATTCATACCACCTCTAGCCCGCCAAGCCCTTTCCTGGTCATCGTGGCGCGTGGAATCTCTGTTCTATTCCCTTTGGTTGAGGTGTTGACTCTCAAGGACAAGTGCACCAAGTCTTCCCGTTTCGTTTCACGCGTAAAAAAGCTGAGGATCCGCTGAAAACAGGCTGAGCGTTTCCATTGCTGACGTGCATTTCTCCTCGCCTTCAGGTACGCTCAGAGCAGAGACCAGAGGCATGTCCTTCACCGATTCCGCCTTTCTCATTGTCACAAATCCGCGCGTCGGGCATCTCCATAAGTAGAACGTCTGCATGCAGCACATTCACAAGGGCAAAGCAACACGATGGGTAGCGATACCATGCCTGCGGCCCAGGCGGTCGAGGCGCTCATTCACGACTACGGCAGGTTCGTGTTCCAGGTGATTTTTGGCTTGACTGGCGATTGGCACGAGAGCCAGGACCTCACTCAGGATACCTTCGTCCAGGCATTCAAAGCCATCGAGGCGGCGCGGCAGGCGAGCGGCGCGAACTTCCACGCCAAAGCCTGGCTGATGCGAATCGCTCTCAACGCTGCGCGCATGTCCCGCAGGCGGCGCGGCCTCGTGCGCTTTGTGCCATTCTCTACCCTGCGCAAGGAGGAGCAGGAAGGGCATGATGCCGACCTGGTGGGTGAGCGCCTTGCCCCCGTGCAACCTGCCGGATATGGGATGAGTGGTGCTGCGGAGGATCCGGCTGAGGTCATCGCGGAACGAGATGCAGTCCAGCGCACGATGGCGCAGCTCCCGGAGACGCTCCGCCTTTGCCTGCTCTTGTCGGTCGTGGCCGGGCTGTCCTCGCACGAGATCGCGCGAACGCTCGGCCTGGGTGAGGCTGCCGTGCGCCAGCGGCTCTCGCGAGCACGAAGGCTCTTCCAGCAGCTCTATCTGCTGGAGAGCGGGGAGGCCATCACCGCTGGTTCCTCGCTCACGTCGCAAGCGGAGGCACGGGAGCGACGGCTCATGTGGGCGGCCCGGTCACGACCTGCAATAGCGGCGGTGAGTCCATAAAGAGAGAGAACTGCGCAGGTGTTTAACAAAAGGAGGGAACAGCGCCGCAATAGAGCATCCTCTGCCAGAGGGAAAGCGTTGCCCTCTGGCAGAGTGCCATTCTTCGTGCCTGGCGAAAATTGTCGTATAGCCCCCTAGAATTCGAGAGGGCATTCAGGTATACTCTTCTGTAGGATCCCCAATGCAGAAGCGTATTCCGTTGTTGGAATGATGCGCCGCTCCGTTCCGGCCAGTTCGTCATAGACGGTTCAATCAGCCAGTTCTTCCGTGTTCTCTGCCGTATTTCTTCTCGGTGGTGTCGTCGTCATTGTGCTTTGCTGTGCTTAAAAAGAGAGGGAGAACGCAGATGCCTGTCCTCGAATCGACCGACCGTGCCGCGTAGCGCGTTGCGTCATCGTCCTCTTGGGAGTGACGTTGATCAGCAGGGAATGGCGGGCATCACCCCGATTGCGCAGCGCGCTTCTCGCCTCCGCTCTCCAGAGACGGAGGAAGATGAGGAGGCCACGCCTGGCGCTCCCTCCAGTGGCCCTCGCCCGAAAACGCCTCGTCTCAAGCGAAGAGGTGTGAGGCAGAGAGGTATCCTGCGTATGCACCCACTGCTGTATCTGGGGTTTGGGATGATCATTATGCTGGTGTTGTGGACGCTCTTGACGCTGGCTGTCACCTGGTGGGATATGACCTGGGATGATATCCATTATGGGCGCCCGCGCACCTTCCAGACCAACGCAGTCGTTGGCCACAACGACTCGCCAAGCAATCCGAGCCATTTCATTGCGCTAAATCTCAATGGGCGTATAGAGGTGATTGAGTTCCCAGGCGGCGATGCCTCGAAAGCCCGCATTTACATTGGACCGCAGCTCTATGGAAACGGCGATGAGTTGATCCCGGTCACGCTCAGCTTCGTTGACGTGAATGGCAATCACCATCCAGACATGATTCTGCATTTTCATTATAAAGGATGGTTAGGGTTCTCCGATTCCGAACAGCAACTGGTGTATATCAATGACCAGGGGACTTTCCGTCCGGCGCGTCCGGATGAATTGCCTGCGGTACAGCACTACTTGCAGCAGCATGGGTAAGAGGCATCCCGAAAAACAACGCGAAGGAATGTGCACCTCAGTTGAGAAGATGAGGTCTGGCATTGGACTTCCTCACAATGCTTACAAGGCAACCATCGGTGGTGGTTGCCTTCATCACTCCCTCTCGGCGTTCAGGCCTGCGAGTACTAACGGGCCCAAAAACAACGAGAAGAAAATAAAACGCCTTGTGGAGCCGATTGAGGTACATGCCTTCCAAGAGATGGAGTATCTCTCCATTGGGAAGAGCCTGCTCTTTGTTCCGGCTCAAGCCGCTTGTAGAGCCAGGAAAACGTTAGAAAGAAGCCTTATCGTTGTTTTTGGGTCTGTTAGTACTCGAGGGCCTTCTTACAGCATGTCACATGTGCAAGAAGATCATGATGAAGCTTTTTTGCCTTTTGTTGGCATCATTATTGCTGAGTTAACAAGTGCAGCTGTAGTGCTTCTCGGGAACCAGGGAAGAGGAGCGGTGAATCGCAAGAAAATCGAAGACTACCTGATTTTTGGAGAGGGTCTCACCCCGCGCCCGGAGGGCAGGAAGAGCAGGCACGCCTGACGATTTTCTGCATGCCCATTCTCGGTTTTCGCGGTATGCTTGCCGGGTGGAAAAAGATGCAGAAGCTCAGCATTACCAGTCGCTTCCCAGTCGCTTCCCAGTCACTTCCCAGGTGCTTCCCGCTTCTCTCGTGTATACTATAGGTGTTATGAAAGATGTACTTCCCAAGGTGGGAGCGAGTACATCAGCAGGATTTGACTCCTGTACTCCTTTTCAGGCTTCATGCCGCCGTACAGACACAGACCACTCTCCCCATGCTTCATGGAGGCGTGTGCTGCTCTGTACGACCATCACGATCAACGCAAGCGTGAGCACGTTCTGTGAAAACAGGCTGTTCGCGGCAGGTGATCGAGTGATGCGACTGCCAGGCTGGCAGGCTCTTTCGCGTTGTATTGCTTGATGCGAAAAAAGCAGCCATCCCTGGTGCCGATCCCAGTTGTACGCGTTGTCTTTGGAGTGTGTCCCTTGTAGCGCGCGTGTGGAGTGCGTGCAGGCCCTCGGTGAGAGTCCTTGGGCAGGGGTGTAGATCATCCCCGTAATGCATTTTCGTAGCTGGCCTCTTTTCGTGGAGACGTGGAAAACCTGCGGTTAGAACTCAACCGTAGTGGAGTTCTAAACAGCTAGCGCCGCGAAAAAGACAAAAAGAGAGGCAAGTGTGGTCCCGTATGCGCCACGTCGGGCAGAGCCCGGCAATGCATAGCGTAAGGATTGAACTAACAACCGTTGAACGAAGAGCAGCACCGTGGAGGTAGACACACTGGGAAAACCACATCGCAAGAGTTTAATCAAAGAGATCGTTGAGCGCCTTGATAGCCTGATGGCCATTGGAGAAAGTCGCGGCTCGGCCAAAGATGAGGCCCGCGCAGCAGGAGAAAGTACCTGGGCGTTTAGCACCGGCAAAATCCACTCCTATAAAACGCGCCAGGTCTACCAGGAACACGCCATCCGCTTCGGCAAATGGGCACGAGCCACCTACGCTGTCAAGCAGTTTGCAGATATTGAGGCACGGTCCGACGAGCTGGCCAGCGCATACCTGCGCAAAAATCTGGAGGAGAAGAAAAGCGCCTTTACGTTGCAAACCATCCGGGCGGCGCTGCGGATGCTCTTTGGCAATCGCCAGCTCGCCGAGGGGGTAGAGTTGCCCAAGCGCCTGCGCAAGCATATCACCATGTCGCGAGGGCCGAAAGCGCATGATCGTCACTTCCAGCCGAAGAACTGGCCGGACCTGCTGAACTTCCTGGAAGCAGCGGGTCTGCGGCGTGATGAAGTGACCATGCTCAAAGTAGGCGATATCCGCGAACATGACCCCGAGTATCACGGCCAGACCACGGTGAAAGTACAGAGCGGCAAAGGCGGCAAAGCACGGACGGTGCTGGTCGATCCAGACCGGGTGCAGGATGTTTTGAAGCTGAAAGCAGGACGCAGCGACGACGAGCGGGTCTTCCCGCGCATTCCCAAGCATCTGGATGTCCACTCCCATCGACGCGACTTCGCCCAGAACCGCTATCTGCGCAATGCGCCCGATCACGATCTGCCTCCTACAGAGAAGGAGAGGCTGAGCCCGAAAGACTATGATCCTGCGGCGGCACAGAAGGTGACGGAATCACTCGGCCATAATCGTCGCTCGATCATCCTGAATAACTACATTCGCTGACAGAGGATGCGTCAGTTGACGGAGCAGTTGACACAGATTTCCTCCCTCACTGCTGCTTATGGGCGCGGACCTGCTGGAACCGGGTTACATCCTTCTGATAGAAGAGCGGGGTGTCGCCGCGGTAGACCGCGAAGATCAACCCATTATCAATCCACTGATGCACGGTTTGCCGCCGGACGCCAAACTGCTTGCGCATATCAGTGACCGTGAGCAAATTGCCCGGCCGCTCCTCCTCAAAGAAGCGCAGCAGTGCTGCATGCACCAGTTTCCCCAACTCACTGCGCTGCCATTTAGGAGGAAAGGGATACCTCTGCGGCGCAAGCGGATCGCTGTAGAGACAGCGAGCAATAAAGTCAGCAGAGACCCGCACATCGCCCTGGTAGGGGTACGCGTACCCCTCGACGTAGTGAGCAATGGCGGCGAGGTGCCCTCCAAGTGGACTTTCACGTAGCCGTTCTATTGGCTGCTCTGCCACACGCTTTCCAGAGGTCTGCTGGCACTGCGAGACCAGTTCGCTGATCCGCCGCTGCATCGAGAGAAGAATAGCATCGACGAGCTGCTGATGTTTCGGAGTCATCGCCGTTCCATCCTTTCTGTACTATCATCTGCTATGTATACGGACATGTCAATTGATGGTTGCAGCGATGAAATGAGCAGCAATACCATACAAAAGGTGCTTGAAAAGCAAGGTCAGGATGCTAGAAGCCGATGGGCTGCTCATCTTTTTTTCCAGTGTCTTCCCGTTCCGTTCCCACATTCGTACCACCCTCATTGATTATACTGGTGCTGAACGTGAGATACACGCTTGCTACGAGATGTAAATGTTTAGATTCGATGAGGCGAATTTTTGCGAATTATCTGAGGTAAGTCATGAGAGACAAGGGTAGTTCGGCTGGCCTCTGAAGCGACTTATATGACAAAAGAAGAGGAAAGCAGAATCGGTATTACCTCACATAATTGTAAAATTTTGCCACTATCGACCCTGAACATTTACAGTTTATGCCTCTTAACTACTGAGATACACGAAGCTTTATGGGTCAAAATACGAAAAGTTATTCTACGAACAACAGGGGTGCCGGTCGTTGATCAGCAAAAGGAGCCTGCCTCCCAGCGATCTCTGCTGCCAGCCGAGCTGCAAGCACGTTCTCGCGTCCTTCCACGTGTTGAAATGGGGGCTGCTGGTTCCTATGTGCTCATCTGCCCGCGAGAAGGTGAGCTGCCTTTCACCACTGATTCGCTGGAATGGTTTGATTGGTTCTGCTCTCTTTCCTCTTTCCGCTTTATCGGTCAATCTGGCCGTTTTACCGCCTATCGAGAGGGACAGCGGAGTTGGAGAGCCTATCGCTCTTTTCATGGTCGTACCCACAAACAGTCTCTTGGCACCACCGATCGTCTGACGATTGCTCGATTGGAACAAGTCGCCGGCGCGCTGCATCTCGCATGACCTAGCGCTCATTAGCTGAGCCGTTCTATGGGCTTGCTTTGGGAATACTTTCTCTTTTTCTAAAAAGTGCGGTTGTAGTGTGAGCAGAGCCTTCCCACCTTCTTCCCAGGTACTTCCCAGGTGCTTCCCGTGTCTATTTGGTATGCTGGCAGTGATTACCGGAAAAAAGGGAACACGATGCCGCACTACGTTTCACGAATGTTTGTGTTCTGTTCTGTGTCAGTCTCAGGAAGGAGAGAAAGTCTATGCTGAGTGCATGCAATCGTCAAGGTAATGTGCTTGCAGATGAGGTAGAGTGGGAGGATGGCCCTTTTCACTGTCCTGCCTGCCAGGGAGTAGTCATCCTAAAAAAAGGTCGTATCAAAGTGCCACACTTTGCGCACCTGCCCGATGCGGAGTGTGTATATGCCAACGAGGGAGAAAGTGAGGAGCATAGACATGTCAAGCGGGAGATCTACCAGGCGCTCTTGCGTACTCCTGGAGTAACCGATGTCCAAGTGGAGCGATACCTGCAGGAGGTACGGCCCGATGTTAGCTTTGTTCTGGATAAAGAGTTGATCGCAATCGAGATCCAGCTCAGTCTGCTTTCGCGCGATCAGATTGCATGGCGGACGAAAACCTACGCCAGGAAGAATATCGCCGTCCTGTGGACGCCGTCCTTCTCAGGTGAATTGTTTGAGTTTCGCTATGCGCCCAAAGATTGGGAACGCTACCTGCACACCCTGTACTTTGGGAGGGTCTATTACTGGTTAGAGGGAGTCAAACTTGTTCCGGTGAAATTTGGGGAATATATACTGCCCCCCAGCAGGTATTCTGGTGAGCGGCGCTCCAAGCGGTTTGTATCTCCCTCGAGGCTTCCCTCTGTGTTCATTCCTGATCTCGCTCCCGTGTGGCGGAAGCCCTGGCGCGATTGCCCGCGCGCAAAGCTGTGGTGCGAACCGTGGGATGAGCGGTAACGGGGTAAAAGTGAGAATTCGGTGAGATAGCTACTCGTGAGCGGCTGGCCCAACGCTGCCCCCTTTGGGGTTACTCTGTGATAATCACCCCTTCGTTGGCAATACTGCCCCGTTTGGCGTACTTGAGCACCATGGTCGGTGACTTCCAGTTGCCCCCAGACTGCACCCGGTCAACCGGCGTTCCATTGCCGAGCGCGTCATACGTCCAGTAGTGGCGCAGATCGTGCGGCGAGAGATGGTCGATGCCCAGCTGCTCCCCTAAGAGGCGCACCCGGTCATAGAGGCCATAGCGGGTGATGCGCTTGCCCTGGTAACCCAGGAAGAGCGGCCCGGACCTGCGTCCGGTCGCTCCCAGGTAATCCTCTGCGGCCAGGCGCGTATGTTTTTTGAGCCGATGCACCTGCGTCTCATCGGTCTTGCCGCGGTACACGGTGACCGTCCCCTGCTCCAGGTCGAAGTGCTCGATATTGAGTCCCACCACTTCGCTCACGCGCAGGGCGAGTTCGATGAAGAGCCCCATGAGCAGCGCATCCCTGCTTTCCAAGCCCTGGTCCTGCTGGCTCCGCCGCCGCCGTGTGGGATGGGTCGTGGTCGTTTTGAGGCGCAGGCCCTGACTGGTGGTGAGCGGGGTGGGCGTGGCCTTCTTCGTGCTCTTGCGCGTGGGGATGGCCTGGCGCACGCGCTCGGCATCGAGATTGCGCCCGGTCTTGGCGCTGTAGCCCTTGACGGAGAGGAGCAGCTCGAGGTCCTCGTCGGCTATCACCCCGGCAGCGTTTGCCAGGCGGCTATACTGGCGCAGGATTGCCAGGCGCGTGTTGAGCGTCCCGATGCGGTAGCCCTGCTGGAGCATCCATTGGCGAAAGCCCTTGAGGAGCCCATGCGACATCCCCTGCCAGGCGAGGGCATCCTCATAGAGCGCGGCGGCCTGGCGCTGGACGCCCGCTGCGGCCAAGTAGGCGGAGAAACACGCCAGGGCCGCGCGCTGCGCATCCAGCGTGTTCTCGCTCTGCTGCTGGTGATACGCGGCAAAGGCATCGCTCTGGCTGGCCTGGTTCGCCGCGACGGCGGCGCGTGCCAGGTCGTCGCCATAGCGCGGCATCACCGGCAGAGCGATGATCGCCGTCTCATCAGCCGTCGTCGTCCTGGTGTCGTGGTCCATCCGTCGCGTGCCTTTCTCCTGGGGAAACGAAAAAAGGAATCCCACATAACCTTTCATTATGGGGGATTATAAACGCTCTGTTTTGACCTGTCAATGGGTACTTTTCTCCCGTGTCACGTTAAACTTTCACCTGCCCTCTGGGTAACTTTCGCCTGCACTGGGAAAGCTGCAGACGAAAATTATCACACTGATCCTGTGAGAACAATAAAAATGCTGCGCCAGCTAGCAGTCTTCGATCGCTTGACGTCATGGAAGGGGATTGAGAATCCTGCGATAATGATACTTACCGAAGGATTCTGACAGGAATTGCCAGGATTTAGAGAGGAGAGAGGTATCCCTCTTGGTGAAATCGGATATGGAGGAGCACATTGAGAAGGCTTTTGGTCAGTTCTCTTACATGCGTAAATGCCTCCTCTTGCGCCTGCTGAAATGTGTACATTGCTGGAGCAGCCTGGATCTCTGCCAATGCATTTGCACAAATCTGCTGAAACCAGGCTGCGGATGGAATATCAGGCCCTAACGAACGCTTACACTCTTCGTGGATCACCAACCCCGCCTGCTCAGTATTTCCGGTAAGTAGCCATCCCACCGTCATAAGAGGAGGATGCAGCCACCAGTTGGCAGCATCTTCTCCTGGTGCAGAAAAGGGAGGTGCGTTCCAACCATTCAAACCAAGCATGGGCTTGATGAGTTGAAGACGTAGACGTGTCTCTATAGGTAGTTTTCCACTGTTGATACGCAGGATCTTGCACAGCCTGTTCTAAGGCAGGGACAAGTGCACGGAGGAGCGCCCTTTGCATCGCCGGTCGAACAGCTTCAACCGCGCTATTATACGCCACCAGGCGTTCCTGCAAATCATCTAGATGCTGCTGAAACGCTGTTGAGAAGGCACCAGAGAAGCTGAAATTGTGCCGTTCCGTTGGCCAGAGAGTAAAGGCAGGCGAAATATTTATTGGAACTCCCATGCGAGCATGTTGGAAGGTCATTGGTCGTTCAGCTCTCATAACGGGAATCCAGGAGGGGAAAGGACCACCTCCCTTGCGTGCATGTTCAAGTACTTCTTGGATATTCGCGAATTCCTCATGCAGGGGCACGTAGGCATCCTTCTTATACTGTAGCCAAGCGTTCATTGTGTTTTGCTGAAGGACTAAGTTGGCCAGATCTTGTTGCGCCGGGCGTGTACGCAAATCATCCACCAGATAGGTCAGTGTTTGTTGGATTTCGGATAGCCGACGCAGATGCTCTTCTGGAAAAAATGCCTCTTTAATCCCAGCATTTGCTGACTGCAAAAGCAAATGCCCGAGCTTTGTCTCTCCCCACCAGTCCATCCGTGCAGGTGGCAAGAGTGCTGGAGCTTCTTTTGCACTCCACTGGGAGAACCACGCGATCTCATCCTGGCTCAAATCGAGCGGGACACAGAGAATCCATTCCCCTGTGCGAAACTGGGCATTGTCGCGGCAATGGCGGAAAGACTCACGCACCTGTCGCTTCTGGCTGTCTTTCAGGCCATTGGGGAAATATTTGACCTGAAAGACGGTAATGCCTGCAGGATCAGCCTGATCACCAACAAAAACGTCAACGCCACCATCGCCACCCTCAGCGCGAACACTGCGAGCCATTGGATAGTGTGAGCTGATCAACTGGGCGCAAAGCTTTTCAAACTGCTCACGGGCGCCAGCAACGCCATAGAGCAGTTGGAGATCTAGTAAGCGCACCATTCCCATTCTTGCTTCTGTTTCCTCCCGAGATTTTCGCTCTATTGTAGCCTATATAGCCCGATGTGCAACTTGGGATTACCAAAGAAGAGCTTCCAGTGTCTTCAGAGAGCTTGATAAATTGCCGAGGAGGAGAGCTAGCCAAGATGAATAAGAGACAGAACCTGGCGCTCTCCTGTTACGTTATACGGGAGCGATTCTATAAAATAACGCCCTTGGATACCGACCAGATCTATTTCCTCAAAATCAGCCGTTGCCACTCCCTCAACAAACGCTTGATAGATGGATGAAGTCAGCGGTACTGATTTGTCACGAGGAATATAGCACTGGAGACTCGGCGATATGAACCAGCGATCAACGCGCATCTTCTTGGGTGGATCCATCTCCTCCATCGAACCGAGGAGATTCCCTTGCCCAATCATCGATGGCACAAACTCTTTCGGACTGTGCTTATAGCGCCAAATGACCAATGCTATCGGGGAAAGACCGGTCTCGACTATCCGCCGGAGGATAGCCATCAAGGAGAGTTTACAGTAAGCAGCAATCTCCTGTGCCCACTGAAGTGATATGGGAGACTGAGAGACGAACGCTCTGAAGAGAGGCAGTGGCATCAGAAGCTCAGCGGCCCCAGCATCGCACAGGGCCTCTTTGCGCTTTTGGAGTGCTTCAAAGAGTGGATCACTCATCCAGTCATCTGCTGCCCCTTCCTTCAAGGCAAAGAAGAGCACCTCCATGAACTCATGGGCCAGGGTGAACTGCTGAACCGTTAAACGATCAGCAGCATTCAAATAGATACGCAAATCGTCCGTAATACACCCGCGATCTTCTTGAGGTAATTGCCGATAGTGGACCGGGAAGTTAAAATATCGGCTGATGGCAGCTAATCTGATAGGCAGTCGGTATGCGCCTGCTTCTTTAAGCAGATAATGAGCGTAGTCCCGCACCAAGTCTTCTGGGCTTTCAAAATCCTGTGGGTGTTTCAGGTATGTAATCGCCGGATTGCTTCGATGCTGTCCCAACGTTAGCGTTCCTCGGTTTCTGTGGCAGCTTTGATTACCGAGTAGAGAAAGCGCCAGGCCTCTCTGCTACTGGGCTGTTTGCCACGATAGCTGACCCGTGCCAGCATTCTGATATCTTCAGGTGGGAGGTGAGCTTGCTCTGCAAATTCTTTCAATGATGGGGGGATTTGCACCGGCTCCGCATTAATGCCTAAGAGATCAGGGATACTGACGCCGAGGCCCATCGATATCGAGTGCAGTTTTTCCTAGGTCGGAGAAAACTCTCCGCTATCCACTTGATATAAGTAGCTTCGCGATACCCCAGAGAGCTTCGCAAGTTCGCTCAGCGTATAGCCTTGAGCCTCGCGGTATTGGCGGACACGCTGACCCAAACCGGTTCCTTGTTCACTCATTGAGTCCCTTCCTCTCTGAAGAGAACTGTCCTCGAATAGCGCGCGAATGGCCTCATCCTCCTAGTGACTGAGAAAAAAATCCGTTCACCACAATACCATTTCGGAGATCAATTGCCCCCGATTCATGGCAGCGAGCGTTTGTTGCTAACCACCTTCCGGAATGAGCAAGATCATGCTGATGTAGTAGACTGTACCGAATATTGCGCTTCGTGTCAATATTGCGACACATCTCGTACTTGTTTTGCTACTTCTGTTTCATTGAGTCGTACGCCAACAGCCACCTCTTGGAGAGCGGGGGTATCTGCCCCGTTTCGCTCATCCCCTGTCTTGACAAACTCCCTGAATACCTATATAATGGAAAAAATACGTCGCTATTGCGACACGAAACGGAGGAAATCACTATGATTTCACAATCCTCGGCGCAGGTCGAGACAGGCAAGTTCACCATCGAGGTGAGCTACAATGGCGTTACCAAGCCCCTGGAAGTGCAGGCACATGAAACGGTGCAGGCCGCGCTGGAGCAGGCGCTGAATCTATTCAACATCCACGACCGGCGACACCTGATGGCCTTCTACCGCGAAGATGGCTCTGAGGTCATGCCTGAGACGATTTCCCTCCAGGAGGCGCATATCACTCCGGGAACGCACCTGGCCCTGCGGCCCAGCCGTGTGAAAGGCGGAGCCTGGTGATTCACCTTCCGGCTCGTCTCCTCGCCGACACCTTCGCAATCTTTCAGGATTGCGGGGGTGGTCGGCATGAATGTGTGGCCTATTGGCTGAGCCCAACAAACACACCAGATACTATTGATGAAGTTGTACACCCACACCACACCGCAGGTCATGGTGGCTATGAAATTGATGACCGATGGCTGACGAGCTTCTGGTTCGAGCTTGCGCGCCAGCAGAAAAGCGTACGCATTCAGTTGCATACCCATCCCCATGAGCCCTTTCACTCGGCCACTGACGATCACTGGGCGCTGATCCATACCTCGGGTTTCCTGTCTCTCGTGATTCCTGATTACGCAACCGGCCCGGTCACGCTAGAGGGTGCTTTTCTTACCGAGCGCACTGATCGGGGATGGAGAGAGGTGCCTGTTGATGCACGGCTGCACATCCTCACAGAGGTCAACCCATGAGCATACACGAGGCATTAAGTCGAACGCTGCTGTTGGCGCGAGATCAGACTCTTCTAGGCTTCAACACCCCGACCGATGAGCAATTGATTGAGGTGTTCCAAAAGACGAGCGTCCTCCTGGTGGCTGATGAAGCCAACCTGAGTGCGCCTGCTGGCCAGCATGCCCTTGTTGCCCTCTTCAACGTGGTGGCGCGTCTTGGCGTTTCGCTCCGGCTGGCCATGCCTGAAGTGCCTGTCCTCGGTTTCCAGCCCCCCATCCGCGGCCAACAACTGCGGGCTGGTCTGCTTGAGTTGGGAAGCGACCTGATTCCAGAATGTGAAGCGCGCCTGGGCGATCCAACGGAACCTGTGAGCCTCGCCTTCATTCTTGGCGATGCCCCCTGGCAGGGCAAGGCCGACCTGGCTATGCGCTTAACTGGCGACAACTGGTCGGGAACAACGGTGCCAGCGAGCGCGCCAACAAGGAGATGGGAGGGCTCGTTCCCCATTGGCGCACTCGTTGCCGCAGGCATCGCAGCACCAGAGGTGTTCAAGCTGGCCCTGCGGACCTTGGGGCGTAAGCTGCCTCACCCAATGGGCGATGACTTTCTGGCACCGGTAGAACGCGCCCATATTCGCGTTGCTTCTCCCGATAC
>Ga0137372_10003409_pt1 | contig 15473 bp, 12 predicted proteins | sample SagtaG_6_FD_104911 | JGI IMG/M metagenome (GOLD analysis project Ga0137372, IMG submission 104911) | Vadose zone soil microbial communities from Sagehorn Ranch, Mendocino, California, USA - Sage1_R_60_16 metaG | ecosystem: Environmental > Terrestrial > Soil > Vadose zone | place: USA...
CCCAGCAGCGGCAGCGCCACCACAGCGGCCGCCGGCAGCGGGACCAGCAGCCGGGCGGCCAGGACCAGCAGCCAGGCGAGCACGCCGGCACCTGCAAGGATCGTGAGCTGGCGGGCGGTGAGCCTGAAGATCAGCCGGTCCTCGTGCTCGACGTTGGCGGGAATTCGAACGCGTGCCATCACCCTCGCCCTCCGATCGAGCGGACACCGCGGTAGATCACGTAGGACTTGGCCAGGCGGACCAGGGTCGAGCCGCGGCGGCCGAACACCAGCCGCGATACCCACATGGGGATACGCAGCAGCAGCCACAGCAGGCAGCCGACCACGATCAGGTCGACCAGATGCCCCGAGCCGCCAAGCCCAAGCACCCGGTCACGATCGGCCTCGAAGAACACCCGCACCGCCATCCCCAGCACCAAGGCCTGGCCGATCTGGACGCCGAGGCAGCCGGTGAACGCCCGCCACCACAGCTGGGCGAGGCCCTCGATGCTGGGCAGGGCGTGGCAGGCCAGCGCTAGCGGCGCGCCGGCGATGAGCACGACCAGCAGCGACACCCGAACCACATAGGCGGCGACCAGCAGCAGCGCCATGACCGCGAGCGCGATGGCGATCAGTATCAGCAGCCCGCTGCTTGAGTCCAGCGGCGCCAGCGCCAGCGTCTTCAGGGTGGTGCGGACGTGGTCGGGATCAGCGCCCGAGCCGAGCAGCGCCTGGGCGAGTGCGTTGGCCAACGGGATCGCCTGCCCGGCTACGAACAGGCTGAGGTTGGCCGCCAGGAACCCGAGGATCAGGCGTGGCGCGATCTCTTTGGCGCCATAGCTGGTCTGGACCGTCTCATGGCTCATGACCAGCACCCCGCCCGCCACGATCAGCAGGACGAAGCAGGTGTTGGCGATCCCGGCAGAGACCCACCACAGGTCGTGGACGCGGCTGCTCGCAGTAGTCAGGTCGGGGGTCGCCAGGATGGTCCGGCTGACCAGGTCCAGCAGCGGGTCGAGCGCGCTGGCGGCGAGATCGCGGAACCAGGAATTGACCGCGTCGCGGACCCGCGGGCCGATGTCGATGAAGCTCGGCCCGTTGCCGAACGGCGGCGGCAGCCGGTCCCGCAGTCCGCCCCCACCCGGTGGCGTCGGCTGGGCGGGCTGCTGGGCCGGTGCGGTGGTCGGAGGCGGCGCCACGGTCTGGGCCCGCGGTCCCATCGCCGCCGAGGGCGTGGCGACCAGGGCCATAAGCACGAACGCAAGCGCGAACGCCGAGACGAGCACGACGGTCCACCGCGACAGATGGAGGCTGGACGCTGGGATCGCCACGATCCTCAGACCCCCACGACGAACTTGAGCAGCGTGGACAGGGCGGGCGCCAGCGCGGCGACGCCGTAGCCGATCGCCGCGGACCGCAGGGTGGTCTTGGCCTTCTCCACCTGACCAGGATCGCCGCCCGCCATCAGGTAGCGGGTCCCCCCGACAGTGAGGAACAAGGTCGCCAACCCGGCCGCCAGCCCGACGATCAGGTTGCGGATACGGTCGACCACTCCCGACAGCGTCGGGTCGGCAGCCTGGGCGAGCGCCGGCGTTGCCAGCATGACGATGAGCAGACCGGCAACGCCGACGACCACGAGCAGACGCGAGCGATGCAGCGTGCGCTTCAGCGGAGCCTCCCTTCGAGCAGGACCCGGACAACGATCGACGGCGCTTTGAGCAAGGACGCGGGGCGACCAGTGGCGGGCATCCCGCACCGCCCAGACGGTCGCCCTGGCGCACCGGCCGCCCCGGCGCCCTCACCCACAAAGCGCGCTCAAAGCGGCCTGTTATGACAGCCGAGTTGGCTCCGACTCAAGAAATCTCACCAACAGGCGTTCCGCGCGATGGCGGCGGTGGCGGATCACGTCGATCGAGCAGCCCTCCGCGAGCGCAAAGGTCACCAGGTCGACGTCTTCGAGCCTGCTCGCGCCGATCAGCTCGGCCTCACCCGCGCTGATCGCACCGGCCTTGACCGCGCGGGCGAGGACGAAGTCCGGGTGGCCCCAGGGCCGGGCGGGAATGCTGGCGGCCACCGAATCTGGGATGCGCGGCAAGGTCTGCTCGAGCTCGACCAGCCGTGACCGCCGCGCATGCCGATAGGCAGGCCCGAGCAGCCGTGAGGCCAAGTGCTCGCCGGTCGGCTGCACCCGGTCCAGGGCGTCCAGGAACCCGACCAGCACCTCAGCGTCGCTGTCGTCGGTGTCGCCCGGGAACTTCCGCGCCAGCCTCCCCGCCACACTGCGAAGCCCAGGCAGCAGCACCCCACCCAGGCCGATGATCCACGCACCTCGTTCCTGCTTGGCGCGGCGGATCAGCTCTGCCAATGCAGCGTTGCGCACCGCGTTCGTGGTGGTGTCGGCCAGCAGGATGTCGCGCAGCTCGTCCAGCGGGATCAGCCGCGCCGGCAGGTCTGGGTGGATCTCGCGCCCGTGCACCGCCAGCGGCGCGGGCCCGGTCGTCAGAAGGCGAAACGTCATCGCCAGGGTGTCCAGGACTTGAGGGTCGTGGCCCATCTGCGGCTCCTTTCTTCTGGCGTGAACCTGGAGCCACAGCACACAAAACCCGACCAACAGAATCCCAACACCAACGCCGCCAACAGCATCAATTTCCCGCCAACAAGCGGAGCTGACGGCGTCGCCGACATCGCTCGGGCCGACGACGATGGGCACCCATCCTCCTCGCACGCAGCACGGATACGCTAGCCATAAACCTCAGCGCCGGCTTGTTGGCGTTCGATTCGCTATCAGGCCAAATTTCTCTGGCTGCATCGGCGTGCCATGTCAACCCACGGGCGACCCGCCAAGCTGTTGGTGCGCCAACAAGTCACTTGTTGGCGCCAACAGGTGCTGGAACCCCGGGTACAGCCCACCAACAGGCCCGGCCCTTCGGCCACCAACCGCCAACAGCCGACCAACAGGCACGCTCGCCGACCAACGACCTGTCATGACAGGCCCCTCCTGGAGCCCTTCGTAGGTGACAGCACCCGCAGGTACCACCATGCCAGAGGGCACATCAGGAGGACGCGCACGCGCATGCCTGACGACCGCCAGACCGAGCCGTCGATCGTGGTCCTCCCACCAGTGCTCCTGCCGATGGACGCCCAACGTGAGCGCCGCGCCGTGGAGCTGCTCGCCGAGCTTCTGGCCGACCTGCTCGACGAGCCATCATCCCTATCCAGCGGCGACCAGCATGTCAACGACTGAAGGAGCGGCATCTCGACTCCTTTAGCGTGCCTGCAACAACCGCATTCGCGTATCCCGAAGGCTCGCGGTATTCGCCGTGAATACTCGGCCGCGCATAGCGGGCGCGAAAACAGAGCCGCTTCGAATTTGAATTCTAGGCGAAATTATGAGAAAATAGACATAGAAATATCTTTGACGCGCACCGACGACCTTCCCCGAAACGGCGCTTGCGTCTATTTCCCCCCCACCTTTACGCCGCTCGACGGTCACGCCCAGGAGGTCGCCACGATGGCCGCGCGTACCAGCCGCTCCAACCGCACACGTCGCCAATCACACAACAACGGTATCCCAACGCCGGGCGACAGCCTCCGCGCACGGAAGTACCGCCGCCGCTCCACCAACGAGGAGAACCAGCCGTACTCCATCGAGGCCCAAGACGCAGGCCTGGACCCATACATCCAGAGCCAGCCAGGCTGGGTCGCCGACGGCGAATACGAAGACGACGCCAGCGGCGCCACCATGGAACGCGACGGTCTCCAGCGGGCGCTGCGCGACGCCAAAGCCGGACTGTATGACGTGCTGCTGGTCTACCGACTCGACCGCCTCACCCGCTCCATCCGCGACCTGCTGATCATCGTCGACATCCTCGACGAGGCCGGCGTCGCCCTCGTCTCCGCAACCGAGCACTTCGACACCCAGACCCCCATCGGCCGCATGGTCATGCGCATCCTGGCCATCTTCGCCGAGTTCGAGCGCGACATGATCATCGACCGCGTCATCGGCGGCATGGAACGAAAGGCCGCCCGCGGCGGCTGGACCGCCGGGTCCCACCCCTTCGGCTACTCCCCCGAGACCCGACCCGACGGCACCAGGACCGGCTTCCTGGTCCCCAACCAGCACGCCTCGCTGGTGGCCATCATCTTCGAGCTGTACGGCCGCAGAAACCTCGGCGCCCACGCCATCGCCCACTGGCTCAACCAGCAGGGCCACCGAACCCGCAACCACAAACCCTGGAACCACAAGGCTGTCCTGCAGTTGCTCAGAAACCGCGCCTACATCGGCGAAGTCTGGTTCCGTGACACCTGGCACAAAGCCCCCCACCGGCCCCTTATCAAGCCCGAGCTGTTCGACACCGTGCAGGACCTGCTCGCAGAACGCGGCGACGACCACCCCGGACAAGTCGCCAACCGATCTGACTACGACCTGGCCGGCCTGATTTACTGCAGCCGCTGCGGCAAGCGCTACATCGGCAACGCCGCCCACGGCAGAAACGGCCGCTACCGCTACTACACCTGCTACTCCCGGCAGCGCTACGGCACCGCCACCTGCCCCGCCGACCGCCTCCCCGCCGACCAGCTCGAACACGCCATCCGCGACGCGCTCCTGGCGACCTACCAGCGCGGCGACCTGTTCCACCAAGCCGTCGTCCAGGCACACCGACACGCGGCCGCCCACCAGCAGCGCCACACCGCCGAACTGGCCACCATCCAGGCCAAGCTCCACCAGACCGACCAGGCCATCGACCGCTACCTGGACGCCTTCGAGCACCGCACCATGCCCGACGACCTCTGCCGCCCCCGACTGGAGAAGCTCAGCGCACAACGAGACCAGCTCCGCGTCCGCGAGCAACAACTGCGAGACCTGTTGGCCACCAACACCACCGCCGCCCCCGACCCGGCAGCGCTGACAGCACTCCGAAGGCGCATCCAGGACATCTTCGCCAGGGGCAACGGGCCAACCCGCAAGGCCCTGCTGAAGACCCTGATCGCCGAGATCAAGGTCGACAACCGCCATACCATCCGGCCGTTCTTCTACGTCCCCACGCTGACCAGCAACAACAAGCCCCAGGTCGCGGTTCGCGACCCGGGGCCTCAAGTGGAGGTGGGGGGACTCGAACCCCCGTCCCACGACGTCGTCCCAGGGCTTCTCCGAGCGCAGCCACCGGGTTGATCTCGGACCTGGGTTGTCCGGTGGCACCGCATCCAGGTCCCAGCCCGCTTAGATGTTCCCGAACGGGAGCGGGCACCCCGATCGGGTGGAGCCTGCTATCGACGCCCGACCCGCTCCCACAGGCGAAGAGCGGCGGACGGCCACCTAAGAAACCTTAGGCAGCGAGCGCGTAGTTGGTCTTGGCGCTTGTTGTTTCGCGGTTTGATACGGAGCCCCGCGAACTCCGGCTCGCTTCCCCTGAGTCGATCCGCCACGGTCGAACCCAGGCACCCCCATATGTAGTTGTTCAGAATGCTTCCCGGCGACCGCCGGGCACCCCCATTGTAGCGTCCCGCGCCGCCGCGACGTTCCGAGTCGAGGTCAGCCGCGGGTCCGGACCTTGCGGATCCTGTCCATCTCGCGGGCGGCGTCCCGCTTGGCGATGGCCTGGCGCTTGTCATAGGCGCGCTTGCCCTTGGCCACGCCGAGCTCCACCTTGACCAAGTGGTGCTTGAAGTACAGCCGCAGCGGCACCAGCGTCAGGCCGCGCTCGGCGACGCGGCGCGCGAGCTGGTCGATCTCCTTGCGGTGCAGCAGCAGCTTGCGAGGGCGGACCGGCTCGTGCCCTTCGTAGCCTATGTGGGAATAGGCGGGGATCTGCATGTGCAGGATCACCTCGCCGCGCTCCACCTCGGCGTAGGCGTCCTGCAGCGAGGCTCGGCCCTCCCGCAGGGTCTTCACCTCGCTACCGCGTAGCTGGATCCCCGCCTCGATGGTGTCGAGGATCTCGTAGTCGTGCCGGGCACGCCGGTTCGTGGCCACCGTGCCCGGCGGCTCCCGTCTGGGCAAGGCTCGCCTCGTCCTCCCGTCGTCCGCCGGCCCTTACACGCGCACGTACTTGCGCAGCGCCAGGATGCTCGAGAGCGCGGAGGCGACCACCCCGAGGAACAGCAGGACCACGAAGGACTCGTACAGCTCGTGCCTGCCTGCGATCGGCAGGAGCTGAAGGATCGAGACCTGGTGGCGCACCCGGTCGAGGTACAGCATCCCCGCTCCGAGCAGCCCGAACGCCACCAGGGTACCGAGCAGTCCCGCGACGACGCCCTCGGCCAGGAACGGCAACCGGATGTAGGTGTTGCTCGCCCCGACCAGCTTCATGATCTGGGTCTCCTTGCGGCGCGCGAAGGCGGCGACGCGCACCGTCACCACGATCAGCACCACCGCGGCGCCGCCGAGCACGCCCGACAGCACGAAGAAGGAGATCTTCGCCAGGTTCAGGATGGCGAACAGCCGCTCCACCAGTCTGCGCTGGTCGACCACGGAGTCGATCCCCGCGTTGCAGATCTCCTTGCCGCGCGAGTCGGTCCTGCCGGAGCAGAACAGGTCGTGGACCTGGTCGAACTGGTTGGGGTCGCGGAGCTTCACCCGGAAGCTCTCGGGCAGCACCGTGGGAGTGACGTTGCGCACCATGTCCGGGGAGTCGCGGAACTGGTCCTTGAAGCGCCCGTACGCCTGCTGCTGCGACTCGTAGAAGACGCGCTCGACGGCGGGCAGCTCGCGGATCTGGCTGCCGACGCTGCCACGCTGCTGGCTGGTGATGCCCTTGGCAAGGAAGACCGACACCTCGATCTTGTCCGACCAGTACCCACCCCAGAGGTTGACCTGCTTGCCCGCGAGCAGGGCGATCCCGAACAGGGTGAGGCTGATCGCCACGATGATCACCATGGCGCCTGCCAGCAGCAGGTTGCGCCGGAACCCCCGGTAGGCCTCGAAGAGGATGTATCTGAGCCTAGCCAAGGTCGTACACCCCCCGCTCCTGGTCGCGGATGACCTTGCCGTGCTCCAGCTCGATGACACGCTTGCGCATCGTGTCGACGATGCGCTCGTCGTGGGTTGCCATCAGTACGGTCGTGCCGGTCCGGTTGATGCGCTCGAGGAGCTTCATGATGTCCTGCGAAGTGCTCGGGTCGAGGTTCCCGGTGGGCTCGTCGCAGAGCATCAGCAGCGGGCGGTTGACGAACGCGCGCGCGATCGAGACACGCTGCTGCTCGCCGCCTGACAGCTCGTGCGGGAAGCGCTCGGCCTTGTCGTGGAGGCCGACCAGCTTGAGCACTTCGGGAACAGTGCGATAGATGGAGTGGCGCCGCGCGCCGATCACCTCGAGGGCGAAGGCGACGTTCTCGCGCACGGTCTTGTTGGGCAGGAGCTTGAAGTCCTGGAACACACAGCCGATTGCGCGGCGCAGCGCCGGGACCTTCCAGGAGGCCAGCCGGTTCAATTCCTTGCCGGCCACCCACATGCGACCCGCGCTGGGCCGCTCCTCCTTGATCAGCAGGCGGATGAAGGTCGACTTGCCGGAACCGGACTGGCCGACGACAAAGACGAACTCGCCCTTGCCGATATCTACCGAAACGTCGTCAAGGGCGATGACGTCGTTGCCGTACACCTTCGTGACGTGGTCGAGTTTGATCACGCTGCGAGCAACCTTTCGCTCTGGGGCTCCACATGGCTGGGGGGTGGGCTGGAGCCCGCGTGGCCATCGGCCGAGGCGAGACATTATCAAACCTGGAGGCGGAGCACCTATTCGGGGCGGCGAAAATGCGGGGCGCGCCGGCCCCGGGACACGCTCAGCCGGCGTCAGACCGCTTCGGCGGTCTGACGCCGGATGCCAGTCGCCTGAAGGAGCCGGGCAGCGCCGGCAGGACCAGGATGGCGAGGCCAAAGGCGGTGAATGCCTTGCCGGCGATCTCGACCGAGGTGTCGCGGTAGACAAGGCGGACGTGCGCCTGGGTCGGCACCACCACCATCAGCCCGGGCGAGAGCAGCCACGGCCCCTTGGCCCCCTCGGCGTGCCAGTTCGGGAAGTAGGAGACTTTCACGACGTGCGGCTCGCCGATGCGGTCGGTGGTGAAGTCGATGGCCTGGTCTGTCATAGTCGACGGGATCGTGCCCGGACGGGCCAGGGCCTGCCTGGGCAGGGCGGTGACCGGCAGCCTGCCAGGGTCGGCGAAGGCGGCCCTGGCGGCCGGGTCACGCTTGGAGGCGAACGCCAGCGGGGTGTCGAGCCAGCTCGCGTTGCGGTACCAGGTGAGCGCGTTGTCGCGCCAGTCCGGGTCGTCGAACAGCACCGGCTTGTAGGACGGCACCTCCACCAGATGCCCGTCACCGACCTCGTAGATGGTGAACCTGCCGCTGGTCGCCACGACCGGCAGGTGGGCCTTGCGGGCCGCCCCCTTTGCCTGGTTGGTGTAGGCCACGTACCAGCGCACTCCGAACATCCGCAGGTGCCGCAGGCCGGTCGGGAAGTCGAAGCCGGGATACTGCACCCCCGGCACCGCCTGGGTCGCGGTCTGCGACGTCTCAGCCTGGTTGATGAAGTGGAACGGCCCGTTCAGGGAGGACTCGATCAGCAGGCCCTCCATGGTTGGCTGCTTGGTGAACACCGGGATGTTCTCGAGCGTGCGGGTCGTGCCGAAGCGCTCGTAGTCACGGTTGAACTCCCACATGACCCGGCCCTCCGGCAACCGGTTCAGGGTGCTGAACAGCGCGGTCGCCTCTGACCAGCCAGGCTTCACCTCGAACCCGGAGTAGTTGTAGTCGGTCCAGCCGGGGATGTAGCCGTTGGCCCGGCCGGAGGACGGGTAGGACGCCACGATCGGCGTCAGCGCCAGGATCAGCACCACCAGGACGTAGCCGATCTGGACCGGCAGCCGCACGCCGCGCTGGAGGAGAGCGACCACCCGGCCAACTATCGCCGTTGCCCCGTAGGCGGCCACCAGCAGCTCGCACAGGTAGATCAGCGGTAACAGGCGGGCGTTCCACAGCGCGCCGCCGGGCACCAGCCGCGGCAGGGCCACGTAGACGAAGGCGGCCACCATCGCTGGCCAGGCGAACAGCAGGATGCGGCGCTCGCCGCGCGCGATCGCCACGGCCAGCCCGATCACGGTCAGGATCAGGTAGGGCCGGAGCGGGTCCGGCAGCAGGTAGCTGTAGTTGGTGAGCTGGTCCCACTTCATGTGCGCTGTGTAGGGCTGGCGCACGATGAAGGTCAGGCCCCAGAACGCCGACAGGCAGAAGGCCAGCCCGTAGATCCGGGCGAGCCGCCACAGCGCGCGCCCGACCGCCGCCAGCGGCAGCCGGAGCAGCAGCACCGAGCTGGCGATGATCAGCGAGATGGTGGTCAGGATGTGGGTCAGCACCACTCCGGCCGTCAGCACGCTCGCCAGCCGCCAGCCCTTGCCGTCCTCGACCGACCGGTACACCACCGCCATCGCCAGTGGCAGCAGCGCGAAGCTCAGGGCGAAGGGGAACTCCCCCGCCATGGTGCTGGCGATGTTGCCGCCCCAGATGTTGAACTGGTCGGTCTGCCCGGGGCCGATCTGGCTCATGAGCAGGAAGACCACGCTGGCACACGCGGCCAGCAGCGGCGCCGGCTCGCGCAACCGCAGCACGCGAAAGGCTCCCCAGCAGGTCAGCGGGAGCAGGAGCGGTCCAAGCGCGGTGATCAGCTTGAAGGCGATCTCGTTGCCGAGCAGTGGGGTGAGCGCGGCGATCGCCAGGTACGGCAGGGGAAAGTAGAAGGTGAGCATCGGGATGCCCGCGAACCACCCTGGCGCCCAACCGGTGAGCTGCCATCGTGGCAGCAGACCCTTGCGCAGGAACGTATCGATGTAGTGGTGCGATCCCATGTCCCCGCCCGCGGCGGTGGTGCGGGACAGGATAAGGTTCAGGTGCAGGATCTTTACGAGGACGACGTAGATGGCGACGAACCCGATCACCGTGAGAACCCGGTGCACCAGCGTCGCCCGGGCATGGGCCGCTGCGAGCCCTTTCTGTCGCGGCTGCTGCCGTGGGGCTGCGATCGTTGCCAAGCCTGCTCCTCGAGACTCGAAAGGTTTGTGCCTATGAAAGCAGGAACGGCGTGGTAATGCCGCCGTCGGTCGCATCCCACGCGGCAGGCACGCTCCCTCCGTGGGCTGGGGCGTGGCTCCCCGCCGGCGACCTCTCGCTCACGGGCGACCGGACCGCGACGGTGTCGTTCGACCGGGAGGGCCGCTGCCGGCTGCTGCTGGTGCTCGATCGCGAGATCGACGAGGACGACGTGAGCGCCCTGGAGGAGGCAGCCGACGCCCTGCCATACCTCCAGCTCGGCGACCTGGAGGACGGCGCGGGCTACCCGGCGCGCCACGCCGACGCGTTCGCCCTGCCGCGGCCGTTGCCGGGCCTCGCCTTCAACTCCAGCGCGCAGGTCGAGCTGGTCGCCCGGCCGGGCGGCCGCCACCTGCCAGGCCGCATCGGCAGCTTCGGCCTGCCCACCCGGACCATCTTCGTCCCGGTCGAGGACGAGGCGGCACCTGAGGCTGACGCGGAGGGGAAGGCGGAGGCGCCGCCGACCTCGGCCGCGGCGGTTGAGACGGCCCCGGCGGTCGCCCCGGTGGAGCGGGCCCTCGCGGAGGTCGGGCGGCGGCTGCGGGCGCTGACCGGCCTCGAGGGCACGACCCTGTGCCTGATCGCGCTCGGCGTCGTCCTGGCCGGGTTCGTGGTGGTGTTCGTACGCCAGACGTGGGGCCTCCACCAGCACTTCGGCACCTACGGTTTCGACCTCGGCATCTACGACCAGGGCACATGGCTGCTGTCCCGGCTGCGCAGCCCGTTCGTCACCGTGCGCGGTCTCAACCTGCTCGGCGAGCACGCCTCCTACATCCTCATCCTGGTCGCGCCGCTGTACCGGCTCTGGGCCGACCCGCGGCTGCTGCTCCTGCTCCAAGTGGTCGCCCTGGCGGTCCCCGCGGTGGTCGTCTACCGCCTCGGCACGCGGCACCTCGGCAACCCGGCGGCCGGGCTTGCCGTGTCCGTCGCCTACCTCGCCTTTCCGGCGATGCAGTGGGCGCTCACCTGGCAGTTCCATCCCGAGACCCTGGCCGCCGCGTTCCTCGCCCTGGCCGCGCTCGACGCCGACGAGCGGCGCCCACGGCGCATGGCCGTCTGGCTCGGCCTCGCCCTGCTGTGCAGGGAGGACGTCGGCCTGATGGTCGCCGGGTTCGGAGGACTGCTGATGCTCACCGGCCGGCGGGACGTCGGGCGGCGCGTGGTGATCGCCGGCCTGGCCTGGTGGGTGCTCGCCACCTTCCTGTTCATCCCGTGGGCCAACGGCCGCCAGACCAACCTCTTCGAGCTGAACTACGGCATCAAGGGGGCGGGGCCGATCGCGCTGCTGCGGGCCCTGCCGACCATGACCGGCCGGGCGCTTGCCACGGCGCTGTCCAATCAGGGCATCGTCTATCTGCTGCTCGTGATGGTGCCGCTGCTCGGGCTGCCGCTGCTCGCGCCACGGGCGCTGCTGCCGGTGGCGCCCGCGCTCTTCCTCAACCTGGCGGCTGTCCCGCCCGAGCAGCACCAGATCCGCTACCAGTACCTGGCCACCTCGGCGGTGTTCCTGGCCCTCGCCGCGGTCGCGGGCCTGCAGGTCGTGGCCATCCGGCGCCGCGCGCTGTTCGCGCCCGCGCTGATCGCGCTGGTGGTGGTCGCCGTCGGCATGGACCAGCGCTACGGGCCGGCTCCCTGGTCGAGGGACCCGGTCGTCGGCATGGCCTCGGCCGCGGACGCCCCCCGGCAGCAGGCGCTCGCGCTGATCCCGCCGGACGCGCCGGTCAGCGCCCAGTTCAACCTGGTCCCGCACCTCACCAACCGCACCAGGATCTACGAGTTCCCGAACCCGTTCCGCGCGGCGAACTGGGGGCTCGACGGCGACGCCCACCCTGCCGAGGACCAGCAAGCACTGCGCTACGTGATCGTGGACCGCAGCCTGCTCGACAAGGACCAGCAGGCCCTCTTCCAGGACCTTCAGGCCAGCCCGGACTGGAAGATCAAGTTCGACTCGAGCGGCGTCGTGCTGCTCGAGCGCCGCGGCAGCCCTGGACCGCCGCCATGACCACGCTGAGCATCGTCTTTCCCTGCTTCGACGAGGCCGAGCGCCTGCCGCACACCTTCGAGCGCTACCTGGCGCACTTCCCGGCCGACCCGGCGGTGATCGAGTTCGTGGTCGTCGACGACGGCTCCAGCGACGACACGTTCGCGGTCGCCGAGCAGATCGCCGCCCGCGACCGGCGGGTGCGGGTGCTGCGCGCCGCGTCCAACCATGGCAAGGGCTTCGCAGTCCGCACCGGCGTGCTCGCCGCCAGAGGCGATTGGGTGATCTTCACCGACGCGGACGGCTCCTACGGGCCTGACGAGGTCGAGCAGGTGGTGCGCGCGCTCGAGCAGGCGCCGGTGGCGATCGGCGTCCGCCCTGCCGTCGGGCGACGTGAGGCCGTCCAAAGGACCGCAGCCCCCGCCGAGGGCGCCCGAGGTGCCGATGCCGAGGGCACCGGAGCCTCGGCCGGGGTCCAGGGCGCAGGACTGCGCCGCCTGGCCAGCCGGGTCTTCAACCTCGCCATGCGACTGGAGCTCGGCCTGCCCTTCCACGACACCCAGTGCGGCCTGAAGGGCTTCCGGCGCGAGGTGGCCGCGGACCTGTTCGGGCGCAGCCGCCTCGACGGCTTCGCCTTCGACGCGGAGATCCTGCTCCTCGCCAAGCGGCTCGGCTACGAGGTGGCCGAGGTGCCGGTACAGCCCACCGATCGTGACGGCAGCAAGGTCCGGCTGTCAGTGGACGCGCTGCGGATGCTCAGGGAGGTGTGGTCGGTCCGGCGGGCAGCCGCACGGGGCGCCTACGACCAGGTCGGCGGTCAGACCCGGCTCCGCGACCACGCCGGCTGACGCTCGCCGCCGGCCGGTGCCGCCGCGACCCGGTCGGGCGCCATGAACACCCAGCGCTTGTAGCTCGTGAAGCGGAACAGCATGCCCAGCACCAGGCCACCGAACTGGGCGATGTTGAACCACAGCACGCCGTCCTTGCCCAACGGCACCCGCACCAGCCAGATGCAGGCCAGCGCGATCACCAGGCCGACCCCGTTGAGCAGGAAGAACAGTGTGTACTCGCGGGCGATGCCGGTGCGGGCGCGATGCCGGAAGGTCCAGTACCGGTTCATGAAGTACGCGGAGGTCGCCGCGACGACCACCGAGAGCGTCTTGGCGAGGTACTGGTTGGTGTGGAGGCCGACGTGGAGGGCGTTGGCCAGTCCAAAGTCGAGGACGGTGTTGAAGGCGCCGACGATGCCGAACTTGGTGAGCTCGTGGACGAGATGCCGCCAGCGCTGGTAGAGGCCCATCACAAGGCTCATGCGGCAGCACCGGCCCGCGCCGGCGTCACCGAGGGCATCGGCACGCTGTCCATCAGGTCGACGAGATCGGGCAGATTGGATCGCAACGAAAGCTCCTGAAGCAGGACGGGTTCTTAACCCTAGCGTATGCAACCAGGTAGAGAAGTGGCGCCGGATCACGAATCGGCATCGGTCCCGGCGGCAAAGCTCATCGGGTCAGTAAACCAGAGATGAGGCCAGACGTCCCATCCCGGCATCTCCGTCCCCCTCTGTCCCCTCTTGTCCCCTCCTTGTCTTTATCGGAGGCTCGGCCCTCAGCCGGGCGCACCGGAGCCGGGTGCGCCGGAGCCGGCGCCCGCGCTCGGTGCCGCGGCCTGGGAGCGCCGCCGCCAGGCCGCCCAGGCGGCGAGCACCGCCACGGTGAGCAGCGTGCCGGCCACGCCGAACCGGTCCCACCCATCGGAGCGGAACTCGAGTGCAACCCTGCTCGACCCCGCCGGCAACGGGACCGTCAGCAAGCCGTCCCGCGACCGTCCAGGCCGGACCGGCAACCCGTCCACGGTGGCATGCCACTTGGGCGACCACGCAACCGCGGCCATGGCCACCGCCGGCCGGTCGCTCCGCACCAGCGCCACCACCTGCTCCGGGCGCACCTCGAGCATGCTCACCTCGGCCTGGCCGCCCGTGCTGAGCAGCGACCCCACCGCCGGGAACCCCGGCTTTGGCAGCACGGCCAGCACCGCCATCGGCTCCTGCCGCCACAGGAGCCGGAAGCGCGGCGAGGACAGCATCGCGAAGGCCGCCTGGTCGTAGGTCACCGCGACGTGGCTGACGCCCAGGCGCAGCAGCTCATCGGCTGCCTGGTCAGGAGGCTGGCCGGTCATACGGTCCGGCTCGTAGTCCGGACCGGGCGTGGTCGACGACTCCACGTTGAAGATGTTCAGCGTGTCACGCCCCGACGCCCACGCCAGCCAGAAATCCGGGTGGGAGACACCGGTGGTGGTCAGCTCCCGCGGGAAGTCACGCTGCGTCGCGAACCGCGCCCCGACCGGGACGACCACAGACAGCTCGGTCGCCAAGGCCTGGAGCTGCGGAGTCGGCGCCTGCTGCCGCACCACGCCGCGGACCGAGCCGCTGGCGACCACCAGCGCCACCGCACAGCCAAGCGCCGCGGCCTCCCCCAGCCAGCGCCACAGCCGGCCCCGGGTGACCTGGGCTATCCGGCCGAGCAGCGCGGCCAGCGGCAGCACCGCGATCACCCCGACATACCCCAGACCGCGGTTCATCAGCTGGAGGCTGACCAGGTTGCTCGGGTCCCACCGCAGGAACAGGTCGGCGATCACCAGGTACAGGAGCGGCGCGGCCACCAGCCCCAGCGCCCAGCGCCGGCCCTGGACCACCCGCCACACCCCGAACAGCCATCCCACCAAGACGAACCAGACGATCCCGCGCTGGAACAGCACCGTCTCGTGGAAGATCTGCCCAAGGCGCTCGAGCAGTGTGGGGTTCGGCCAGGAGGTGAGGATGCCGCGCAGGTCCCGGTGAGCCAACGAGGGCACCAGCCAGAACGACGCCAGCCCCGCCGCCAGCCCCGCCGCCGCAGCCAGGCGCCCCACCAGGCGCGCCGACAGCCGGTCGGTGATCAGGTAGGTCGGCAGGACGATCAGCAGGAACGGGACCAGGATCACCGCGGCGATGGCATGGGTGATGAACATGGCGGCCATGGCCGCCCCGGCGAACAGCACCCAGCCGGTCCTCGGGTCGGCCACCACCCGCAGGATCCCGCCGAACGCCAGGCAGAAGAACACCCCGCCGAGCTGGTTCGGGATCAGGCCGGAACCGAAGGTGCCTGGCAGTCCCACGCCGCCGAACGGGCTCGACACGCACAGCGAGAGGATCGCCGCCAGCCCCGCGGCCCGCGGGTCCAGGTCGAACGACCGCGCCAGGAAGGCCACGCTGAGCGGCAGCGCGACCACGGCCAGCACCGCCGCGACCTTGAACGCCCCGGCGACGGAGACCAGCCCGAGGCCCAGCGAGTGGACCAGCGCGACGAGCCAGGTGAACCCCGGGCCGTAGAAGAGGAACTGCTGGTAACCCAGGCCGAACTGCGGCTGCCAGCCGTCCAGGCGCGGCAGCAGCTCG
>Ga0137372_10003412_pt1 | contig 15470 bp, 11 predicted proteins | sample SagtaG_6_FD_104911 | JGI IMG/M metagenome (GOLD analysis project Ga0137372, IMG submission 104911) | Vadose zone soil microbial communities from Sagehorn Ranch, Mendocino, California, USA - Sage1_R_60_16 metaG | ecosystem: Environmental > Terrestrial > Soil > Vadose zone | place: USA...
TAAAGCCGGGAACGGAATTGTTCGTGTAAATCGTGATCAAATAACTCGCATTGGTTGCAGAATTGATGAGTTGACCGGCGTTGTCTGCATACAACGTGTACGACGAGGGAGGTTGGGTTAGATTGATGGACGGGGACGTGGGGGATGGGAACAGCGTTACGCCATCCGAAAGCAGAAACCGCACGTTACTAAATTGCGAGGGCGCCTGCGCTGCGAGACTTCCGTAAATTGTCTGCGCAATTTCCGGCGCGCGCGTTTCGTCCTGAGCTGAATGGCCGATCTGCAAGGCAATAGGAAACAGGCCGAGAATGGCGATAACCCCAACGGCGATGACGCCCAAGGCAATCACCACCTCGATCAAACTGAAGCTGCATGTTCTCGCCCTTCGCCCTGATACAGTCGCACGCTTCATGGGGATGGCGTGGCGGTTGGTTCTGCGCGTCCCGTGAATTGCGACACCATGACGTACTCGACAGCAGAAGGATTGCCGCTTGCGTCCTTTGTTGTCGCGATCTCAGTTCCGCTGTTTACATACCCTTCAAAAATACCGAGGAGAACGTTCGCAGCCGGCGCCGTGACTTCTCCATTCGAGTTGAATTTAAAGCATTTGAATGGAGTCGCGCTGGCATCGGGTGCAAAGCTAAGCGTCACCGATGGAGTCAATGATGCGGGATCTGCAAGGTTGGACAAAGCAGCGGTTCCAGCGGCCCGAAGCGCTACTCCAGTTGGAAAGGACTTCCAATCTGTCAGTTGCTTGACGTTTCCAGGTGTAGCCGCATCGTCTTCAAAAATTGCGTACGACCTGTAGTTATAGCGATCCAATGTCGATTGCGTACCACTCGTAAGCGCTGGAAACACCACATACGTAGCCTGGCCGCTTTTAAGGGCTTCGGCGCGCGCCTGCTCAATCCCGCCAAGCAGGTTGGCGATCGCCGCCTTCCGCCCATTCGCTTTTGAGAGGGAAGTTACTGCTGGCACGATCGCCACAAGCAAGAGCGCGATAATTCCCAGGACGACGAGCATTTCGACCAACGTAAAGGCGCGAAGGCGCCCACGTAGCGCCGGCACCAACGCAAAAGCGGGAGCGAATTGCCTCCGCGAGGAGGTTTTCATCGCGGAAAGCGCGCTCTTATATTCTATTTGGACTGCGAGCGGGATCTCCATGCGTGTGGAGTAACCCGCTGTCAACGACTCGCTTGAGGTCATAAGTTACACCAGCGGCGAAGACGAGCGGTCGAATAGCAGGGGGACATGGGGGCTGGGCCTAGGGATGGCCGCCGATCGTGGCAAAATTGAACCACCAAATCAAGTCTAAAAACGCGAAAAAAGCAGGTATTACCGTAAAAAGCCGCTGAAACACAAATTAACTGGCTTAACTAGAATAATCTGAGGGTTTAATGGCCCTTGGCAACCTAGCTAGTACCGGACCGCGGATAGCTAAATTTGAGGTTAGCGAACAGCGGGTGCGCCGAATAATGACGGACGCTGGAGGGCTGAGGCCGCTACCGCGGCCGTTGCAGATCGTGCTCAATGGACCCCCTAGGGCGGAGGCATTATCGTACAGGCGGAACTGCTAAATGGATCCCTAAATCCGCGCTCAGTGGCTTTGGTGAAGCAAGACCGGGAAAACGACTTGTTTCACATCTTCGACCTGGAGGATCGTAGTGAACCGTCAGCCTAATTGTTCGACAGAAAGTTGGACTTTACGCTTGAAAATTTGCGTAGTCGCTCCGAAATGGGCGCCGCTTTTCCGAATCCGTGAAACGTCGCTACTCGTTCACAACTTCGATTTGCTTATCGATGACTTGTCCGGTGAACCGGTCGATGGCAAGATGGACCCAATAACGCTGCTCGCCCTGCACAACGAAGTTCGCTAGGTCATTCGCGCCAGGCGGGTAATTGCCGCTCTGCGCGATAACATCAATCATCAGGTTCCACGTGCGCGTTTGTCCGACTGATGCAAGCGCGCGCGGAACCGCTTCCCGCTGCGCTTTCACAAGCTGATCGGTCTGATTTGCTGTCGGTCCTGTATATACTGGGAGAACCTGATTGGGTAGCGTTGGAGAAGCGGCGCGAGAAATCAGTTCTGAGCGATTTTGTAATGGTGCTGTTGCAGTTGCGCCGGCAACCAGTGACGCCATCGTCTGCGCACAATCTGCTGCTGATCCAGTTTTTGTATAGGAATTGGCGGGAGTAAGGTCATCCCAAATGCTGCCCGCGAGTATCGCCTGAAAGGGTGGTGTCTGCCGTGTGTTGAGGTTAACCAATCCTGCGACCATCGATGGTGCGGCCAGCCCGACGATATTCGAAGATGCATCATACACAGGAGTTCCGTCGTTGATGCAAAAAACGTCTAACAAGCCGGCGTCCGCGCTTTTATCAGTGAAAAAATCGAGACTTTTCCAAGGTAGGTCCCGGAAGGCATAGCCCAGCTCTACTAGGCTGCGGAACGGGCGATTCAGCATCATCGGCCAGTACGGTCGATATGTTACGCTTGACACTGTGTAGGAATGCCACGGCGTGGAAGAGCCGGTCGATGTCCGGGTCGGATCCGGATAAACTGCGTCCCCTGGTCGAATAATTCCGTCGTTGTCAGTGTAGTTAGTGGCATCATTGTGTCGGACGCTGCTGGTTTGTCCATTGTTGATACAAAATGTCGCCGGGTAGTAATTTACACCTGATGCGGCCCCGAACCGTAGGGGAACGTGCTCCAGAACGCCGCCCACGGTTGACGGCGTAGTATCTAAGACTAACCCGCCGTACCCATTCCCAACAGTAGAAGCATTGTTCGGCCACAGTGGTTGCGATATTCTCGCGAGCGAACTTGAGAAATTAGTATCGACTTGGAAGATCCCGAATCGAGTAGACCGCGGGTCAGCCTTCATGAAAGAGTACGGTTTTGGAGAGTCGAGAAGACGGCTTGTTGTAAATGCATCACCGCTAGCCGGGAGGCCGTTAAGCGCACTCGCATCGCGAACGGCTACGGTTGCGCCGTTAATCCAGGAAGCTTGATCATTGATACCAATGAAGTGGTTATAAGGAAGCCAGTCGCTGGTTCCGGAAACATTGTACTCCATAGTTGCATTGAACTGGTGCGTGGAGTCCGTACCAAAATACAAAGTCACTTGTGGTTTATTTCCAGAGCTAGTCGCTGTCAGAGTATGATCCGGCAATATTCTTAGTCCTACGTAGTTATTAAGCGTTCCGCCAGTAGGCGGCAGCCTTTCGAACCCACCTGATCCTGAGGTGGAACCGATTGCGGGAACCGCTGAGACTCCGGGTGTTGCGACGGGAGTAGGCGACGCAGATGGAGGGAAAGCACCAGTTGTGAAAGCAATCGATTGCCCTGTCGAACCCCCGGTAAAGAGCGACGTCTGCTTATCTGTCGCGGTAGCGTAGGTTTGCCCGTTGCCTCCGGTGAATAAGCCTATGCCACCGTCAACCCGCAGACGTACTTGCGGGGCCGCCGGCGAAAGGGCGACGCCGTTGTTGTTGTGGGGATTCGCCAACTGAAATAGTAAGTAAGTCGCCCACTTGCTCGAAGTAGCGGGGCTGGTGCCTGCAATTGGGTAAATTTGAGTTATATAAGGAAGACTTTCTACGCCATAGGCAGTCCACCAATTTGTGCCGAGGGCTGCTGCAGGTTTGAATTGAATGCGAGTTGGAACAGAATCCGGATCAGCCTGGTCGATGATCGCGGCTCCGATGGAAAGCACTTGATGATCTTTGTTATTCATGTGCACGTCGGGAAATATTGTTGCTCCACCTGTCACACCTACTGTCGAGGTGCCGGGAACTGCCGTGTTTTGGCCAAGTGATCCGTCCAGGATCGTGGCGCGTAGCAGCTCGAAGAAATCGGGTTCGCGATTCTCTAAAGCTACCGTATCAAGCCTCTTAATCACAGAAGCAGGGGCGCCGATCGGAGCCAGAACCGGGTCGAAGGCCCCACCTCCATTATTTGCATTAGGTGATATGTAGACCCATTGCCGACCTACGCTCGGTGTGGTTCCAGAAGCGGCAACGTATGTGCGTGAGTCCCACACAAGCCCAAAGCATTTCTTGATATTGGCGACTGTACCGGCCCGCAGTGTAGATACGGGAACGCCACTGTTGACGAGTGCAATAACTACCGAATCCGAGGTACAGTTGGTGTTAATGGTGGGGTCAACATCTTTACATATCTGGAGCGACGCACTCGGCCCTTTGTAGGTAATCCAGGCAAGCCGGCTGAGGGGAAACCGTGTCTTTACGAGTGGTTCGCCTACCACCGCGGGCGTTCCGTCAAAACGAGTGAAAGCCGTCGTCGCGCGGCGGAGCAAGAAGTTTGGATTAACGGCGTTTGAGGTGCTCGCGAGCGCCGCGTAGTTGACACTGCTACCAGGTGGAGTGAAGGGAGAAAAAGAGGGTGAATTACTTTCGCGCGAGAAGGTGCCAAGGTACTGCAGCGCGTTGGAGGACAACCCCGTAGTCTTTTGATATTCCAATAGCTGCTGCCGATTCAGAAACATCTGATCTGTCCGGTTGTTCCATGGATACGGCGATGATGGGCTTGGATTCGGCCATGGGGATGGAGAAGGAGAGGGATCTCCCCGCGCTTTCAAGAACCCCGTTGGATTGTTTACTACAAAGTTGTAGAAGTTTGTTGCTGCGGTGGAATTACTTAAGTTACTGGCGAAATTCGAGTTCGGGAAATTGTTACTGGCCTGTGTGGTAGCGTAATTGCGCCAGCCAACGAGTCTGTCCACCTGATTAGGATTTGAAGTCGGCAGGGGATATGATCCCAGCGCTGTGAGATCGGCGAATGCACTAGAGCCTTTGCGGCCGGACTGAATCGCCGTTGTTCCAGTAGGATAACCAGCAACGTTTAGGTCTAGCAGGCCGCTCTCGTCATAGACAGCATAAGCATATCTGCCGAGAGGAGTGACCGCGTTACCGTTCGAATCTGTTTTCGGAGTGGAAAGGACAGCAGCGCCTTCCTCGCCAGTTAGCATTACCCAATCGGGAGCAACAAAGGAGGTAACGGGGTCTGTTTGATCATCCCCGGTGTTGAGCTTGGGAATGAGATAATGTTTATTCCACCGCGGCAGTGTGACCGACCGGCCGTTCACCGAGGGATCGGATACGGAATTGACAGCCGATGCCCGACTGGGCATGCCCGGTGGTGCGGCAATAGGATCATTGCGCACACTGCGCCGAACGAGGTTTGGGATTGGAACTCCAGAACTTGGCGTGCCACTGCGCTGCGGGATCATGTAATTGGGGCTGGTGGGGGTATAAAGGTAATAAGGACTCGCGGTAGGACTTGGGCCGAAGCTGGGCGCAGGACTAGCCGAGCCTTGTATTATCTCCTGCCGAAGATCGCCGATGATTATTGCAACCGCGCTGGATGCGATCTGGTCAGCATTCGCCTCACTAAAGCTGGTCTGTGCGACCTGACGGTCAGTAGTTGTTTGGGAAAAGTAAGCGACCGTCAATCCGGCCAAGAGAACGACAAAAGCGAGGACGATGATGAGTGCTATGCCGCGTTGCTGAGACCGAGAATTGCGCATACTACTGCTCGCGCAGATCGAAATACCGCACGTAAATGCGAATGGATTTCATTACTTCGCGCGGAACTCTGGATCCTGCGGTGGTCGTTCCTCTGTTGAGGATTCCGGGGGTATTAGCAAGGTCAGCGGGATCGCCGAACAACACGGTATTCCAGCGATACTCTATATCGCCGACCTTTTTTTGTCCGCCGATGCCCCTTCCCGGCGCAGTCTTGAAGTCATCGAGATCGGAGGCTATGTCCAAAAGAGTTGTACTCGGAATAAGTGCTCGGGCCCCCGGATCGACGACGGCAATAGCTACCCCAATCGCCTGCACGTCGGTCCAACCGTTTAGCCATGTGTGTGCCGGAGTGGCAGCTTGGTCCCATGGCACGTCAGTGAGAATTCCACTCTTGAGTAGGTACCAGTACTCGAATCGAAACACCTGCGAGCCTACTACCTCGTAATCGGCATCTATGCTCTGACCACTATTATCGTCATTCACTGCGGCTGACCAGGAAGGAATGCCGGAAATCGTGTTGGGTAAAAAAACTATCGGATATACCGCGTTTTGATTGGTTAAATTGGATACACCGTTCCAAAGTAAGCCTTTCGCCATCCGTTCCATTTGCAGATAGGGGGCGGTAGAGGTAGTTGAGTTCTGGTTTATGCGATAGGCGATCAAAGAGATTGAGCCTTGTCCACTTGATTGGGGATAATAGCCAGGCACCGAAGCAAAAAAAGCGCATTGATCACTGCCTTGTTGGCCGCCCGTTAGCTTTTTGCCCCACCCATGGCCATTGCCGTGACCGGTGTACGACCCGGGACCTTTAATGTAATAGTCGAGATCGGTACGCCTGATCATCCTGCCGATGTCGAAGCCCAATCGATCCAGGACGGTGCGGGCCTGAGTGTCGGCGTCCATGTGCTTAGTTCCGACGCGGGTGATGGCAGTTGCGCTGTTAGTAAGCTGCGCGACAAAAACAATCAGGATCACTAAGACGGCGACCGCCACCATGATCTCGATCAACGTAAAGCCCGCGAGCCTGAACGGAGCTTTCGCAATTATTGTTCGCCTTCTCATCGATTAATGGCGACAAACATTTCCACGGAGCCGGCTACCTTCGTTAGGTCAGACTGGGCGGCTGGCCAGGTGACTTTAATGTCGGCGAGAGATGTCGTATCGACCGGTGGCTGGCGATAAGTGAGTGTCACCCTGTAGAGGGCGTCAGATGGTGCGGTCGACTGATTGGGGTTCGTATTGGTAGGTCGTCCGTCGTAGTCAAAGTATATGTATTGAGGCGTCGGGTCCCAACGCCCTTTGATACCTTTGCTTGGGTCCAGTGAATATTGTTTGGACATTTGTCCGGGTGGTAGTCGAGCAGCAGCCCGCAAGTCATCGGCAATTTGGGAAATGATGCCATTGGCGACGGTCTGGTTGGCAGATGCCTGGTTTGTTTTGATGCTAACTGGCAACATGGCGGCAATGATAAGAAGACTGACAGCGGCAACACCGAGCGCCAAGGTCACCTCGACCAAAGAAAAAGCTGATGATTTAAAGCGTCTCATCGACGGTAGATTTTGACGTTGCCAGCAAAACCATTTAGCTGAACCGCGACAACGTTGCCGGCGTAGTTCCCTGCGCTCGGCGTCGGTGTAGGCGCCAGGTTTTGATGCGTGGGTATGAGTCCGATTTCGATGACCCGTCTTACATCGTAGGTGCTGTTGATTCTGCCTTCTCCTCGCGGATTAAACTGCAACGTTTTGCGAAACGTGTACTGTGCGGTTGGTACTGGATTGCCAACCGGATACTGGAACGGGAACTGAGAATTGCCATTGTTAGTAGCCGGTGCAGTGTTTGGTGCTGTCGCGTTCAGCTCGCCGAAGCGCGAATCGTTGTAGCCTACCACCGGATCATTTTGGAGCGCTGGACGGGTGTCAAAAGTCGTTCCGATGCCTGTGCCAATTGTGAATAGGGGCAGATGAACATTTTCAATCTTCACCAACTTCGCTAGCTGGATCAATTTAGTCGGATCAATCGGGTCGGGATTGGTAGTGCTATTTGGGTTGTAAACAGTTGTTCCATCTTTTGAAGCCACGATCGACATGATCAGTCTGCCGACTCCTGGAGTTGGAGGATTAGTCGAGGATTGTGATGCATCTTCTTCGTAGAAGCCGACCCATGTATAGGTATGGTTTGCCATTGCATAGGTGCGCGCTTGATCGAGCACGCCTTTGATGGTGTAAGCGGCGCTGGTGACGTCGCCGGCTCTTTTCAAGTTCGTGAAAGCGGGGGTGAGGAGGGCGGTAAGGAGAATAATGATCCCGATCACAACCAGCAGCTCTATGAGGGTAAAACCGGAGGTCAGCCGCCTTCGCCAAATAGTTCCGGCGAGCCAAGGAGGTCGGAAGTCAGCTTCCGGCTCGTAGAGCGCTACAGCTCGGAGAGAGGTCAGAGACGGGAGAGGGTTTTGACCTGTCTGCCTGCCGATCATGGTTTACTACCAGGAAAGAATGTCGCTTGATCCCTTAAAGTTACCCGCGGAGCCACCTTCAGAGGTATAGGGAGAGCTGGCCGATCCACCGCCGCGCGCGCCATTTTTGCCGTAAGAATAAGCGACGGCTCCGAAACGAAGCGGCGTTGTTCCAGCGCTGCCATCGGTGTCTGAATACGGGTTTGTTAACGTGTTGTCGTAGTTCGTATCGATAAGGACGGCGTACTGCGATCCCCAGGGGTCGTAAAAGCGTCTGTCGGTAGCGATGCCACCTCTCGGAGGGATGGTATTCTTCGCTCCGGAGGGAGACAAAAAGGGAATCTGGCGAGGATTTAACAAGTTGACCGTTGCGAGATTTGGGCCGGAAGGATCGGTATTATTTCGGAGGACGTCGAGCAACACGTCATTGTTAGTATAGCTGGTGGTTCCGACGGGTACTGCACCGGTGCCAAAAAATGCGTCCGTCGTATTGCCGGCCGGCACGTTAACGGGATACCTACCGTACTCGGTGTAGAAGGCATTGATGGCGGTAACAAGCTGGGTAACATCGTTCTTGGCCTGCGTTCTCCGGGCGCGATCGAAGACGCTTGTAGCAGCGCCCATAAAAAGCGCTGTCAGTGTGGCGATGATGAGCATAACGACGATCATTTCTATCAGCGTGAACGCCGCTGGGTTTCGTTTGTTAAACAAATTCATTTTCAGTTTTGCTTTGGTAAACGCAGGGCAATGGCTCGCATCCGCCTTCGCGGTCCTCCTTCGCCGAACTACGGCGCGACAAGAGGCTACTCCGAACATCTTCGCGAGCGAGGCGGTGCAACATAGGGGGATCATGTCGAAAATTGTAAAGGGTGTTGCGGAAACTAGAAGCTCAAAATGAGGGGGCAGGGAAGGGGAGCGTAACCCAGAGGGCAGAGGACGGAGGACAGAGGTCAGAGGGCTCGGAAGCACGGTGCGTAGGCGAACGCCAAGGGAGTATGGAGCCGGGAGCAGGGAGCGCGCGTGCGTTGACATCATTTCGCTACTTTCCTATGCTAAAAATAGGATGGACGCCTCGCTGATTGAGGAATTGATCGCCAAGAACAAACCGTTCCAAATTGAGACTGCCGCCGGTCGAGTCTTTCACGTGCCACATCGCGATTTCTTAAGTTTCTCAACGCGCAAAAGCTCGCTCATCATTTCGTACGAAGAAAACGGCCAAGAGCATTTCGCGATAGTTCCGCTGTTAACGATTACCTCGGCAATGGCCCGAGCATAGAGCAGGGAGCAGGGAGCGACCGCTCTCCGAGCTGGCTTCCGGCGCGGAGCCTACAGCGCGGAGCGAGGTCTCTACCCGCCGGGGCGTAGTCCCTCTGGGACGGAGTCGAGCCGGAAGCTGACCACAGGACTCCGGTCATGTTGTCTCGTGGTCTCTTGATCGGCGTTAATCGGCGAAATCGGCGGTTAATTTCAGCGTTCGGGCCAGAGAGGTTGGTTGGGGCGAAGCTGCTGGAGGAATTCAGCGCACGGAAGGCAAAAAATCCGATCGATTTTCCGACGCTCGTGTCCACGGTAGAGAAAGAGACATTGGCTCTGTGGATAGTCTTCTTGGAAACTGCGCAGACCGCGTAAATCTTGGGGCCGGATGCGGGCGCTGTTTTTGATTTCGATCGCGGTAAAAGCAGACGATCCGTAAACGACCAAATCCACTTCCACTCCGGAACGGGTGCGCCAGTAAAAGAGTTTTTCCTTCTCTCCGCCGTAAGCAATCCAGGCGCGAAGATGTTGGGCAACCAGGCCCTCCAGCGCGGCACCTTCGATTTCTTGCGGGCGATCAAGGGGACCATGCGGACGGAGCGATCGAAAGACGCCGGCATCAAAAAAAAAGAGCTTGGGATGTGCGGCAAGTTCGCGCCGGGCTCGGCGGGTGAATACCGGGACCCGGTAAGCGAGGAGCAAATCCTCGAGAACATCCAAATACCCCTCCGCCGTCTTGCGTTCGACCTGGCAATCGCGTGCGACATTACTAAGATTGATTGGAGCGCTGTGGGAAAAGCTTACGGCTTCGAGAAATCTCGAAAAGGCTCCGATATTTCTGACCAAAGCTTCCATCTGGACCTCTTCGCGCAGATAAAGGGCTGAGTAGGATGCGAGCACATCCGTCGGCTCGGATGCCTGCAGCACCAAAGGCACCATGCCGCTCTGGAGCGCGCGCGTGAAATCGAATCGAGGTCCCAGCTCCGCCGCCATGTAAGGATGCAGTGTGCGCAACACCGCACGGCCAGCCATTAGATCCACGCCCGAGCGCCTGAGTTTGCGCGCACTGGATCCAGTAAGGATGAACTGCCGCTTTTGTTTCGATTCGATCAGGGAATGAACGACCGAGAGCAATTCGGGAATCTTCTGAACTTCATCGATTACGATGGGACGTTTTGACTGGGCGCCCTCGACCAATTCGCGCAGCTGCTCGGGGTGTGTGCTGTAAGTGCGAAAGACCGTGGGGTCGAGCAGGTCCAAGCGAAGCGCTTCCGGGTAATGCAATTGGGTCCAGAGAGATTTGCCGGTGCCGCGGGGGCCGAATAGGAAATAACTGAGAGCGGGGGGCTTAAAGAATCGAGTTATGATTTCCATTATGAGTCGCAATATGGAATCATATTACCCATTTTGCAAGCGCCCTTGGCGCAGTTATTCGCCACGCTTCCGGCTCGGAGGGCGCTACAGCTCGGAGAGGCGAATCCGTGTCGCCGCGGCGACCGGATCTGTTATCCGTCGAAGCGAGCGTCGTGTTCTCCGTTCTCTGTTATCGGGTATCGAGAATCGAGGGGTTCAGGGTTCAGGGTTCGGGGTTCGGGGTTCAGGGAGCTCCATGCTCCGAGCTCCTCGCTCCTTGCTTCTGTGATCGGCGTTAATCGGCGAAATCTGCGGTCAATTTTCCTAGGGTCCTGATTTGATTCCAGGGATCAAAGCTTTCGGTAAACTTCGGAGCGATGTTGGATACGATAAATACGAATGACTTGCTCTGGGTGATAGACCCAGTAGAAAATTCGCCAGTCGCTAACTCGGAGTTTGCACAATCCAGCGAGATCGTCGGGCATACCGACGAGACGGGATTACTGATGCGTTTTCGGCGAGCCAGAGAATCTTTCGCTCGATGCTGGCACCAATTATTGGGTCGAGCTCCGCTAGCTGCGAATCCGCTCGCGAGCTTACCTCGACCCGGTAACCCATCAGACGTGTCGCGGCGTCCTGGCTTTGAATTTTCCTACGAGGTCTCCCTGTCGAGCCTCGCGCAATTCCTCCATGATTGCGGGGTTCTGCGCCGTTAACCAGTCGTAGAGTTCATCAAGCGTCTCGACTGACGCGAGCACTTGCTTTGGAATTTCCACGGTCTCACTTCGCACGAAGGAATTGTATCTTACGGAGGGGGAAAAACAATCTTACCTTTACTGCGGAGGTTCTCACGAACTTCCTCGATGACTGGTCGCAGCCGCCCTTGCTCAGCGAAATCGCCATCAATCTGGCGGTCCCATGCCAGGTTTTCGCGCTGGCGAATGAACTGAGCCAGCTCTGCGAGATCGGCAGGCGACAGCGCTTCGACCGCTTCTTTAATTTCGGCGAGGCTCATTTGCTTCATTTTAACCGCGAAAGGCATTACTCACAAGAGTGGCAGAACCGATTACGAGCATGAGCAGGAGCATGAATTGATCCGCGTTGATCGGCGAAATCTGCGGTTTAATTCCAGTAATTTTAGTGTTTCAAACCGAAAATCCGCGATTTTTCCGGCATGTTTCTAGCTTTTCCTGCAAAACGTGCTGGAACACACGCCGTCACCGGAGGAACAAGCCCAAATCCTCCAAACGATCGAGATGTTTGAGGTCATCACCCGGACACAACCGGATGATTATCAGTCCCTCGAAATACTAAAGGAAGCGTACACCAAACTCGGGCGCACAGATGACACGCACCGCACCTCGCGCAAGCTGGCGGAGGCATATTTCAATGTCGGTTCCTACGCGCTCGCGATGCAGGAATGCGAGGCGCTCCTGGGGCACGATCCAAACGCGCCGGAAGTGCTGGCAATGCTGGGCGACATCGAATCGCGCTTGCAGGCGGCGGGACAAACGCTGACGGGCGGGTTGAAGCATGGGTTGGTCGCTAAAGCAATGACCGGAGGCGAAGGCGGGCTGGTGCGTCTCGATCGGAAGGAACTCGAGACTTACAATTTGCACGAGCGCGGGGAAGAGCAGCTGGCGAAGTTCTTGGTCGCCCAGCAGTATGTCCCGGAAGAAAACGTGGCGGCTGCACTGGAAAAGGTGCAGCAACGGAACAAGAACCTGCAGGGGCAGACGCTGGCGGCGTCGCTGCTGGTGGAGCTGTGCGGGTCCGACACCGACAAGATCGACGAGATCATCTCGGGGTTGGTTGACCGGACGAAAGGGGCGTTTATCCCGCTGGAATATTATGATTCCGATCGGCAACTGGCCCGGATGTTACCAGACAATCTGACCCTGGGGCGGCTCTTTGTGCCATTCGATTTGATCAGCCGCACCATCATGGTGGCGTGCTGTAATCCGTTCGACGCGGCGGGACGCGCGGCGGTGCAGCAATCGCTCGATTACACCGTCTCGTGGTATCTGGCCCGACCGGCGGCGATCGAGAGAACGCTGCAGGACGTTTACCGGATCGGAGCCAGAGCTTGACCATGAGAAACAAGACTTTTGGAGATCGCATCGCCGACGTGTTGATCGAGGACGGGCTGCTCCTGCCGAATCAACTCGAAGAAGCGACCGCTATTCAGAAAGAAAAAGGCGGACGGTTGCTGAAGATTCTCACCGACAAACAATTTGTCACTGATCAGGACATGGCCTTCAGCATGGGGCGCTGCCTGAATGTGTCGCCGGTGAATCTGGCGCGGATCCGGATTCCCGAGGAAATCCTGGGGCTGATCCCGCGCGAGATGGCGAAGGTAAACAAGCTGGTGCCAATAGCGCGCTTAAACGGGAAGCTGTTTGTCGCGATGGCGGACCCGACCAATGTGCTAGCGGTCGATGACGTAAAGCGCCGCGTGCAGTTGGACGTAGTGCCGATGATCGCGACGGAAAAGGGCGTGGCCGACGCACTGAGCGGGGCGCAAGGCGGGGCGAACATGGGCCAGGTGCTGCGGGACGTGGCAAAGGAAGTGGAGAAACCCGAGGGCGGCGTCGAATTTCAGGCGAAAGCGACCGAAGAGATCGACATCGATCGGCTCGCGACCGACAGCGAAGACGCGCCCGTGATCAAGATCGTGAACCTGATCATGGTGCAGGCGCTTCGGGAAAAGGCGTCCGACATTCACATCGAACCGTTCCAGAATTCGTTGAAGCTGCGCTATCGCGTGGATGGGGATTTGGCCCCGGCGGAATCGCCGCCGAAAGCGCTGCAATTGGCGATCACCTCGCGCATCAAGATTTTGGCTGGCCTTAACATCGCGGAACGGCGCGTGCCGCAGGATGGGCGTTTTCGCATCAAAGTGATGGGCAAAGAAGTCGATCTGCGTGTGTCGATTCTGCCGACTTCGCACGGGGAGAAAATTGTTATTCGTATTTTGGACAAGACGGCGTTGACCGGGTCGATCGACCAAATGGGAATAGATGAAGAGACGCTGCTGAAATTCAGGAAAGCGATCGATGCGCCACACGGGATGATTCTGGTTACCGGCCCGACTGGTTCCGGTAAAACGACCACGCTCTACTCCGTGCTCCAGGAGCTGAACAATCCGCAATACAACATCGTGACGGTGGAGGACCCGATCGAGTACGAACTCAACGGGATTAATCAGGTGTCGGTGCGGAACGACATCGGGCTGGATTTTGCCTCGGCCCTGCGCTCGATCCTGCGCCAGGACCCCGACATCGTGATGGTGGGTGAAATTCGCGACAACGAGACCGCCGACATTGCGGTGAAAGCGGCGCTGACCGGTCACCAGGTGCTTTCGACTCTCCATACCAACGACGCTGCCGGCGCGATTACGCGTCTGGACGACATGGGGATCGAGCCGTTCCTGATTTCGAGCTCGATTTTGATGACGTGCGCGCAACGTCTGGTGCGGAAGATTTGCCCAAATTGCCGTGAAGAATTTATGCCCGAGCCGGAAATTTTCACGAGGCTCGGAATTGAACCGAAGGCTGAAACTGTTTTTTACCGCGGGAGCGGCTGCGATCGTTGCAAGGGTCGCGGTTATCTCGGACGGCTGGCGATCATTGAAGCGCTGACGGTAACCGAATCGGTCCGCCGCCTTATTATGAAGCGTGCGTCGGCGGCGGTGATTAAGAACCAAGCTGTCACCGAAGGAATGAAAACCTTGCGTATGACTGGCATCGACAAGGCGCTCGAAGGCCAGACCACGCTGGAAGAAGTATTGCGAGTCGCAGCGGACGATCAGTGATGGCCATGACTATCCCGTTCCTAGATCTCGTTAAGCGGGCGAAAGAGAAATTTGAAGGCAAACGCCGCCCGGCCGGGCCGGCGCCATTGCCCTCGGTGGCGAATAAGCCTGAGAGCGACAAACTGGCGAAGCGGGTGGTGCCTTATGCGGTGCGCACGATGACGCCGGAGCCAACCGCGCCGGCGCTGGCGGCGGCCAGTGCCATCGCCACTCGACGGATCCCGGCGACGCGTCCGTCCGTTGGAGCGCCCGGTGATTTGGAACCGAGCGCTGGTGTATCAGTGGAACCGCGCGGGGAAAGGACTCTCTCTCTCGCCTTGAGCGATGTCATCGCGAAAATGCCGGATGGCTATCTCAAACCACACGAAAGTTTCGATACCACCCGACGGGTAACGTTGAAAGCGGCCGAGGTGGAAAAGGGTTTGGCAGCAGGCCGTCCCAGCATTCCGATTGCAGCGATCTATCAGCAGGCGCCGGAAATTTTTCTGCACACGGTGCAGCCGTCCGATACGGCAGTGGTGGTGTTGCCGGCGCAAAAAATAATCGATGAACTTTCGCGCCTTCGTGTTCGCGAAGACCAGACGGCGGAGCCGATGATGGCGCAGGTTGAGACGCCGTTCTTGAAATTGATGGTGGAAGAATCTGCGAAATTCGGAACGACGGTGGCGCCGTTTACGACCACAGAACTGACGCTGCCGACCGAACCTTTGGCCAGCAAACCAGCTGCCACCCAGCCGGTTCCGGCCAGTCCGCCAATTCAACCGCCGCCAGCGGTGAAGCCGCCTGTCGCACCGGCGACCAGTCGCACGATTCCACCGCCGCGTATCGGGACGGTGCCGAGCCAGGACGGTTCGACGTCGCGCATTGTTACACCGGGCGCACCGGCGGAAGACAAGCCGGAAAAATCTTTGCTGATTGGAACGGGTGGGTCCGCGTTTCCGCGAGTTCCAGCCTCCAGCGGGCCTCCCGTTCCTCCCGCCGCACCGCCGGCCGCTGCGCCGACGCGAATTCCATTCCAAATGCCGGCGCAGGCTGCATCGCCGAAAA
>Ga0137372_10003427_pt1 | contig 15439 bp, 9 predicted proteins | sample SagtaG_6_FD_104911 | JGI IMG/M metagenome (GOLD analysis project Ga0137372, IMG submission 104911) | Vadose zone soil microbial communities from Sagehorn Ranch, Mendocino, California, USA - Sage1_R_60_16 metaG | ecosystem: Environmental > Terrestrial > Soil > Vadose zone | place: USA: California...
CTTCGCCACCCGGCTGTTGGGATCGTTGATGTTGCCGAAGACGATCGCGTCGGCCGGACAGGACTGCTGGCAGGCCGTCTGCAACGAGCCGTCTTCGATTTTAAACTCGCGATTCTCGCGCACGGCCGCGGTTTCCGCGTCAATGCGGCGCTGGGTGATGCGCTGCACGCAGTAGGTACACTTTTCCATGACGCCGCGGCTGCGCACGCTGACGTCGGGATTGCGCATCAGCTTGTACTGCGGCGTCTCCCAATCCTGAAAGAGAAAGAAATTGAAGCGCCGCACCTTGTACGGGCAATTGTTCGAGCAGTAACGCGTTCCCACGCAGCGGTTGTAGACCATGTCGTTCAGGCCTTCGCTGCTGTGGACGGTCGCACCCACTGGACATACGACCTCGCAGGGCGCATTCTCGCACTGCATGCAGGGCACAGGCTGGAAATGGGCCTTGGGAGCGTCGCGGTCTCCCTGATAGTAGGCATCGACCCGAATCCAGTGCATGTGGCGGCCGAGCGCCACCTGCTCTTTCCCGACCACTGCGATGTTGTTTTCCGACTGGCAGGCGACGATGCAGTTGTTGCAGCCTACGCAGCGGTTGAGATCAATGGTCATGCCCCAGGCGTCGGGCGACTTTTTATAGTCGAAGCCTGGATAGAGCGTGAGCGCTGGCGGCGGCTGACCCTCCTGGGCGAACTTGGGTTTCTTGCGGTATTCCTCGAGCGTCGCTTCTCTGACCAGCGGACGATGCGTGCCGTCGCCCGTGTCGTTGCCAGTATCCATGGTCTGATAGCCCTGGGTGGAAGCAAGCTGATAGTGGTCTCCCGTCTTGGTGAGTTTGCCGCCGTTGGCGAACCAGAGCGCATTCGTGGTGCGCAGCGCGTAGGCGTCGAATCCGGCGCCGGTGCCGGCGCGTCCCGCTTTGCGGCGACCGTAGCCGAGATGCACGGTGACAGAATGATCGGGATGGCCGGCTTGGATCCAGACCGGGCCGGTGATCTTCCGTCCGTCTAACTCGAGCGTGACCACGTCCATGGTCTTGATGCCTTCGCGGTCGGCCATCTTGGGGCCGATGAGGACGGCGTTGTCCCAGGTCAGTTTCGACATGGGCCTCGGCAACTCCTGGAGCCATCCGTTGTTGGCAAATTGGCCATCGTAGACGGAGGGATCGCGGCGCAGATTGACCTCGAGACTGTTCGCGTCGGCGGCCGCTGCGGCGGGGAGTGAGGGGACCTTCAGCGAAACCGCCTTCGGCGTGTAGGCCGAGCCCTCCATGAATCCATCATTTAGCGTTTTGCGCCACCATGCCTCGAACTCCGGACCAGCGCGCTGCTTCTGCCAGTGGCCGCGAACGATATCGTAGCCCGAGGCATCGGAGACGCCCATCAGAGTCGACAGCATTTCGTGAGCGCTCTTGCCGGCAAAGAGCGGCGCGATCAGCGGCTGAACCAGACTCAGCGTACCGTCATAGGCGCGGCCATCGCTCCAGGCTTCCAGATAGTGCGCCTCGTTGACGTTCCAGTGGCAGAGTTCCGCCGTCTCATTCTGGTAGAGACCGTGGTAAATGCGAACGGCGACTTTGGAATTTTTCAGGCAGTCGCCGAAGCCAAGATCCGCGGGCGCATCGTAAACCGGGTTGCCGCCCATGATGACGAGCAGATCCACATTACCCGCGCGCATGTCGGAGACCAGGTCGCGGAGAGATTCCGTTTGGTTCACAGGATTGGCGTTCACCGGGTCGGTGTAAAAGACGGTCTTGCCGACATTGCCGAGCGCTTGATTTATGACGTGGGCAAGCGCGTGAACAGCCGGTGGTTGATGATCCCCGGCAATCACGATACTGTAACCTTTGCTTTTCGCCAGATCCCCAGCCGCGATACCCGCGAACTTTTCATGTTCTGGGCTAATCTGAGGACGGGGTAGAGGGACACCAGCAATGAGGCCACCGGTCAGATGGTCGTTGACGGAATACATTAACCCATACGCGAAACCTCCGACCTCGCTCGCACGCAGCGGCAGGCGGTGATCGGCTTTCGCTCCGGTCGAAGAAGGATTGCTCTCGACTACATATAGCCGATTCATTTGCGCGTCGGGATTGCGCTTCTTGGCGAAATCGCGGACGTAGCGCACATTCCCCGGAAAGCCTGCGTAGAGAAAATCGGCGTCAAGGGAAACAATCACAGCCGCATCCTCGAGCCGGTATTGCGTCTCGACCGCTTCGCCAAACGCCAGCTTTGCGCCTTCAAGGGCATTGTCGCGGTTCGCCGGTTCGTAAACGTGCCACTTCGCCTTGGGATACATCGCCAATAGCGTGTGCATCTGGTCTTTCAGCGTGGGCGAAGAAATGGTCTGCGTGAGAATGCGAATACCCGCGCCGCCTAGTGCCTTCTGCACGGTGAGAGGGCCTTTGATCTCCTTCACCAACGCCGCCCAAGGCTCCACGTCGCCGAGGTGAGTAATGGCCTGGGCGCGGTCGGGGTCATACATCCCCAGGATCGAGGCCTGCGCGAATATATCGGTGCCGCCCAGGCTCGCCGGATGCAGGTTGTTGCCTTCAATCTTTGTGGGACGGCCGAGATGGCTTTCGACCAGCAGCGTATTCGCATATCCGCTGAGCGTGAACGCGGTGGCGTAGTACATCGGGACGCCCGGAATGACCTGCTCAGGCTGGCGGACGTACGGGACGATTTCCTGCAGGGGCAGCTTGGTGCACCCGGTCATGCCCGCCATGGCGAGGGAAGCGCCCATCAACTGGAGGAAGCCGCGGCGGGAGACCGAATCGAGCCACTCCGAGGCGCCCTTGGGAAATTCGCGGTGCAGCATGTCCTGGAATTCGGGCGACCCCGCGAGTTCTTCCAGGCTGCGCCAGTACTCCGGACCCTTTGTATGCTCGAGTTGGCGCTCGACAGCGGCCCGGTCGAGCTTCTTGCCGGGACAGACCTCTTCGCGTTTTGATTTACCGTTTTCCATTTCAGCGATGACAAGTGTTACAGCTCGTGATGTCCTCGACGGTACGCAGCTGGTATTTCTTTACCAGCGCTGAACCGAGCGAATCCTGGTCGGTATAACTGATGCCGTCGACCTGCACCGGCAACGATGTCGTGGGCGGTTGGTAGCGCATGTTGAATACCTGCTCGCGCGGCCGCAGAAATTTTTGCGGCGTGCGGTGGCAGTCGAGACACCACTCCATCTGCAGCGATGCCTCTTGGTAGGTGAGCGGCATCTGGTCCACGGGCCCGTGACAATCGTTGCAGCCAACGCCCTTGGCGACGTGAATGCTGTGGTTGAAATAAACGAAGTCCGGCAATTGGTTGACGCGCACCCACTGCAGCGACTCGCCGGTTCGGTAGCTGGCGCGAACCGGCTCCAGCATCGGAGCATTCGTCCAAATCTGCGAGTGGCAGTTCATGCAGGTCTTGGTGGGCGGAAGACCCGCGAAACTCGACTGCTCCACCGAAGTGTGGCAGTAGCGGCAGTCGATGCCCGCCGCGGTCACGTGGTGCTGGTGGCTGAAAGGCACGGGCTGCGACTTCCTCACCCCGGCGTAGGTGATGTACGGGGAGCGCTGTAGCTGCGCCAGAATCCAGAATAGGGCGACCGCGACGAAGACCGGGCCGAACAGCGAGGCCCGGGAAATTGCATTGGTGCTGCGGGGAAAGATCTGCATGGAATGTCGCGTCGATTGCTTTGTGGGCCCGGTCTGCGCCGTTCCCGGCTGAAACTGGTCGCGTGAATTATGTCACCTGCTCATGTGACGCAGGGCACTGAAACATGTGAGTATAACAGTTGAGCGGCTTTTGGGAACAGTTGCTGGAGCTTTTCTTTGTTCAATTTGGGAACTTTGAATGGGGGCGGGTTAGTGGTGGAATTTTCCGGACTCCGGGCCGAAAAATGGTCAGCGCAAATTCATAACCAGCAGCTTCGGCTCGGTCATCTCCTCAATCGCGTAGCGCAAACCCTCGCGCCCAAGTCCGGAATCTTTCACCCCGCCGTAAGGCATGTGATCGATGCGGAACGTGGGAACGTCTCCGGCAATGAGCCCTCCGACCTCAAGTTCTTCATAGGCCTGGAAAATGAGCTTGGCGTCGCGCGCGAACAGTCCCGCCTGAAGACCGTAGGCGGAATTGTTGACTTCGCGCAGGGCGGAAGCGAAATCGTTGTAGGGCTCGACCGTCACCACGGGCGCGAAAATTTCCTGGCAGTTCACTTTCATGTCGGGCTTGGTGCTGGTGAGCACGGTCGGCTCGAGCATCGGGCCTTTGCGCTTCCCGCCGCACAGCAGGCGCGCTCCGCCGCGAACCGCTTCCTGCACCCAATCGGCTGCGCGGACGGCTTCACTCTCGCTGATCATCGGGCCTAGATCGCTGGATTCGTCGAGCGGATCTCCCATCTTCAGCTTGCCGACTCCCGACAGGAACACCTCCGTGAACTTTCCATATACGGAATGTTCCACCAGGATGCGTTGCACGGAAAGGCATGCCTGGCCTGCATAGGCGAAGCTTGCGGTGACGCAGCGACCGGCAGCGTAGGTAAGGTCGGCGTCGCTGTGAACGATGACGCCGGAATTTCCGCCGAGCTCAAGAACGACTTTTTTCTTCCCCGCGTTGGCCTTGATCGCCCAACCGACGGCGGCGCTGCCGGTGAAGCTGACGAGCTTGATGCGGTTGTCGCGGACAAGCAGCCCGGAGTCTTCGTTCGAGAGCAGCACGACGTTGAAGCCACCGTCGGGCCATCCCGCCTGCTGAATGACTTCCGCCAGCAGCAGCGACGTGAGCGGAGTCTGGGGCGCGGGTTTGAGCGCAATGGAACAACCGGCGGCGATGGCCGGCGCGACCTTGTGCGCCACCAGGTTCAGCGGAAAATTAAACGGCGTGATGCCGGCGATCGGCCCCAGCGGGAATCGCTTCACAATGCCCCAGCGGCCGGCGGTGGATTGCTGCCAGTCGAGCGGCAGGTATTCGCCGTAGCCGCGGACCGTTTCCTCGGCAGCGATGTTGAACGTAAAAATCCCGCGCTCGACTTCCATCCGAGCGGACTTAATCGGCTTGCCGGCCTCCTGCGCCAGGGTGCGCGCGAACTCGTCTTTGCGCGCCTGAATGCCGGCCGCAATCTGGCGCAGCACGCGCTGGCGCTCGAAGGCCGGCAAACGCCTCGTCGTCCCGAAGGCTTTGACCGCAGCGGCGATGGCGGCTTCGGCGTGCTCGCGGCGTCCCTGATAGACGTGCGCAATCACCGCGCCGTCATAGGGCGCGCGAATCTCGACGAGGTCGCCTTCTTCCAGCCACTTCCCATCGACAAAGAAACCGTGGGTTGCAACGGGAGTCACCGACATCTGTGCCATGGGCCATCCTCCCCGAGCGCGTTGGACGATTATAGAACTTTGTGAGCGATGCAGTTTGACCAGCAACGCCACTGGAGCGACGGGCGCCCCCGCCCGTCACGCGTAGATCTGGCAGTTGATCGGGCAAGTTGCGCCACTACTTGTCGGGCTGCGGCTTGAAGCGGTCATCCACCTCGACCTGGTAGCCGGCCACCAGGCGATTCGTCTCGTTGGCCATGCCGACCACGGACATCAACTCCTTGAACTGAGCGTCGGTCATGCCCTTGTTGCGAGCCGAGGCGGTGTGCGACGCGATGCAATACTCACAGCCATTGCTCGTCGACACGGCCACGTAGATCATTTCCTTCGTCAGCGGGTCAAGCGCGCCCGGCGCCATGATCTGCTTGATGTCTTCCCAGGTGCGCTTGAGGAGGACGGGATCATGCGCAATGGCCTTCCAGAAATTATTGATCCAGTCGGTTTTGCGCGTCGTCATGATGTCGTCGTAGATCGCCCGCACTTCAGGGCTGGCGTTTTTGTATTCGATAAGCCCGAACAGTGACATGAATTCCTCCCAAAAGGTCCCAGTTCTCAGGTGTCAGGAAAATCTCGAACGGCTTGAGGTTCGTTCCATGGTGTGATCTCGAATTTCCTGGGACCTGACACCTGACACCTGAGACCTGTGCTACCACACCCAATCCAGAACTTTATAGTACGCGCCCGCCAATGGCAGGAACCACGGCTTGCCGTTGTAAAGCCCGAGCGGCGCGCCCGGGAATGGAATCTCAGCAAACGGGTTGTCCGTCGTCCCTTCGGCGATCCACTGCGCCATTTTCTGGCCCTGCCAGCTTGCCATGGCAACGCCGTGCCCGGCGTATCCGACAGCAAAGTAGATGCCATCCATCCGCCCGGCGTGCGGCATGATGTCGAAGCAGAAATCGAGCGTGCCGCCCCAGACGTATTCCACTTTCGTGTCGCGCAACTGCGGATAGACCTCAATCATTCCCCGCCGCAGAATTTCCGCGCTTTTACGGATGGTCTGATCGGTCTCCGAAAAGAAAGCGGCGCGGCCTCCGAAGAGCATGCGGCTATCCGGTGTGAGGCGGTAGTAGTACAAATAATTCTTGGAGTCGTAAATCTGGCGGTTGCGCGGGCTGAGTTCGCGGGCGAGCGCATCCGGCAACACTTCCGTCGTGATGATGAACGACCCGATCGGGATGATCCTGTTCCGCAGCGCGGGCGTGGCTCCGCCCGTATAGCCGCTAGTGCCGACTAGCACGTCGCGCGCCCAAATGGCGCCGCGAGAAGTGTTGAGCTTGAACCCAGACGCACCGTTGCGCGCTTCGTGCTGGATGTTCAGCAGTCGCGTATGCTCGCAGATCCTGGCACCGGCACGCATGGCGGCAGCGCCGAGTCCCGCAACATACCGCGCGGGATTGACCCCAACGCTGAGCTCGTCGACCATGCCGCCAAAATAAATGTCCGATCCGATTTCGCTGCGCAGTTCATGGCGCGGCACGATGCGCAGCTGATGATTGAACTCGCGTGCAATGACTTCCACCTGCCGGGCGTAGTCGTCGAAGTGCGCCTGCTTGCAGGCTACTTCGAGATGACCGGTACGAGTGAAGTCGCAGGCAATGTTCTCTTCTTTCACGATGCGCTCAACACCGCTAATCGTCTCCAGCGACGCGGCATACATACGGCGGGCGAGTTCCCCTCCGTAATTCGAGATGAGTTTATTGGCGCCGAGCTTCAGCCCGGTCAGCACCATGCCGCCATTGCGCGAACTCGCACCCCAGCCGATGGTTTCCGACTCCAGCACGACCACCTTGGCGCCGCGCTTGGCCAAAGCGAGAGCCGCCGACAGCCCAGTGAATCCCGCGCCGATCACGGCAACATCCGCGCTCGGCGGCAAGGGCTCCGCCGGAGGCGTGGGCATCTGTACGGTGGTGAGCCAGTAGTTGTGTTCCTGGGGCATTGGGTTCGGGGGAAGCCTTCGTGCGCCTTCGTGTCCTTGGTGGTTCTGGCTTTTACTTATAACCACCAAGGACACGAAGGCGCACGAAGGAAGCTCAGTCTACAGGAGTGCGGTCTCGTGAATCATTCGTCCTTCCGCAAAGCGCGCAAAATTCAGCAGCGTGGCGTCGATCAGATCAGTCATCCCCGTAAGAATCAGGTCGCTCAGAATCTTTCCCGTCGCGGGCGAGTGCATCACTCCGTGTCCACTGAAGCCGTTGGCAAAGAAAAAACCAGGCACATCGGGCGACTCGCCCAGAATCGGATGATGGTCGGGTGTCATTTCATACAGCCCCGCCCAGGCGCGCTTCGGATTCACCGCAACGCTCTCAAACACCGGGACGCGATCGGCGGCGCGGGTCAGAATCTTCTCAATGAAGGCGGGATCGAAATCGGTTTTGTAGCCCGGTGTTTCTTCCGGATCGTTCCACGCCAGCAGGAAGCCACGGCTCTCCGGCCGGAAATGGAATCCGTTCGACATATCGATGATCATCGGCGCGGTGTGCGGAAACTGGTCAAAAGGTTCCGTCGGAACCAGCATTCGGCGTAGCGGCTCGACGGGCAAGTCGATCCCGGCCATCGCGGCGATCTCTACGGCCCAGGGTCCCGCGCAATTCACGACCGCGGGCGTCGAAACCGTGTCGCGCGTGGTAGTAACCTCGAAGGTCTGGCCGCGTCGAGCAATGGCAGTCGCCGTCGCGTTCTTCCACAACGTTGCGCCATGGTCGGCAGCCCACGTCATGAAGCCGATCATCGCGCTGTAGGGATCGACGAAACCATCCGTCGAGCAGAAACTTCCGCCGACAATGTCGTCGCCGCGCAGCAGCGGAAACAGGGCACGAATCTCGTCGCCCGCCACCAGCTCCACGTGCTTCAGCCCCATGGCCACTTGCTTTTCGTAGTTCGCGCGCAGGTAGGCCAAGTGCTTGTCGGTGGTCGCGCAAAAAAGATATCCTTGCGGCCGGTAATCGCACGGGTATCCGAGCCGCTCTTCAAAATTCGCATAGAACGGGATCGAGTAGAGCGACATCTGGATGTTGACGGGCGTAGAAAACTGCGCGCGCACGCCGCCCATGCTCTTCCCCGTGGATCCCTTGCCCTGCGCAGTCTCGCGTTCCATCACCAGGACGTTCTTGCAGCCCGCGGCGACCAGGTGATAAGCAATGCTCGATCCGACAATGCCTCCGCCAATAATGACGACGTCCGCCGTGTGCATGTGCGCCGGCTAATTGTAAATGGTGGCGCTCAGCCCTTCTTCTTCTCTCGCCGCAGCTGCTCCGCCAGTTCCCGGATTTCGGTCAAGTCGCGTTGCATCTCACTCCAGCCGTACCAGAGCGCGTAGTCGGGGCTCCCGTGGAACGTGCCCTGGAACGTACGCATGCGGTGCTCGAGATACATCACGAACAGTTTCTGCTCGATCACCGTCGGCGCGTCGTGGAAGGTCAGCAGGTTCGGGAATGGATACGCGTAGTTTTTCGGCTGCGCTAGAACGCCGTCTTTGTATAGGCCGGCCACGATTTTGATCGCCTCGGCTATCAGGTGGTCGGCGTTCTTGATCATGTCATCGCCCGCCTCCAGTTGCTGCCTGGCGAAGTTGCCGGAGTGGCACTGGTTGCAGGTTTTCAGCATCTTGTCGCGCTCCGCCTGCCAGTCTTCCTGCGTCAAACGCGCCAGGTCGGCGGCCTTCACCGTTGCCACCAGTGAGGTCGGTTTGCCCTCAGGATCGAGCACGCCGAGAGCCTGCAGAACGGTCGCACGATCTGCGGCCCACTCCTTGTCTTCCGGCAGCGGCAGACGAACCGCAAGGAATCCCCAGGCCGTGCGCACGCCGTGATCGCCATTCTGCATGTGGCAGGTCTGACAAGTCGGAGCGGCAGCCCCGGCAGGCAGAATTCCGCGCTGCTTCAGATCGGTGCGCACGCCGTGCTTCGACGACGAATACATCTCCCACTGCGGATGGTCGAACCCCATGTGGCAGGTTTCGCAGGCTTGTGGCGACTTGGCTTCTTCGGCCGAGAACGTGTGGCGCGTATGGCAGGAATCGCACGAGGCGGCGCCGAACTCGCTGCCGTGCTGCCGTAACTTGACGATCTCCTCCACCGGCTTCTCGCCGATCTTGTGGCAGCCTCCGCAACCTTTCTGGCCCTCGATGAGCGCCATCGGTTGCCAATGGATGGTCGGCATGGCGAGCATGGCCGCCCACGCTTTCGAGTGCTTGCCGTGCTTGTACTGTTCGACCTGCCTTGCGTGGCATTGGGCGCAGGTTTCAGGCGTCGGAATCTTTACCTTTGTCACGTCGCTCGCCGACTGGTGCTGATCGCCGTGACAGGCAACGCAGGTTACTTCCACCTGGCTGTGCTTGCTGAGCTTCCAGTCGGAGACGATATTGGGCGTCCGCTTATTGTGGCACTCAATGCAGGATGCGGCGGGATTCGGGGATTGCGCGAACAGAAGAGAATCTGTCCCCGGGTATAGAACGCCGAAGAGCAAGAGAAAATAGCGCATGAATCCTCCAGATAGGAAACCGCAGAGGCTAATACGCGGTCGCAATGCAGGCTATGACTTATGTCACGCGTCAAGAGAAAGCCGCGGCAAAACCAACGCCGATCAGCACCAGCACACCAAACCAGCCGAAGACGACGGCGAATGCAGTGCCGGTCTTGACCTTGCTGATGCACGTAATGCCAATCGCTCCCAGAACCAGAGTCCAAATCGTGAAGACATCCACGGACGTCAACAAGCTATACAGCACCGGAGAACTGGCGGGGTCGATAAAGTAGCCAGGGTTGGTGGCCACTGGATTCTGGAAAGTGAAGGCATCGCCGCTGACTCCCGCAACCAGCGACAGGATTGCCAGCAGCACTTTCAGGATGCCCGGCAAGCTCGCATAAATCACTACAGCAAAGAGAGTCTTGTATTTGACTTCGGCGCTCGCGCCAAACTTAAGTGTCGCGAGTAGAACCAGCGCCACAATCGCGTACCAGGCCAGCAGGATCAACGTGAACCCGTAGGAAATCCATTTCGTGATCCCGGCTTGCTGTTGCATCGCCTTCTCACGCTGATCCGCCGGCAGGCGCTCAATTCGCTCGGCCTGCTTGGGTTGGGCGCGAAGCTGGTTCTCGACTACCTTGCGGAAGCCCACCTTTTGATCGACTACGGAGACAAAGATCAGCGAGACAACTAATGAAATCAGGAACGGAGCCCACCAGTTGGCACTCCGCCGAAGGTCGGCGAAAGTTTTGCTCGGCGCAATGAAAGTGTCGAGCAGGCGTTGCGCTTCGGACAGCGGTGCTGGTTCCTGAGGAGGCACAACTGCAGCTGCGGCCATGTCTGCTCCTTGAACACGCGATTGTAATCAGGTTCGCGCCGCTTCGACAACCGGTCTCGTGTGGAGTGTCTTGTGGAGGGACGGGGCTGTGCCCCGTCCACGCCGGAGCGGAGCCTCGCAGCCACACACCCCAAATCACGAAATCGCCATCTCCGGCGTGGCCGCCAGCAGCTTGCGAGTGTACGAATCGCGAGGCTCGCTTGTGATCTGCTCGGCCGATCCAATCTCGACGATCTTGCCCCCATACATCACCGCGATGCGCGTTGAGAGATAGCGCACGACCGGCATGGAGTGCGAAATAAAGAGATAGGTCAGCCCGAACTCGCTTTGCAGTTGCCGCAGCAGGTTCACGATCTGCGCCCCGACGCTCACATCGAGCGCGGAGACCGGTTCATCCGCCACTATAAACTTCGGCCGCAGGGCGAGAGCGCGTGCAATGCCGATGCGCTGCCGCTGGCCTCCTGAGAACTCGTGCGGGTAACGCAGCATGGCGGACTCGTCCATGCCCACGGCGCGCAAAAGTTCCGAGACGCGCTGGCGGCGGACATCGTGGCTGAGGCTCTCATGAATCACCAGCGGCTCGGCAATTACGTCTTCGACGCGGAAGCGCGGGTCGAGGGAACCGAAGGGATCCTGAAAAATGATCTGCATACCGTGCCGAATCCGGCGCAACTCGCGGCCGCTCGACAACAGCAGATCTTTCCCGTCGAAGTGGATGGTTCCCGAAGTCGGCTCGATCAAACGAAGGAGGAGGCGTCCCAGCGTGCTTTTGCCCGAGCCGGATTCGCCTACCAGGCCGAGCGTTTCACCTTCGTGGATGTCGAGGGACACGTCGTCAACGGCACGTACCTGCCCGCCGCGGTGAACGCCGAAAGCAGATTCGCTCAGATCGAAAATCCTGGTCAGGTTATGGACTTCGAACAAGGGCACGGGGAGAGAGTATCAATGCATAGTGATTCGTGGATAGTGATTAGTGGATAGCGAACGGCGAAGGGCCCACTCCAGACGCCCGCGTAGCCCAAAACGAGGCTAGTGTGGGGCGGACACTCCTGTCCGCCCACGGCGTGGACAATCCAACGATGCGCCCCAATGGTCCAACCCTCAGCACCAGAAGCGTTCCCAGCCATCCCCAAGCTATTCGAAAAATGAAAAGTGCGGACAGGAGTGTCCGCGCCACACAGCCTGGTTCACTTTTCTCATCCCGCGACCATGGGCACGGCGAGCAGAGCGGCCAGCATTCCCACTGTGCGGGCGCGGCTGAAGTGCTCGTGCAGGAAAATGCGGGCGAGTAGAACCGTTACGGCTGGATAGAGCGAACTCAGCACAACCGCTTCATCGAGCCGTCCGTTCTGAGCTGCGCGGATGAATACGACAGTGCCAGTGATGTCGAGGCATCCGGCAAGCCCGGCAATCGCCAGCACGGGCGGTGGAACTGCGCGAATGTGCCTCCCAAACAAAACGAAAGCGCTTGTAACAAAAAAAGAACCGGTTCGCGAGATGACCGCGATCCACAGAGCGGAGCCGTTGCCTGCCCTTTTGATGCACAGATAAAAACCGGCGAAGCCGATCCCGGCGAGCACTGCCAAACCCAGACCTTCAGGGCGTCCGGCGCGGTCTTCCGTGCGGGAGATGAGCCAGACACCGATGCCGGCGAGAACAAAGCCGGCTACGTGGCGATAACCCGGGAAACCTTCCGCGAAGGCGGTCACTATGGTAGGAATGCCGGCGCCCAGCACGGCGGCAACGGGCGCAGTCAATCCCATTTTCCCGCTCGCCAGGGCACGATAGAAAAGGGCCAGCGCGATGCCACCTACGGATCCGGCGAGCAGCGCCCAAGGCAAGCTCGCGTTTCCGGGAAGTGGGGCGCGGGTAAAAAGTGCGAGACTCCCCATCAGGACCATGCCGCTGATATGCACGATGGCGGTGAACAAGAAAGCGTTCGCGCGGCGCGCACCGATTCCGCCCAGAAAATCGCTCATTCCCCAGACTCCGACGGCGCTCAGGGCGTAGGCGGCGGGAAGATATTCTGGGGAAATGGGCATGGCCGTTCGAGCTTAGCATGAGGGCAAGACGCGGCCCGCTGCGTCACAGGAATCGCGAGGGGAGATTCCCTCGTGTTCTCTGTGCCTCCTGTGGCGCAGACCTCAGACCGAAACGGTCTCCGGCTGAGCCTTCCCCGCGAGTAATTGTCGCAGCACGTACGGAAGAATACCGCCGTTCGAGTAGTAGAGCGCCTCCTGTGGCGTATCGATGCGGACAATGGCTTTGAATTGGGACGTCTTCCCTCCGTTTACGCGAACCGTGATCTGACGGCCGGAGGAGAAGCTTTCGACAAGGTCACGAATGCCCGCGATCTCGAAGACTTCCTCGCCCGTCAGTTTGAGCGTTTCGGCATTCTCTCCCGGGAGGAACTGCAGCGGCAGGATTCCCATGCCGACCAGATTCGAGCGGTGAATGCGCTCGTAACTTTCCGCAATCACAGCGCGGACACCGAGCAAACGCGGCCCTTTTGCAGCCCAGTCGCGCGACGATCCCGAACCGTATTCTTTACCGGCGAGAATGACGAGCGGCACTTTTTCGGCGTGATATTTTTCCGACGCGTCGAAGATCGACATCTCCGCGCCATCGGGCAGGTGGCGCGTGAATCCGCCTTCCGCGCTCACCATCCTGTTGCGCAGGCGGACGTTGGCGAAGGTTCCGCGCACCATGACCTCGTGATTGCCGCGGCGCGATCCGTAGGAATTGAAATCCGCAGGCTGCACGCCGTGGGCAACGAGGTATTTGCCCGCGGGACCGTCTTTCTTGATGGAACCCGCGGGAGAGATGTGGTCGGTGGTAACGCTGTCGCCAAGAACCGCCAGCACGCGTGCGCCTCTGATGTCTTCGACGGCCGAAGGTTTCAGCGCCATGTCGTCAAAGTAAGGCGCCTGGCGAATGTAGGTCGAATCTTTCTGCCAAGCGTAGGTTTCGCCCTTGGGAACAGGCAGTCCGCGCCAGCGTTCGTCGCCCGAATACACCTCTGCGTAGCTCTTGCGGAACATCTCGGACGAGATCGCGCCCGCCATCGCCTGCTCGACTTCCTGCTGCGACGGCCAGATGTCGGCGAGGTAGACAGGCTTGCCGTCTTTGCCTTTGCCGAGGGGATCTTTGCTCAGGTCCACGTCGATGCGTCCCGCGAGCGCGAAAGCCACGACCAGCGGCGGCGACATCAGGTAGTTGGCGCGCACTTCGGAATTGATGCGGCCTTCGAAGTTTCGATTACCGGAAAGCACGGAAGCGACAACCAGATTTTTGTCGTCAATCTCTTTCGAGACCTCGACCGGCAGCGGGCCGGAGTTGCCGATGCAGGTGGTACAGCCGTAGCCGACGATGTGGAACTTGAGCTTCTCCAGATATGGCATCAGGCCCGCTTTCTCGAGGTAGTCGAGGACGACTTTCGATCCGGGAGCGAGCGAAGTCTTGACCGTCGCGGGTACTTTGAGACCGTGCTCCACCGCCTTTTTTGCCAGCAGTCCAGCCGCGAGCATCACCGATGGGTTCGACGTGTTCGTGCAACTGGTGATCGCTGCAATCACCACGCTGCCGTGCCGCAGCGCCGCATTCCCATTCGTTGGAATGTGCTCGTGAACATTCGGGTCCTCGACACCAACCGCGCTCGGATTTCCTCCCTCCTGTTCCCAATTGTTGGACGCAACTCCGGCCGGGGCCGCAGCGGCCTTGGCTTTCGGCTTGATCAGCGAAGGCAGGGCCTGGCCAAACGATTCGCCCGCTTTCGAGAGCACGACGCGATCCTGCGGACGCTTCGGTCCCGCAAGACTGGATTCGACGGTGTCGAGATCGAGACTCAGCAGTTCGGAGTATTCGGCTTCGGGAGTTTTCGCATCGTGGAACAGCCCCTGCTGGCGCGCGTAAGCTTCGACCAGCGCAATCTGCTCGTCGCCACGACCGGTAAGCTTCAGATAACGCAAGCTCTCCTTATCGATCGGGAAAATGCCGCAGGTCGCTCCGTACTCGGGGGCCATGTTGGCAATCGTTGCCCGATCGGCGAGTGGCAGGTCTTGCAATCCGGGACCGAAGTATTCGACGAACTTTCCAACGACGCCGTGTTTGCGCAGCAACTCGGTGATAGTAAGAACGAGATCGGTGGCGGTGGAGCCTTCCCGCAGACGTCCGGTGAGCTTTACGCCGACCACCAGCGGAATCAGCATGGAGACGGGCTGTCCGAGCATGGCGGCTTCGGCTTCGATGCCGCCGACGCCCCAGCCGAGCACGCCGAGTCCGTTGACCATGGTGGTGTGCGAATCGGTGCCGACGAGCGTATCGGGATAGGCGGTGCGCTTGCCGCCCTCTTCGTGCACGAAGACCACTCGCGCCAGGTATTCGAGATTGACCTGGTGCACGATGCCGGTATCGGGCGGCACGATGGCAAGATTGCGGAATCCGGTCTGTCCCCAGCGGAGGAAGGCGTAGCGTTCTTTGTTGCGCTGGAATTCGAGCAACGCGTTCACATCGAAGGCGCTGGGCGAACCGAATTCGTCGACCTGCACGGAGTGGTCGATCACCAGCTCAGCAGGCTGCAGCGGGTTGATCAGCTTCGGGTCGCCACCCAGGCGTCTCATGGCGTCGCGCATGGCGGCGAGATCGACGACGGCAGGCACGCCAGTGAAATCCTGCAGGAGGACGCGGCTCGGTGTGAACGCAATTTCTTTTTCCGGCTTCGAATTCTTGTTCCAGGCGGCGAGGGCGCGAATTTCTTCTTTGGTGACATTGCGCCCGTCTTC
>Ga0137372_10003433_pt1 | contig 15427 bp, 10 predicted proteins | sample SagtaG_6_FD_104911 | JGI IMG/M metagenome (GOLD analysis project Ga0137372, IMG submission 104911) | Vadose zone soil microbial communities from Sagehorn Ranch, Mendocino, California, USA - Sage1_R_60_16 metaG | ecosystem: Environmental > Terrestrial > Soil > Vadose zone | place: USA...
CACGCCGGGCACGAGAACCGCCAGACCCGGGGCAATCTCGCGAACCGCCGCGAGCTCGGCCGGAGCGGTCGCGCCGACGACCAGGCCGACGGTGCCGCCGGGCCCCCAGGCCACGGCGCGCCTGGCGACCCTGGCCCACACCGGCTCTGCCGGCGCCCCCGTCTCCGGATCCCCGTTCACGACGAGTCCCTGGATCTCGGATGCGCCCGCGTTGGAGGTCCGGCAGAGCACGTAGGCGAACCTGTCCGCTCGCTCCAGCAATGGGGCGATCGCCTCCTCGCCCAGATACGGGCTGACCGTGACGGCGTCGGCCGCCAGGCGGTCGAAGAGCGCGATGGCCTGTCGGGCGCTCGTCGAGCCGATGTCGCCACGCTTCGCGTCGGCCACGACCAGGACGTTGTCCGGAACGGCCGCCCGCAGGCGCTCGAGGATCGCCACGCCCTCCGATCCGAACGCCTCGAAGAAGGCGAGGTTCGGCTTGACCGCCGCCGCGAACGGGACCGCGGCGTCCAGCAGGAGGCGGGAGAACGCCTCGACCCCCCGCAGGTCCGGGCTGAAGCCGGCCGGCAACGCGGCCGGATCCGGGTCGATGCCGACGCACAGCACGCTGCCGACCGCCGCCGAGCGGGCCGCCAGCCGTTCGAGATAGCCCGTGGCCACCGCGCGGCGCTAGGAGCCGCTCGGGGCCGGCGTCACGCCCGGCGTGGCGCTGGGCTGCGGCAGCTGATCGGTCGGGATGAACCAGTCGGGGTGTGACGCACCGTCCAGACCGGCGTTCTCGGTGAGGGCCACGCCCGTGCCGATCGTCCACCGACCGGGCGACCCGGCCAGCTTGACGAGCTCCAGGTCCGTCACGCCGCCGTCGATATGCAGAAAGGCGATGGCATCCCCGGCGGGCGACCAGACGCCGCCCCACGAATGGCTGTCGTCCGTCACGCGGACGATCTCCGCCCCGTTCCGCGCATCGAGGATGACGACGTCGGTGCCGAGGGTGCTGGTCTTCGTCGCCAGGACATACTTCCCGTCGGGCGAATAGCTGGGACCGTTGTAACCGGGGCCGGTCAGTGCCGTCGTCTTCTTCGTCTTGACGATGTAGCGGTAGATCTGCGGCTCACCACGCGGACCGCTCCGACCGTTCTTCACGTACAGGAGTGTCGCGCCATCCGGGCTCCAGCCCGGGTCCTGATGGCCGAGCGGCGGGACCTCGGGGACGCCGGCCCTGGTCAGCCGGTGTGTCTTCAGGTCGTAGAACTGCAGAACGACGTTGCTCTGTGTGGGATCGGGCGCGTCTGACAGGAGGGCGACCGTCTTCCCGTTCGGCGACAGCACCGGTTGACGGATCCAATAGAACCACGTGTTCGCGCCCGAATGATAGAGGCCGCTCGTGACCTCCGCGCGCCCCGAGCCATCCGGGTGGACCCGATCCAGGAGCGGGTACGTCAGCTGATACCGAGTTAGCTTGCCATGGTATGAGAAGGCAGCGGTCTCGCGGCGGGTCTCGACGAAGTAGATCCAGGCGCCGTCGGGTGAGAACGACGGCATCGAGTCCTGCCCGGTGGCGGTGATCTGACGGGCGCCGAGACCGTCCTGCACCCACAGGTTGCCTTCCTTCACGTACACGACCATGCCGGCCAGACGAGCATCGGGAGGCACGCTCGGAACGACGATCACATTGGGTGGGGTGGGCGTCTTCTCCGCCCCTACCGGCGCGCCGGTGCCGGCCCGGCCGCCGCCGATGCCGAACGGCAGGCTGCCGGAGAGCAGGCTCAGGCTCAGCCAGGCGACCAGCGCCAGGCCGACGAGCGACAGGACGGGCGCTACCATCGTGCCGGCCGGCCCGAGCCCGTACGGGTCGCCGGCCCGCGGCGGATGCGCCCCGCTCGTTTCCGCCACACCACCGGCCGAACGGTTTCGGCCGATCACCGGACGGCCCCCGCCGCAATCGTGGCGGGCGCAGTTTCGGGCCGGAGCGGGCCCGCGGCGGTGGCAAGGATGGCCGCCGCGGCCGGATGGCCGCCACTCGACGCCAGGTCGCGCACCTCGAGCTGGATCGACTCGAACCCACCGAACATCCGGGACGCGAGCCGCGCCACGACATCCACCCGGTCTCCCTCGCGGACTGCCTCGGCGAGGTCCGCCCGGCCGAACGCGATGGCGTCCAGGACGTCGCGCTCGCGGCGCAGCGTGAGCTGCGCGTGGCCGCCCGACGCCAGCCTGACCCGGGTCACGGTGAGGCCCAGGATCCCGACGAGTGGCTCCGGGTTCCCGGGGCCGGTCGGCGCGAGGAGAGCCAGCTCCCGCAGCAGCGGATAGTCCACCGCCGCCGCCGGCAGAGCCAGGTCGAGGACGAGCTCGGGTCGCGCATCGGACGGTGCATACGCGCCGACGAGGCCGAGGAATCGCCGGCGGAACGCTTCCCAATGTGTGGCCTCGATCTCGAACCCGGCGGCTCCGGCGTGGCCGCCGTGGCGGATCAGGAGGTCCCGGCAGGCCTCCAGCATCTCGGCCAGGTTCACGCCACCTGCGCTCCGGCAGGAGGCCCGGATCACGTTGCCGAGACTCGTCCCGACGATCGCCGGCCGGCCCCGATCCTCGGCAAGGCGGGCCGCGACGAGGCCGACGATGCCGACGGGCCAGTCGCCCCTGACGATGATCGCGCCCTCGTCCGGCAGCGCCGAGCCGACCAGCTGCTGCGCCTCCGCGAGGGCAACTTTCGTCAGCTCCCGGCGAGCCCCGTTGGCGGTCTCGAGGCGCTCTGCCAGGTCGGCCGCCTCCGTCGCGTCCTCGGTCAGGAGCAACCGGGCGGCATCGAGCGCCTCCCCCACCCGACCGGCCGCGTTGATCCGGGGCGCAAGGGCGAACGCGACGGTCTCCAGGTCGACCGCCGCCGGAGCGATGCCGGCCCGGCTCAGAAGCGCGGCGATTCCCGGACGCGGGTTCGCACGCATCGTGGCGAGTCCCAGCCGGGCGATGGCCCGGTTCTCGCCGAGGATCGGCGCCACATCGGCGACGGTGCCGATGGTTGCCAGCTCCGCGAGGGCGAGCGCCACGGCCGGCCCGCCCGGGACGTCGGCCAGCAGGAGCTGTGCCACCTTGAAGGCCACGCCGCTGCCGGCCAGCCGCCGATCGGGGTAGGCGGCGTCGGTGCGGTGGGGATTGACGATCGCCGCGGCCGCCGGCAGCACGTCCGGCACGCGGTGGTGGTCCGTGATGAGGACGTCGATTCCCAGCACACTCGCGGCGGCGACCTCGGCCAGGCTCGTCGTCCCGCAGTCGACCGTGACGATCACGCCGAAGCCCCGCTCGGCGGCCGACTCCAACGCCCGCAGCGACAGGCCGTGGCCCTCCATCTCGCGGCTGGGGACGTACGGCTCGGCACGCAGGCCGGCCGCCCGCAGCGCGATCGTCATCGTCGCGAGCCCGGTCAGGCCGTCGGCATCGAAGTCGCCGAAGACGAGGACTCCCTCCCCTCTCGAGCGTGCCCGCTCGATTCGGGCGACGAAGCGGTCCGCGTCGGGCAGGAGGCGGGGATCATGGAGCGCCGACTCAGGCTCGGCCAGGAAGGCTCGCAGCTCCGCGGCGTCCAGCAGGCCTCGGCGGACGAGGACTTCGACGGCGCGGGGCGAGAGACCCGCGCGAGCGGCCTCAGCGGCGATCTCGGGCCGGACGTCGACGGCCGCCGGGAAGGTCCAGCGATGCCTTGCCTGCATATCGCTCAGGATGACGGTTGACGATGCACGCGCGCTTCGCGGGTCGCGTCCGTGATCGCCTCGCGCGATAACGCGACGCGGGCGGGCACCGGATCAGGCCGGGCGGCGCACGGGACGGCCGGCCGCTCGAGCCTTCCGCGAGGCGTCCCATTCATGCCAGGTGACCAGGATCGGGCTGGCGTTGAAGATTGACGAGTAGGTCCCGGACGTGATGCCCAGGAGGAGGGCCAGGACGAAGAAGCGGATCGCGGATCCGCCGAAGAGAAGCAGGGCCAGCAGCGTCAGGATGACCGTGAGGCTCGTGTTGATGGACCGGCCGAACGTCTGGAGGACCGAGTGATTGACGATCCGGTCGAATGGCTCGCCGGCGTGGCGGGCCCGGTTCTCGCGGATGCGGTCGAAGACCACGATCGTGTCGTGGACGCTGAATCCGATCACGGTCAGCATGGCCGTCACGAAGAGGGCGTCGATCTCCACGCCGAAGAGCGTGCCCAGGACGGCGAAGATCCCGACTACCACGACGACGTCGTGGAGCATCGCCAAGAGCGCTGCAAACCCGAAGCGAACGTCGCGAAAGCGCACGGTGATCCACAGAAGGATCCCGATCGAGCCGGCAAGGATGAGGATCAGCGCCTGGCCGATGAGGTCGGCGCTGACGACGGGACCGACGGTCGTCAGGCGGCGCTGGTCGGCGATGGGACCGAGCTGTTTCTGCAGGGCCGCGGCGAGCTCGCCGATCTTGCCGGTCGTGGGCAGTGTGGAGCCGCTGCCGGTGACGATCGGCGACGGCGACGGGCTGGCGGCCGTCGAGGAGCCGGCGGCCGTCGAGGGGCTGGCCGCCGGGCTGGCGCTCGCCCCCGCGGACGGGCTCGCCGTTGGCGCGGGGCTCGCCGCCGGACTGGCAGCAGCAGACGCCGAGGCGCCAGGAGATGCACTCGCGCCAGGCGACCCGCTCGCGCTCGCGGATGGTGCGATGGTGGGGGCGGGCGTCGGCTTCGGTGCGGCGGGCGGCAGGCCGATCGGCTTCGTCCGGATGTCGAAGAAGCCGTCCTTGGTCGCCGTCACCGTCGAGTCGCCCAGGCCCTGCTGAGCCAGGACGGCCTTGATCCGATCGGCTGTGACGGTTGCGTCCTGAAAGCGGATCTCCCACTGCGTGCCGCCGGTGTAGTCGATCGAGAACTTCAGACCGGCCGTCCCGCCGCTGAGCGGGGTCAGGAGGATGAAGATGAGGCCCGGGATGGTGATGAGGAGGGAGAACGCGTAGAACCAGCGCCGCCGCCCGATGACGTCAAACACGTCCGCGGGCCTCTCCCCGGAGCGTCGGCCGGCCGGTCTGCCTGGCCGCGACGAACTCCTCGTCGGTCACGCCGTATAGCCACGCGCGGCGGGCCCACGGCTGGCGGACGACCAGGCGGAGGATCGTCCGCGTCACGGTGATCGCGGAGAACATCGAGATCAGCACGCCGATGATGAGGACCAGGGCGAAGCCCCGGATCGTGGACGAGCCGAAGTAGTAGAGAATGCCCGCAGTGATGAGGCTCGACACGTTCGAGTCCAGGATCGAGTTCCAGGCCCGGCTGAAGCCGGCCTCGATGGCGGCCGTCAGCGGCTTGCCCAGGCGCAGCTCTTCCTTGGACCGCTCGAAGATGAGGATGTTGGCGTCGACCGCCATGCCCACCGACAGCACGAAGCCCGCGATCCCCGCCAGGGTCAGCGTGACCGGGACGAGCTTGAAGACGGCGAGAACGACGAGCGAGTAGTAGATCAGCGCGCCGCTCGCGACGACACCCGGCAGGCGGTAGTAGATGAGCATGAAGGCGAAGACGAGGAGGACGCCGATCGCCGCGGCCAGGAGCGTCTGGCGCAGGAACTCGGCGCCCAGCGTCGCCGGGATGTCGTCCTTCTGGACGGCCAGGATTTCGAACGGCAGTGAGCCGTAGCGGAGGATCGTCACCAGGTTGTTCATCTCCGCGGCGCTGAAGCCGGCCGAGCCGCCGGTGATGATCCCGCTGCCGCCGGTGATCGCACTCTGGATGAACGGGGCGGAGACGACCGCGTCGTCGAGGACGATCGCGAAGTACTCGCCGGTGTGCTTGCTCGTGTAGTCGGCGAACTTGCTCTTGGCCGGCTCTTTCAGCGTGAAGGCCACGGCCCTCAGCCCCTTCTCGTCGGAGCCCGGATTGGCGCTCTCCACCAGGTCGCCGCTGAACAGTGCCGGTTCGGGTACAGGCAGCGGCTGCCCTTCGACGACGCCGCGCGCTCCGCCGCCCTGGTTCGTCGCATTCGTCCCGTAGGCGTCCGGCGGCAGCGGCACGAAGTCCAGGCGGCCGGTCTTGCCGACGAGGTTCTCGATGGCCTCGCTGTCCGCGACGCCGGGCAGCTCGACAATCACGCGGTCGCTGCCCTGGGTCTGGACGAGCGGCTCGGAGACGCCGGTCGAGTTCACCCGGCGCTCGATGATGTTGCGGATCGTGCCCATCGCCGCCGCATCGGGCACCTTGTTGCCGTTCGGCTGGGCCTGGTACTCGACGCGGAAGCCGCCCTGCAGGTCCAGGCCCAGCTTCCACTCGAGCTTGCGCGGCTCCGCGGTGCCGGTCGTGTCCCCGACCACGGGCAGCTTGACGTTGGGCCAGAAGTCCAGGAACAGCGCGAGCGCGCCGATGATCACGATGAGAAATGGGGCGGCTCTACGCATCGCGGCGGACTATAGCAGGAGCGCCGGTCAGGCCCCGCCGAGAGGTGGTCCGGCGGCCGTCGGGCACCGGCGCGCGCCCGGCGGGCAGTGCACGGCGCTCAACGATGTGGCCCAAGCCGCAGGACGCAGGGCGGAGTCGCCCCCGGACGGCCCGCTCCGGGGCCGGGCGTGCACCGCATGCAACGCTGACGAATGGAGCGGTTCATCCGTCTGCACAACTCGCCACTTTGGCGCTCTTCGAGCGCTCAACGTTGTATGGCACGCACAGCCGAGCGTCCAACCGGCCGTCCCGGACCGCTCGAGCCGCGATACCGACCCCACCGCACCGAGACGATGATCGGCATGCAGCACTCGGACCCGAGCGCGCGACCTACGCCTCGAGGGTGGACTTGATCGTGGCGGCAAGGCGGGCGCCGATGCCGGGGACCGCGGCGATCTGCTCGACCGGGGCGTCGCGGACCTGCTTGATCGAGCCGAAGACACGCAGCAATGCCCGCTTCCGCTTGGGGCCGACGCCGGGCAGCTCGTCGAACGCCGAGCGCACGGAGGCCTTCGAGCGCAGCGAGCGGTGGTACGTGATCGCGAAGCGGTGCGCCTCATCGCGCAGGCGCTGAACGAGGTAGAGGGCGGGTGACGTCGGCGACAGGAGGATCGCCTCGGAGACACCCGGCAGGAACAGCTCCTCGCGCTCCTTGGCGAGGCCGGCCAGGGGCAGGTCGTGCAACCCCTGCTCGTCCAGGACCTCCTCGGCGGCGCTCACCTGACCCTTGCCGCCATCGATGATCACGAGGTCCGGCAACCGCCAGCGGAGCTCCTCCTCGGCGCCCTCGTCGCCGGTCTTCGCGCGGCGAAATCGCCGCCGGAGGACCTCCTGGTGGCTGGCGAAGTCGTTGGGGCCGGTGACGGACTTGACCCGGAACCGCCGGTACTCTCCCGTCCGCGGCTTGCCATCCTCGAAGACGACCATGCTGCCCACCGTCTGGGAGCCCTGGATGTTGCTGATGTCGTAGCACTCGATCCGCATCGGGGGGGCCGGCAGGTCGAGTGCCGCGGCCAGCTCCTCCAGCGCAGCGAGCGTACGGCCCTGGTCGGCCAGCCAGCGGGCCTGCTCTCGGGCGAGCGTCTCGGTGGCGTTGCGCCTGGCGAGGTCCATGAGCTCGCGCTTCTCGCCACGCTGTGGGACGTGGAGGTGGACGGGACCGCCGCGGCGCCCTGTCAGGAACGCCTCGAGCGCCGCCGCCTCCGGTAACGGCCGGGGCACGAGGACCTCGCGCGGCACCGACGTGGCCCGCGCGTAGAACTGCTCGAGGAAGCTCGTCAGGACCTCTTCGTCAGTCGCCTCGCGAACGGCGTCGAGGAGGAACACGTCGCGGCCGATCATCTTGCCGCCGCGAACGGCGAACAGCTGGACGGCGGCCTGGTTGTCCTGGCGGGCCAGGCCGACGCAGTCGAGCTCGGTCCGGGCGAAGGCCGCCATCTTCTGGCTCTCCATCGTGCGCTCGATCGCCCGGACCTTGTCGCGCAGGATGGCCGCCCGCTCGTATTCCGTCCGCGCCGACGCGCTCCCCATCTCCGCCTGGAGCGCCTTGACCAGCGTCTCCTGGCGGCCCTCCAGGAACAGCTCGATCTGGGCGATGTCGGCCCGGTAGGCGTCCTTGTCGATCGCCTGGATGCAGGGTCCCTGGCAGCGCTTGATGTGGTAGAGCAGGCACGGCCTTTGGAGGGCCCGGACGCCATCCTTGATGTCGATCGTGCAGGTCCGGAATGGGAAGAGCCGCCGGACGAGGTTCATCGACTCGTCCACCGATGTGGCCGACGCGTAGGGCCCGAAGTAGCGGCTGCCGTCCGCCGGCAGCTTTCGAGTCCGCTCGACCCGCGGGAAGTCGTCGGCCAGGGTGATCTTGATGTACGGGTAGCTCTTGTCGTCCTTGAGCCGGATGTTGAAGCGCGGCCGGTAGCGCTTGATGAGGTTGGCTTCCAGGAGGAAGGCCTCGGAGTCCGAGTCCGTGAGCGTGTAGTCGACGTCGGCGATCCTGTCGACGACGCTGCGGACCAGGTGGCTCTCGGTCGGCCCCGGCGCCTGCTTCTGCCAGTAGCTCCGGACGCGGTGGCGCAGGCTCTGGGCCTTGCCGACGTAGACGACCTCTCCCCGGGCGTCCTTCATGAGGTAGACGCCGGGTCGGTCGGGCAGGTTCTTGAGGGTCGCCTGGAGCTCGGGGGTCACGAGCTCGATCGTAGCAGCCGGCGGCCGAATCTCCCCGATCGAGGCAGGGCTGCGGTCGGCGGGCGGCCCCCCGGCTGTCCGCCCGCCGACCGACCGTCAGTAGGCTGCCCTCAGACGGTCACGAACTGGCGATTCAGAGCGTCATGGCCAGACGGTCAGCGAGCGACCGTCACGGTGAACCCGCCGGCGACCAGGCCGCGGTCCACGGCATCGATGCGGTAGCAGCTGCCCGGGCTGAGACCCCAGGCGGCCAGATCGAGCTCGATTACCCAGCGTCGAGAGCCGGCATCGAAGCGCAATGTCGGTGCGCCCGACATGGCAGCCACTCGGCGCCCTGGCAGACTGGTCCGCGCGTGGCTCGAGGCGCGCAGCGCCTGGATCGAGCAGCTGCCCAGATCCGTCATGCGCAGGGTCACCGGCCCCAGCCGGTCCGCGACGCCTTCGCGAAGGATCGCGACCTTGACCGGCAGCGTCCTGCCCGAGCGCACGGTCACCATGCCGTCCGGCGCGATCGGCGCCCCGAAGATCGCCTGCAGCCGACCGACAGACACCCAGAACTGGGCTGTGGAAGTGTTGCCGCTTGCGTCGGTCGCCGAGCAGCGCACCGCCGTCGAACCGACCGGGAAGACGGATCCCGAGGCCGGAGCGCAGGCGACCCGTGGGTCGGGATCGACGATGTCGCTGGCGGTTGGCATCCGGTAGGTCACGGCCACGCCGGCCGTGCCGCCGGTGACGACATAGATCGACGCCGGCATGCCGGCCAGCGTGGGCGCCGTCGTATCCGTGACCGTCACGCGGAAGGTGCCGCGTGTCGTCAGCCCCCCGCTGTCGGTGACCGAGCACGCGACGGTGCTGGTGCCGAGCGGCAGGACCGAACCGGGCGCCGGCTCGCAGCCGGGGCTCGGCGGTGGATCATCCTCGGCATCCGTCGCCGTGGCCGACCATGCGCCGAGCCAGCCGCCCGTCGCATTCCCCTCGTGGGTCGCATCCGCCGGCAGGACGAGGGCCGGCGGCGTATTGGCGACGACGGTGAGGCTGAAGCCCACCGCGGTCAGGCTCGTCAGCGCCGAGTCGTCGTTGACACCGGCGGGCGATAGCGCGCGGTCGAACATGAACGAGTAGTCATACGGCCCGCCGGGCGTGGTCGGCGCGACCAGGGTCGCCACGCTGGGCGTCGACGCGGTGAGTGCGGTGGGGGCAGGGCTCGGGCACGAGGTCGAGCCGCCCGTGTCGTCGGCCCAGGTCGAAGGCACCGGACCAACGACGCCGTCGGTGGCGGTCGCCGAGCCGCCTTCCGGCACGGTCGTCGAGGAAACGGTGAGCAGGACGCTCTGACCCGGGTCGACGTGCGACAGGCCCTTGCAGGCAAGGCGGAAGTCGATCGGAACCTGGATGACGGCTCCCGGTCCGACCTCGCCGAGGTAGCGGCTGTTCTGGGCACCCGACGTCAGCTGGTCGGCGTCACCGGCGACCGTGTCCGCGAAGGCGATCGCGGCCATGGCCATGACCGCCGCCAGACCGGATGCCAGGGATCGGGCAAGTACCCGGTGACGCATGCGGACCTCCGTGCGGGATCACGTGGAGGCACACGCTGCGCGCAGGGGTCTTTGTTGTCGATGGCCGGATCGGTGTCAATGGTGACGGCTCGCGCCCCCCAGGAGTACCGGTACCATCCGCACCACGGGCGACGTGAATCGACCCCGCCGGTCCGGCGGGGTCGATCGTTCTGCTCCTCGGCGTTAAACGGTGCCGGGTTAGTTCCCGGCTGCCAGCTCGTGTGCTTGGTCGAGCAGGCCTTCACCCTTGCCGATGAGCCCGCTCGCCTGTGCGTGATTGATCGGCTGACCGCCAAATGCCGCGGCGGTGAGCATCGTCGACATCTGCAGCGCCACGGCGTCGCGCTTGGCCCCGATCGTGGCCAGCTTGTCCGAGAGGTGGAGATACGTCTGGTCGTTGGGCGAGCTGCTGGCGAGGGCGGTCGTCGACACCCGGAGGGTGGTCATGTCGAAGTCGCCGAACGTGGCCGTGATCTGCTTGTAGACCTGGGCCAGTCTGGTCAGGGTCGCGCGGTCGGTCCGGAGCGAGGCCGGAACCACCGCATCGTCCAGGATCTCGAAGACGACTCGTCCATCCGGGCGATAGTCGTCGACGAGCCCGAGCAGGCTGAGCATCGTCGGCCGGACGTCCGTGTGATCGGTCCACACGTCGCTCGAGCCGAGGTGTCTGACGCCCGGGCCCACGTAGCCCACCCAGGTGGATGCGATCTCGTCCTGGATGTCGCCGTGGTTCCAGGCGAAGCTCTGGTTGGTGCGCGCCGGAATGAATGCGCACGCCGCCTGAGTCAAACACGGCCCACCGCCGGTGCCGAAGAAGAACCAGTCGGGATCGGCAAAGAGCGTGAACGTGGGCGTTCGGAAGGGGTCTGCCGTGACCATGTGGAGGATCTTTTCCTCGACCGGGTCCGCAAGCGCCTGTGTGATCCCGCTCTCCACCTGCCCGGTGTACGGATTCGTCCAGCTCAGTTGTGCGCTCTCCCGCTCGAGCTTGCGCACGGCAGGATCGGTCTGTCCCGGGTTGCCGTTGACATAGACCGTCGGCGCGTCGTCCGAGTGCACGCTGAACGCCGTCGTGTCTTCGAATTGCGTGCGGATCATCCGCCGCAGGTCCGCGTTGATCTCGCCGACGCGGTCATAGTTGCAGGTCGTCGTCACCCCGTCGCAGCCGGCGGGCGTGGGTGCATCGCCGGCAAAGTGGTCGCCCTCGTCGACGGTGAACACGAACAGCGTGTTCGACTTGTTGATGCCGTCGGCCGCCAGACGCTCGAAGAACTTCTGAAACGCGACATCGTAGTCGTGGAGCTGCTGCACGTAACCTGCCTCGCCGGGACCGTAGGCGAAGTGGATGTTGCCCGACGTGCCGTGGCCGTCGTGCGCATCCGAGATGTACGCGTAGGTGACCGGGATGCCCGCCTCCTGCATCTGGGCGACCCACGACAGGGACACGGTCGCCTCCATGCCGTCGAAGCCGGGGAAGCCAACGTGTCCCGCGGCGTCCTGAATGACGTTGCCGTCGAGGTCCGTCATCGGCGCCGAGGGCTTGATGACCGGGTTCACGTACTTGGCCCCGAACAATCCGTTGAAGTTCGCGTAGCCGCCCGGCTCGTCGGGCAGGGCGTCCGGCCGGCCGTGACTGGCGGCATCGCAGATCGTGGACGCCTGGGCGCAATGGATGCCGATGCCCACGAAGTCCGCGAATGCCTGGCCCGGGTTCGCCGCCACTTCGGCAGCCTCGTCCGATCCCGCCCCGAACACGGTCGGGATGTCGATGGCGGTGTTCTCGAGGATCGTGTTCGCGGTCGCGACGGCACCGAAGTTGCAGCCGGCGCGGGTGTATGGAACCCACGGTGCCGGCGCGATCTTGCCGTTCTCGTTGATCATCTCGGGGGTGAAGTCGGTCTGACCGGCGGGGCCGGCTGGATCGAAGAGGGGCGCCGTCCAGTAGGCGAACGAGACGCCCGTGCGGCTCGTCCCGCTGGGCGTGAAGTAGCGGAAGCTGTTGGAAACGGGCTGGCCCATCCGGTCCGGATAGACGCCGGTCAACGTCGACAGGATCCCGGTCGCCGTGTGGGAGATCAGGACCGTGTGGTCGTTGGTCAGCATCGTTCCGTTGTTGCGGATGAAGTCGAGCAGGTGCGGCATCTGCTCGAGGTCGGACGGCACGTTCGGGTTGTCGCGGCGCAGGTGCGTGTTGTCGAACTGGATGTGGATGACATGCTGGATGTCGCCGTTCGCCGAGGCCAGCTGGCACGTATCTGCGCCGCGGACCGCGGGTATCGAGCGAACGGCAAGCGGTAGCCAGGCCAGCAGCGAGCTGGCAAGGGCCATGACGGCGGCCATGACCAGGACGCGGCGTACGGGCATCGACAGGGTGCGCTCCATCGTTCTCCTCCCGGGGCTCAGGTGCGGGGACCGCCGAGGTGCCGAAGCGGGGCATCGATGGGCTCGCAGGCCCTGGCCCGACCGCACTGGACCACACTGTTCCGCCAACGATAGCGTTTCGTTTCCGGACTGTGAACCGCGGTCGCGCACGCCACACACCGCAGAACGACAGGTGGTGCCGATATGCACCGCATACGTGGGCGTGCAGCCGTCGCGGCCACACTGGCGGGATGGCCATACATCCCGCGATCGTGGACCTTCTGAGCCGGCTCGCCCCGGACCAGCGGGCCGCGGCGACGGCGCCTCCCGGGCCGGTCCTGTGCGTCGCGCCGGCCGGCAGCGGCAAGACGACCACGCTCGTCGCCCGAATCGCCTGGCTCGTGGCGAGTGGCGTGGACCCGGCCACGATCGCTGCCATCACGTTCAACCGGCGCGCGGCCGAGGAGCTCTCGCAACGGCTCGTGGAGGCCCTCGCGCCCCTCGCGGTGCCACCCGGCTCGGTGCGCGTCCGGACGTTCCATGCCCTCGGCCTGGAGGTCCTGCGCGAGGCGGGTCGATCGACCGGGCCGCTCGTCGAACGGACGGCGGTGCTCCGTCGAATCGCGCCGGACGCTGGACCGAGCGGCTGGCGGCGGCTCGACACCCTCGTCTCACGGATGAAGCTCGACCTTGGACTGACGGCGGATGACGTCGCGGCCGACGAACGGGCCGGGCCGATCGCCCGGACCTTCGTCGCCTACGAGCGCGCCGTCGCCGCCACCGGCGGGCTGGACTTCGACGACCTCGTCGTTCGATCGCTGCGGCTGCTCGAACGTGACGGGTCCGTGCGAGACACCTGGCGGTCCCGTTGCTCCCATCTCCTGGTCGATGAGGTCCAGGACGTCGATCGGAGCCAGCTCCGACTGGCGCTCCTGCTGGCCGCCCCGACCAACCGGATCTTCCTCGTCGGCGACGACGACCAGTCGATCTACGGGTGGCGGCTTGCCGACGTCCGCCGGGTCCTCGATCTGGCCGCGTCCCTGCCCGGCCTCCGGCGGGTGGATCTTCGGACGAACTACCGCTGCCCGGTGCCGGTCGTGGAGCGGGCGGTCCGCCTGGTCGCCGTCAACGGCGAGCGCTTTGCCAAACGGATCGAGCCCCGACCCGGCGCCGCCGGCCGGCTCGTCCTCGCGCCCGACGGCAGTGACGACTCGATTCGACTCCGGCGGGTGCTGCTCGCATTCGGATCGGAAGACGGCACGACGCGGGCAGTGCTGGCCCGAACGAACCGCGAGCTCCGTCCGGCCGCGGCGGCCGCACTCGCGCTGGGCACGCCCTTCCGCGCGGCGGGCCTGATCCTGCTCATCGAGTCGCCGCTGGTCGACGATTTGATCGCCGCGGCCCGGCCGGATCGACCTGCGCTCGTGGCGCTTGCAGCGGTGGTCGCCGAGGAGCAGCGGGCGGCGGCCGGACGACTCGATTCCCTCGACGACGGGGACCCACTTCGCGACCGACTCACCATCGCCCGTGCGCTCCTCGGCTGGTGCCCACCGCATGGAGACCTCGGAGCGCTCACCGGCGCCGTGGCGGATGCGCGGCGACGGCTAACCGAGCTCCGTCGGGACGACGCCGCGCTGACCCTCGCCACCGTCCACGGCACGAAGGGCCTGGAATTCGATCACGTCGCCGTCATCGGCCTCGAGGAGGGTCGCTTCCCGTCGGCGCGGGCGCTGGCCGACGCTCCGGACCCGGACCGGGCGATGGAGGAGGAGCGCCGGCTCGCCTATGTCGCCTGGACGCGGGCGCGACGCTCCCTCACGCTCGTCTACGATCCGGTCACTCCCTCGCGCTTCCTGCTCGAGGCGTTCAGCCCGGCCGAGGTGGACCGGCCGGCGCCGGCGGCGCCGATCAGCCGCCGTGATGCTGGCGCCGCGCGATGAGCCGGAGCAACCCGTCGATGGACTCGAGCAGCGGCAGCGTCAGCTCGTCCGGCAGGGACTCCCGGATGGAATCCTTGGGTCCGTACGCGGCCCGCGCGCGCAGCGCCGTCGCCCGCAAAGCCGGCAGCGGATCGTCGCGCAGGTGGTCGGGGATCGGTTCCAGGAATGCCGTCCAGCGCGTCAGGCCCACCTCGCGCGCGGCGGCCAGCAGGCGATCGGCGTGGCGTGCCGCGTCGAGCGCCGCCTCGTCGATCCCGCCCAGCTCATGACGGGCGGTAGCCCGTGCACCACGGTCCGGCACGGTCGCGCTCGCCTAGGCGTCGAACCGGCGCGGCGCGTTCGGGTCCCCGTCGTGGCCCGGTGGCGGACCACCCGACCCGGGCAGCGGCGCGACCGGGCCCGGCATCTGGACGACCTGCATGGGCAGCCGCTTCCGCTCGGAGCCGTTGACGAGGATCCGGAACGAGTAGTCGCCGGCCGACGGGAATGCGATGCTCCAGAGGTCCACCGAGAACGTCACGAGCGTGTCGCGCCCATCGCCGGCACCCTGGGCCACGACGGAGCCCTGGGCGCCGCTGATCTCGTGGCCGTCCTGGTCGAGCAGGACGATCCGGACCTCGTGCTCCCGACCGAACTCGGGCACCGTCACCGCCAGGCAGATGACGAGCGCGATGTGCGGGTGCCGGAGCGGGAACACCGGTCCGCCGATCCGGGTGACGCCGCCGCCGAGGACGCTGAACTTCTGGCCCGGCGGCGTCTCGGCCGCGTCGGCGAGGAAGGCGAACTCGACGTCTGGCATCTGCCCATCCTAGCCGAGCCTGCCGGGCCACCGGCGAGATGGGCGGGCCGCGGGAGGGGCGCAGTCAGCGCGCGGCGGGGGCCGATCGTCAGCGGGCGGCGGCGGCCCGTGCGCGCTTGGCGCTGGGGGCGATTCGGACGGC
>Ga0137372_10003434_pt1 | contig 15425 bp, 12 predicted proteins | sample SagtaG_6_FD_104911 | JGI IMG/M metagenome (GOLD analysis project Ga0137372, IMG submission 104911) | Vadose zone soil microbial communities from Sagehorn Ranch, Mendocino, California, USA - Sage1_R_60_16 metaG | ecosystem: Environmental > Terrestrial > Soil > Vadose zone | place: USA...
AGAATACCGGCGTCCTTGGCGATGCTGAAGAGCACTGATTCGGTGCTCGCCGGCGAGTTTGTGCCGATGCGCAGAGTCGTCAACTGCGCCGCAGCGACACGCGGTTCGATAAGAAGGAGCACGGCGACGAGGAATGCCCAAGCATAGCGCGTCGATGGAGAAAGGCGTTTCATTGTAAAAGTGATTCTCGCTGCGGTTACGACGCTAGAGCTAGAACAATTGTCCGGACGTGTCAACGAGAAATCGCCGGACGATCGGTTTGCAGCAAAGGGTGACTTTGCCTATATAGAAGCAACCAAGTTTCGCGCTTCTTAGGAGGATTAGGTTCATGGCGACGATCAAATTTCTCGATCCGAGAGTGACGATCAATCCCAAAGACCGGCCGCTGGTGCCGGGTCTGGATACGCTCGAAGGAAAAGTTATCGGCATCATCGATAACGGACAGGCCAATTCGACGACGATGTTTCAAGAGCTCGCGCAACTGGTGCAAGAAACATTTCATACCAAAGAAGTCTTGTTCAGGACCAAACCAACGCATATGCAGGGCGCGCCGAAACCAATCATGGAAGAAATCCTAAGCCGGTGTGACGCGGCGATCACCGGTCTAGGCGCTTGAGGGTCGTGCACGTCGTGGAGTGTCCACGACGCCATCGAATTGCAGAAGAAAGGAAAGCCAACGGTGACGCTCTGCCAGTCGATCTTCATGGAGCTGGCGCGCACCGAGGCGAAGTTTTTCGGCATCGCTAAATTACCTCTGGTCGAAGTCCCGCATCATCCGAGCGGCGGAGCGCTGCCCGGTGAGCATCGGGCGGATGCGGAGGGGGCGATTAGTTTGGTTAAGGAGCAGTTGACGCTAGGAGGGACTGCATCGAAGAAGGCGCAACTGGCGTGAGCCCCCACCTTTGTCCTCCCCTGAAACGGGGGAGGAAGTGAAAAAATGGGAGAAGAAGTTTGCGCGGCAATAGTTTCTCGGCGATCGCACTCTGAAATAATCGCTTCTTTCCTTCCCCCGTGTAAACGGGGGAAGGTTAGGATGGGGGTCAAGTGCGAGCAACAATCGCGCGGGCGAGAAAACTACGAAGCAATCTGACCGACGCTGAGAATTATCTCTGGCGTCATCTAAGGTTCCGGCAAATTTCTGGCCATAAGTTTCGCCGGCAGCGACTCGTGGGGCCGTATATCGTAGATTTTGTTTGTTTAGAAAAGAAACTGATCATCGAAGTCGACGGCGGACAACACGACGAAAATCAAGTCTGGGATGTTAAACGCGATACGTGGTTGCGTTCTCAAGGTTATGAGGTCTTGAGATTTTGGAACGACGAAGTTCTAACAAAAATTGATGGCGTCAAAGATGTGATATTTCAAAGCTTGTGCCCCCACCTTTGTCCTCCCCCGATTCGGGGGAGGAATGATTCGAAGACAACTCGACTAAGCTGTAAAAATTTTCAATAGCAATCATACGGGAGACTTAGTGAATGCCAACCCTTACCTCAAACCTCATCGAAGTCGAAGATAACTGGGAAGCGGTCAATGACTGGTTCTGCAAGGAAAAACTGAGCGACGGTTTGCCGATCGTGCCGCCGACGGCGGAGCGCGTTGAGCGAATGCTCGGCGCGACCGGGCGCGATCCGCAGGAAATCATCGGGCCGATACCGCCGAAGTGGGCGCCTTGCTCGATTGAGAAGATCGCGATCAACGCGGTCATGGCTGGATGCCTGCCCGAGTATCTGCCTGTGATCATTGCAGCAGTCGAAGCGATCTGTGAGCCGCGCTTCAATCTTTATGGCGTCCAGGCGACGACGGGTTACGTCGGTCCGGCATTGCTGCTCAACGGACCGATCAGAAAACAGCTCAACGTTAATTGTGATTCCGGTGTGTTCGGCCCCGGGTTTCGCTCCAACGCCACCATCGGCCGCGCCATGCGATTGATTTTAATTACCGTCGGCGGCGGCTATCCGGGCGACACCGATCGATCGACGTTTGGTTGGCCGGGGAAGTACACGATGTGCTTCGGCGAGAACCAGGAGAAAAGTCCGTGGGAGCCGTACCACGTTGAGTTCGGCTTTAAACCCGACGAAAGCGCCGTCACCGTGTTCGGCATCAACGGCTTTCTACCGATTCACACCGCCGGCAATCGCGGCGAACAGGCGCTCTCATCGTTAGCCGAAGTGATCAAAATGCATCACGGCGTGAGCCATCTCGACGTCGGCAGTTTCGGCGGCGGCACGCCGCTGATCGCGCTCGGCATCGAAGACGCGGAGATCATGGCGCGCGACGGCATTACCAAGAAGCGGGTCAAAGATTACTTGTGGGAGCATGCATCGCTCAAGTTCTCCGAAATTCCCGCGCGCCGCAAAGGGCACAAGAATGACGACGAGTTATTAAAAGACGCGCCGCACGTCACGCCGGACATGGTCGTCCACCTTTCATCGAAGCCGGAGGACATCATGGTCGTCGTGCTCGGCGGCAAGCACCGCCATTCCGTCTTCTTACCCATGTGGACGGGACGGAACACACTGTGCGTGATCAAGGGGATCGGGTGAGATCTCGAAGTGGAAAAGTGGAGTGATGGAGTGTTGGAGTAATGGAATGATGCGGGCGAGGATCGAGGATGGAGGATTGAGGATCGGTCGAGCCGCAGCGATTTTCATGCTTGCGTTTATGTTAGCGCCGCCTTGCGTGGCACAAGAGAAATTTCGCTTTGCGATCGGCGAGTCTTCGAAGACTTTGAGTTATGGTCCGCTTTGGGTTGCTGGGAAAATGGGTTTCTTTGACAAGGAAGGCTTGGAGGTGCCCATCGTCACCATGCGCGGATCGCCGTTGACGATTCAAGCGTTGACCGCGGATTCCATCTATGTTGCCAATGCGACGGTGGACACTCTCATCAGCGCTTATGAGCGGGGCGCGGATATCACTATGATTGGCGGCCTGATCAATGGCCTCGGTTTGAGTATGATCGGCGGCAAGCCGTACAAAACCTACGCCGATCTGCACGGCACGACCATCGGCACACAGACGCTAACCTCTGGCACTGGCTTCGCTCTGCGCCTGGTGTTGAAAGTTCACGGCATGGAATACCCGCGCGATTACAAGCTGCTCAACATCGGCGGCGCTGCCGACCGCTATCAGGCGTTAACTTCCGGGCAAATTTCGTCGGCGCCCGTCGGCGTGCCACTCGATCTCGTCGCCAAGCAACAGGGCTTCAACATCATCGGTTACTTCGCCGATGACCAGCCCAATTTTCAGTTCAACGTCTATATCGTCAAACGGTCGTGGGCCGAAAAAAATCGGCCGCGGGTCGTACGCTTCATGAAAGCGATGGTCTCGACGATGCGCTGGATGATGGACAATCCCGAGCCTGCCTGCGCGTATCTGTCGAAGGAAATGGCGATCAGCGTCGAGCACTGCCGTTATGCGTCCGACTACAACTGGAAAAGCCGAATCTGGGATCGGAACGCGGATCTTAACGTCGAAGGCGTGCGAACGCTGATCAAAATCACCGCGGAGCAAGGCATTCTCAAGGAGCCGTTGCCGCAACCGGCGAAGTACATCGATCAGAGTTTTCTCAAACAGGCGCTGGCGGAGTTGAATAAAAAGTAAGGGGTCAGCGGTAAATAGTAAGGAGATCAGATGTTTCAGCGCATCACTAGCGGATGTTTGATTTTTCTCTTCGGCGCTATTTGCCAATCGCAGCGAACAATGGCCCAGGATAAGGTTCGCATGGGGCTTAGCTCCGTGAGCGCTTTGCACAGCGCCACATGGGTGGCCGAGGAAAAGGGATTTTTCCGCAAGTACGGCATCGATACCGAAGTCATTGTCACCGGGCAGGGCGGCACCGCTGGCATCGGCGCGTTGCTGGCTAACGATATCCAGATGGTGAGCTCCGCGGGCGATGTCCTGGTCGCGGCGGCTTTGCGCGGCGGCGACACTGTGATGGTTGCGGGTGTGGTCAACAAGGGGCTGCAAAGAATCACAACCAAACCGGAGATAAGAACTCCCGCGGATTTGAAAGGTAAGCGGGTGGGAGTGACCCGCATCGGCGCGGTTTCCCATTCCGTCCTGCTCATGATGCTGCAGCGCTGGAAGATGACTGTAAACGATGTCCAGGTCATGCAGGTCGGCTCCTCGCCGAATATGCTGGTGAGCCTAGATAAAAACGGTATCGACGCGGCGGTGCTGACGATCCCGTCGATGTTCGTCGCCGAAGACCGCGGCTATCGGGTGTTACTCGATATGGCGGATACGGATATTTACTATCTTCATACGATGATCGCGACGACGCGCAGCTACATCAAGAACAATCGCGACAAGGTTTCGAGATTTCTCAAGGGCTATTTGGAAGGGCTTGCCTTTGTTAAGCAACACAAGAAAGAGAGCATCGACGTGGTCAAGAAAAAGCTCCGCATCGGTGCCGAGCAAGAACGGAACCTCGAACGGTCTATCGATCTCCTGAGCGCAAAATATTACGAACAGATACCGTATCCGTCGATGCGCGGTGTCGAGACGGTCCTCGGCTTCGTCGAAAAAGATAATCCTAAGGCAAAGAACGCCGATCCAAAATCATTTGTCGACGACAGTCTGCTGCGCGAAATCGATCAGAGCGGTTTTATAAAGACACTCTACCAGAAGTGATTGCAAACCGATCGGTCGACGCCGTTTCTGATCGTCAATGCGATCGCTTAGCGTCAAAACTTTTCTCGATACCGTTCTTCTTACTATTTTCCAACTCGCGAAGAAAATTCTCTCGTCGTGCTTGTGCGTTACTGTGGTCCCCCTGGTTCGTCGAGTTTCCCTGCTAAAAGCATCCTGCGATTCTACAGTGTTCAAGATTCGTCTATCCCGTCCGAACATGGTCAGGATTTATATAAATGGCATAGTTTCATCATGTTCCGTTAGCATTTTTCCTGCCTAGTCAAGCAAGCAATTAACGGCCAGCGCTGTCCCTTTTTGTCACAATCTAACGTTCCGTCGCCTCAGAACAAAATTTCCCTTCGACCGGGCATAACCGTTGCTACCTTTTAGCACGCGCTGGTGGCAAGCATTCGTCTCGCTGACCGGCACGTCATTTGTTGACAGATGTGCTCGATTTGGTCGTTCCGGCTTGGAGGGGCAGCTGTCATTCAGTCGAAGAATACTTTGCATATGTGCCAACAAAGTAAAGCAAGTGACATTCAGGGTCGATATTTATCTGGGGCGGGAGTAGCCGTGCCGGGCCAGGTCTAGTGTCTGCCGGCAAAATTTCTTGCTCTCGCGGGTGGTTCAAATGGGGGTGATTAAGAAGTATCGCTTCGGCCTTGCACCGAAATTCACCGGAGTTGTCGTTGCGGCCGTGCTCTCGACCGGAATTTTGGTCAGCGCGGCAACGTTCTATGAGAGCCACAACCGACTGCGCGAGCAAATTATTGCCAACAACGAGGCCAACGTTACCCTTGCCGCGGAGTTTGCTCGGAACTACGTCCGGCGTATTCAGGAAAGTGTCGAATTCCTCGCCAAAAGTTCGATTGTCACATACTCCGTTAGTAGTGGTGACTACAGTGAGGCCGAGCCGTTCTTGCGCGAGTTTCTCCGTATACACGCAGAAATAGACAACATCAGCCTACATGATGTCCGCGGAATCGTCCGCACCAGCGGCATCTCTTTGGCTGCTAGCAATCAAAGTCGCGGTGATCGCGAGTGGTTCAAACAGATCATCGAATCCGGTAAACCCTTGCTCGGGAACGCCGGAATCTCCGCAGCGACGCGACGTCCGGTAGTCCCATATGCGGTACCGGTCCTCAGTCACAAAGGCACTGTGCGAGGAGTGATTCTCGGTAGCATCTCATTAGCCACGCTCAATCAAACAATTACGCGGCTGAGACCTGGTTCTCACGCACTTTCTTCGTTGCTCGACCGCCGCAATGGGGGCATCATCTTAGCCCATCCCGACACAAAGCAAGTGCTTCATCCGGTCTCGGGAAAAGTTGAAGCAATCACTCAGTTATTAAATGGTGAGCGCGGAGCCGTGGAGACTAAGAACAACGCCGGCGAGCTGACTTTGATCTCTTTTGCTCCGGTGCCGGACCTCCCCTGGGGCATCATGATTTCCCAGCCGAGCAGCGAAGTATTCGCGCCGGTCACGGAGGCAGCGCGAGACAGTGCGATTTTAATGGCCGCGGTGCTGTTGATCACCGCGCTCAGCGCCACGTGGCTTGTGCGCCACGTGACTCAACCATTGGCCGAGCTTCGGGAAGCGGCCAGCAGCTTCTCCGCTGGCGATCTAACCAGGCGAGTCAACTTCATTCGCAAAGATGAGTTGGGCGAGCTCGGGCATGCGTTCAATCAAATGGCTGCGGCACTAGCTCAGCGGAGTGAGGAAGTGGAGAGCGCCAACCGGGAGCTGCAAGAGCAGAACCGCATCGTCCAGCAGGCCAACCGCTTGAAAAGCGAGTTCTTGGCGAACATGTCGCACGAGCTTAGAACTCCACTGAACGCGATCATTGGTTTTGCTCAGCTCATGCACGACGGCAAGGTCGGGGTAGTTTCTCCGGCGCATGAAGAGTACCTAGGAGATATTCTCGACAGCGCCCGACATTTGCTCCAACTGATCAATGACGTGCTAGATCTGGCTAAGGTCGAGGCGGGCAAGATGGAGTTTCATCCCGAGGCGGTGAATCTCACCAGGTTGATCGCGGAGGTCCGCCAGATTCTGCAGACTCTATCCGCCACCAAACGCTTGCAAGTCGATCTCCAGGTGTCACCGGCGGTCGAACAATTGGTGATCGATCCCGCGAAGCTCAAGCAGGTTCTTTACAACTATCTTTCCAATGCCATCAAATTCACACAGGAAGAGGGCCGCATCGCGGTGCGCGCGCTAGCGGAAGGCGCCAACTACTTCCGTTTAGAAGTCGAGGATACAGGCATCGGAATCGGCGCGGAGAACTTTAGCAAACTATTTGTCGAGTTCCAGCAGCTGGAAGGCGCAACGACAAAGCGGCACCAAGGAACCGGTCTTGGCCTGGCCTTGACCAAGAAGATCGTTGAAGCGCAGGGAGGTCGCGTCGGCGCCCAAAGTGTCCCAGGGCGGGGAAGCACCTTCTATGCGATCTTGCCACGCAACTCGCGTCAGATGGAAGGATCCACAGTTTTGGATCCGATCCGTGGAATGCAGGCTCAAGACGGGTCCAACGTTCTGGTGATCGAAGACAATGAAGCCGATCGCCACTGGCTCGCCAAGATCCTCGGAGAAGCGGGTTACATCGTGGACAGCGCGGCCACGGGAGCTGAAGGCATAGCGAAGGCGCGAGCAAATCGTTTCAAAGCCATTATACTCGACCTGATTTTGCCGGACATGGGGGGATGGGAGGTGCTTCATGCGATTCGCGCGGGCGGGCCCAATCAGCAGACAGTCGTAATCGCCGCCACCGTTATCGCAGAAAAAGAAGTGGCCAAAGGATTTTCCGTCCAAGACTTTCTGGTCAAACCGATCGCACCTGAATCGCTTTTGGAAGCCCTTAAGAACGCCGGGGTCGACGCTAGCGGCATTAAGAAAAAAATCCTGGTCGTGGACGACGACCCCAATACGCTGAAAATGGCTAAGGCGGCTCTGCAAGCCGGCGGTTACGAGGCCGTGTGCCATGCGAGCGCCGAAAGCGGTCTTCAAGCAGCCGCCGAGTCGAAATTTAACGCCGTGGTGCTCGATCTCGTAATGCCTGAGATCGACGGGTTTGAATTTCTGACGCGCTTTCGGGAGCTGTCCACTTGCAAAGAAACGCCGGTGGTTGTCTGGACCAGCAAGGACATTACAGCTCACGATCTGAAGCGGCTTAGGAATTCCGCTCAATCCATTGCAGTGAAGTCTGGTTTTAGCATCGAGGCTGTCTTGCAGGAGTTACAGCGCTATGTCGGCCCAGCCGGCGAAAGCGAAAAATCTCGCCCGCCGGAGACACGCGAACTTTAGCCGGAAGGAATCACAACGCACGACTGCTAAGGGGGATTGCTTGCATGACACAACAAGAACCTGGACGAAATCGAAAACCAGACGGTGCGGATAAATCGGCCGCAGCCGATCTTACACGAAACCTGCCGCGGCTGTTCGTCGAGTTCCAGCAACTCGACGCGACCATGGCCAAGAAATACGCGGAACCGGCTTGGGATTGGCGCTCACGAAAAGTGTCGAGGCCGAGGGCCGCCGCGTCGGTGTTAAGAGCGCGCCGGACACCTGCAGTTTTTTTATGCGGTTTCGCCGCGAATCTTCACGCAGTCAACAGTAGGTATCGGCAAGAGGAGCGGTATGATCGGGGCGAGTAGAGGCTAGTTCGGACATACGGCTTTGAGCCTCGCCACATGCAAACTCTTTGAACGGGACAAAGGTCATGACTAGTAGGAAACACGTCAAGCAAACCGTATTCATTCCCGTGCTCTTGCTAGGGCTAATTGCGCCACTCTTTGACGCTCTCCTGGCGCATCAAAACCCCGACTCCAGCGCCCAGAGCGAGCGTTCGCTTTCTCCTAGCGAGCGACAACCTATAACGCCAACCGATGTTTCTGAAAAGCAATTAGGCCTAGCGCAGTTTCTGCCCCATGGAGTTTGTTTCTTGTGGGACGAAACGTTGTTGCTCCTGCACGTCGTATCTGACTCGCTCATCGCGCTTTCCTATTTTTCCATTCCGGTGGCGCTGATTGTTTTTGTGCGGCGAAGGAAAGATCTCGCATTCAGTTGATCTTCTGCCTATTTGCGACCTTTATCGTCGCTTGTGGAACGACGCATATCATGAGTGTCTGGACGATCTGGAAACCCGCCTACTGGCTGGATGGCGTCATCAAAGCGCTCACAGCTACAGTTTCGCTGGTTACCAGTGTCGTGCTCTGGCCGCTCATACCCAAAGCCGTCGCTCTTCCCAGTCCGGCGCAGCTCGAGGCGGCCAATCAGGATTTGCAATTTCAAATCCAGCAGCGCAATCGCGACATCGTCGAGCGAAAGAGTCTGGAGGAGCAACTAAAGAAAACAAATGAAGAATTGCTTGAGCAGAATCATCGCGTTCAGGAGGCCAACCGGCTCAAGAGCGAGTTCCTCGCCAATATGTCCCATGAACTGCGTACACCTCTGAATGGAGTCATCGGTTTCGCAGAGCTTATGCACGACGGCAAAGTCGGCCCAGTCTCGCCCAACCACAGAGAATACTTGGGCGACATCCTGGGCAGCGCGAAGCATCTCCTGCAATTGATCAACGACGTACTCGATCTCTCCAAGATCGAGGCCGGCAAATTGGAATTCAATCCCGAGCCGGTCAATCCGGAGCTCGTGGTGGCCGAGGTTCGTGACACACTGCGTGCGCTCGCGGCGAACAAGGGGATCAAGGTCGAGACCGAAGTGGATCCTGTGCTCGCGGGGATCGTGGCGGATGTGAGGAGCCTCAGCAGATCCTCTACAACTATCTATCCAACGCGATCAAGTTCACGCCCGAGGACGGTAGTGTGACGGTAACATTCAAAGCCATCGATAGCACTCAATTTCGCATCGAGGTCGAGGATAACGGTATCGGTACCAAGCCCGAAGATCTGGGGCAGCTTTTCGTGAGTTCCAGCAGCTCGACGTGACCACTGCCAAGAAATATGCCGGAACCGGTCTCGGGTTGGCGCTAACGAAAAGGATCGTCGAAGCTCAGGGAGGCAAGGTTGGTGTGAAGAGCATAGCGAACGAAGGGAGTGTCTTTTATGCCGTCTTGCCGCGAAACTTTCATTTCCTTGGAGAGATCGCCGATGATGCGAAACGTCACGAAGTCGTGATGCATAGAGAATGGTGAGATCCATGCCGCGCTCCCGATCTTCGCGCGACGCACCGCTGTTCTCAGGGGTTGATCGCAGTGACGGCTGCCAACTTTTCTTTGTATGGGTCCGGAGAGTTAGAAAATGAATCAGAAAATATTGCTAATCGAAGATAATCCCGTTTCCCGAAAAGTTGTCCGGGTAGCGCTCGAAGCAGACGGTTACCGCGTCGTGGAAGCCCCGGACGGCAAAACCGGGATCGCGATGATGGTCGAAGAAAACCCGGACTTGGTACTGCAGGATCTGCTGCTGCCGGATTTCAATGGCTTCGACCTCGTATCCGAGCTTCGGGCTCTCCGGAAAGACGAGAAGGTGCCGATCCTGGCCCTCACGGGTCTCATCGAGAAAACGGACGCGATGCGCATCGCCAATGCTCCCTTCACCGACTACTTGTTCAAACCGGTGGCGCCTTCGCATCTAGTGAGCGTCGTGCGCAGTCACTTGGCTTCGGCGCAAATCGGCCAAGAGAGGCGGGGTAAAAATCGGCGCATCCTGCTGGTCGATGACGAGCCTGCTCAGCTCAAACTCTTTGCGATCTATCTAAGCCATCTGGGCTTTCAGGTCACGACAGCGACTGACGGCAACGATGGCTTTGCCAAGGCTCAGCGGGATCGCCCCGATGCAATCGTGTCCGACGTGCTGATGCCCGGTCTGGACGGCTTTCAGCTCTGCATGAAACTGCACGAGGATGCCGCGCTTGCGCAAGTGCCCGTGGTTCTCCGAAGCACGCTCTACCAGCACGACGACGATAAAGAATTGGCTCGACAGGTGGGCGCCTACGCGCTCGTACCGACGACGCCTGACTTTCACGAAGCGATCGAGGCCTTGTTCGAAAGTCTGGAAGCGTCACCGCTCGCTAAAATGCCGGATGCAGCGACGCTTCGGGCAGCCCACGAAGAACGCGTGGCGCACCAGCTCAACCGCCAGGCCAAGCTGGGCGCCCAGTTGGCGCAACGTTGCGCCGCTCAAAGCGCGCAGCTCTCAGTGCTAGCGAGCATGGGCGAAAATTTTCTGAGAGGCAAGAACGACGATGAGACGTTACTGAAGGACATCTTGGCGCGCTGCCTCGATGCCATCGGTTTCTCTTGCGGTGCAATTTTTCTCGCCGACTCCGAAAATCGGCTCAGCCTAGCGGCTGAGCTCGGCTTTTCGGTTGAAGCGAGGCAATCATTGCCGACCTTTTTCGGCTGCGAAGATTTGCTGCGTACGGCCATGCTCCAAATCGAACCAGTCACGCTGTCCTTTTCGGTGGGCGGCGCGGAGCGGTTCGTCCAGTCGTTTACCGATTTGCCGGCCGACAATTTGCTCCTTTGCCCGCTTTGGTCCGGCAGCGAGCAGCTGGGAATCGTTGCTCTGGTGTCCAACAAATCGGCGCCTGACGCCGATAAGACCACCTTCGCTAAAGCGATCACAACCGAAATCGCCCAAGTGATCGCGCTCAATCGATCAATATCGAAGCTCAAATATATTGCGTCCTACGATTCGTTGACCGGTCTGCCGAATCGGGCTCAATTATGCGAGCGCATCCGATCAGCCGGCACGGAAAGGCGCGCTGCGGCGTTGTTTCTGCTCAACTTGGATCATTTTCAAGAAATCAACAACACCGTGGGATACCCCGGTGGAAATCTGCTGCTGCGCGAAGTGGCGCAGAGATTGAAAGAAAATTTCCAAGAGCGAGCCCTGGTGGCTCGCCTGGGCTCGGATGAGTTTGCTGTACTCATGATCGACGCCGCCGACGATCGAGCGGTTCGTCAGACGGCCAAGGAGATTGTCAAGTGCTTGGAGCCAACTTTTCGGCTCGATGGGTTGCCGGTCGCCATCCGCACGACCATGGGAGTCGCGATTCGGCACGAGCACGGGGAAGACCCCGAAACCCTTCTGAGTCATGCCGATATGGCCCAGCGGGCCGCCAAACGAACTGGCGATGATTATCTCGTTTACCCCGAGCATGTGGAGTCATATAGCCCGGATCTGTTGGCGCTGTTGGGTGAGCTCCGCGAAGCCGTCGATCAGAACGCCCTCGCACTGTATTATCAACCGAAAGTGAACTTCGAAACCAGACAGACCGTTGGCGTCGAAGCGCTGCTGCGTTGGCCGCATCCGCGCCGGGGCTGGGTTCCTCCCGATCGATTTATTTCTCTGGCGGAAAGAGCCGGGCTGATCCATCCGATCACCCTTTGGGTTTTGCGCACGGCGCTCAGGCAGTCCCGGTCATGGCGCGACATGGGGTTGGACTTCGAGGTCTCGATTAATGTATCGGCGCGAGATCTGCAGGACCCGGCTTTTCCTGATTTCGTGTTGCAAGCTTGCCGGACGACCGCAACGCCGCCGCGCACGCTCACCCTCGAGCTCACTGAAAGAGCTCTGATGAGCGATCCAGCGAAAACCAATGCAGCCTTCCAGCGACTCAACGAGGACGGAGTCCGTCTTTCGATCGACGACTTCGGCACCGGCTATTCATCGCTTTCCTATCTGCAAAATCTGCCGGTGGACGAAATTAAGATCGATCGAACCTTTGTCGGCGGTTTATTTTCCGATGTGCGCAGTGAGGCCATCGTTCGTTCAGTCATCGATCTGGGTCGGAATCTCGGCATGGCCGTTGTCGCCGAAGGTGTCGAACAGGAGCGTGTATGGGAATGTCTCGCCAGCCTCGGCTGCGACGTGGCGCAAGGCTATCACATATGCCGGCCGCTATCGCCGGTGGATTTGACCCCGACGTTGAAGGAACCGCCGTGGCTCGTCGCGCGCAACGGATCAGCGAAGGAATCGGAGCGGTGAGACGAGATCGGAGAATTAGAAATCACAGAGGAGAGATTTGCCATGCCTGGTGCCGAAATTCTCATCGTTGACGACAATCCGGTAAACCTGAAACTAGCCCATCTTCTGCTGGCGGGCGAAGGCCACCAGGTGCGTACCGCCGCCGACGCCGAGGAGGCCTTGGAGCTTTTGAAAGTGTATCGTCCACGTTTGATTCTAATGGACATCCAGCTGCCGGGAATGGACGGCCTTGAGTTGACGCGTCGACTCAAAGCCGACCCGGCAACCCGCCATATCACGGTCCTCGGTCTGACGGCCTACGCCATGAAAGGTGACGAAGAGAAAATCCTAGCGGCCGGCTGCGATGGCTACATCCCCAAACCGATAGATACGAGAACCCTGCCGGCAGTCATTTCGCATTATTTGGAAAGATAAAGGCATCGAACAAAAGATCACGCCGCCGATCCAAGCCAATTCACCATCACGTTGGAACTTCACTCTCAGAGCCGACGTCGTGCGGAGCTAGCGAGGTTGGTTCAAGTTTATCGGGCTTTGATCACGCGAGCGGGCACGCCAGGGTCAGTGAGGAAGACAAACGAAAAGAGCAGAATCGCAGGTTTTCGCTTCGGGGACTGACAACTATTTCGCGTAGGCTTTCTACCGACGGACGGCGTCTTTGGGGCAGCGGATCTCGTCAGCCTCGATGAGCCGGGTTCAGCTAAGCGCCGAACAGCCGATAATTTATTGGAGTACAATGCAATGCCGCGAATAAAGACGAGCCGAAGACTGAGGCAATAGCCTCAACCTATGCCATGTTCGCCGGTCACGGAGCGCCGAAGCATTCTCATTACCGACGACAATAAGACCAACCGGAAATTGCTGCGAGTCGACGCAATCATTGAAGTACTTCGCTTGACAAGCGCTTCGATGCTTGAATAAGCTCGGGCAAACTTACCGAGGAGGTATCGAAACGTGGCAGCAACATTATGGAAAGACTATAAAACCGTCAAAGTAGAAAAAGAAGGCGGGATTACGTGGTGTATCCTAAACCGGCCCGAAAAAAGAAACGCGATGAATCCGCAGCTACACTATGACATGCTCGAGGCGCTCACCGAGTTGGAAGTCGATAAAGACACGAAGGTGCTGGTCATCACCGGCGCAGGACCGAGCTGGTGCGCTGGGCAGGACCTACGTGAGTATTTTCGCGGCACGGACGACAATCCGCTGGAGCGGCGCAAAGCGAGCTGGGCTTCGCAGGAGTGGCGCTGGCGTCGTCTTTTCTATTTTCCTAAACCCACCATCGCGATGGTGAACGGGTTCTGCTTTGGCGGCGCGTTTACCCCGTTGATCGCCTGCGATTTCGCTATCGCCGCGGAGGATGCGACCTTCGGGTTGAGCGAAGTCAACTGGGGAATTTTTCCCGGTGGTTTAGTTAGCCGGGTGCTTGCGGACGCGATGTGCTATCGCGATGCGATGTGGTACATCATGACCGGTGACCCGTTCGACGGTAAAAAGGCGGCGGAGATGAAGCTCATCAATTACGCCGTACCGAAAGAGAAGCTGCGTGATGAGACCATCAAGCTTGCCAATAAATTGATGGAGAAAAACCCGCAGGTGCTGCGCGCCGCCAAGGAAGTCTACAAGTACTGCCGTACGATGGACTACGCTCAGGCCGAAGACTATATGGGCGCTAAAGGCACGGCGCTTCGTTTCACCGATCCGGAAAAGGGCCGCGAAACCGGCATGAAGCAATTCCTCGACGAGAAAACCTACCGGCCGGGACTAGGCGCGTATAACCGGAACGCCAAATAAGTTCAAGGTTCAAGAGTTCAAGCTTGGGTTCGGATTTTGGATTGGGTTTTTTCCGCCAATCCAAAATCTGAAATCCGAAATCGAAAATAGAGCAACGATGGATTTCAATCTACCCGAAGAACTTCAACTGCTCAAAGAGACCGTCCGCAAATTTGTCGACCGTGAGCTGATCCCGCTTGAGCATGAATGCCGCCCCGAAGGCGAGGACATGCCCGAGCAATACATCAAACCGCTGCAAGAGAAGGCCAAAGCGGTCGGCCTGTGGTTGCTCGATGTGCCGCAGGAGTACGGCGGCGCCGGGCTCGATCTCATGAGCCGTTGTGTGATCATGGAGGAAGTGGCGCGCACGGTGGCGATACCGTTTCGTTACGCGCCGATCTTCGGACCGGAAGTCAGACCGGTATTATTCCACTGCAATGAGGAACAGCGGGAGCGGTTTCTCTTTCCGGTCATTCGTGGCGAGAAAAAGGTCTGCTTCGCGCAGACGGAACCGGACGCCGGCAGCGACCCGGCGGGAATGAAAACCCGCGCCGTGAAGGATGGTGATCACTGGATCATCAACGGCACCAAGCGCTTTATTACCGGAGCAAAAAACGCCGATTACGCGCAGGTCATCGCCGTGACCGATCCGGAAAAACGCGCGCGAGGGGGCGTAACCTGTTTCATCGTCGACATGAAAGCTCCCGGCGTGAAGCTTGAGCGCCTGTGGCCCACTATGATGGGTGACACGCCCGGACAGATTCTTTTCGAAAATGCTCGTGTGCCGGATGCAAACATCATCGGCGGATTGGGCCAGGGATTCGCCATTGCGCAGAGCTGGATTCAAGAAGGGCGCATCCGCGGCCACGGCGCGCGTCCCGTCGGTATCGCCTCACGCGCCCTCGACATGATGATCGAATATTCAAAAATTCGCACCACCTTCGGCCGGCCGCTGTCCGATCGCCAGGCGATCCAGTTTATGATCGCCGACTCCGCGATGGAGTTGCACGCCTGCCGGCTGATGGTTTACGAATGCGCCTGGCGTCACGACCGCGGCGAGGATGTGAGGCAGC
>Ga0137372_10003442_pt1 | contig 15416 bp, 10 predicted proteins | sample SagtaG_6_FD_104911 | JGI IMG/M metagenome (GOLD analysis project Ga0137372, IMG submission 104911) | Vadose zone soil microbial communities from Sagehorn Ranch, Mendocino, California, USA - Sage1_R_60_16 metaG | ecosystem: Environmental > Terrestrial > Soil > Vadose zone | place: USA...
AAATAAGAAGAAAATCCCCGTAGCGGCCGTCGCTGACAAAGACCGAAGTCGGGCGGTACGAGACGGCGCCAGAGATCGGTGCGACACGGTACAACGTGCTCAGCTCGCGAATCTCCGCGGCAGGGTTTGCGGGATTCAGGAAGGTGTGACCCAGAATGGCCTGAGCAACTCCCAAAGAAACGATGAGCGTAGCAAGAATCAAATTCACAAAAAAGAACCGGCGCAACTCCTTCTCGGAATTGAGGAACGAATAACCCACTAAGAGCAAAGGCATGTAGTAAAAAAAGAGCTTCAGACCGAGAACGCCATATATGATGTTTGTCGATGCGGGATTAAAGACCTGCATGACCCCAAACCAGACAAAAAGAAGGAGCGGCACGAGGAAAGGAGGCCGGAATGCGGTGACTTCCTTACGCCGATAGGCGAGGAAAAACGAAAGATAGACGAACGCAACCAGAACATCCTTGGCGAAATAGATCGCCATATTGTTGCCAAGATATTTCCGGGCCAAATCCTCGAACAGGAGCCAGGCTAAGAAGAAATAGAGGCCTTTGCGCCAGTCACTGAGTATGCGGACAACAAACGCGCAGCCGACGAAAACTAAAGCGAGATAAACCAGCCCGATGATATCTCCAGCGACGATGTAGTTTGCAGCTCTGTCCGCCGCGAAGACAAACAACGCAAGGAAACCCAAGACGACGAGCGGGTTTCGGCGGTAATTGCCGTGCACTGCCAGCGCCGGAAATCTCACGACGCTGTCTCCAGGGTTAGAACGTGATTGTCACCGAGTAATTCAAATCGGAGCGAGCACAATCGCGCGGCCATAGCACCCGGGCCCGCTCCGAGATCAACGGCGCGGACACCCGTACGAGCATAACGCGCGAGCACCCGATCGGATACGAAGCCGTGAAGGCTGCCGTTTGTATTCGTGCGAAGCATTAATCTTTAATCGAATCGCAAACTCAAGATAGACGTGCTTGTGAGCTTCTATCATACGGCTGTTGTTGTAAAAATCGAGCGCGCGCTGACGGGCGCGCCGGCTAAGAGTTTCAGCGAACGAAGGATCGTCGAGGAAGCGCGGGATCGCGGCGTTTGCGCGCGACAGCGATTCGAATGGCATCAACAGTAGAAGCGATGTTGCGCTCGGGGGACCAAGTCTGGATGTGCGCGAGCGCCGCGTGCGCGATACGCTGCAGCCTGGAACGATCCGCAAAGGCGTCTTTGAGAATGCCTGTAAGAGCGTGCACATCCCCAGAAGAAAAAATAAACCCCGGTGCGATGGGCGCAACAAGATCCCTGGAAGCGCCTACGCGCTCGCTCGTCACCACTGGACACCTGCAGCACATGGCTTCGTTGACCACAGCGCCAAACGGTTCGAATTCCGAAGGTAGAACCATTAGGTCAGCTGCGGCGTATACGGCGGGCAGCTGGGATTGGTTGACGAAGCCCAGAAAGCGAACTTGCGAGGCGACACCCATGGTTGCGGCTTCCTTTTCGAGCTGCGGTCGCAAGGGACCTTCGCCAGCGAAAACGAGAAGACTCTGGGGGATGCTAGCTTGCACGAAAGAATGCAGCAGGTCGAAGGGGCGCTTCCAGGGTTGGAGCTTGGCGCAGAAGAGAACAACGGCGTGATTGTCCGTCGCGCCCCACGATTTGCGCACAATCGGCCGATTCACTTCCGCAGCCTTGGTAGACCACCATTCGTTGTCCACAACGAGCGGCGTGAGCGAAATGTGATCCCCGGGAATTCCCAGGGAGCGTATGAGTGTCTTGGCGCTACTGGAAGAGACGACAACCTGGTCTGCCAGGCGGTAAAGAACTGGCCAGAGGAGTTTCTTCAACCTTCGCTTCCATGCTCTGCCGTCACGGGGCTCTAAAGATCCCTGGTCACAGCCAAAGATAAAAACCGCCCGGCAGGTTCGTGCGGCGAAGTAGGCAATCCAGAAGGAAGCGCGCACGTAGCCCGCGAAGCAGAGCACAGCGTCAAACTTTCCGCGGCGGATCTGTTTCCATAGGCCAGGATTGAAGAGGCCGAAGAACGATTCTCTGCCGGAACCGCGATTGGGAATGTGTGACCATGCGTATCCTTCAAGAAGCGGCACATCCCATTGAATATCGGCGCCAAATTCGGGATCGTGACCCCCTTCCGCGCCGCGTAGCGTGCAATAGGCCACGTGCAGATCGAGAGCCGGGTGCAAGGCCATGCGGCGGAAAAGCGGCGCGTGGTACTGCACGGGATGCGTAGCGATGGCCAAAATCCGGCATTTGGGGCTAGCCATGAGAAAACTCAGAGAACCTTTCGGGGAACAGCAGCTACCTTGATGCTCCCGGAATGGAACAATATCACCTGTGGCGGTTTTTCGCACAAGAACTGAAGCGCCCCTGGATCTGATCGCCGATCACCACAATGCTCAAGACAAGTCCGGGTGCCCGGTGACGAATCGCAGCTCTTGCTTTGTTCCGTAACCTACCCCAGAGTATCCCCCGGTTCACTTTCTATGACGGAACGTTGCGTGGCTCTGCTGGGGCGGCCTGACACGCCGACTGATGCCGTCGAAGATTATTGCCGCTACTTGGGGGGCGCGCTCGAAGAGCATGGCATCTCGCTCGAACTGATGCGCGTGAAGTGGGCGGAAAAGGGTTGGCACAACGCGCTCCGGGAAGTGCGCAAAAAGGTTGAGGAACATCCAGGTTCTTGGTTTCTGGTGCAATATACGGCCCTAAGCTGGTCGCGGCGCGGCTTTCCGCTGCGCGCCCGGAAACTCATTCGATTTCTGAACAACCACGGCGCGCGGTGTGCTGTAGTTTTCCACGATGCCAGCCCGTATCCCGGCAGCCGAATGATTGACCGTTTGCGGCGGACGCTACAAATTTATGTAATGCGGCATGCGCTCCTGCTGGCGGAGCTCTCTGTCCTGACGATTCCGCTCGAAAACGTTCCGTGGATTCCCAGGGGTCCTCGAAACATCGTTTTCATTCCCGTCGGAGCCAATTTGCCCTCCCCAGAAAAAGCGTGGTCAGTGGAAAAGAATAGAGCCGATGGTACGGCCACGCTTGGCGTTTTTTCGGTGTCCGCGGACTCCCTGGGAGTGATAGCCCAGGCAGTGTGCCACGCAGCGGAAAAGACAGGGAAGTTGCGGCTTGTGGTTTTGGGCCGCAACTCTGTTGAGGCTGGAATGCAGTTGCGAGTGCAACTCGCCGGTGCGCCCGTGCAGGTGGTTGTGCATGGCCTTCTGGCGGAGGACGAAATCCCTCGCATCCTGGGATCTTGCCACGCCATGTTGTTCACCAGGGGACAGATCTCTTCCCGGCGGGGCAGCGCCATTGCAGGCATCGCGTGCGGTTTGCCGGTAATAGCCCCGGAGGGCTCAGAAACGGCGGCGCCGTTAACGGAAGCAGGTGTTGTGCTGCTCCCTGCGGGGGCCAAGAATGAATTCGGGCCAGCCCTAGTTCGGGTTCTGACCGACGACGCCTACCGCGAATCGCTTGCAGAGCGGAGCAGACGAGCGCAACAACGGTATTTTTCTTGGAGCGCCATTGCGGCGCAGTACGCCGGGGCAATGCGAAAAAAGCGAGACTGAAAGCCATTCCGGGCTGTTACGAAAACCCGTACGCAGAGCAAGAGGCAGGTCTAAGGGCGGACTGTTCCGCGGGATGCGCGGTTGTGCTAGACTGAGGCAGTTCCGCAGGGGTTTGCGGTTCACCGTAAGTCTCCGCGCTCGTGTCGTTTTCTTGGCGACCGTGAATCGGTCAGCGTAGTGCCCGGCAGCAATACGGCCGGCATTCTCCGATCCGCTCTGCGGCGCAAAAATTCATCCATCGTTGACCCGGCCACGTTGGGTCACGCAAAACAAAGAGGATGTATCATGTCCGGGCATTCAAAATGGGCCACGATTAAACACAAAAAAGCGGCCACCGACGCGAAGCGCGGCCGCGCTTTCACGAGAATCATCCGGGAAATCACCATTGCGGCGCGCATCGGCGGCGGTGATCCCAACTCCAACCCGCGCTTGCGCACTGCGATCCTCGCGGCAAAGAATGAGAACATGCCGAACGACAACATCGAACGCGCGACTCTGCGCGGCACCGGTCAGCTCGAAGGCGAGCAGTTTGAAGAGGTGATGTTCGAGGGCTACGGCCCCGGCGGCGTGGGAATGCTGATCCAGGTGGTGACCACGAACCGCAACCGCGTGGTGGGCGAGTTCCGCCACCTGATGAGCAAGAACGGTGGCAACATGGCCGAAGCCGGCGCAGTCGGTTGGATGTTCCACCGAAAGGGCGAGATTTCCGTGCCCAAGGAGGCGGCCGGTGAAGACAAGATGCTCGAGCTCGTGCTGGAGGCCGGCGCGGAGGACCTGAAGGACGATGGCTCGGCTTGGTACATCGTGACGCCGCCGGATGCTCTCGAGAAGGTGAAGGAAGCACTGACCAAGGCGGGAGTCAGGCCAACGTCGGCGGAGATCGGCATGGTGCCGCAGAATTACATCAAGCTGACCGGCCCGCAAGCAACGCAAATGGTGCGGCTGATCGAAGCGCTTGAAGAACACGACGACGTGCAGCACGTGTACGCAAACTTCGATATCGATGAATCAGAGATTCAAGCGGCCGTGGGAGCCAACTGAAGAACGTCCGCAATTCTTGGATTGCTTGAGCGGCCACTGTGAAATCCTGGTGGCCGTTTTTCATTTACTGCTCCGCGCTTTTCGACGGATGAGAAGGGCGCAGCCCGTCAGGGCCATCGCTTACAAACAAGTGGCGAGAGCCGCGCCTTCGCCGTAGACTTGGGGCAATGAACAATATCAAGGAAAGGGCTGCAGGAAACGGCTGCATCCGCGTCCTAGGTGTGGACCCTGCCGCTGCCGGACCCACGGGCTACGGCATCGTCGAGAGCGACGGGCAGTGCTGCCGTGTACTCGATTATGGAGCATTGAAATCAGCCTCCAAGCAACAGAGGGGCTGGTCGGGCGCGGCCTTGCAGGGCGTTCATGCGCTAATCTACGGGTTGATTGAAGAGTTTGCGCCGGACGCGATGGCCGTGGAGAGCGTGTTTACCGCGCTGAATATGCGCACCGCGCTGCGTTTGGCGGAAGTTCGCGGCGTGGTGCTTCTGGCCGCGGCGCAGCATGGTTTGGAGGTGCACAGCTATGCGCCTCGCGAAGTAAAGGCTTCTATTGCGGGCCACGGACACGCGGACAAAAGGCAAGTCCAGACGATGGTGCGCGCGCTGCTCTCGATGACCGTCACTCCGGAGCCGGAGGATGCCGCGGACGCTCTAGCCGTGGCATTGTGCCATTTGCGGGCGGAGCAGGTCCGGCGGCGGTTCGGGCTGCCCCGCAAAAATGACGGTACGAAACTGCGGTCCGTTAGCGCGGCAGCGGCCTCCGCAAGCGCAACAACCGGGATTCGAACCAGTGGCACAACGCGCGGCAGGTTGCCGCGCATCGTATCGACTCGATGAAGACTTCCCTTCTGCGATTTTTTCTGTTGATTGGCGTGGCTTGCCTTGCAGCATCCGCGGCGCTCTCCACTCCCGCGCCGTCCGGTGCCAAGCTGACCTTTCGGCGAGTCTTCAAAGGCAGCACGCCGGAATTCATCGAGATCACCGTGCGCGACGATTCGGATACCGCCGCTTATGAAATCCGGCAGTTGGAAGAGGATCCGGGCTCGTCTCCATTCCAGGTGAGTTCCGGACTGCGCGCGAAAATGTTCGACCTGGCGGCGCAACTGAAACATTTCCAGGGACAGGATTTGGATGTGCACCGCAAGATCGCCAATCTCGGCGAAAAGACTTTTCGCTGGCAATCGGGCGCGGAAGTCCATGAGACGAAATTCAACTACACGCTGAATTCGGCGGCCACCCAGCTCCTGCAGATTTTTGAGGGCCTGGCGCGGCAGCAGGAGCATGTCGACCTCATTTCGCGGCGCATGCGATACGACCGGCTGGGAATCAATGATGCATTGCTGCAATTCGAGTCCGATTTTAACCGCAGCCTTTTGCCGGAACCGCAGCGCCTCCTGCCCGTGCTCGATCAGATCGCGGGCGATTCCCGTTTCGTGGACATCGCCCGCCAGCGCGCCCGCTCCCTCGCCGAGCGCATCCGCCACCAGGGCTGAATGGATTGTGCGGAAATATTCTGCAAGCGCATGTACTACGTCGTCCCCGGAAAGAAAATTTGTCAAAGAATGGTGTGATTGGTAGCCTGAATTCGAGGGAATTCGTACGGATAGGTCTGCTGCAAACGATATGCGCTCTCTAGAGATCATTTCGCGCAGGGTGATCGTGCTGCTGGCCGTGTCAGTACTTAGTTTCAGTGGGCTGTGCCTGGGCCAAAAAAAACAAAAGCTGGAAAAGAATTATCGCGATTGGTTGGGGCGCGACGTAGCCTATATCATCACGAAAGACGAACGGGATGCGTTCCTGCGGCTGACTACGGACGACGCCCGCGACAAATTCATTGAGAATTTTTGGGAAATCAGGAATCCCACACCTGGTGCTCCAACGAACAGTTACAAGGAAGAAATCTACCAGCGTATCGCTTTTGCCGATGCGCGATTCGGCGTTGGCTCCGGCACCGAAGGCTGGCGCACGGACCGTGGGCGCACCTACATCACACTTGGCCCCCCTCAGCAGAAGGAGGTATTCCGGAATTCAGCCAATCTTTATCCCATCGAGATCTGGTTTTACGGCAACACGAACCCCTCTCTGCCGCCTTTTTTTTACGTCATGTTTTACCAGCGCGAGGGCAGCGGAGATTACCGCTTCTATAGTCCATATACCGACGGCCCCGACAAGCTGGTTACGGGCGTCGAGGCCATCAATTCGCGTCTGGCCGCGCTCCGGATGATCCGAGATTCCGTCGGGCCGGAAGTGGCGCGCGTTTCGTTGAGTCTCTTGCCTGACGAGCCGGTGGATGAGACCACGGGAATCGTAGGATTAGAATCTGACATCCTCCTGAACAACATCAAGAATCTCGCCAATTTGCCCGCCAACCGCGATGAGATTAACCGGCGAAGAACCATGCGGGAGAATGTCACTTCGCGGCTTCTTCTTGAAGGCCGCAATCTTGACATTGTCACGTTTCCGGCGCGCGATTCTCGTGGATTGACCAGGCTCGACTATGCGCTGCATTTGCACAGCCCCAGCGATTTGAGCCTGACCGAGGAAAACGGCGGAAATTATCGGTACTCCGTCGAGGTCCGCGTGCACGTTTTTGGGGCGGACAACAAGCTCATTTTTACGCAGCAAAAATCTGTTACGGATTCCTTCACCAAGAAACGCCTCGATGCGATCAAGGACAAAGTGTTTGGCTACGAAGGAACATTGCCTCTGCCGCCCGGCAAGTACCGCCTTGATTTTCAGTTCACGGATTGGTCCAAGAAAACGGCCTATCACGCTGCACGCGAAGTAGTAGTTCCGGCGCCCGTGAAGGATGGACTCGTTGTGCCAAATGTGCTGCCGTTTCTGTCGGCGGAAAACGCGGATCCCGGCCTCGCCGATCTGATGCCTTTCACCGTGGGGGGCGTGAAGTTCACTCCGACGCCGAACAGCAACCCGACGATGGGCCCAGGTACGAACCTCCAAGTCGTATATCAGATTTGGACACCTCCAAGGGACCCGCGCGAAAATGCAGGGAAAAAACTGGAAGTGGAGTATGCCTTCGGCAGACCGGCTGCGTCCGGCAGCGCCACCAAACTTAGAGATGAACTCGGGATGGATCAATTTGATGCCGGGGGTTCGCTGGTGACCGGAAAGAAACTGTCGCTCGAGCAGCAATCCGGCGGCAATTATGTGTTGACCGTTTCGGTGAACAACCCTGAGACCAAGCAGGGAGGATTCGGAACGATGAACTTTAGGATTCTGGACGGTCCTTCCTTGCCGGAGCCTTGGGACGTGCTCGAACCGGGTATCGCTCAAGATGCGGAGAAGGGGGTCCTCGACCAGGAACGGGGGCTCTGCTATTGGGCGCTCGGGCAGTTGGAGGAGGCGCGCCTCTGGTTCCGTCGCGCTTTGCAACTCGACCACTCCAACGATACCGCCCGAGCACGCCTCGTGGATGCCTACTTTTCAAAGAAAGACTATGCTGCCGTAGTCAGCCTCTATTCCGACGCCGGGGTAACGGAAGGGACGGACTCCGAGACACTCCTCCGCATTGCCACAAGTCTGGAGAAGAGAGGAAGCACCCCACAAGCCATCTCTGTCATCGAGAATGCCCTGCCATCGCGCCCTGAGGAAGGTCCCCTCTATCTGGCTTTGGCGCAATACTACACTGAAGTTGGGAATGCCCGGAAGGCGGCAGAGCTAACTCAGAAAGGTAAATCGTTCTTGGCCACCGACTCGATGAAGCATTGACCGTTTGAGGTTTTGCCCAATGCTGGTTCCTCAATCGGTCCTCAAAATCCAGATTCTTGCATAATCCTCCAAGAATCAGTACGAAGTCTCTTCTAGACAGGGCCTAGTTCTTCTATACAGTTTGTATATTTCTCAATCTAAATATCTTAGCTTTGTATGATTTCTCTTCAACTTTGGTGGGTTTTATGCAGAGTTTGTGAGAGCATTTGCCCGATTTACAGGGAGTGGGGGAACTTCCTGCTAGCATCCAAGTTCCGTTTGCAAACAAATCTCAAACTCTCATATCCGTGAAGCAGTGAAAGGAGTTCGAGCTTTATGAAGAATAAGTGGCTCGCATCGGTTTCGGTTGCAGTCTTGTTGCTTCTATTCTCGTTCCCAGCCCTTGCCCAGGACCTGGGTTCGACGCGAGGCAATTTGAGTGGTTTGGTCTACGATTCTTCGAAGGGCCTGGTTCCCGGAGCTGAGGTCACAATCACCGGACCGATTGGAAACTTGGTTCAGACGACCACGGAACAAGGCAGCTTTCTCTTCGCCAATTTGATTCCGGGCATTTATTCGATCCGCGTGCAAAAGGCGGGTTTCAAGGTCGCTAATATCAAGAGTGCTGAAGTGCTCATCAACAAGACGACTAGCGTCGAGGTTATCCTGGAAACCGGCCAAGTCTCTGAAGTTGTGGAAGTCAGCGCGGCGTCCGTCACGGTGGACACGTCCACCTCCGCAGTTACGGCGAATATCGCGGATACTTTCTTTGAGAACATTCCAGTGCAGCGCGGCGTCTCCAGCCTGTTCTACCTAAGTCCGGGCGCGGTGGATGGCATCCAAACTGGCAGTAACAACCCGTCCATCTCCGGCTCCAGCGGCCTGGAGAATTCCTATGTGGCGGACGGAGTTTCAATCAACGACCCGGCTTTTGGTGGTTTGGGCGTTTGGGCGCGCTCTTACGGCGCGCTTGGCAGCGGCATCAATCAGTCTTTCGTCAAGGAAGTGCAGATCAAGACGGGGGGATTTGAGCCGCAATATGGTCACGCCAGCGGCGGCATCGTTCAAATCGTGACGAAGTCGGGCGGCACAAAGACCTACGGTCAGATAGGCGGCTACTTTCATCCTCTGAGGATGCAAACCACCCCGGACAATGCCGACGACATAAAATTTGGGACAACCAATAAGTTTGGGCGGTATTTGGGTAATTCAACATACGAAGGTGACGCCGAGCTTGGCGGGTATGTTCCGCTCGGAAAATTGAAGAACCATCTCTTTTATTTCGGTAACTTCAATCCTAGCTTCAATCATCAACATATGGCTCCCGCTGTGGGCTCGGGGCTTTTCACGCTTTATAACGGGCAGGTCGATCGCACAAAGACTTCCTACGACTACGCCGGTAAATTGACTTTGAAGATCAACGATCGCCACACCATCGAGTCATCGGTCTTCGGCGACCCTTCTCACACCAACAATGTTCCGTGGGCCACACTGAACGCAGAAGACAAGACAGTGAACTCGAAGTGGGACTTTGGCACCCGGAACTGGGCTGTGCGCTACGACGGGGCTCTTACCAACACCTGGCTGATCGATGGCGCGTTCACCTGGAGTTGGAACCACTTCACGGAGACTCCGTTCGCGGACGTAACCCAGATCGTGGATGAAACAGGTCTGCTGAAGACGAGCACATTCAACGCTCAAGGGTTTGGCTTCCTCGAGCCCTACGACTCCAACACGAAGAGCCTTTCCTTTGACACGTCGAAGACCTATCGCTTCCTCGGCCAACACACCTTCAGCGTCGGCTACACCTGGCAATTCCCAATCTACAACGACACCACCTCATTCTCGGGAGGCAAATTTGCCATCCCGTCCACGAATGCTTCGGGAGGGGATCCCGGCTACGGAACCGCAAACCCGCCGGTCGCAGGGAAGTTGACCGATGCCTCTCTCGTGCTTGAGCCGATTTCGGCAGTGACCAACAGCGCGGGGTGTACGCTCTGCCCGTACATGGCTGACAAGGTCGGCGGGGGAAGTCCAGTGCAGGTCTTACTGGTCCAGTCGCGTGGGCGGTTCGATGGCGGGGTTACTAGGAGCAGCGGAAAGTACCACGCCGCTTATGTAAACGATTCCTGGGCCCTCGGCAAGCACTTCACCGTCAATCTTGGACTACGTTGGGAACAACAACGTTTGGTTGGCAACCAGCTCTCAAAGCTCTTCAATGACATGTGGTCTCCGCGTTTCGGATTTGTTGTCGATCCGAAAGGTGACCGGAAAACCAAGATCTACGCCAACTATGGCCGGTACGCATTTGTCTTGCCGCTGGACGCGGCCGTCCGGGCGCTGAGCGCCGAAGATGACGTCCTGGGTGCGTATTGGGCCCCGGCTTCCACAACGACGGGTTGCCCGGCTGGGACACCTTCCGGAGCCTCGTGTATCAAGACGGATTCGAGCGGAAATCCGGACTACGCAAACATGTTCCAACCTGGCTCGTCCACCCTTCTCAATTTGGCCTCCGGGGGCATCGGCAACGCCGTGAATGTTGGCCTCAGCGGCGGTGAGCCGTTCCAACCCGGCATCCGCATGGAATATACAGACGAATACGTCGCCGGATTCCAGCACGAATTCCGCAACGGGATCGTCTTTGGTGTCCGCTACATCGATCGTCGGCTCAAGCGCGTCATCGAAGACGAAGGTGGCATTTCCGTGGAGCAGTTCAACGCGCTCGCCTTCAACGGCGGTGGCCTGAACTACTTCATCGGAAACCCAAACTCAAAGTCGGATATTTTCGTCAATCCGAACGAGCAAACTTTCAACGGGGTAGACGAAACTCTGACACCCTGCGCAGCAAACGGCGGCCAGAAACTCGGCGCGTTCGACTGCGCGCTCCTCACCGCGGAGAAGAACCCCTCGGCCGTCAACGCGGCGGCACTGGTGGCTCTTGGTTTTCCTTCTGCCTGCATAGACACCCGCAACGCGCCAACTCCCTATGTGGCGCCTAACGTTGGCGATACATTCGGCAATGTCCTTGGCAGTGCCTGCTTCCCCGCGGTCAACACGGGCACCTGGACTGATTCCTCCGGCAACCTTCTCCCCACTTGTGCGACAGTAAAGGACACCGGATGCGCCTTGTTTGGCGGAGAATTCACACCCGATGGCAAGCCGGACACTTACAAGGATCCAAAGCGTGTCTATCAGGCCGTGGAGATTGAATTCAATAAGGGCTTCGGCCACAACTGGGCTCTGGTTGCAAACTGGCGGATTGCCCGCCTCAACGGCAACTATGAAGGCGCTTTCCGCAACGATAACAACCAGGCTGACCCAGGTATTAGCTCCCTTTTTGATCTCACCGAAGGAGCATTCGGGTTGCTCGGTAAGCAGCAGGGGATTGGTCCTCTAAACACAGATCGGAGACATGTAGTCAATATTTACCCAATCTATGTCTTGGATCATGGCCGTCTAAACGGCATGGTCTTGGGTGGGGGCCTCAGAATTCAGACGGGCTTGCCGCTGACGACTTTGGCTGCCCAACAGGCCTATCAGAACGCCGGAGAAGTCCCTCTGAACGGCCGCGGCGACCTCGGCCGTGCGGCTACAACGGCTGGCATCGATGCCCACCTCGAGTATCCGTGGAAATTGAATGAGCGGGTCAGTCTCAAGTTTGGTTTCGATGCCTTCAACATCATGAATCGAAAGAGCCAGACTCTGATCAACCAGAACGTTGATCAGGGGTTTGGTGTGAGCAACAGTGATGACTTCAAGAAGCCCTACGCGACGACTGGAATGAACGGCTATTTCTTCCAGCAGCCGTTCAGCGCTCGCATGAGCGTGCGCCTCGTGTTCTAATCCTAACTGCTTCCAGGGAGGGCGCTGCCAAGCACCCTCCTTCTTTCTTCGCAGTCACGATAATCTGCAAAGCGCATCGCCGCGACTAGATTTTGGCAGTTGGCCTCGCATCCATAACCCCAGTGGCCTAGCTACCCCGCTCATTCTCTTCGGATTAAGCCTCACCCACTAGAACCAACTCCTAGCCCTTGCGTGTAATTCGGGACCAATCCCGCACGTATGTTAGGATGAAGGACAAGTGTCCCCTCACGGCTCATGGCGCGCGCGTCCACAATCAATCTAACCGAGGCCGTAGGAATCGCCACGGGCAGTCTGTGGGCGCACAAGCTCCGCAGCGTGCTCACCCTGATCGGCGTGGTCATTGGCGTCGCCGCGGTCATCGCCGTGGTGAGCCTCATCAACGGCGCCAATCAATATGTCGCCACGCGAGTCTTCCGTCTCGGCGCCGACGTTTTCGGCTTATCCAAACAGCCTTCCATCATCACCAACGTCGACGACTGGCTCGAATTCCAGAAGCGCAAACGGCTCACCTATGACGACTTTGAAGCGGTCCGTGATCTTTGCAAGACCTGCAAGGAAGTCGGCGCCTCGCTCGGCGGCCGCGTCGAAGTGAAAAGCGGCCTCAACTCCCTGAAAGACACGAATCTTCGCGCCTGGACTCCGCAGATGCCGGAATTGTACGACGTGGATCTCGTCGCCGGCCGGCACATCACCGATTCCGATTTGAACAGCGCCGCCCCGGTATGCGTCATCGGCATGGACTTGGTGGAAAACCTCTTGCCCGGCGTGGATCCCATCGGCAAGGAAGTTCGCTGGAACAACATCCCCTGTCAGGTCGTCGGCGTCGGGAAGAAAGAGGGCTCCTCGCTCGGGACTTCGCTCGACAACTGGATCATCCTGCCGCTCAGCACCTACAGCAAGGGATATGGCAACCAGCAGAATTCTTTGCGCGTCACCGCCCGCGCTGGTTCCGCGGCCAACATTCAGCTAACCGTGGACGAAGTCCGCCAGATCATGCGCGGTCGTCATCATTTAACCTACGGCGCCAAGGATGATTTTGCCATTGAGACCAGCGATTCGTTTCTCTCGCTCTGGAAGAACATTAGCGGCACGTTTTTTGTGGTGACCATCGCCATCGCCTCCATTTCGCTGGTCGTGGGCGGCATCGTCATCATGAACATCATGCTCGTCAGCGTGACCGAGCGCACCCGCGAAATCGGCGTGCGCAAAGCGTTGGGCGCCCGCCGCGGCGATATTCTGCGCCAGTTTTTGATCGAGTCCTCCACGATCGCGGTCATTGGCGGCGCGGTCGGCGTCTTGATCGGCGTGCTCATGGCCAAACTGGTTTCCTGGGTCTCGCCGCTCCCGAGCGCTGTGCAACTCTGGTCGGTCATCGGCGGCCTCACGGTCGCGCTGAGTGTCGGCCTGTTTTTTGGAACGTATCCGGCATCCAAGGCCGCCAAGCTCGACCCGGTCGAAGCTCTGCGCTTTGAATGACCTGGGATAGTTTGTTATTCCGAGCGCAGCGAGGAATCTCTCTTTCGGTTGAATTGGAAGGCAAAGCCGTGGCGACCATCGGTCAAACATTAACGAGCACACGCCCGGCGCGCTTACGCACGATGATGCGCAAGGAAGGCGCGCTGAAGCTCCGCGGTGAAGTGCTGCTCGCGTTGGATACCCTCAAGAAAAACCCTCTGCGTTCCGCCCTCACCATTCTCGGCATCGTCATTGGCATCACGACGGTAATCACCGTGAGCGCCATGATCAATGGCCTGAACGACAACGTCCTTGCCGGCATCCGCGAACTCGGCTCGGACACCATCATCGCCTACCGCTTCCCGTGGGCTTCGCTTTCCCGGCCGCCCAGTGAATGGTTTACCCGCAAGGAATTGCAGCCTGAATGGGCCGAGGACATGGCCAAGCTGCCGCACGTCGCCGCAGCTTCTCCCTCCCTGCGCATCTTCATGCCGCAGTTCGGTTCTGGAACCGCGGACGTCCGTCGCGGCGTCTACCGCGCAAAAAATGTGATCCTCCAGGGGAATTCGCCGTCCATCGGGCAAATCTTTGATCTGAAAATCGAATTCGGCCGCATGTTCAACGAAACGGACGCCGAGCACCGCATGCCGGTGGTCCTCCTCGGTTACGACACGGCGAGGATTCTTTTTCCCGAGTCGCCCTCGGACAGTATCGGGAAAGAAGTCACCATCAATGGCCAACTGTTCACCGTCATTGGCACGGCCGAAAAACGCAAGCAGGGAATTTCCGGTGGCTCGAACCCGGAGGACAACATCGCCATGATGCCGGTGACCACGCTCCGCAAGCTTTATCCCAATCAGAAAGACTACGTCATTTTCGCCAAGGCTAAAGACCCCAACAACGTCGGCGAAGCGGTCGAGGAGATGCGCGATTTGCTGCGCCGCAAGCGCCGCCTTCCCAACAATAAGCCCGATGATTTCGCGCTCTTCACTTCCGATTATTTTCTCGACCTGTGGAACAAAATCAGCGGCCTCATTTTCATTTTGATGTTCGCCGTGGCGTCCGTCGGCCTCGTGGTCGGCGGCATCGGCGTAATGAACATCATGCTTGTCAGCGTCACCGAACGCACCCGCGAGATCGGCGTTCGCAAGGCCATCGGCGCGAAGCGCGGCAACATTCTCTCTCAGTTTTTGATTGAAGCCGTCACCCTCAGCGCCGTCGGTGGCGTCATCGGCGTCCTCTTTGGCTCCGGCCTCTCTTTGCTGATGCGTTACGGCCTGAAGATGCCCGCAGTGCTCTCTTTTTTCTGGATCGCCACCGCCCTGATTATGTGCGCGCTCATCGGCATCGTCTTCGGCGTCTATCCCGCCTGGAAAGCCGCCCGCCTCGACCCCGTCGAAGCCCTCCGCTATGAATAAACCTGGCGGCTCCCTGTAGACCCCGCCTTTTTACCCTGAGCGAAATTCAAGGGCTAGCGCGGCCAGTTGTCGTCTCCCTCGCCGAAGCCCTCTGTTGTGCCTACTCGTACCTCAGCGCCACCGTCGGATCCACTCGTGACGCCCGCCGGGCGGGCAAAATCGCCGCAATCGTGGAGACCGCAACCATCCACGCAGCGACCGACGCCAGCGTCACCGGATCGGTCGGGGTCACTTCAAACAGCAGCGTTTGCAGCACGCGGCTGAGCGCCAACGAACCTGCAAGGCCAATTCCGAGCGCGATCGCCGTAAGCATGAGCGCCTCTCGAAGAACCAACCCGAAAACATCTCCG
>Ga0137372_10003445_pt1 | contig 15412 bp, 12 predicted proteins | sample SagtaG_6_FD_104911 | JGI IMG/M metagenome (GOLD analysis project Ga0137372, IMG submission 104911) | Vadose zone soil microbial communities from Sagehorn Ranch, Mendocino, California, USA - Sage1_R_60_16 metaG | ecosystem: Environmental > Terrestrial > Soil > Vadose zone | place: USA...
CGGCGGCCGATACGGCAGAGCCGGGCCGTAGCGATCGGCGAGGCCCACGAATGCCCTCAGCTCGCCGCCGGCTTCTGCGAAGACTGCCGCGCTGTCCGGGAGACGTGCCGCGTTCGCCACGATGGCGTTCGCCGCAAGGCCAACGACCAGGACGCCGGCGAGCGCCCCCGGCCGCGTCAGCCGACCACTGCCCGCAAAGTGCCGCACGGCATCCTCGGCATTGCGGCCGAAGACCGCACAGATGGCAAGCAGCACCCAGCCGACCCCGAAATAGATATATCGGGATCGATTGGCCTGCTCGACGCCGAATTGACCCCGGCCAAGCCCGATCAGTACGAAGAGCACCACCACGCCGAGTCCGGCGCCGACCGCAAGGACCAACAGGCTGCGATCCCGGACACTGCGCACGGCCCAACCGATCGTCAGGAGACCGAGCAAAGCACCGAGCGGCGCGACGAGGCCGAACGCCGCATCGATCGAATCGGCGACGCCGAACGCGACAAAAGCAGGGAGCCGGGCCAGCGCTTCCGGCGCAACGTTCGCGGCGTGCCCAGCCACGCCGGATCGGCCGATGAGCGCGAACCAGGCGAGGAACACCACGGCAACCGGGACGAGCCACACGATCTGCCGTCGCCGCGCGGGATCCAGGAGGAGCATCGCAGCGGCCACGGCCACGAACGGCAAACCCATCGAGGACGACGCGATCGCCATCACGAGGAGTGGCATCGCGATTCGCGGATGCCCCTTCGACATCGCGAGGAGTGCTCCGAACCCGCCCGCGGCCGAGCCGACGAAGCCGATCTGGAATGCCCAGAAGAGGTTCTGCTCGCCGCTCCCCATGAACAGGAAGATCGCCGCTGCGGCCAGGGCGACGAGGGCGCCACAGGCCTGGCGGATCAGCCCGAAGAGCGATCCGGCGGCGACGAGGTGGAGGGCCAGCAGGACCGCGAGGTAGGGCAGGTAGCTCGTGAGGCCCACGGTCAGGAGCAGGACCCGGTAGACGAAGAATGGGACGGTCGACCAGTGCTCGTTATGGGGTCCGAACCAGTCGGTCAGGGTCCCGCCGCGCTGGCCGATGAAGGTCCACTCGTCGTGATAGAAGGTTCCGTTCCGCCCCAGGTACAGCAGAACGGCGAAGGCGGTGGCTGCCATCAACGCGAACAGGCGGCCCGACCGGCGATCGATGAGGTCGAATGCCGCGGCTGGGTCCGGCTTTCGAAGTCGGATCGGCCTCACCGCGGCACTGTAGCAGCCGTCGCCGGCCGCCCACGTAAGTCGCAGCTACGGGCCGGCCGGTAGCCTGAGCTCGCTGGAGCCTGTCGACAGGTCGCAGCCGTCGGGTCGGCCATGAATCGTTCGGGCACGCGTGTTGGTGGCCCGCCGGGTTGCATCGGTCGGGAGGTACGTGGGTGAAGCGCGGGTACGGAATGCTCGCCGTGGGAAGCGCCCTGGTGCTGGGCGGTGGACTCGTCAGCGGAGGAGCGTGGGGGGCGTCGCCCGCCCCGGCGACTCGTACGTCCATCACTCTGATCAACGCCGGCGGTTTCGAGCCGGTCTTCGAAGAGGTCATCGCCGCCAATACCGTCGTCGATACGTTCAAATCGGCCGACTCAACCATCAGGCTGATCGGTCGGCCGGGCTCCACCGCCTCAATCTCGATGGACCCGCGCCGCGCGGACGCGGCGGGCACACTGCAGGTCCGCCTGAGCGCGAGTCGGCCCAAGACGGCATCCGATGCCCACGCGTACGCGGATTCCGGCCGAACCGTCGTTGGTGACCTCGTCGCCCTGGGCATGCCGCGTCGGGAAGCCGAGCGCCAGTTCGGCGACATGGAGGCCGTGGACGGTAACAATCCCTATCTGGCCGCTGCGCACGACGGCGCGGCCATGGCGCTGGCCCGGTCCGGACCGCCGTCCCCGGCAGCTCCCACCACGGCGACTGCATCCGGCACCACGCCGTACGACGTCCTGTGCGTGGACATCAACGCCCACGGCGGAAGGATCGTGGGGCGCGGCTGCTCGACGTTGTTCCTCGTCGTCCAGAACGGCACCGATTGGTGGTTCAACAACAAGTACAAGCTGTCGGTTCATTCCACCGATACGTCGTTTCCGTTCCCGCTCCGATTGACCCTGGCGGCGTGGGACATCAGGTGGGCCGGCGGCAATGTCGTGTACGACTGGGATCCCACCAGCGAGGTCCCGGTCGGGAGCTGCACGACGGTGACCGCCTCGATCTCCGATAAGGGCGGCATCTCCATCTCGGGGACGGTCTGCCCAAACGTGCTCGATGTCTGGACGCTGAGCGGCACGAGGAGCGGGGCTCAGTGGACCGGGACCGAGCGGGGCACGCAATGGGAGGTCGCCCTGGGCGTCCAGGCCGTTCACAGCCCGCCCGGTGCGCCGGCGAGCTACGCGAGCACCCTCGGTCTTGCCTGCATGAACTGCTGACGCCGGATGCTCGCTGCCGTTCGACGCCGTCGCCCGACGTCCGGTGGCACGGTGAGCCTCGCGATCGTGGCCTCCTTCGCGCTCGGCTGGGCCGCCGCCTGGAGCGTGGCCACGGGCTCGGGACGGGTTCGCTTGCAGGGCGATGACGGCGGCGTCGTCACCTTCGTCAACGTCGACGGGTCCAAGTTCTGCTTCACGTCGGAGCGCGATGGCAACGAGCAGTGCGGAGCCGCATTTCGGGCAACCGCGGTCGAGCTCGGCCAGCACGTGGAGGTGACGGTGGCCCGCGTCCCGCTCGGTCCGGAAACGGCCAAGCAATACTGGATCGTCACGCTGCCGCCACCTCGGTAGGGGGCCCCGCCGCCGGCCGGATCCGGCCCCCCGCCGAGCGCCACCAGGGCCCCGGCGGCGAGCCGGCCCGCTATCGGACCGGCAGCGTGAAGCGGGACGACTGGCGCTGGCCTGCCGCGTCGCGGGCAGAGGCCGTCAGCGACATCGTCCCGATGGCCGAGGAGCGCACCGTGAAGCTCACGCGGTAGATCGTCGAGGACAGGCGCGTCATCGTGTAGCCGTACGCGGTGATGCCGGGTTGGCGGATGGTGAGGCGTGGGACCGTCGAGAGTGGCTCCGCCGAGGTCACGGTCACCGTCAGGCGCGTGCCGCGAACGGCCGAGGTCCGCGAAGCGACGATCCGGAAGGCCTGGGCGATGACCCGGTACGTCTTCGTCTCCGCGAGGCCGCCAGCTCCCGCGGTGACACGCAGGGCGTAAGGGCCCTGCGGCGCGAACGCGGCACTGTCCGTCCGGCCATCCCACGAGAGTGCCACTGCTCCGGCCGCGCGGTTCGAGCGGGAGGTGCGGATGACCCAGCCGCTCGCGTCGAGCACGTCGAGCTGGACGCTTGCCGCGGCCGCCAGCGAGAACGAGACGGTCGTCGTGCGAGCATAGCGATCGCCGTCCTGCGGGTAGAAGATCCGCGGTGCCACGGCTCCGCCGCGGAACGCGGTGTAGACATCCAGCGACGCGGACAGCGGTGCGCCCACGTTGCCGGCCAGGTCGCGTGGCAGCAGCGTCAGGACGTACGTGCCATCGGGGGCTGGCGCGCCCGTGCTCGTGCGTCCATCCCAGGCGAGGCTGGCCCCGCCGCCGGCGGCCGCAACGCCGAAGGTGCGGATCGTCGTGCCGGCGGAGTTCGCGATCGTGATCCCGATCGTGCCGGGTTCGGTCATCGAATAGCTCAGGGCACCGGTCTCGTGGACGCCGTCGCCATTGGGCGAGACGGTCCCGAGACCGGGTACCGGCGCCACGCCTGACAGCGCCGGCGCGACGCTGTCGATGCGGAACGAGAGGGTCCGTGTCGACTCGACATTGCCCGCCGCATCGGCCGCGTGGAACGTCAGGGTATGCGGTCCATCCGCCGGCACAGGGATCGGTTCGGTGTACGGCGCGGCCGGGCCGCCGTCCATGGATGCCTGGATGCCGGTCACCCCCGACGCGTCATCCGTCGCGGACAGCGACACCGAGACGGGGCCCCGATAGGTTCCTGGGGCGTCGCCGGCTGCGCCGCCGACGACGGCTGCCGTGATCGGCGGGCGCGTGTCGAGCCTGAAGTCGACCGACTGGATGGCGTCCACGTTGCCCGCCCGGTCGACCGCCGCGTAGGTCACCGAATACGTGCCGGACGTGGTCAGGGTGACGGACGAGCCGGTCGTGAACGTGCTCGCCGCACCATTGACGACGTAGCGGAACCCGGCCAGTCCGGAGAGCGAGTCCGCCCCGCCAAAGCCGAGGGTCACGGGCGAGCGGTACCAGCCCGCCCCGCCCGGCAAGCCGGCGACCGTTACGACGCCGGTCGTGGGCCGGGTCGCGTCGATGCGCACGGTCAGCGTCCTGGTGGCCTCGCGGTTCCCGGCTAGATCGGTCGCCGAATAGGTGATCGTGTGTGTCCCGTCGCCGGCGAGAGGCAGCGGCGCCGTGGCGACCGCGCTCGGACCGCCGTCGGTCGACGCCTGGATCTGGCTGACGCCGGAGCCGGCGTCGGTCGCGGCCAGGCTGACGCTGAGCGGACCGGTCCACCAGCCGTTGGTGCCGGCCGGGCCGGTGATCGCCGGCCTCGTGACCGGCTTCGCCGCGTCGACCATGACCGTGATCGAGCGCAGGGTCTCCCGGTTGCCGGCCCGGTCGATGCCGTAGTAGGCGACCCTGTGCGCGGCCGGCGACGTGAGGACCAAGGGTGTGCTGTATGCCCTGGTCGGACCACCGTCGATCGAGTAGCGGCGGGACGCCAGGCCAGACCCGGTGTCGGTGGCCGACAAGGTGACAGTTGCCGGCCCGACGAACCAGCCGTTGAGGCCGAGCGTGCCCGTCACCGCGGAGTGGCTTCGCGGGTCGGTGTCGTCGATCGTGGCCGCGCCGGACGCGACGGCGGGTCCGTTGCCCCAGCCGTCGCCGGCGGTGAGCGACCAGCTGTACACGCCGTTCGGAACCAGCGCGCCGGCGGCGTCGCGAAGGTCCCAGGTCATGGTCGTCCAGTCGGATGTCGTCGCCAGTGTCCGAACCACCTCACCGGCCGCGTTCCGGATGGTCATCGTGGCGGTGACGGTCTCCGAGGCGCGGTAGCGCAGCGCGAACGGGTACGTCCCGTCCACGGACGCGGTCGAGTACGGCTTGTCCAGCGTCCAGATCCGCGGCGGTGTGCTGTCCCGCGGCAGGAGGCCGGTCGCCGCGACGAAACCCAGGGCGCTCCCGTCCAGGCCGGCGGCGGCGAAGACCCGCCGACCGTCGGCCAGCAACGGGGCTTCGGCGGTCAGCCGGAGCCGGGTTCCCGTTGCGAGAGACGCCGTCGGATCGCCGGCCAGGTCCGCGGTGCCGAACACCAGGGCTCCCTCCGGAGCGCCGACCTCGGCCGCCCCCGGCACGACGATGCCGGCCGGATTCGCGTCGCTGCGCGGATAGGCGGTGCGCGTGACCTGAGTCGTCGTGAGCGTCGGGTCCCCGATGATCGATCGGTACCATGGGCCGTGGCTGGTGGTCGGATCGAGGATGGCCCGAAAGCCGGGAGTCCGCACGGACATGAACGGGATGTCGTGGCCGTGGTAGGTGGGATAGACGTGGAAGAGGCGATCGATCGACTGGCGAGTCGTGAACAGGGCGGTGATGTACGCCGTATGGGGATGCGAGACGTCGGCGATGACCGCCCGTGCGCCGGCCGCGAAGAAGCCCGCACCGTAGTTGTCGACGCGCTGCTTCGAGTCGGACAGGGTCCCGACCGGCAGGCCATCTGAGGTGTTGCCGGACGCGTAGCAGAGGTGGTGGAGGAGAACGATCGCGTTCGGCGCGAGCTTGATGTCGCGCGCGATGTAGTACTCGCCGTAATAGACGTGGGCACTCCCGTCCGCGCCGGTCTCCGGGTCGAGCCCGAGTCCGTCCTTCGTGTAGGGCTGGTACGGAGCGTAGATCGACGGCCAGCCGTTGCCGTGACCGAGGTAGACGACGATCGATGCCCCCTGGAGCGCCGGCTTGACCCGCGACCATGTCGCCCGCGGCGTCTTGAGCAGGACGACGTTCGAGGTGTACTTGCGGGCGGTGGCCGCGATCGCGTCGGCGTCGGCTCGATAGTGGGTGTTGCTCGAGCCGACCGGCCCGGCGATCACCACGACCTTCGGGTTGAGGCCGGCGGCGGCGGTCCCGGTCGGGCTGGCGAGGCTGGCCGGCCAGACGACGGCCGACAGGACGAAGGCGACGGCAACAACGAGGCCAGTCGGACGGCGCACGAGCATCCCCTGTTTGCCTGGCGTCGCCATGGCGACCCCCGGGGCCGGTCCGGACTCCCTCGCCCGGATCTTTCGGAATCCGCCCCTCTCATGGACCGATCGGTCCCGTCGGAAACCTACCGCTCATTCAAGCGGATTTGTCAAGAAATTCCGAGTGCCCGATTGGTGCGCCGGCGCCCCGGACCATTCTCCCGTCGATGGACAGGACCGCTGACGACTCGCCCGTGGACGGCTCGCCGGCGGCCACGAGCGAAGGACCGAACGCTGCCTCCGTTGCGGCCGCCGGGACGGCTGAGTACCGCAACGTGCATGATGGAGTGGCAGTCTCACCAGCTCCGGCGATGGAGGACCCGCGATGCCCAGTCGTCACCCGGTCAACAAGGCCCTCATCGACCAGGCGTCGCGGGGGCAACGCATCGCGGATGCGGTTACCGGTTTCATGGGCAGCTGGCGATTCATCATCGTCCAGACCTTGATCGTCTCGGCCTGGGTCGCCGGCAACATCTACCTCATCTTTCACTTCGATCCCTACCCGTTCATCTTCCTCAATCTCGCGTTCTCGACACAGGCGGCCTACGCCGCCCCGCTCATCCTCCTGGCGAGCAATCGGTCAGCGCTCCGTGATCGGCTGACGCTCGAGCACACGGCCAGCCAGTCCGACGTCGAGGAGCGGCAGAACGAGCGGCTCCTGCGAGGCAACACGGAGATCCTCAAGCGGGTGGAGAGCCTGGAGCAGCGCATCCTGGTGATGGAGCGCCGGATCGTCGCCCTCCTGGATACTGGCTCCCCGTCTGCCGGCTCGGCGGCCGCCGAGCCGTCCTGACGGCACCTCGCGCGAGGCGTCGACTTCTGGTACAAACCCCAGGTGCGCCGTCACCTCGCCCTCGGGCTCCTGGCCTTCGCCGCGGCCCTGGCCGTCACGTTCGGGCAACCCGTCGCCGGCGGGTGGCCACGCGGTCCGGAGGACGCCACATTGACCGCGGGCGCCCGTCCCGCCGCGGGCGGCGGCCTCCCGGCGGCGCGGGCGGCCGAGCGGGGCACGATCTCCCCGGACGACCCGGCCTCGACCGGACGGGCGGTGGCTGATCGCGCGCCGCGCCTGAGTTCCGGCCCGACCGATCCGAGCCGGCTGACCGGGTACCAGTGGCCGCTGCCCCGGGGCAGGATCACCCAGCCGTTCGGACCCAGCTGGGCCGGCACGCTCCTCGTCGATGGCGTGCCGTTTCACGACGGCCTGGATGTCGCCACGTTTTGTGGCGACCATGTCGTCGCCGCGCATGGCGGCGTCGTCCTGGCGGCCGGGCGCAAGGTGGACCCGTGGATGGGTTGGGTCGGGTCGCTGGCGCCGTCTGTCGCCCGCCGCGATCGCCACCACCTCTGGTACAGCCTGCCGATCATCGTCGTGGTCGACGACGGCAACGGTTACCGGAGCATCTATGCTCATCTGAACGCCCTCAACGTCCGGGCGGGCGAGCACGTGCGGGCCGGCCAGTTCCTGGGCTGGGAGGGCTCGACCGGCTTCGCCACCGGGTGCCACCTCCACTACGGCCTGTTCAGCCCGCAGGAGAGCCGCGTCTTCGCCCTCGAGCCGCGTGTCGCCAAGCGGACCCGGCTGCCGGCCCTCGAGCTCGCCCGAATCGACCCGCTGATCGTCCTGCCCGCGCGGGGTCGGTCGAACGACGACCGCGTTGAAGGCGGAGATACCCCGATCCTCCAGAACCTGCCGCCCCCGATCGACCGGCTCGAGAGCTATCCGGCGCGGCGGTAACGGCGCCCGATCAGCGCATAGGCCGGCAGCCGGGCCAGCGTCCGGCTGAGCGGCGGACCGGGCAGTCCGTCCCGGCCCTCGATCGCGAGCAGCGAATCGGTTGCGGTCGCGTCGGCCGGCCGGGCGTCCACGATCGCGAGGTCGATCGCGACCCGGCCCGGTTCGGCCGCGCCCAGTGCGTCGATCTCGTCCGCGGGGGGCGTGCGCTCGTATGACAGGCGGATCTCCGATTCGGCCCGCCAGCGTGGCCGGCGGAGCAGGATGGCCCGCCAGCCATCGGCGATCTCGGGCGTCACCGTGCCATCGCCGGGAACGGGCCGATCGGAGATCGCCTCGTTGCGAGCCCAGAGCGCGGCCTGGTGCAGGAGCGCGTACTCGTCGAGGTCCGCGTAGGCGGACAGCGACTCGGCCGGTGACTCCGTTCCGAACAACGCCTGGATGCTCGGCGAGAAGACCTCGCCCAGGTCGAGATCGATGGCCCGCACCGTCCGGTGGAAGTAGATCTGCTGGTACATGAAGAGACGTGCCGTCAGGAACATCTCGAGCGCCCCCACGCCCGGCTCATACAGGGTCAACCCGGCAGGGCCGATGAACGCGTACCGGCGCAGGCGCTCCACGTCCACCGGTCCCGTTGCGACACCGGCGAGGTAGGCGTCGCGCCGCACGTAATCGAGGTTGTCGACGGTGAACACACCGGACAGCAGCGGCTGGAGCCAGCAGAGCCAGCGGGGCATCGAAGGGTCCGACAGCGCCGGCTTGGAGACGAGGAATGCCACCCAGCGCGGATCGATCGCCTCGCCCGGCCCGAAGCCGTCTCTGTCGGCGATCGCCCCCGGCGCTCGCCGTAGCCCGGCGATCAGGGAACCGAGCTCGCGCTCGATGATGAGCTGGCTGAGGTCCTCGTGGCTCAGGCGCTTGCCGGCCGCTCGTCGCGCGTCCGTGGGGGCGGCGAAGGACGACAGGACGTGGTCGTCGAAGAAATGCGCGAACGGCCCATGGCCGACGTCGTGGAGCAGCCCGGCGACCCGGAGGGTCTCCACCACCAGACCCTCGGACGGAACGGACCCGGCCGCCGCGCCCTCGGATGCGAGCTGCGCCCGCAGCGAGGGATACAGGTGGCGGGCCCACAGGCCGGCCTCATGCATGACCCCCAGGCCGTGGGTGAATCGCGAGTGCTCGGCGGTCGGAAAGACCCACCGAGCACTCTGCAGCTGCGAGATCCGGCGCAGCCGCTGAAGCCAGGCCGAGTCGAGGAGGTCCTCTTCGGCGGTGGCCTCAGGCGGCAGCCCGGCGGCCGCGGACTCGGCCGGCGTGAGCCGCTTGGTGAGCTCGATATAGCCGTGGATCGGGTCGCTGATGAGGTTGACCGCCCCGAACGGATGGCGGCTCATCGAGCGACCCGACTCCGGCTCGGGTCCGTGCGATCGCGGTCAGGGGATCCCGACGCGCATCGGCGTGCTCCAGGCGCCCACGTTGCCGTTCCGGTCCCGCGCGCGGACGCGCAGGTAGTAGTAATGGCCACGAGGTCTCGAATACAGGCTGATGGACGTGCTCGTCGTGCCGCTCCGGATGATCCGCCAGGTGCCCGAACCGACCTTGTACTCGACGTCAAAGTTGCGAAGTCCCGCCGTGTGCGTCTGCAGAAGCGGATCGTAGCCGCGCCAGCGGAACCACGCGGTCGTGCCGATCCGGCCGCTGTCCACCATCGCCGCGCGGGCTGGGGTGTGATCGCGCGACTCCGTGAAGACGATCGAGGCGTAGGTCGCGTGAGCCGACCAGCGGTAGGCGAGGCCGATGCCGAAGTAGTTGAACCTGCTGCTCATGAGCAGGGCCCAGTGGCCCGAGCTGTGCTTCCACATGCCGTAGAGCGATTTCGCCACGTCGTAGCCCCATGGGTAGCTGGACCAGCCCAGGTCCTCGCCCCAGGAGTAGTACTGGGCACCCGCGCTGGACAGCTGCGATCCCAGGTCGCCCGCCGCGGTGTGGCTCAGCGTCCCGAGTGAGGCGAGCGTGTCGGCCCGCGTCGTGGCGACGCTGCGCAGCGCGCTCCACAACCGGAGCGGGCGCAGCCCTCGTGCCGCCCGATCCCGATTTGTCCAGGTGATGAGGTAGCCCTCCACGGTCCGCGCGGTCGGCGACGTGGGGGTGCTCGTCGAGGTCGACGATATGGCATCCGAACCGGAGACGACGGCCGGGCCGACGAAGGTCGGCGCCGCCAGGGCCGCAAGGAGCAGGCCGAAAAGGGCGTGCCGATAGACGGGTCGGGCGCGACGGTACATGCGCGGTCTCCGTTCGCCGCAGGGGACGCCACGCTGGGGCGGTAGCGCCGAGCCTGCGCGGAGCGACCAGCCTGCATGCGACGCGGTGACGCCGCGGATGGGTCAAGGGTGCGAGCGCATGTGCCCACGGTCGACCCGAACGACCGGTCCGCCTCCGGTGTCCACGGTCGGTGGGCGACCCGGACAGGGGGAGGGTAGCAAACGTCGTGGAGCCGAGTCCAGCCAGCCGGGATAGAGCCCGCACTGCGGAACAGCCCGGCGCCGGTTCAATCGCGATACAGATCGGCCGCGGCACGGACCGTTGCGGCGACATCGGCGCGCAGCTCGGGCGGCGCGAGCACTTCGACGTCGGAGCCCCACGACAGGACCCACAGGCGGATCTCGATCGTGCCGGCCACGTCGGCGCGCCACACGAGCGAACCGTCGGGCAGCACCCGGCGAACCTCCGATGGGTGCCAGCGGGTCTCGGCGACCCGCGGCGCGACCGACGGCGCGAAGCGCAGCTCCACGGCCGTGGCCGGCTGGTCCGCGATGATGTCCCATGCCCGGGCCATGGTCGCCTCGATCGCGCCGCGCTCGGGTCGCTCGAAGCGATCGTTCGTCAGGGCGAGGTCCAGGATTCGCTCGATCTTGAAGGTGCGGATCGCTCCGCGCGTTTCGTCGTGGCCGATGAGGTAGAGGGCGTGTGTCGTCGACGACGGCTCGATGAGATAGGGTCGAACGCGCGCCTCGCGTGGACTCCGGCCGGGCGAGTAGGTCCCGGTGTCGTACCTGAGTTGGACGATGCGTCGCTCGGCCCAGGCCTGCGTCAGGAGCTGGACGCGGCGCCGGATCTCCTCGCCGGGCGGGCGGCGGGCCATGACCTCCAGGGTGCTCGCCACGTGGTCGGCGAGGGCTTCGGGCATGCCCGATCCCAGCTTCTGGAAGGCGCCCATCAGGTCGGGATCGTGAGTCGTCGCGTAACGGGCCATCAGCCGCGCCGACAGGAAGACGGCCAGGCCCTCGGCCAGCGTCAGCTTGAGCGGAGGCAGGAAGCCCTTCTCCTCGACTCCCCAGCGGCCTCCCTCCGCCCAGAGCGGGACGCCGATCTCTTCGTCGATCTGCCGCAGGTCGCGATAGACGGTGCGCCGCGACATGCCGACGGCTTCGGCGACCTCCTCGGGGCGGGCTCCGGCTTCGCCTCGCTCTTCGAGAAACCGGACGATCCGATAGAAGCGCGCCGCGCGGTCGCGCTTGGCCGATGGACGCTCCACCTCGTCGGTCATCGGGGCGCTCTGGCGCGGCGATCGTCGTGCGCCCTGTCGGGGAAGCGGCCCCTGTCGCGGATCATGCCGGACGAGTCACCACGAATGGCTGTCCCCGGTCGGTGGCGGTCATCGTGACCTGGACGGTGCCCTGGAGGCCGGTACCAGGGAGGCCGACGGCGTGCAGGCCGCTCGCCTCGCCGTTGACGGTGGCGGTCAGCCTCCCGATCTGGCCGTCGCCGAAGATCCAGAAGTCCAGCTGACCACGCCAGCGGTGCAGGTCGGCATCGCCAAGCAGCCACGAGACCTGGGGGAACGCGCGCCGGAACGTCGCGCCATCGATCGCGATCCGGCAGTGTCGCGCCCTGGCTCCTTCGACGAACTCGATGCCGCGATCTTCCGCGGTGGCGCGGTAGCCGGGCGTGAGCGCGACATCGGTCGCCCAGCGGTCGATCGTCAGCGGATCGATCTGCCCGGCCGGGACGCTGACCCAGCCGCCGCGGTTCCCGAGCTGCCAGGCCAGTTCGCCGACGCGGGCTGCGCCGAACCGGCCGAGCGTGAGGTCCGTTGCGACGACGGCGGTCCAGCGGACGTCGCCGGCGTACCTGACTCCGTTGATCTGAACCGATCCGATGGGATGCAGGTCGATCTCGCCGGTCATGCCCAGGCTCAGCTGGGCGCTCACGCCGGCGGTGACCGACCCGTCGCACGGTGGCGGCAGCGGGCCCGGGTTCGTCGGCCCGAAACGTGAGCTGACGGCGGGCCGATCGCGAAGGGCGAGCTCGTTGGCGATTGCCGCCCCGGCGAACGGAGAGCCGCTCACCACGGTGAGGATCGCGGCGAGGGCCAGCCCGCGAACGAGACGTGTCTGGCGCGGGGCGCCCGCGGCAAGGACGCGCCGGACGATCCCCAGGCTGGCGAACAGGCAGGTGCCCGCCAGTGCCAGGAACCACGGGTAGGCCGCCTCGAGCGACGGCAGGAGGGTCTGGGCGCCACGGGCGACGAGCTGGCCGATGATCCCGCCGATCGACGGCACGAGCAGCAGCCCGATGCCGAGGCCCAGCCAGACCGTCACCGCGAACGCCCGATCGCCTCTTGCGGCCGGGGGCCAGACGAGCGCGGCGCCCGCGACGATGGCCGGGAGAATCGCCGCCAGGCCCACCGCAAGGTCGATCGGCCCGCCGGGCCGGTAGCCGAGCAACACCAGCCCTGCCACAAGCGTCCATAGGACAGTCAATCCGGCCGCGATGAGGCGCAACTCGAAGGATCGGACCCGCATCCGGGCGAGTCTACCCGGGCGACCTACGGCATCGGAACCAGACGGTCGCCGCAAGTACCGGTGGCGGTAGGACGCAAGAGGCATCGTCACCGAGGCGATCAGCACCGAAAGTTCCATCACAGCAGCGGTGATCCAGCCACCAGACGCAGACGAACCACACACCGTCACCGATGCAACCGCTCAGGGCGGTCGGGAGAATTGGGCAGGAACGTGAGCCATGGCAGAGCAGGGGCGCAGGCGGGGTCGCGAACGGCATTCACAGGCCGATCCGTCCTGGCCGGTGCTCGCGGCGGGCTCCGCGGCCGGATCTGGCTCGGGCACTGGCATCACGGCCCTGACGATGACTCGGTCGACCCCACACGAGGTCCGCACCAAGTCCACCTACAGGCTCCTTCTCATGCGAGGGCTGGCGCCTGACGAGGCCGCCAACCTCACGGCTTTCATGTCCGGCATCCACGTTGGTGGCCAGGGCTGGAAGCTCAACCAGGTGAATCAGCTGCTCTTCCTTCGCGAGCTCAATCGATCCGGACGCTTCGGCGAGACCGACGGCACGACCCTCGCCCATTAGCTGGTCCTCAACCGAATATCCCGGTCGCCGCGACGTTCTCCCTCCTCCCGTCGCGGAGGCCACTCCCCGAAGCGGCGCCTACCTCCTCCAGGCGCCGCTTCGGGATTCGAGCTTCGATACCATCCGCTGGTGGGCTCTCCAGTCATCTCGCTGCTGACCGACTTCGGCCTGCGCGACCCGTCCGCGGCGATCTGTCGAGGCGTCATCCTGGACCTCGCGCCCGAGGCGCAGGTCATCGACATCAGTCACGAGGTCCGCAAGTACGCGATCCGTGACGGCGCGCTCCTGCTGTGGTGCGCGCTGCCCTACCTGCCGGTCGGCTTCCATGTCGGTGTGGTGGACCCCGGCGTGGGAACCGCCCGCCGACCGATCGCCATCATGGTCGAGCGCGGTGACGTCCTCATCGGACCCGACAATGGGCTGCTCGTGCCCGCGGCCGAGCGGTTGGGCGGCATCCTCGAGGTCCGCGAGCTGGCCGAGCCGGCCTATCGACGGGCCACGGTCAGCGCCAGTTTTCATGGCCGGGACATCTTCGCGCCTGCCGCGGCCCATCTCGCCCGCGGGGTACCGTTCGCGTCGCTCGGACCGGCGCTGGACCCGGCCGGCCTGGCTCGCCCGAACTGGCCCGCGCCGAGGCGGACCGTGGCCGGCCTGGAGACGATCGTGCTGTACTGCGACACCTTCGGCAATGCCAAGTTCGGGGCGCTGGCGAGCGAACTGGCGGCGGCGCTCGGCCCGCTCGAGTCCGGAGATCCCCTCGTCGTCCGCCTGGGTCGAGGCTCGTCGGCGCGCCTCGACGACGAGGCCGCGCACGTCGAGCCGGTCACCTGGCAGCTGACGTTCGGAGCGGTGCCGCCTGGCGCGACGGTGCTCTATGAAGACTCGTACGGGCGGCTGTGCCTGGCCGACAACCAGGGCGATGCCGTCAGCCGGCTGGGCCTCGTCGAGGACCAGCCGGCGGTCATCGCCCGGCGCGCTCCGTCCGGCCGCTGACAGACGGGGCGCGGCACGACGCACCGGCATCGAGTCGCTACACTCTGCGCGTCCCGAAAGAGGAGAGTTCCATGAAGCTCCTGCGTGCCCCCGTCGTGGTCGCCGTCACCGCCCTGGCGCTCGTCGGCGCCGGCTGCTCGGCTGCCGCCACAGCGGTCCCCGCCCCGAGCATCTCCACCGTCGCGCCGGCCACCACGGCACCGGCGGCCTCCCCGTCGGCCGACCCGTGCGCCCGGACGAGCCTGACCCTCCACACGGCCGGCAAGCTCACGATCGGCACCGACAACCCCGCCTTCGGGCCATGGTTCGGTGGCACGCCGGCCAAGGGATCGCCGTGGCAGGTGAGCGATCCGGCCAGCGGCGAGGGGCTGGAGAGCGCCGTGGCCTACGCGATCGCGGCCAAGCTCGGCTTCGACAAGGCCGCAGTCGTCTGGGTCGCGGTGCCATTCAACAACGTCATCCAGCCGGGACCAAAGGCGTTCGACTTCGACGTGAACCAGGTCTCCTACAGCAGCCAGCGAGCCCAGGCCGTCGACCTGAGCGACGGCTATTTCGACGACAACCAGGCCGTCGTGGCATTCAAGGACAAGCCGATTGCGAAGGCCACATCGGTGGCCGATCTCAAGGCCTATCGCCTGGGTGCCCAGGTCGGCACGACGAGCTACGCCTACATCACCGACAACATCAAGCCCACCGTCCAGCCGCGCCTGTACAACACCAACGACGCCGCGATCAAGGGGCTCCAGGCGAAGCAGATCGACGGCATCGTCGTGGATCTCGGAACGGCCTTCTACATGCGCGACGCTCAACTGACGAATGGGACGATCGTCGGCTCGCTGCCGACAGTCGGCGCCCAGGAGCACTTCAGCGCCGTGCTCAACAAGGGCAGCCCGCTGACGGTCTGTGTCAATGGCGCGATCGGCGCCCTCAAGGCAGACGGCACGCTCGATGCGCTCCGGAAGCAGTGGATCGAGAGCAAGGGCAGCGTTCCGGTCCTCCAGTAGGCGCTGGCCGCTCCACGCAATGTCGGGTCAGCCGGCCGGCCGCGGCGGCAGGCTCCGC
>Ga0137372_10003448_pt1 | contig 15407 bp, 13 predicted proteins | sample SagtaG_6_FD_104911 | JGI IMG/M metagenome (GOLD analysis project Ga0137372, IMG submission 104911) | Vadose zone soil microbial communities from Sagehorn Ranch, Mendocino, California, USA - Sage1_R_60_16 metaG | ecosystem: Environmental > Terrestrial > Soil > Vadose zone | place: USA...
GAGAAGAAGGAGGAGGTGCTTCTCGATCAGAATGAACTCGCCAAGGGGTTCAAGTTTTTCAATATCGGCGCCTTCGCCGTCAGCGACGACGGCAACCTGCTTGCCTATTCAACCGATACAACCGGCTACCGGCAATACAAGCTGCAGATCAAGGACCTGCGGACGGGCCAACTCCTCCCGGAGAGCTTCGAGCGCACCGGTAATGTCTTGTGGTCCACTGACAACAAGACACTTTTCTTCACCACCGAAGACGCAGTGACGAAGCGTTCCGACAAATTCATGCGCCATCTGGTGGGAACCGATACGGCCGATGAAGTCTTCCAGGAAAAGGACGAACTGTTTGATGTGATCGCCTATCGCTCGAGAGACAAAGAAATAATCTTCTTCGGCTCGGTCAGCAAAACCTCAAATGAGTTTCAATATATTCCGGCCAACAAGCCTAACGCGCCGCAGAAAATGATTCTGGCGCGCCAGCCCGATCACGAATACGACGTCAACTATTATCGCGATAAGTTCTACATCAGAACTAACAAAGGAGCGAAAAACTTCCGTGTGGTAGTGGCGCCAATGTCCGATCCGTCCGAGAAGAACTGGCAGGAGTTTATTCCTCATCAGCCCGCAGTCAAGGTAGAAGACGTGGATTTTTTTGCTAATCATGCCGTGATTTCTGAATGGGAAGGCGGCTTGCAGAGGCTTCGCGTCATCGACATGAAGACCAACAAGTCGCATCGCATTCAGTTTCCCGAACCGGTGTATGCGGCAAGCCTTGAGGTGAATCGCGAATTCGACACTCGAGTGGTCCGTTATCGCTACCAGTCGTTAGTCACACCCAGCTCAGTTTTCGATTACGATATGACTACGCAACAGGCCACGCTCCTGAAGGAAACTGAAGTGCCTGGTGGCTTTGACAAGAAGAACTATGTTTCCGAGCGCCTCTTCGCGACTGCCTCAGACGGCACGAAGATCCCGATGTCGGTGGTTTATCGCCGGGGCACAAAGATAGACGGCAAGGCGCCGCTCCTGCTTTACGGTTATGGCTCTTACGGCGCGTCGATCCCGCCAACCTTCTCCTCAAATCGGTTGAGCCTGCTGGACCGGGGCGTGGTCTACGCAATTGCACACATTCGCGGTGGCGGTGAGATGGGTGAAGAGTGGCGCCAGGCGGGAAGAATGATGAACAAGATGAATACTTTTACGGATTTCATCGCCGCTGCCGAGCATCTGGTTAAGAACAATTACACTTCAAGCGACCGCTTGGTGATTCAGGGCGGCAGCGCGGGCGGCCTGCTGATGGGTGCCGTGACAAACATGCGACCCGATCTTTTCAAAGCCGTTGTTTCGCAGGTTCCCTTTGTGGATGTGCTAAACACCATGCTCGACGCCACTCTCCCGCTCACGACCAGTGAGTACATCGAATGGGGTAACCCCAACGACAAAGCTGCCTACACTTATATAAAGAAGTATTCGCCTTACGACAACATCGCCAGGGCGAACTATCCGGCTATGCTGGTCAAGGTTTCGCTCAATGATAGCCAGGTGCCTTACTGGGAAGGCGCAAAGCTGGTCGCCAAACTACGGACAATGAAGACTGACAACAATCCACTGCTGTTAAAAACGAACATGGGCGCCGGTCACGGCGGTTCTTCCGGACGTTACGACTATCTCCGGGAAGTGGCGTTCGACTACGCGTTCATGCTCTGGCAAATGGGTATTAGTGAATAGCGAACTAACAAGCAAGCAGGAACCGGCTTTGCCTACGACTGAACGGGTGGCAGGGGTTTTTTAGATCTTACAATTCGCTGACCTTATTCCCCTTGACAGAGTTTCAGCGACTTTCTATAGTCGGCTGTAGGAGTTACCGAGAATCAAATGTATATGGCCTGCTATCATTGCTATTGCACCTGTTGCGTCTGTTGTTGGGGAACGCGATCCGGGAGCGTTTGCAGGCGTGAAGGGCATTTGATTTAGCAACCAGCGCAGCAAAAAGTTCAGAGACCGGTCGCGAACCTAACAAGGAATTCGCGACCGGTCTTCTTTTTTGGCATCAAAGATGGAACAAGTTTTGGGCGGATTACAGGAATTTAACATGATGAGCGCCGGCGTTCTCGAACAAACAGATCGTTTTATCTTCAAGAACTCGATTGAGGCGAGCATTGGTCACACACCACTGATTCGTTTGCGTCGAATCACACGCGAGCTGTCATCGGGGGTCGAACTTTTTGCTAAAGCCGAACACCTTAATCCAGGCGGCTCAGTGAAAGATCGTCCAGCGCTGGCGATGATTCTTGCCGGCGAGCGCGACGGCAGGCTACGACCGGGCATGTCCATACTCGATGCTACCAGCGGCAACACGGGCATTGCCTACGCGATGATCGGCGCGGCGCGTGGATATCCGGTCACTCTATGTCTGCCTAAGAACGCCAGCTATCAACGCAAACGGATCTTGCGCACTTTTGGTGTCAACGTCATCGAGACTGACCCACTTCAATCAACGGATGGGGCGCAGTTGATCGCGCGTGAGATTTTTCGGCTTGAACCCGAAAAGTACTTCTACCCGGATCAGTACAACAACGAAGCGAACTGGCGCGCCCACTACAACGGCACTGCGCCGGAGATCTGGGAGCAGACCGAGGAACGCATCACACACTTCATAACTGGTCTGGGAACGTCGGGCACTTTTGTGGGAGTCGCACGGCGCCTGAAAACCTTCAATCCCGGGATTCGCGCAATTTCGATGCAGCCCGATTCGCTTTTACACGGACTCGAGGGCTTGAAACACATGACGACAGCAATGGTCCCAGGAATTTACGATCCCGCGCTGGCTGACGAGAATGTTGAAGTGTCCACGGAAGATGGGCAAAGGATGGCGCAGCGTTTGGCAGAGGAAGAAGGTTTGTTCGTTGGCACCAGCTCCGGAGCAAATGTCTTCGCGGCGATCGGATTGGCCCGCACGCTGCCGCATGATGCAGTCGTCGTCACAATCCTGTGCGATCGTGGTGAGCGGTATGTAGAATAAGGATCGAATGATTAACCTCCCAGCACAACAGTGGCAGGAGATTATCGCTCATGGCGAGCGCGATTATCCCTACGAATGCTGCGGGCTCTTGCTCGGTAATTTTGCCGAGGGCGGTGGCAAGGCTTGCTTCGAAACATACCCGATCTCGAATGCGCGCAAAGAAGAGGCAAAGCGGAACCGATTTCTTATCCGGCCGGAGGAATTGCTGCGAGGCGAGAAATTCGCGGCGGGAAAGGGCCTCGAGGTAGTCGGCTTTTATCATTCGCATCCGGATCATCCGGCCGTGCCGTCGCAATATGACCTCGACCATGCCTGGCCGCTCTATTCCTACATTGTTGTCTCAATCAAGTCAGGTCAGGGCGAAGATTTACGTTCGTGGGAAATGCAATCAGATCGATCACGCTTTGATGAAGAAGAAATTCTGAAAAGTTGACGAAAGGAATCTGTTATGTCAGTCACTATTAGTATACCCACCGCCTTGCGCCAGTTTGCCGGCGGCACAGCGCGAATTGAAGTGGAAGCCAAAACCGCCGGTGAGGCGCTCGATGAGCTAACCTCGCAACATGCGGAGCTTCGTCGCCATCTCTACGATGACAAAAACACTCTGCGCAGCTTCGTTAACGTCTACGTCAATGATGAAGACATCCGTCATCAATCCGGCCCCAATACTCCCGTCAAAGATGGCGACACGCTGATGATTGTTCCTTCAATTGCCGGCGGCGCAACCGCTGAGGCGGATGTTCCAGCCGACCGGTTGCCCTCGCTTTCCAATGAAGAGATTGCGCGTTACAGCCGTCACCTGATCATGCCGGAGGTGGGCCTCGAAGGTCAAAAGCGTTTGAAAGCCGCGAGCGTGCTGATGATTGGCACGGGCGGATTGGGCGCACCGCTCGGGATGTATCTTGCGGCAGCAGGCGTCGGCCGGCTCGGCATTGTCGACTTCGATGTGGTGGATTCTTCGAATCTTCAACGCCAGATAATTCATGGCACAAAAGACGTAGGGCGTCGGAAGGTCGACTCGGCGCGCGATCGCCTCAGCGATATTAATCCGCATATCGAGATCGAAACGCACGAGGCACGGCTGACAAGTGACAACGCGCTTCGACTTTTCAAAAACTACGACATCATCGTTGATGGTACTGACAATTTCCCGACACGCTACCTGGTCAACGATGCGTGCGTCTTGACGGGCAAGCCAAACGTTTACGGCTCGATCTTCCGTTTCGAAGGTCAAGTCAGCGTTTTCTGGGCCAACGCTCTTAATGGCAGGGGCGCCTGTTATCGCTGCCTCTATCCTGAGCCGCCCCCACCCGGGCTCGTGCCCTCATGTGCGGAGGGCGGCGTACTTGGCGTGTTACCCGGAATCGTCGGTGCACTTCAGGCCAACGAAACGATCAAGATCATTCTGGGCGCCGGAGATCTGCTGGTAAACCGTCTGCTGCTATTCGATGCCTGGGCGTTGAAGTTTCGGGAGTTGAAACTGCGCAAGGATCCCAATTGCCCGGTCTGTGGCGAGAATGCGAGTATTAAGGAGTTAATCGACTATGAAGCCTTCTGTGGTCTGAGCGCGACCCAGCAGGTCGTGGAAACGCAACCGGAAGAGATCACGGCCACTGCGCTCCGCCGCCGGCTGGACCGCGGCGACGACATCCAGATTATTGATGTGCGCGAGCCAAACGAATACGAGATCGCACGCATACCCGGCACAAAGTTGATCCCGCTGGGCCAGGTGGTTAGTCGCATGGGCGAAATCGATCCTTCGCGCGAGACCGTTTGCCACTGCAAGGCTGGTGTGCGCAGCGCAAAGGCGATCGCGGCCTTGAAGAGTGCAGGCTTTCCCGGCCGACTCACTAATCTGAAAGGCGGAATTACCGCCTGGTCAAATGAAGTCGACCCGAGCGTGCCGAAGTATTGATACGAGGATAACCTCTGCTCGACAGTGACTCGACGCAAAGTCCGACCGCGAGAGGAAAAGGCCGAGCGTGCTTATGGAAAGTGTTTGTAGATGTCTTTTCGATTCAGGAAGCGAACGAAAACAATGGCGTCGTTTTCAAGCGCGAGACCAACGCGGTAATCCCAACTCTGATACGGAAATAGTTCTTATTGGCTTTAAGGTTCTTTAGATTTGGGAGGTCGGCTAGAGAGTCCGCGTCTTCAACTGCTTCGATTACTTCTTTCAATCTCTTCAATAGGCTGCTATCTCTGACGGCCTTGACGTCTCTCGCGAAGCTGTCTCTAAACGCAACTTTCACCTTGAGCTTTCCAGAAGGGAGAACACTTCGTCGCGCGAGACAGACTCTCCGCCAAGACCCTCCTCAATGGCACGCGCGAGAGCGATATCCTCCATCGCCTCTTCTACGATGTCCTTCACCCAATCCCGACGCTCTTCAAGCGCCTCAATTACGGCAGCTTTGACAAGCTCGTTTAACTTTGCTTCGTCCAATGATGTTGCCATAAATTTTGCCCCTGCAGACGTAAGCTAACATCACTGCCTCGGAAAAGAAAGAAGCTTGGCCTGCAACCTCAGAGTCCTTTGTATCTCGGTGTTGAAATTACCCGGAAAAAATCAACCAGGAAGCCCCGCATTGTCCTGGTAAGCCATGTAGCGCGGCATGTGCATCGGGTTGCGGTGAAACAAGAGATCGGAGTTAAATAGGCAAACTCAAATGTCATGGTTGGAACCACTCTAGGGAATTACAAGATTCTTGAAAAAATCGGTGCGGGCGGGCAGGGCACTGTCTACAAAGCTACCGACTCGAAGTTGGGACGCACCGTGGTGATCAAGGTACTTCCCGAAGAACTCACCGCGAAAGAAGCAAATCTGAAGCGCTTTGAACGCGAAGCGCGGCTCGCGTCCGCCCTCGATCACCCAAACATCTGCACGATTTTCGATCTGAACGAGATCGATGGCGTTCATTTCATCGCGATGCAGTACGTCGAAGGACGCAATGTGCGGCAACTGGTCAATGGCCGGCCCCTGGATCTTTCGAGCGCTCTCTCCATTGTCATTCAGGTGGCGGATGCTCTGGCCGTGGCGCACTCCCAGGGGATCATTCATCGCGACATCAAAGCCGGGAACGTCATGGTAAATAGTAAGGGTCAGGCAAAGGTTTTGGACTTTGGTCTCGCCAAGCTCCTTGACGAACAAGCGGCAAAAACTTCCGGAATCCATCGGACGGAGATCACTGAGGTGGGAGTGCCCTACGGTACTGCCACCTATGCAGCGCCGGAACAAGCCCGGGGCGACCGCGTTGATTCGCGCGCCGACATCTTCTCCACGGGCGTTCTGCTCTACGAGATGCTTACAGGCAACTGGCCCTTCAAAGGTAAAACAGCAGTTGACGTACGCCACGCCGTGTTGCACGAAGAGCCCGAGCCACTCGCGCAAGCCCGGCGCGATCCTGTGCCGCCGCGCCTGCAACAGATTCTCGACCGTGCGCTGAAAAAGGATCCGCGCGATCGCTATCAGAAAATCGCGGACTTACGCGATGACCTGCGTGCGCTAGCTCGCGAGTTGGCGACAAGTTCGGGAGCGCCTATCGACGATGCCGGCGTGCCTGTTAAACCGCGACACCTCAATGCAGGCAGTCCGGTGGCGCGCGCGTTCCGCTGGCTCAAAAACGTTACCAGCGCGGAAAGTTCTTCCGGCGCCTCCTCCCGTCCCACGAGTACGAGTCTGCCGCGTGAAACCCATGAGACGCCGCAGACGAGCACTGGCGACAGGGAACGCAAGAGCGTCGCAATTCTGCCGTTTAAGAATCTAAGTAACGATGCCGAAACCTCTTTCTATGAATTCTCGCTTGCCGATGGCGTGATTACCGAACTGGCCCGTGTTCGCTCACTCGTCGTGCGGCCTTCGTCGGCCATCGTGAAGTACCAGGGCAAACAGGTCGATCCGGGCGACGCAGGACGCGAAATGAGTGTCGACGCGATCCTCACTGCCAGTTTCTTGCGAGCGGGCGATCGGCTGCGAGTTACAGCACAGTTGCTTGATGTGCGCTCCGGGGAAATTCTCTGGAGCGAACGGATCGATGCTGACGCCAGCGACATCATTGCCGTTCAGGACACCATGGTCCAACAGATTGTTGAAGGATTGCGTGTTGAGCTGAGTCCTGCCGAAAAGGTCGAACTCGCCAAGGGATCTACTTCGAACGCCGAAGCATCGGAAGAATACCTCCGGGGGCGCAACTGCCTGGGCGAGTTTATCTATCACACCGTCGGTCGAGAGCATATCGACTCGGCGATCAAACATTTTCAGAACGCAATCCAGCTCGATGCAAACTTTGCACTTGCTTTCTCGGCGCTGGGCAGTTGTTACGTTAACCGCTCATTAAAAGGCCTGGGTGAAGGAGGTGATCATGATAAAGCGCGCAAGGCGTTCGCCCAGGCCCTTGCTCTCGACCCGAAGCTCCTCGAAGCACGCATGCACATGGCCTTTATCTATCTTCATTGCGGCGAGAAGCCGAAGGCGCGGGAAGAAGTTGAGCGTTTGCGCCAGGAATATCCAAACGACGTGGGAGTTCATTTCGTTCGCGGTGTGCTGGCTCGGCTCGATGGCGAGTATGAGCGTGCTCTGCGCAGCTTCGATCGGATGGTGCGGCTAAACCCGGCGGAGATTGTTGTGGCCAGTTACAATCGCTCCCGCGTCTACATGTATCAAGGTCAGTATGAAGAGGCGTTGAGCCAACTGGATCAGGGCTCGGCTGTCGAGCCCGATCATCCGCTGATTACGACCTTTCGCGCGTTTGTGCTCTACTATCGGGGGGAAGTTGATGCTGCAACGCGCACAATGCAACAAGTGCTCGAACGTCATCCGCAAATTGATGGCATTCGTCCCATCCTGGCCATATTTCTCAGTGCGCAGGGCAGGCATCGCGAAGCGGACGAGCAACTTACGAAAAAGGCCAAAGAAGCTGGGGCCACCGATCATGACATCGCGTACTGGATCGCCACTGCCTATTTGCAACAGGGCCGCCAGGCTGAAGCTTTTCGCTGGCTTGAGACGGCCATCAATCTGGGCAATGAAAACTACCGGTGGTTTGAAAAGGATCCAAGTTGGTCAAGTGCGCATGATGACCCGCGGTTTATCGAATTGATGAAGCGGATAAAATCCCGGAACCAGAAGAGCGAGGGCAAGACTGCATGAAAACTTTTGTGATCGGAGACGTCCACGGACGTTGTGCCCAGCTCCATCAGTTGCTGGAGATGTTGCCCCGGGACGAATCTTCCCATCGGCTCGTTTTCCTGGGCGATCTGATCGATCGCGGCCCTGACGCGCCCGGTTGTGTGAATGACGTCCGCAAACTGACCCTGGAGAATCCGGAGCAAGTGACCTGTCTCAGAGGCAATCATGAACAAATGCTGCTTGACTTTATCGAAGGCAGCAGCAACATCTGGATTACGCCAGTGACCGGAGGCGAACGGACGTATGAACAGTATGTCGGCCAGCCGTTAGTGGTAAACAGCGAGTTGGATATCGAAAATGCGCGGCATGCCATCGAGCACAAAATGCCGCGGGAGCATTTGGAGTTTTTGCGCGAACGGCCGTTCTATTATGAGGATGAGTTTGCGATCTACGTGCACGCAGGACTCGACCACGGCAAGCATCCGCGCGAGACTTCGCCGCAGCTACTGTTGTGGTCGCGGGATATGGATTTTTATAAAAACTATCGCGGCAAGCCCTGCCTCTTTGGCCACACGCCCACGACATTCTTGCCTTTGCGCGGACGAGTAGGTCGTCATGGAATCTATATCTTTCACAGCGCTATCGGCATCGACACTGGCTACAACCATCAGTCGCCACTGACTTGCCTCTCCCTGCCTGACTTCACGCTTTACCAATCGTTCGGCGACGGCCACGAAGAGACTCACCAAATTACTTCCTTTATCCCGGAAACACTGAGGGCAATGCAGCGGAATGCTGGCATTGGTGGATAGGTTGCTCGTCGTTGCTTTCCAATCTATTTTCGTGCTGCTTAGTGGGATTTCGTGGATCGAGTCTTTGGTCACGGCAGGCGATCCACGAAATCCCTCGAAAAATCACGAAACTCAAAGCGCTTTTCTCTCACTCATGAACCCAGCGAACATGCCTGACTGCTGTACAGTTATTCTTGAGACACTACAAGAGTACTATTGCACTAAGAAACAATCGCAAACGCTCGCACTGGAAAAGTGCCGAACTCTTTCACTTTCACCGGAACCGCGAAGAATCGGAAACCCGTCCGGGGCAGGTCGCGCAAACCGCAAAGATGCTCGACGATCGGAATACCATGGGCCAGCAGTATTGAATGCACAGGGCGACGACCGTCAGTGGTGTCGTCGATGTTGTAGGAATCGATGCCTACCAGCGCAGCTCCGGCGCTTACCAGGTACTCCGCAGCATCAGTAGTAAGAAAAGGATGGTTGCCGTTTGAATAGTCTTCAGTTCTCCAACGCATGTCCCAGCCGGTATAGAACAGCACGGCCCTGCCTTTTACATCCAGGTCTGCCAGTGTTTCGCTTGTGATCCTCCGAGTTCGTGCCATCGGCAAACTACTCACACTCGTCATCAAACTTGGAAATCTCGCTCGCTCAAGCTCACGTTCGGCAGCGCCCACATGGCCCACGACGATACCTTCCAAATTAGCTAGTGAGCGCAGATCCAACCCGGACAGGTCTTTGCCATCGGCATAACGATGAAACGGGCTATCAAGGTAAGTGCCGGTGTTGGCTACCATCTCCAGCTTGCCGATGTGGAATTCGGTGCCCGGGTCATAAAGCGTTCTGGATGCGTCGCGACTCAGGTACTCGGAGATAACCGGCGGCGGCAGGCCCTTGTAGGTAATCATGCCATGCTCGATTGAGTGGCTAACGTCGACGAAGGCAAAGGACATAGCAGGTTATAAAGAGTTTGGACTTATGCGGTCCGCTCCAGAATAAAGTCGGCTATTGCGCGCAGGCGCTCAGTTGGTCGATCAATCTGTTCGAGCGCCGAACAGGCCCGTTCGTGAGTGCGCTCGGCGCGCTCATGCGCGGCGTCAATACCATAAATGCCCGGATATGTCGCCTTCTGCGAACGCGCGTCCTTGCCAGGTGTTTTGCCAAGGTCTTTGGCAGTGGCGGTAACGTCCAACATGTCGTCAGTGATCTGAAAAAGAAGACCGAGTTGCGATGCATATTCGCTCACAGATTCAAGCTGTTGATTATTTGCGCCCGCCACGATGCCACCACATCGGGCCGCGGCGATAATCAATGCTCCAGTTTTCAGCCGGTGGATCTGCTCCAGCTCATCGCCGCTAACGCTCCGCGACTCCGCATCGAGATCATGCGCTTGTCCCGCAACCATACCGGCGGGAGTGCCGGAGGCGCGGGCCAACTCGCTTACCAGCCGCACGCGAGTCTGCGGCGAAAGTTGCTCATCCGCGGCGATTGTCTGGAAAGCAAGAGTTTGTAGCGCGTCACCGGCCAGAATTGCAGTTGCTTCGTCGAAGCGGATATGACAGGTAGGTTGGCCACGGCGAAGATCATCATTGTCCATTGAAGGCAGGTCGTCATGAACGAGGGAATACGTGTGAATCATTTCTATGGAACAGGCCGTAGAAAGCAGCAGCTCGGCTGTTGCTCCGAAAGTTTCGCCAGTGGCCAATAGCAATACCGGGCGGAATCGTTTGCCGCCGGCAAAGACGCTCCAACGGATTGCTCGGTGAACCTTTGTGGGCGCGACCGTCTCCGCAGGAAGAAGTCGATCCAGTTCTGCCTCAACGCGCCGCCGCGCCGCGCCGCGGTATTCGGTGAAATCGGCCCGGGCTTCGGTCTGGGCTTCGGTCAATATCTCGGCAGACGCTTTCTTCCTTCTTCGGTGCTAACTTTCCTGGTCTCCCGGGCCAATTCTTTCGCCTCTTCAAAGGTACTGACCATCGTGCGCCCATGACTATCCTTCAGCAAAATTTCAATACGTCGTTCGGCCTGGCTGAGTCGCTCCTGGCATTCGCGCGATAGGCGAATACCGTGCTCAAAAAGCTCCAGGCTCTTCTCGAGCGGCAAATCGCCCTGCTCCAAATCGCGGACAATTTGCTCCAGAGCTTCGAGCGATGCTTCAAAGGTTCTGCTTTGTTCGTTGTTCTTCATGAGGCCTCGTTTTTACCACTCTTAATTGAAGTCTTGCTACTGCAGTTGTCTGATCGCCGGCAGTTCTTTAATCAACTCGTCCACAATCCGTTGCAGCAGCCGTTCGTCCTTGATCGCGGAAACTTTCCACCGCGCCTCATGGCGCAGCATGGTAAGTTCAACGGGCCGCTCTTGTACTGTCGCGGTGATCCTGGCGCTGTCTCCCTCGGTAGCAATGTTAACAAGATAAGGCAGGCTAAACGCGACCACCATGAACGGCTTTGGCTTCGACTGAATCTCCTGCACCCGCGTCGCCAGCTCTGCTCGAATGCTTTCTTTCAGGCGCGGTAGCAGCACCGTTACCAGGGCGGTCACGCGCCGGCGCATCGTGACACTAAGAGTTGGCCCATACCGCGCCGCGGCTTTTTCGGCTGCCGGTCCAACGAGGTTGCTGACGATCTGATCCATGTCGACGATTTGATCTAACCCAGCCATGTCGTTTCGCTGAGCTGCGTCCACTAACAGGGCGAGCGAGTAAGCTGGGGTTGTCTGGTAATGGCGCCACCAGAAGAACAGTCCCGCCGCAACTAGAACCACCAGCGTGACAACAGTGATACCAAGAATAGCCAGGACTTTGATCCAGCGAGGTTTGCGAGGACGCGGTGCAATCCTGGCCCTGTCCTGCTGATCGAAATTGATCACAAGCCGTTGGCGCCGCGGTGCTTTAGCGTTTTGTTCTGGTGTCATCTGGGTAGCGACGCCTTCACGCTTCGATTTTCTCCACGCGAGCATCAAGCCGACCTTTAGCGAGTCGCACTCGTACAGCGTCGCCCACCTCAACTGCTTGCGCCTCACGCAGGAGCCGCCCATCACTATCCTGTGCAATTGCGTAACCACGCTGGAGCACTGCCAGGGGCGAGAGCGCATCAAGTGAAGTTGCTGCGAGGCCCAGCTCTCTACGCGCCTGCTCAAGCGTTGTCCTCATGCCAGAAAGGCAAGCACCGTAGGCCAGGTCAAAACGGGTCCGCGCGGCCGTGAGCCGATTTTGTAGGTGCACAGGTGAGAGCCTTGGACTAAGCCCGTCTACGCGACTACGCGCCCTGGCGATTGACTGACTCATAAGCATCTGTAACCGCTGTGTATCGGTACTTGTAGCCGTGCGAGCGTCACGCAATTTCCCACGAACTTCGTCAAACACTTGTGACAACGCATGCTCCTGCACTCTTGTGCGCGCATCCGCGATTTTGTAACGCAGCAATCGTAAAAGCTGGCGGCCCATTTGATCGAGAGCGCCACAAATTTGGTCTTCCTGCGTAGCCACAAGTTCCGCGGCTGCCGACGGCGTGGCGGCACGCAGGTCTGCTGCAAAATCAGCGATCGTAAAATCCGTCTCATGACCCACCGCCGAGATGACCGGAATTGCCGATGCACGGATCGCGCGAGCGACCTCCTCTTCATTAAAGGCCCACAAATCTTCGCTCGAGCCACCACCGCGGCCTACGATGAGGACGTCAACCAGATCATCAGTTCGACCTTCTCTGCCCGCCTGCTGGTGATGCTGGTTTATCAGTTTGATAGCGCACGCGATGTCGCGGCCTGCGCCTTCGCCTTGCACGCGAGCCGGCGAAAAGAGCACATGAACAGTTCGCGTGCGGCGCGAAATTACATTGATGATGTCGCGAATTGCGGCGCCCGTTGGCGAAGTGACAACCCCCACGCGCCGCGGGAAAACCGGCAGGGGACGCTTTAACTCTTTCGCAAAGAGTCCTTCGGCCCGCAGACGATCGCGAAGCTGCTCGAAGGCGATGCGCATGGCGCCCGCCCCGGCAGGAGCAAGAGTTTCTACAATTAGCTCATACTCACCGCGGGCTTCATAGACGCTTAACCGGCCCCGAGCCCTGACGTGCAGTCCATCAGCCGGCCGAAAACGGATCCGGGTGTTGGCTGAACGAAAACATTTCGCCCGGAGCTGTGCACCTTCATCCTTGATTGTGAAGTACCAATGACCCGAACCATGGGCTTTGAAATTTGAGATTTCGCCTTCCACCCAGACAGATGCGAAACGTGCCTCGAGCGCATTCCTGACTGCGCTCGTCAACTCGGAGACGGTCAGTGGTCCGCGCTCGGTCTCGTCAAACAGTGCTGCGAAAAGTGGTTGGCTCATGCAAGGATGAAGGATGAGGGATGAAGGATGAAATGTAAATACCTCCAGCAAGCCAGGTACTTGGTCAGTTTGAAATACAGCCGCGGATTAACGCGGATGAGCGCCAATCTGAAGGAATAGCAGACCAGAACTCGGCAACGCGGACGGACTTTCTGAAGTCATTTCTGCGCTTTGTTTCTGAGGCCTGTTGATCCTAATACTTCTTTTTCAGATCCGCGCTCATTCGCGTTAATCCGCGGCCCAATGTTCGATTGCACTGCCACTAACTTCAACTGACCCCACTAACAGCTAACAGCGACTTGTAAGCTGACTCAGAAGCCGTCCTCAAGGAGTCGCCACGCCGACCACTGGACTCAGACGCACTGAAGCACCATCGCGATTGGCGCGCACCCGCACGCGACGACTGCCTGACGGACTAGAATTTGAGGCATAGGTGATTGTGTAAGCCGAGCGCAGTTGGAGCACTACGTCGTCATAGGCGCTCTGCAAATCTTCGATACGCCGAATCGGATAGTAAACACCCCCCGAGACAGCAGCCAGCTTTCGACCCTCTTCGTCCGCCCGTGTTGTGAGTGTTAGATAACGACTGCGCAGCGGGTCAATGGTGACTTCCGGCTTGGGCACGCTCGCTTCCGGTATCAAACCCGAGGGGACGTAGAGGGGATAGATCAACGCGCCTGATTCACTGATTGCTTCCAGCAATGCGGGAAAGGGTACAAAGGATTTGTTGTCATCACCATCAGACATCACCACCACAGCAGTTCGCTCGCCGCGCAGCATCTTCAGGGGATCCGTGAGAACGTAGGCAAGTGCATCGTATAAAGCTGTACCCCCGCCCGCATCAATCTCATCCAGTTTCTTCGAGAGCATCTCGCGGTTAGTGCTGAAATCTGAAATCACCTGAATGTCGTCGCGGAAACTGATGATGGCGATGCGGTCCTGTGGACTGGCGGTATGCAGGAAATCGCGCGCCGCTTTGCGGATAAACTCCATTCTTTCTTCAACGCTGCCGGAAACGTCGAGCAGGAGCACGAGATTGAATGGCTCATGCGTGGGGGCGACCTCCGTTACCTGGCGCTCGACTCCGTTCTCGTAAACCGTGAAATCAGACTGCTTCATGCCGCCAATCGCGCGCCCGTTGCGATCGAGGACGCTCGCATTCAGCCGCATCAACTGCGGTGCAATTGCGGTAACGACCTGGCCCGGCGGCCGCCGTGACACTAACGTCGGCTCCTTCTCCAGCGGTGGCAGCGTCTTTGCATAATCGCCAAACATTTTCGGCGAAACCTTACGGATCGCATCAATTAGCTGGCTGTCGCCGCTGCGCACGATAGCCCGCGCCGCTTCGGTCAGCGGCCGCTCGCGCAGATCGCTGGGCACCATGGCGGGATCGACGTTCAAAAGCACAACGCCGCGCTGCGTTAAGAACTCGAGCTCGATGCGTTGTCCTTTCGTCGGCTTTTTCTCACCTAGTCTTCCCGAGATCGAAAAGAATCCTCCACGCTTCTCCTTGATCTCCGGGAGTTCTACGTCGCTCAAATAACGCGGCCGGCTTGCCTGCCAAAGAAAATTAAACTTCAGCGCCTCAAGAGGCACATCAGCGTGTATGGTACCGGTGTTTGTTCGAACTGCAGCAGCCTCGAAATTGCCAACAATATCTACCGCTCCTGCTTCACTCTCCACGTCTACCTTCGAGCGCGATGGAATTCGCACCACCAGGTCAATGCGATCCTTTTGCGGGCGGTCACTCACTCTGATCTCAACGGAGCCACCCTTCTTCTCAATCTTGACGTCCCTGGAAGTTACCGCCGCACCCGTCGAGCTGGCTTCGATCGTGACTTTATTCTGCCGTTCCTCGGAAGCAATGATGCTGACGCGTCCGTCGCGGTTCTTTAGAGAGAGCGATACTGTTTCCGGAGTGTCGAGTTCCTGGAGATAACCTTGCGCCCAAACCGTACTCCCACTGAGTACCAGCAAGGCGATTACTGCCAGCAACCGCTCAAATGCTGAGACGCGCCTCAATTCGCGGCACTTGAAACCTTCGTACATCATGCGTTGGATCTTGCCCAGCAATACCCTTTGGGTCAAGGACGCCCGCAGTCAGACGGCAGGAGGCAGGAGTCAGGAGCAGGAGGCAGGAGC
>Ga0137372_10003449_pt1 | contig 15406 bp, 15 predicted proteins | sample SagtaG_6_FD_104911 | JGI IMG/M metagenome (GOLD analysis project Ga0137372, IMG submission 104911) | Vadose zone soil microbial communities from Sagehorn Ranch, Mendocino, California, USA - Sage1_R_60_16 metaG | ecosystem: Environmental > Terrestrial > Soil > Vadose zone | place: USA...
CAAGATCGATCCGAAGACGAACAAGGTTGACGACGTGATCCGTGTCGGCCGGCTGCCGGTCGCGACCGCCCTTGCGGGCGACTTCGTTTGGGTCGTCAACAATGGCGATTCAACCCTCACACGGGTCGACACCAGCTCGGGCCACGCCCAGACGGTCGGAGGGCTGAACAACCCGACGGCGATCACCGGCGACGACAAGGGCAACGTCTGGGTCACGACGGGCACCTACGAGTCGGTCATCCGCGTGAACGGTAAGACACTCCGCCCGGACATCAAGCTTCCGCTGCGGCACAATGCCTTCCTGCCGGCAGTCGGCGCCGGATCACTCTGGGTAACGGAACCCCCGCACAACCTGGGCGAGCACGGCACGCTCGCGCGGATCAACCTCGCTACCACCAAGCTCGAGCGGCGGTACGCAGTGGGCATCTTCCCGGTTGCGGTCGTGGTTGGCGAACGAGCCGTTTGGGTGACGAACGGCGCGGAGGCCTCGGTCTCGCGGATCAGTCTTTCGGACGGTTCCATCCAGCGGGTTCCCGTCGGTCTCGCTCCCGGCGGGATCGGGATCGGCTTCGGCTCGGTCTGGCTGACGGCAGGCAAGAACACGATCTGGAGGCTCAATCCGGAGACCCGGCAGGTCGACCAGATCATCGACGTCGGGGGGAGCCCGTTCGGGCTTACGGTCGGGCCGGATGCTGTGTGGGCGACGCTTCCCGACACAGGGACGGTGGTGCGTGTCGATCCACGAACGAACCGGGTCGTGGAGAGGATCCGGCTCGGGTTCAAGCCGCTCACCATCGTCGTTGGCCGTGACGCGGTCTGGGTATCCGTCGCAAAGCGTTACCCAAATTTTCCGTTCTGAGCTCAGGCTGTCATGACAAAGCAGGCGTCGTGCGAGGAAGGCGACACCTGCACGCGGCGGACGAGCCGCCCCTGCCGGTCCAGCACAGAGAAGGTCCCGCGGTCGAGCGACGGCGTCACGATCCAGCCGAAGGCTTCCTGCACGTTGTACGAGCCTGCCGGCACCTTCGTCGTGCGCACGACAGTGCCGTCCTTCAGAGACAGCACACGCAGCGTCCCATCCTCACCGCTCGTCACGTATGCGTGCGAGCCGAAGAACGTCACGTGCTGAGGCGGCGCGTCCGCCGGCAGCCGGCGTAGAACGTTGCCCGTGCGCCTGTCGTAGACCGCGAGCGCACCGCGGTCGCCCGAGCTGACCCAGACGTGAAGGCCGCCCGGTGCGATGCCGACGTCGTGCGCGAGGAACGGCGGCCGGAAGCGCCGGAGAAGCCGAGGCGCCAACGGTCGCGACACGTCGACCACGGCGACCTCCTCGGCCTTGGAGCCGAGCGAGACCCAGAGGATCTTGTAACCCGGATCGATCGAGACATGGCGCGCCGGCCCGCCCACGCCGACGCGGGCCACGGCGCGGCCACTGAGGACGTCGACCGTGACGACTTCGTGGCTGCGGGAGTCCGTGACGAATGCGTGGCGCGCGTTCGCACCCGCGGCCGTGTAGCGCGGCGCGTCGAAGTGGCCCTGCACGCGCCGGACGCGCAGGCTGGGTCCATCGACGAGCGAGACGACCCCGTGCGTGGTGTGACAGACGACGGCGAGCTTGCCCCACACGCTCTCGATGCTCCGAGGACCGGCGGTCGTGGGAATCGAGCGCAGGATCTTGCCGGTCGAAAGCTCGACGACGGCGACACGAGACTGGGTGTCCGCCGTGACGAGCGCCACCGGCGTGCCGCCGGCGAGCGCGCCGGGAGCGAAACGCAGGGCGACGGGCAACGTCACCGCGCCAACGAGGAACTCGCGGCGGTTCATGGTCGGGATACGGGCTCAGGCTGCCGAGAGGTCCCGGTCGGCGAAGGCGCGTTCGACCTCGTCCGAAAGCGGGCCCTCGACATCGACGAGCTCGTCTGCGAGGACGCGAGCGCGTTCGAGCAGCGGTCGGTCCTTGCGCAGATGCGCAAACCGGAGATCGGTCAGGCCGGATTGGCGCGTGCCGAGCAGCTGGCCGCCGCCGCGGATGTCGAGGTCGACCTCCGCGAGCTCGAAGCCGTCGTTCGTGCGCACGAGCGCCTCGAGCCGTTCGACGGCGGGCTCCGTCAGATCCTCGCGCGCGCGCGAGATCAGAAGACAGTACGACTGCTCGGCGCCGCGGCCGACGCGGCCGCGCAGTTGATGCAACTGGGCGAGGCCGAACCGGTCGGCTTCCTGGACGATCATGATCGTCGCGTTCGGAACGTCGACGCCGACCTCGATCACCGTCGTCGCGACGAGCACGTCCAGGTCGCGTGCCTTGAAACGTGCCATCAGCTCGCGCCGGTCGGCCGGACGGAGCCGACCGTGCAGCAGACCGACCCGGTAGCCACGCAACTCGGCCTTCTGCAGGCGCTCGGCCTCGGCTTCCGCGGCCCGGGCCTGCGTCGTCTCCGACTCCTCGATCAGCGGGCAGACGACATACGCCTGACGTCCTGCGTCGAGGTGCTTCCGCAAGCGTGAGTAGGCGGCGGCGCTGCGATCTTCGGCCACCCACGCGGTCTTGATCGGCTTGCGGTCGGCCGGCGGGCGCACGATCTCCGACACCGCGAGGTCGCCGTAGACCGTGAGCGCGAGCGTGCGCGGGATCGGCGTCGCAGTCATGTGCAAGACGTGCGGCGACCTCCCTTCTGTGAGTGCCTTACGCTGCTCGACGCCAAAACGATGCTGCTCGTCGACGACGGCAACCGCGAGTTCGCGGAACTGGACACCCTCCTGGATCAGCGCATGGGTGCCGACGACGATGTCCGCATTCGGTGCGAGGTCGCGCTCGCGCTTGGCGGAGGAGCTCGTGAGCAAGGCGCAGGTGACGCCAAGGAGGCTGCAGGGCTCCTCGAGCGTGAGGAAGTGCTGCTCCGCGAGCGTCTCCGTGGGCGCCATCAGCGCGCCCTGCTTGCCGGCCTCGACCGCGCGCAGCAGTGCGTAGAGCGCCACGACTGTCTTGCCGGACCCGACCTCGCCCTGTAGGAGCCGCTGCATCGGCACGCTGCGCTCGAGGTCGCCGTCGAGCTCCGCGATTGCACGCTCCTGATGTTCGGTCAGCTGGAACGGCAGCACGCCGCGGTAGCGCCCGACCAGCTCGCCCGGCGGGCCGAGCGCCGGTGCGAGCTCCGACTCGCGCTCGCGGCGCCGGCGCGCGAGCCAGATCTGCAGGAGCAGCAGCTCGTCGAAGGCGAGCCGCCGCCGTCCCGCTTCCGCCTCGCCGAGCGAGCGGGGCCGGTGCAGCGCCCAGAGTGCGTCCACCCGTTCGGGGAGCGCCTCGCGTCGCTTCAGGTCGGCCGGAAGCGGATCCGAAAGAGCACGGGGGAGCGCGGCGCCGACGAGCTCACGGAGCTTCTTGGCGGTGATGTCCTCGCTCGCGGGATAAACCGGCGCGAAGTCGGCGGTCGCTTCGCTGGCACCGATGTCGAAGCTGCGCACGTCGAAGCCGTAGCGTCCCTGGCGCCCGCGTAGGCGCACAGCCGTTCCCGGCTGCAGCTGGCGCTCGAGCCACGGCTGGTTGAACCAGGTGGCGGAAACTGTCGCGGTGTCGTCGCTGATGCGCGCCGTCAGCATCTGCAACCTCCCGCGCCGGCGAGTCGACGTCGAAAGCACTTCTCCGGCGATCGCCACGTCCTCGTCTGCGCGGAGGTCGGCCATGCGCACCTCGGGCACAGGCTCCTCGTAGCGGAACGGCCTGTGCGCGAGCAAATCGCCCACGGTCTCCAGCCCGAGCCGCTCGAGCCTCTTCTTCACTGCAGGCCCGACGCCCGGAAGGACGTCGACCGAGCACTCGAGCTCCTCAGCCCGTGGGAATGAGCGCGGCCGCGGCCACTCGTTCCCATCCGCGCCCGCAAAACCCACCGGCAGCAGTACTCCGACAGTCGTCACGCCCTGTCATCGAACCAGAAGAAGCCGACGGTGCCGGGACCCGCGTGCGTCCCGACGACCGCGCCCAGGGTCGTCACGATCTCCACCTCTGCGTGCGGACGCTCGGCGTGCACCATCTTCTTCAGCTGCTCCGCGCGCTCCGGCGCGTCGGCGTGCGCGATCCCGACCTTCAACGTCGATGTGTCCTCGGTCGTCGAGGTGAACTCCGACACGAACTCCTGCATCGCCTTCTGGTTTCCGCGCACGCGCTTGAGCGGGACCACCTCACGCTTGATCGTGAGGATCGGCTTGACGTGTAACAGGTTCCCGGCCCACGCACTCGCCCGGCCGATCCGGCCGCCGCGCCGCAGGAACTCGAGTGTGTCGACGGTAAAGATCAGACCAGCGTCGGTCTTGAAGCGACGGATCAACTCGTCGATCTCGTCGTCGGTCGTTCCCCGGTCGAACAGACGCTGGATCCCCAGGCCGAGCATGGCGATTGCCGCGGAGGCGCTCTCAGAGTCGACGACACGCACCTTGTCGCCGAGCTCCTGTGCTGCGGTTCTCGCGCTCTGGTAGGTGCCGGAGAGCGCCGCTGAAAGGTGAAGGGAGTAGATGCGCTCGTAGCCGCTCAGCTCCTCGTACGTCGTGAGGAAGTCGCCCGGGGTCGGCTGCGACGTCGTCGGCAAGCTTTCGGACGTGCGCAGCCGTGCGTAGAACTGCTCGGGAGTCAGATCGACGTAGTCGCGATAGCTGTCGTCGCCGAAGAGAACGTATAGCGGCACGACGCGCCAGTTCGGGAAACGCGCGGGGGCCTCCGGGAAATCGGCGGTCGAATCGAGGACGATCGCGGTGTTCTCGGCGGTCAAGGTCATCAAGCGGCGTTCCTGATCGCGTCGACGATCTCGTCGAGCTCCTGGTCCTTGGAGAGACACGCAACCGCGCCCGCCGCGTAGAGCGCGTCGACCTCGCGGAAGTTCGCGGAGGCCGTGAGGCAGACCACGGCGACGTCAGGGTGGGCCTCGCGCACGGCCCGCGTCGCCTGCACGCCGTCGAGCCCCGGCAGGCGGTAGTCCATCAGCACGACGTCCGGTTTGTGCGTTCGCACGACCTCGGCGGCCGAGGAGCCGTCGCCGACCGAGGCCACGACCTCGATGTCGGACTGGAGCCCCAGCAGCAGCTCGAGCGCCTCGCGGAACACCTGGTTGTCTTCCACGAGGACGAGGCGAATCGGCTCGGCCATGGCGCCGAAGGTTATTCCGCTGACAGTAGGAGCGGATAGTGAGGCTGGCCACCGGCCTGGACGTCCAGCTCCAGCTGGGGATGGGCGTCCTGGATCCGCCGCAGCAGCTCGTCGAGCTCGGGCTCGTCCGCGCCCGTGAGGAGCGTCATGACGTCGCGCGGCTCCTCCAGGAGGCGCTCGGCGACCGCAGCGGCGACGTCGTCGAAGTCCGTGCCTCCTGCGACAGCCTCTCCGCCTGCGAGGCCGAGCCAGGCGCCTTTGCGCACCGCCAGGCCGTTCAGCTCGACGTCGCGTGAGGCGAGCGTGACCTCGCCGGTCTTCACGCCGCCGACCACCTCGTTCATCGCCTCCGCGTTCTCCGCGGCCGGACGTTCCGGGTCGAACGCGAGCATTGCAGCCAGCCCCGCGGGCAGCGAGTCCGTCGGCACAACGGTCACCGGCTTGTCGACCAGACCGGCGGCCTGCTCGGCAGAGAGGATGACGTTGGAGTTGTTCGGCAGCAGAACGACTTCGGCGGCGGGCGTCGCTTCGATCGCATCGACGAGCTCCGCTGTCGACGGGTTCATCGTCTGCCCGCCCTCGACGATCTTCGTCGCGCCGAGACTCTCGAAGAGCCGTCGATTACCGTAGCCCGCGACCACGGCCACGACCCCGGTCGTGGACGGCGGCGCATCGGGAACGGCTTCGAGCAAACGCTGCTCGCGCTGGATTGTCTGCTCGTGCATGTTCGCGATCTCGACTCGGTCGATCACACCGGCCCGGGTTCCGACCGCGAGCGCGCGGCCGGGCTCGTCGGTGTGGACGTGGACCTTCAGCGCTTCGGGATCCCCCACGACGAGCAGCGAATCGCCGAGCTGCTCGAGCTCGTGCTCGATTCCGTCGCTGTCGAGATCGTCGCCTTCGATCACGAAGGTCGTGCAGTAGCGGTAGGGCGAAAGCTCCTGGTGAATGGCCTCGATGTTGAGCTCCTCGCGTTCGGCAGGCGCTTCGGGCAAGGGCTCGCCCGCCGCGGTGGCAGCAAGGCCGCGCACGATCTCGAGCAGGCCCGCGCCGCCCGCGTCGACGACTCCGGCCTCACGCAGAACTTCGAGTTGCTCGGGCGTTCGCGCGACTGCATCTTCGCCACGCCGGACGATCCTGGCCAGAAGCTCTGGCTTGGTCAGGCCGTCGTTCTCGGCGCTCTCACCTTCCTCGGCCATCTCCCGGATGACGGAGAGCATCGTTCCCTCCACCGGTTGGCGCACCGCGCGATACGCAGCATCGCTCGCCGAACGAAAGGCGGCCGCGACCGTATGCGTGTCGACCTCGCCGTTCGTGCGGAGCGTCTCGGCGGCGCCGCGGATGATCTGCGAGAGGATGACACCGGAGTTGCCGCGCGCGCCCATCAGCGCGGCGCGCGTCACCTCCTTGACGAGGCCCGCGCGATCCTCCGTCGTGGTGCGGTCGAGCTCTTCGACCACGGCGCGCGCCGTCATCGTGAGATTCGTCCCGGTGTCGCCGTCGGGTACGGGATAGACGTTGAGGTCGTCGACGCGCTGCCGGTTCCGCTCGAGTGAGGTGAGCGCGCCGTGCGCGAGCTCCTGCACCCGCTCGCGATCGCTCACTGGCCGATCTCCGGCCGGTGAGCAGGGGAAGGGGCGAAGGGGGAAACCGGGAGGTTTCCCCCTTCTTTCTCCTCAGCCCGCGCGGCGATCTCAGCGGCGCGGGGGCTGAGGCGACACCTGAAGAAGGGAGCTCGTGAGGGAAACATGGTTTCCCTCACGGGAGCGAACCGTGGGTGAGCGACGCTCATGCGGACCTCTTCACATCCTGGATGCGCACGTCCACCTCGGCCACAGGCAGCCCCGTGAGACGCTCCACCTCGTACTGCACTCGGTTTCGCAGCGTCGACGCCACCTCGGCGAGGTTCAGGCCGTACTCGACGACGATATGGAGCTCGATGGTTACGCCCTCGTCGGCGCTGCCGCCGACGGTGATCCCTTGGCGCAGCCGGTCGCGCGTCAGCAACTTCTCGCGCGGATTGCGCGCGGCCATGCCGACCACCCCGTAGGCCTCGGCCGCGACGCGGCCGACGATGTGAGCCACCGCCTCGTTGGAGATCGAGATCCGCCCCAGCGGAGACGACAGCGAAGGAGCTGCCTCCACGGGTGGATTAGACCACGACGAGCGACTGGAAGTTGCTGCTCAGATGGCCTTTTGCACCTTGCCGCCCTTGAGGCAGCGGGTGCAGACGTATGCCCGGGTCGCCTTGCCCTTGAGGAGCACGCGGACGTGCTGGAGGTTGGGATTGAACCGGCGCTTGGTGGCCACCATCGAGTGGCTCCGGTTGTTACCGAAGCCCGGCTTCTTCCCACAGACTGCGCAGACCTTGGACATCGGCCGGCCAGTGTAGCCGACAAGCCCCAAAAGGCTGGGGTCAGACCCTTGCAGTTCGAGACGTGTCTCTAACGGAACGTGCTCCCAAAAGCAGGGGTCAGACGCTTGCAGTTCGAGACGTGACTCTGAGGACGACGCTAGCGGGAGGCCGAGGCCCGCAGCTGCGAGAAAGCGTCAGCCATCTCGAGCGCGGTCCGCACTGCTTCCGCGCCTTTCGAGACTCGGGCTTCCGCCTGCTCGATCATGTCCACCGTCAGGACGCCGAACGCGACGGGGACGCCGGTCTCCAGTGCGGCCAGCTGGAGGCCGCTCGCCGCTTCCGAGGCGATGAACTCGAAATGTGGGGTTTCGCCGCGGACGATGCAGCCCAGCGCCACCACGCACGCGAACCGGCGCGTCTTCGCGAGGGCCATCGCCGCGAGCGGTAGCTCGAAGGCGCCGGGAACCGGCATGACCGTGATCGCGTCACGACGCACGCCCGCCTCGTCGAGCTCCCCGAGCGCCGCCTCGAGCAGCTTGTTCGTGATCTCGCCGTTGAACCGCGCGGCGACGATCGCGACACCGCGTCGCGTCCCGTCCGGCTCACCTTCGATGACGTTCACGTCATCCGGGATGTCCAGCTCGCCGTACGCATGCTGCTCGTCCGGCGCGCGCAACTGCGGCAGCTCTTCTTCCTCTACGACCTCGGCGGCCGGAAGCTCCTTCTCGTCGACCTCGTCCTCCTCCGGTTCGTCCACCTTCGTCGGTTGACCCGGCCAGCGCTCGCTCATTCGCCCTCCAGGGGCTCGTACTTCAGGTCCTGGTGATGAAGCTTGTGGCCGAGCTTGTCACGTTTCGTGGCGAGGTACTGCGCGTTCTGCGCGGTCGGCGCGGTCTCGATCGGCACCTGCTCGACCACCTCCAGCCCGAAGCCCTCGATGCCGGTGATCTTCTTCGGGTTGTTCGTGAGGATGCGGATCGTGGTCAGGCCGAGCTCGGCGAGGATCTGGTTGCCGATCCCGTAGTCGCGCATGTCCGGCTGGAACCCGAGCTCGAGGTTCGCTTCCACCGTGTCGTAGCCGTTCTCCTGGAGCTCGTAGGCGCGCAGCTTGTTGAGGAGACCAATGCCGCGACCTTCCTGCGCCATGTAGAGCAGCACGCCGCGCTCCTCGGCGGCGATCCGCTCGAGTGCCTGCTCGAGCTGCTCGCCGCAGTCGCAGCGCAACGAATGGAAGACGTCGCCCGTCAGACACTCGGAGTGCACGCGCACGAGCACGTTCTCGGCGCCCTCGACGTCGCCCTTCACGAGCGCGACGTGGTGCTTGCCGGTCAGCGTCTCGCGGAACGCGACAACCGTGAAGCCGCCGTACGCGGTCGGCATCGCGACCGTCGTCATGCGCTCGACGAGCCGCTCGTGCCGTCGCCTGTATTCGATCAGGTCCGCGGTGGTGATCAGCTTCAACCCGTGGCGCGCGCAATACGGGATCAGATCCGGGACGCGGGCCATCGTTCCGTCCTCGTTCATGATCTCGCAGACGACCCCTGCGGGAATCAAGCCGGCAAGCCGCGCGAGGTCGACCGCCGCCTCCGTCTGGCCTGCGCGGGCGAGTACGCCGCCTTCGCGGGCGCGCAACGGGAAGACGTGACCGGGCTGCACGAGATCTTCGGGCTTCGCGTCGGGATCGACTGCGACCTGGATGGTGCGCGAACGATCCGGCGCTGAGATCCCGGTCGTCACTCCCTCGCGCGCCTCGACGGAAACGGTGAAAGCGGTGCCGTACGGCGTCTCGTTCCGCTCCGTCATCTGGCGGAGGCCGAGGGCGTCGCAGCGGTCCTCGGTTAGGCAGAGGCAGATGAGCCCACGCGCCTCCTTCGTCATGAAGTTCACGGCTTCGGGCGTGGCGAACTGGGCCGCGATCGTCAGGTCACCCTCGTTCTCGCGGTCGGCCGCGTCGACGACGACGACGAACTTGCCCTGGCGGATGTCCTCGATCGCGTCCTCGATGGTGGCGAAGGCGCTCTTTTCCTCGACTTTCATTCCGAGGATGGTAGCCCCGGGAGGAGCCGCTCCACATACTTCGCCAGGACGTCGGTCTCCAGGTTGAGCTTGTCGCCGGGCCCCAGGCCGCCGAGCGTCGTCGCCGCGAGCGTGTGCTGCACGAGCGCGACCGCGAACGCGTCCGCGTCCAACTCTGCAACCGTCAGGGAGACTCCCTCGACGGTAATCGATCCCTTTTCGACCAGGTAACGCAGAAGCTCGGGCTCGGCGTCGATCCAGACACGCTTGCCATCACCCTCCGGATCGACAGAGCGCACGGTCCCGACGCCGTCGACGTGGCCCTGGACGTAGTGGCCGCCGAGCGGGTCGCCCGCCCGCAGCGCGGGCTCGAGGTTCACCTGCGCGCCGAAGAGCTTCGCCCGGCTCAGGGTCTCGACCATCACGTCGAATGCGAGGGTGCCGTTCCGCGCTTCGGTGACTGTGAGACAGACGCCGTCGACGGCGACCGAGTCTCCGACCTCCGCCTCGATCCTGCTCTCGACGACAAGGCGGCCTCCGTCGAAGGAAGCCACGCGGCCGCGCTCCTGGACAATCCCGGTGAACATGCCGTAAAGGCTACTGGGCACGCAAAGAAACGGGCCCGTCTCCGGGCCCGCTTCTCGACGTCTTGCGCGGAGTGTCTAGGTGCTTGCCAGCCCCGTCGGGCCAGAGCGGTTGCGGCGGGTCAGGACGAAGGCCGTCAGCAGCATCAACGCGGCGCCGAAGGCGACCAGGGCACCGATGCCTGCGTCGCTCCAGTTGAAGCCGTCAGATGTCGCGGTCTGGGTCTGAGTCACCGGCACCGGGTAAGCGGTGTGCTTGGCGTTGCTCAACGCGGCTCCCGCGGCGGTGATGCCGGGCCGACTCTCGTACTGCCTGGCCATTGCCTCCCAGCGCATCCCCTCGACCTGCAGCCGAGAGAGCGGCGCCTGAACCGCCTGGGAGACCGGTGCGGGCGCGTTCACGAGCGCGGCGCCGGTCAGCTTGACGGCCTGGGAGACCGGTGCGGGCGCGTTCACAAGCGCGGCGCCGGTCAGCTTGACGGCCTGGGAGACCGGTGCGGGCGCGTTCACGAGCGCGGCGCCGGTCAGCTTGATCGCAGTGCCCTGCGAAACCGGCGCGGAGTCGATGACCACCCTTGCCTGCGCGGTGGGAACCACGACTGCTGCGAAGGCGAGACCGAGAGCGATCTTCTTGAGCCTGAAATGCTTGCGGATCATGGTGTTTCTCCCTTCCCCACTTAGCTCGTCCGATGGCGCAACGATCGCTCCTCGCGGTAACGAGAGCCTCACTGGGGACCCACAGTCGCCCATCGCCGGGTAACGGTGTAATTTCACGCAGAGTCGCGATGGACTACCGCATCCTCGGGCCGCTCGAGGCGCACGACGGGGAGCGACAGCTCCCGCTCGGCGGCGCGAGGCAGCGCGCCGTGCTCGCCATCCTGCTCCTGCACGGCAACGAGACGCTCACGCGGGACGTGATCGTCGACGAGCTCTGGGGCGAGGACGCTCCACCGACCGCCGCGAAGGTGCTCCAGAACTGCGTGTCGGCATTGCGTAAGGAACTGCCGGCCGACACCATCCGGACGGTCGCCGGGGCGTACGGGATCACGCTCGAGCCGGACGAGCTCGACCGCGACCGCTTCGAAAGGTTGTTGGCGGAGGGCCGGGCCGCCCTCGAAACCGGAGACCACGAGGAAGCATCGGGCCAATTCCGCCGCGCGCTCGCGCTGTGGCGAGGAGCACCGCTCTCCGACCTCTCGTACGAGCCCTTCGCACAAGACGAGATCAAGCGACTCGAGGAGGTTCACGTAGCCGCACTGGAAGACAGGATCGAGTCAGAGCTCGCCCTCGGCCACCAAGACGAGCTCGTGCCGGAGCTGGAGGCGCTCATCTCGAGGCACCCGTTGCGGGAACGCCTGCGCGGCCAGCTCATGCTCGCGCTCTACCGGGCGGGCCGGCAGGCCGAGGCGCTCGAGGCGTATCGGGCCGCGCGCCGAACGCTCCTGGCGGAACTCGGGATCGAGCCGGGACGTGCGTTGCGCGAGCTCGAGCATGCGATCCTCGCGCAGGTTCCGGCGCTCGACGTCGCGCCGCGGCAGGCGCGGCCTGTCCTGCGCCCGGGCCGAGCGGCGGCGTCGCCCCTCGAAGGACGCGTGGAGGAGCTCAGCCTGCTCGAGGCCGGCCTCGACGATGCACTCGCCGGCCGGGGCCGGCTGTTCGTCGTGGTCGGCGACGCGGGCACGGGCAAGACCCGGCTCGCCGACGAGCTCGCGAGCAGCGCGAAGCAGCGCGGCGCACGGATCCTCTGGGGCCGTGGCTGGGCCGGCGGCGGTGCTCCTCCGTACTGGCCGTGGACGCAGGCGCTGCGCGACGCGTTGCCGACCGCGAGCTCGGACGAGCCGGAAGGGCAGTTCCGCTTCTTCGAAGCGGTGACCCAGGCGCTCCGCGACCAAACCGCCGCGCAACCACTCCTCCTTGTGCTCGACGACCTCCAGGCAGCTGACGAGGCTTCGATCCTGCTGCTCGAGTTCGTGGCGACTGAGCTCCCTGAGATGTCGGCGCTCGTCGTGGCGCTCGGACGACCGGAGACGGCACGCCTGGACGAGCTCGAGCGCCACGCCACGCGGACCGTACGGCTCTAGTACTCAGGGCTCGTGGACATAGCCACTCAGCAAGAGGTCATCACCGACTTGCTCGGCCTGCAAGCGCTTCAGCCCGACGGGTGCGGACAGCTCGGGCGCAAAGGACGGACCGCTGCCGGCGATCCTCGGAGCGACGAAGAGCAGAACCTTGTCGACGAGATCCGCGCGCAGGAACGACGCGGCAAGAGTCGGGCCGCCCTCGAGGAGCAGCGACTGCACTCCTTCCGCCGCGATCGTCGCGAGCTCGTCCGTCAGCGAGCCGCTGCGTAATTCGAGCTCCGAGCCCGCAGCGAGCGGCCCGCGCCCGAACGCGAGCCGGCGCGGCTGCCGCTCGGCGCCGACCTCGCGCGCCGTCAGCTGCGGCTCGTCGGCACGCACGGTTCCCATCCCGACGGCGACCGCATCAACCTGTGCGCGCAACTCGTGAACGCGTCGACGCGCTTCCTCGCCCGAGATCCACCGTGCTCCAGGCGTGGCGACACGTCCGTCCAGTGTCAGCGCGAGCTTGAGAATGACGAATGGTCTCTTGCCCGCGACCCAGGTGCGCCAGGCTTCGTTCTGTGCCCGCGCCGCAAACGAGTTCGCGTGCTCAACCTCAACGCCGGCCTGGCGCAACACCTCGAGGCCTCCCTGAGCTGCCGGGTTCGGGTCAAGCGATCCGGCGACTACCTTTGCCACTCCAGCGGCGAGCACCGCTTCAGTGCAAGGCGGCGTCGAGCCGTGGTGCGTGCAGGGCTCCATCGTCACGAAGAGCGTCGCCCCCCGTGCGCGCTCGCCGGCCGCGTCGAGAGCAATCACTTCTGCATGCGCTTCGCCCTTGCGCTGATGCCAGCCCTCACCCACCACCTCGCCGTCGCGAACGAGGACCGCGCCCACGATCGGATTCGGGTAAGTGCTGCCGCGGCCGCGCTCCGCGAGCTCCAGCGCCCGCTCGAGATTCACGCGAGCTCTTGAAGCAGGCGGCGGTAGGCGCGCGGTAGATCCTCGCGGGCGAAGATCGACGTCCCGGCGACGAACAGGGTCGCGCCCGAGTCCCGCACCGCCTTGATGTTCTCCGGGCCGATGCCGCCGTCGACCTGGACGTGTACCTCGCGCGGCAGAACCGAGCGCAGCACGCGGATCCGGTCGAGCGCCTCGGGCATGAACTCCTGACCCGAGTACCCCGGTTCGATGCTCATGCAGAGGACGATGTCCACACGCGACGAGATCGCCGCGTGCGCTGCGTAGGCCGCGCTCGTCTCCGGCTTGAACGCGAGCCCGATCTGGAGGTCGTGCGCACGCGCCGCGAGCACGACTGAGTTCAGATCCGGACAAGCCTCGTAGTGCACCGTGACGCTGTCACCGCCGGCTTTCTTGATCGCCGCGAAGTGCTTTTCGGGCGTCTCCGTCATCAGGTGACAGTCGACGAATCCGCCCCCTGCGTGGATGATCGGCGCGATCGACTGCAGGACGATCGGGCCCATCGTGATCGGCTCGACGAAGTGGCCGTCGCCGACGTCGAAGTGGAAGACATGCACGCCGGTGCGCAGGAGGATGTCGATCTGCTCGCCCAGGCGTGAGAAGTCGGCCGCGTAGAGCGACGGCTCGACCTCCACCGTCCTGACCCAGTCGCTCCAGCTCATCTCGCGAGTCTAGGTTCTGAGGCGGGCGATGAAGAAGCCCGCGGTTCCGTGCAGGTGCGGTTGAGTGAGCAGGAACTCGGGGCGGCGCGGGTGCCGGAACTGCGGCCACTCCTCCCCGAGCGGCTCGATCGCCAGACCGGAGGCGTCGACGATCGCCTCGTTCTCCTCGGGGTTGAGCGTGCAGACGGAGTAGACAATCGTCCCGCCCGGCTTGACGCGCTCCGCCGCCACCCGCAGGAGCTCCGCCTGGAGCTCCGGCAGCGGTCGCGAGCGCCAGCGCAGGTCGGGCCGAGCGGCGAGCACGCCGAGGCCGGAGCACGGCGCATCGACGAGCGCGCGGTCGAAGCCCGTGAGCTCCGCCGGGAGCTTCGTCGCGTCGGTGTTCACGACCGTGACGTTGTCCGCGCCCAGCAGCCTGCAGTTCTCCTCGAGCTCTCGGGCGCGGCCCGCATGGAGCTCGACGGCGACCACCTCGCCCTCCAGCTGCGTGGCCTTGCCACCGGGCGCGGCGCAGAGGTCGAGCGTCCGCTCCCCAGGCTGCGATCCGACAACGACTCCGGCAAGCTGGGAGCCACGGCTCTGCGGCCAGATCAGGCCCGCGCGCAGGGCGTCCTCGTCGATGCGGTCGACGTGCAGCGCATCCGGCAGATCCGGATCGGGCCGCCCTTCGACCTGCGCGGGCTTCCGGCGGTTCAGGCGGACGACGCGCTCGGGCGGCTCGTTCTGCGCGCCCATGAGGGCGAGCGCCCCTTCTGGGCCGAGCTCCTCCCACCACAGCTCGGCGACCCAGTCGGGATAAGAGTGCCTGAGCCCCGCAGCACGCGGATTGTCCTCGGGGAGCGCGGCGAGCAGAGGCGCGATGCCTTCGGAGAGCCTGCGCATGACCGCGTTCGTGAAGGGCACCGCGCGCTCGAGGCGTGCGGAGCGAACGAGCTCGACCGTCTCGTTCACCGCTGCGTGCGGCGGAACGTCGGTGTAGCCGAGTTGATAGGCACCGAGTCGCAACGCCGCGCGCACCGGCGGGTCGAGCTTGCGCACCGGCCGCTTCCCGAGCTTGTCGATCGCGTGATCGAGCGTGCGCGCACGCTGCACGGTCCCGAACGCGAGCCGCTGTGCGAGCGCGTAGTCGCGGCTATCGAGATCCTTCGCCGCGCTGCGCAGCACGCGGTCCGCGTAGGCGTCCTCCTCGAACACGCGCAGGACGACCTGGTACGCCGCCTGTCGTGCGGTCACCGCAGGCCGCGCAGGAACTCGTCGTACGTCATGCGCCGCTTTCCATCCGGCTGCACCTCGAGCGGCTCGAGTCTGCGGCCGGCGACCCGCGCCTTCCAGATCGTCACGGGACGACCATGCAGCTCGGCCCGGGCCCCGATGTGCGGCGACAGCGCGCGGACGCGATTCAGCAGCTCCTCGGCCGGCTCGCCCCAGTCGAGCTCGCGGTCGGCGGCGGTGATCTTCTCCGCGTACGTCACGCCCTCCTCGTCCTGTGGCGTGAAATCCGGTTCGGGCAACACGGCATCGAGGAGCTCTACCGCGATCGCGGCCGACTTCTCGTAGACGCTGCCCGCATCGTCCTGCTCGCCGATCGGGAATGCGCGCTGCGCCGCGATCGG
>Ga0137372_10003451_pt1 | contig 15404 bp, 12 predicted proteins | sample SagtaG_6_FD_104911 | JGI IMG/M metagenome (GOLD analysis project Ga0137372, IMG submission 104911) | Vadose zone soil microbial communities from Sagehorn Ranch, Mendocino, California, USA - Sage1_R_60_16 metaG | ecosystem: Environmental > Terrestrial > Soil > Vadose zone | place: USA...
CATGCGCCTCCCGCTGACCTGGATCGGCATCCTCTGCGGACGCGTCCAAGCCAGCCTCGCCGCTACCAGCGGCATTCACGGAGCCGAGGACGTCATCAAACTGCTCATGGTCGGCGCCAACGTTACCATGCTCTGCTCCACGCTCCTGCGCAACGGCATCAACCACCTGCGTGCGATCGAGCAGGGTGTCCGCCAGTGGATGGAAGCGCACGAATACGAATCCGTCCAGCAGATGCAGGGCAGCATGAGCCAGAAGAACTGCCCCGATCCGTCCGCCTTCGAACGCGCGCAATACATGCGGGCTATCAAGGGAATCCAGCACGTGATGACGGCGACGCGCTAGGTTGTGTAGCGTGGGGCACGCGGCAATTATCGAAGAACGAGAGGTCGGGGAAAACTCCGAATTGACTGCGATCAGTAGGAACAAGGCGCAACAGGACTTGATCGACGCTGATCTCACGGAAGCGTGGGGCAAGCCGAAGCGGTGAGAGATATGGAACAATGTGCAGATTTAGAAGTGACCGTCCACCTTCTCGATCGTGCCGAGGCGCAAGATCAACTCCAATTCTTGAAAGATATATGGAAGGCTCTAGGGGGTTGGCGCGGTTGTGTCAAAGCAAGCCTTTCGCAAACCGACCGACCGCACACGTGGGTCTTGCGTTTTTGGTCTTCTGACCCTGACCTAACGAAGCATGACACAAAAGACAAGCTGGCGGCTACATGTAAGCGAAGCATACCCGCCGATGATGAGAACACAAATACTTGGACTGAGGCGGAAAAATCGATCTGTCTCAAACGTGCTAAGCCTCAGCCCGCCATAGTAGCGTTTGACTTCGACGGTTCGCTAGTCGATCTGAGGGAGCGCAATGACGGGAGGCTAGACGTATTCACGCGCAAGGGCAAGGCTCTAGTCGCATGCACGATGAGCATTGATAGGACAATCGAAGGACATGCGACTCTGGACGCTGACTTTATCCGTGCAGAACGGCACAGAGCTTCCTCAAGCCAGTTTTCCCGCAAAGCAACCCGCAGGCCCCGCAGCAAGTAAAATCTACACTCTCTTTTTCAAACTATCAGAGCCTCATTCGGCTCAGTGCTGCTAGGGTTGGACTTGGGTCGCACCCCGGCGTGCGACATGGGAGATGACAAAATGGGCTATCAACGTCCGCTAGTGATTATTGGTGAACGAAAAGAGGACTACAAATCGACCGAAGCCGACAAAATCAAGGGCGTCAGAGGTGGCTACTTTTGCGCATTGTGCAAGAGCGAAGTCGTGCTCAGTGCCTCCTCGCCAGGGAGAATCGCATCCCAACCCGAGGGCACCCTGCTGTGCGCGCAGTGCGCGCAGCGCAGCCCCGTGGTGGCGTGGCACGTCTGGAAGCAAATCGCAGGCTAGGGATATGGGCCGAGATAGGAGGCAGAGGTTTCTCGGCTTTGATCCAGCGACAGCGGCAGCCGTGGGGATCGGCACCGAACGATTCAATTCCTCCCACACGCATCGAGATTGCCATTGCAAAACTGCTGTTCGGGTTAGCAGGACAGTCCCAGTGTCAGCACGATGGTGACTTCAGTAACCTCGCACGGAGCACTGTCGTCACGGCCACGAACGAGCCCTTGTGCGAACTGGCGTTTCGCCGCAAGGTAGCAGTGTTGGAAGGGGTGACGCGAATGTTGGGCATCATTCGCTAACTTCGGAGCATTAAAAACCGGGAGATGAACAAGAATGGCTGAAACATATATTGACAAGTGGGGGTACAGCAGATATGCGGACTCCGGGAAGTTGGTCAGCAGATCGGTGATGGAGAAAAAATTAGGAAGAAAACTAGATCCTGAGGAAGTCGTACATCACAAAAATCGGAATAAACTTGACAATAGGCCCGAGAATTTGACAGTTTTTGCGAATCAAGATGAGCACCAGGACGAGCATGAGGCCGCTGGCGATTTCGACTACCAGCAATGACAGGTGTGTCAACTCTTCTGTGTAAACGACCAGGTTTGGTTTTTGGGGATGGGTGAAGGGGCAGCGTCCCTTCCCTCGCCCAGCGATTTTAGAAAAGGTTTTGCGGTTCACGTGGCAACCCTCTCCAGGGCCGGCATCCGCTCCGGCCAGAGAATTGTGAAGTGGTTGAGCGCCGGTGCCTCACTCATCGCGTTCGTTGCGATGAGTGGGATTCCAGTGCAGGACGCCTCCCTATCGGCCTTCCCGCTCGTCCCGCCATATCTGCTCCATGACCTTATCCGAAACATTCCCGGGCGGCTGCGGCCAGGGAGACTTGGGACGCTTCTTTCGCGGAGGCGTAAGTACTCCTCGGGCGACTAACCTCTGCTCCTGTCGGGACAATTTTCGCCCTGCGCGGTTGTTCTTCATATATTGGCGATGACTTCGCTCACTGTCCCCTTCTGCAGCAAGTACGCTCCCGGCCCCTGCTGCCCGCGAATCGACCGGCAAAATTCCGCTACAAAAAATCCTGCCTTCACGGCTTCCCGAAACGCCCAGCGCGTCGCCTCGCGCCATTCCCGGGCTAATCCCATGTCCGCGCGTTCAACGTCAAGAATCGCGCTGGGAATCTCAATGCTGACGCGCTGGCGGCTGAGCGAATCCGCCAGATCGGCCCGCACCGGACATCCGTCTCCGTTGAAGCGCACGAGCGGAGCCAACAACCTGAGCGCATCCAGCGTCTCGGTGCGCGCACTCTTCTCTGCCAGCCGATCTCGCACCCTCTTTGAGTTCAGCATCCACCGCACCCACAGGCGGTCCGTCCCGTTCCGGTGCAGCATGCTGGAAGTCTCGGGTCCGTAGAAATCGACCTTATATAAATCGGAAACCACGCCGAGCTTCGCGAAGTTGAAATGCGCATTCCGGCTCTGCAGCGGATCGAAAGTCCAGGTCATCTCGTGAACTCCCATCGCCATCGCGCGCTCCCGCTGCGCCTGCTTCAACCGCGAACCGAGATCCAGACGCCGGTACGGATCGAGCACCGCGAGCAAGTGTGAATGGATCGTCGTCTGCCCATGTTCCCGTCCCAGAAACCCGAACGCAAACCCGACCAGCTTGTCCTTATCGAATGCCCCCACAAAAATGTTGCCGGCAGCCTTGTGGGCAATGGCCAGCGTGAGCGGGATGCTGTCCTCGTCGGCCATTCCCCACACTTCCTTCTCCACGGCCTTCAACTGGCGAAGATCGTCGATGTTTCTAAGATCGCGGATGACAATGTCTCGTCCCGCGGTAGCGGCCGTCATCATCATGGGCGCTTGTTCTCCGTGGCGACGTCCGGCGTGTACCAACGCCGGGCCGCGGCTTCCTCGCGATCAATTTCTCGCAGACGTTTCAACGAGCGCCGCGACTGCACATGCGCGCACGCCACCAGCAGCGCATTCAGCGCCGCCAGCAGCGCAACGTACGATCCATTGAAACTGGGATTGGTCACCGAAATAACCCAGTGATCATGGCAAACCATGGCGATGGGTGAATTGCCGGCGTCCGTCATGCCAAACGTCCACACGCGCCGCTCTCTCGCGACACGCGCTGCCTCCACCGTTTCACGCAGACACCGGCCAAAGCTGATTGCGACCACAATGTCTCCCGGTCCCAGTCCCCGTACCCGGTGATGCAGGTTCCCCGAACTTCCCACGGGCGCCTCCGCCCGCAACCCTAACCATGAGAGGCTATAAGCCAAAAACCATGCCGGCGAATACGCCAGGTCTACGCCCACCACCACGATTTGCCGCGCTTTGATCAGCTTGCGTGCTAACTCCACCACTCGCTCCGGGGGCACACCCTCGCATAACGCCTCAAAGTTCGCGCGATCCATCACCAGGCTGTTCTGGACGTGACCCTCCACGCTTCGTCCTTGCCGAGTCGCCGACTTCATCGTCCGGTAGGGGGTGATGCGCGTCACGAAGTGCGAACGCAAGTCCGACGCGAACTCCGCGAACTGCTCGTATCCGAGCACCTGAATCGTGCGTACGATGGTGGCGGCGTCCACTCCGTATTTCCGCGCCATCTTGCGCGACGAAAGGTAATACGTCTCCTCCGCGTTTTCCAAAATGGACTCGAGCAACTGTCTCCGCCGCGAGCTTAGCCTCGCGCCGGCATGCTGCATTCGCTGCTCCAGCGGAGTGTCCCACTTCAGTTTTCCTCCCATTCCAGGCCCCCGGGCAAATCCAATGTAAAAGAGCACACTTCGTGTACAGCACGTGTTGCTTTGATGTCAACGTCAATCAACAATTGCTGCATCCAACTCCTTATGGCAAGGGTCCGTATGGACTCATTCCACGGCCCTCCCACGCGTGCTACCCTCGAAACGGAGATCCATACCGCCGTGAAGACCACAGCCTTACTTGCAGTCGCCGCTCTCGTCATCCTCGGGAATTCCTTCCTGCTTGCCGCCGATCGCGGAGCGCTGGTCCGCGAAGCCGTCATCTACCTCTCGCCCGACGCCAGTTCCAGCAAGCTCGGCAACGTCGAACGCGGCCGCGAAGTCGTCCTGCTCCAAAAAAGCCGCAACTGGCTGCACGTCGAAGCTCTGCTCGGCTCCGCCCGGACCCCCGATCCTGCCTTCGTCGAGGATGAGGAGAGGGAAGGCAAAACCGTAAGCGGATGGATTCTCGACGCCGGCGTCGTCTGGGCCTCCACTCCCAACGGCGACCGCATCCTGTTCGGCGCCGCTGCCGATTCCGAAGAGGAAGCCAGCCGCCGGCACGGCCGCCGAGGCGCAGCTCAGGACGCCCTGCGTCTCTATCACCGGGTGTATGACGTCTTTCCCACCGCCCCGCTTTCCGGCGAAGCCCTCTATCGCGCCGCCGACATCAAATGGCAAATCGAGAAATCCGATGTCATGTCCCGCCCCTCGGCCCGCGAAAAAGAAAACTACCTGCGAGCGGGGATTGACGAAGAGGCCATGAAACGAGTCATGAAGAAATTCCCCGGCACCAAGTGGGCTGAGTTGGCCGCCTTCCACCTGCTCGACAACAAACTTTGCGGAGACTGGCAAGGTTCGCCAAAATGCCCGGAAAAAGAATCCGAAGTCTACGAGAAATACGCGAAAGAACACCCGCAATCGCCGGCCGCCCCCGAAGCCCTTTATAACGCCGCCTCGCGCCAGGCCGCCCTGATCGAGATTTATAAGACTCAGGAGCAGCTCAAGAAATCCGGAGAAGCCAGGAACCGCGCGCTCGCGTTAGCGCAACAATTGGCCTCGCAATATCCCCAAAGCGGTTGGTCATCCCGAGGACAAACCCTTCTCTTCCTGGTCCAGCAAGGAGTGCCGACCTACGGCAATGCTGTGCAGTAAGGCTTCCGCTTGCCTCTTGCGACGCAAGGATTTGATGGGTGTTGGCTTAGCCGAACGTCCGCCCAGGAAACATCCCGCACCCTAAGGTGCATCTGAAGTCAGGACCCTTTTCGCGGTCCTGGCAGCACCTCTGTGACCTGTGCTGTTTGTCTCAAGGCGCGCTATAAACGTACTATGCAGTTCTACGCCAAAAACGCCCTGTTATTTCTGCTCTGCCTGGGCGCTACCCTGGCCGCGTCAGCGCAAGAGCGACAGCCAGCGAAGGAGAAAAACTCGCACGGGGCCTACCGAGTCACTCACGAAACCCCCGCTCGGCAACAGAAGCCGGTTGCGCCCCGGCCCCTGACTCTGGGTGAGGGGTTGGCGATTCTGGGTGCCGCACTGGATTCCCGCCATCGTCATGCGGATTTCCGTTCCGATTGCTCCCACTTGGTCCACGACCTCTACGAGCGCGCTGGTTTCCCTTATGAGTACGCGAGTTCTTCGGATCTTTACGCTGGGATCGGCGAATTTCGGCGAGTCGCAAGTCCGCAACCGGGTGACTTGGCCGTCTGGCGCGGACATGCCGGGATTGTGATCAATCCCGTTCAGCATTCCTTTTTCAGCGCGCTGCGTTCGGGGCCCGGCGTCGATTCGTACGATGCGCCGTATTGGAAACGGCGGGGACGGCCGCGTTTCTATCGTTACGTTAATGCGGCTTCGAGTGGCGTCCTCTCCGCCTCGACCCGGACTGCGAGCTCGCAGCCCGCGCTTTTGGGCAACCCGCAACCGCACGAGCCGGCCGCTGAGGACGCAGCATCTGATGGATCGGAAGAGACCTTAAGCGAGACCGGATACTCCGCCACAGTTGCGGAAAACCAGCCCATGGACGCGGGGACATCTCGCGTTGTGGTCGTGAATTCCGTTCGGCCCAAACCCGATCAGGTGAGCGCGGCCTTCCTGCAAGCCTGCAAAGACCGGGGGGAGAGCCTCCGCGGGCATGACCTGTTTAAGTCGGCTTCCCCTCTGGTTGTCTTCGACCACTTCGCAGTCAAGAAAGTGCACATCGCCCGCAACCAGGGCTGGGCAGAGGTTCAGATCGATCAACTGGTCTCTCTCAGGGAAAGTAAGGCGGGGTTGCACAAAAGTTCGGATCGGCAACGCTGGACTCTGAGCCGCCGCGACAACAAAAGTTGGGAGCTGACACCATCGCAGAACACGATCTACCTTCCTCAGCACATCGCCGAGCGCATCCTGGCGCACGAACTCGCGCAGCTCACCGAGGACAGCCCCGACACCGCCAGTCAAACCCAGGAAAAGGCTGAGTTGGCACGACTTCTTCGTGTGCTTCTGGACAAATAACCGAGTCTTCTACTAAGAAACTACTTGCCCATATCGGGTACGGTGCCCATCGTCCTGGTACAGCAAGCATGCCAACCCAGGGCACGGAGTGCATTATGAGCAATCTTTCCTTTGGCCTGCCGGTTCGCAAGCTGCTGAACTAGACCTTCCTTCAGCTGCTCACGGCCCATGGCCTGGGGCTGGCCACTTAGTCCATCGACGCCCCTTACTTTGTTTTTCGCGGTGCCCGCTCGGTCTCAGAACTTCAGTTCAACTGTGGCCGTCGACTCTCGAGCGGCAGCTTCGTATCTCCACCCCTTGACTGCCTTCAGGGCAGACTCCGCCAATAGCGGATGACCGCCAATATATTCCAAACGGCGCACCGTGCCCTCCGGACTAATCCAGATTTTCAGCTTGACGGCGCCGTGAAGGTGCATCCGAGCGGCGATGGGTGGATATTCGGGCGCCGCGCGCCGAACCACCTCGCGCTCCTGACCCGCGGCGGCCGCGCTGCCGGCCAGAAGTATTACGCAACGCAAATTTTGCTTCAGTCTCGTCATCGGCTATCCCGGTTCCAGCCCGGGGCGCGCTAAAAAGTGAGCCTCACTGCCAGCTGAATCAGTCTCGGGTCTTGCGCCCGACTTACTTGTCCAAACGAAGTTCCATCCGTGATGTTGCCATCGGGATTAAAGAATTGTGTGTGATTGAACAGGTTGAAACTCTCGGTACGGAACTCAAGATTCATGCCCTCCCGCAGCGCTGCAATTTTGTGAACGGCCAAGTCCAGATTCGCCCTGCCCGGACCGCAGCATAGGGTGCGCGGCGCATTGCCGATCTGGCCCAGGGGAGCATCGACAAACGATGAAGGATCGAAGTAGTAGCCGCCTGACTTCGGCGGATCAAGGCGCCGGAAGGGCGCGATCTGGTTTGGCTCGCCCGGTGTTTCGTAGTCGAAACTGCTCATCAGTTCCTGATCGCTGCTGGAGGCCAGGCGAATGGGAAAGCCCGATTGCAGCGTGAGAATGCTGCTGAGAGCCCATCCATTGGCCAGGTGCCGGGTCCAATTCGAGATTCGCCAGTCGGGAATCCGCCAATACTCGCTGACCACCAGCCGCTGGCGGGCGTCAAACAGGGAAAGGGAGCGCGACTTTCGCGGGTCGATTGGATTCACGGTGTTTTCGAAGCTGGAAGCATTGTCGAGCGATTGGCTCCAGGTGTAGGAGGCCAGAAACTGAAGTCCGTGCGCCAAACGCTGGTTCACCAGAGTCTGGAAAGAGGTGTAGGACGAGTTGGCCACCGGCATCTGCCCGAAGAGGCTGCCGAATACCGGAATCCCGTCCGGCGGACAGCCGGCACCCGTGGTGGGCTCGCAGAACGGCGATGAGTGCTTGCGAAGTCCAACCAGCGTAATCGGATTGGGATTAGGACCAGTCACGGCCGGCACAGAACCGTAGGGCAAATGCAGGGTGACGCCCGGAGGAATCGCGCCGGCGGGAATGGCGTAGGCAGTGTCAGCTCCGAATGGACCGCAAGACAGTCCCGGGATTTGATTCAGGTCGCGGCAAGTTTGTGGGTTGCCGAAATTCTGGTCCAAGCTGGCGAGGAGCCGGTGTCCCTGAGAACCGACATAGCCAAACTGCCAGAGCGTGTCTCGTGTCAGCTCGCGCTGTACGGTCACGTGATAATGGACGGAGTACTGGCTGCGCAAGGTTTGCGGGAAATCGCCGTATAGAGTGATGGGACGAAAGAGAGCGAAATCCACCGGTGAGCCCGGCTTTGGGTCCAGGAATCCGTGAAAGGGATTGGGCATGATGGAACCGTCCTGGCCCAGAAACGGGGTGTTCAGGAAAACATTGCTGATAGAAGTACTGCCCCCGAATGGTGGCTGGGCGACCAACTGGCCGAGTATGAATTCCTCGTTGCTGTCGTAGAACATCCCCCATCCCAAACGGACGCTGGACTTGCCCGGTCCGCCGGAGATTTTGGCCAACCAACCGCCGGACTTGTTCGGCGACCATGCCACGCCCAACCGCGGAGCAAAGGCCCGCAGGTAAGTGTTCGTGAGTCCAACTGGCATTCCGCGATCTCCCGGGAAAACCATGCCGAGAGGGAAGACGGAGCGGCCCGGCCCGTGCGGGGAGCAGTCGCCACTGCCGAGCGAGCCCAGCAGCGGGTCCGACGAACTCAAGACGCAAGGATAAATTCCAGTGGCTTGGCCGGGACGGAAACCTTGGACGCGTTTCCCCGCGTCGGCTTGAGGCGTTTTCAACTCCCAGCGGAGTCCGTAAATGAGCGTGACGTTGGGCCTTAGTCCCCAGGCGTCCTGGGCGAACAGGGCAAACTGCGTGCTGCGGGCGTCCACTGCGTTGGCTGACCCCTGGAGGTAAGTATCCGGGAGGCCGAGGAGATAGTTGGGTATGAGACTGATGAAACCAAGGTCGTTGGGACCATGGCCAGTGAAGGAAAAGCCACCATTCACGTCGTAAAAGTAAAACTGATCCAGGCGCTGGTCGCGGATATCGGCCCCGAATTTCAGGGTATGCTTGCCCACAATTCGGCTGTAGCTGTCGAGTCCTTGATAAACGTTTCCGGTTTGGGAGAAGTTTCCCGCCCGGTTGTTGCCCAAAGCAAAGCCGCCCGCCAGAGACACAAAGGGAACGCCTTCATGGCTGGCGCCGTACCCCGGCGTGATGCCAAGGCTGGGGTTTGCCGGATCGGCAAAACACTGGTTTCTGGGTACGACACTGCATGAGTCCTGCACCAGATTGGTGCGCTCCGGAGACAACAACTTGCCCTGCCCATCCCGGTAATAGACAAACCGGGCCTCGTTGGTGGTCTTTGCCGTGATCGTCCAGACATGCGACAGGTTCAGCTGCTGAAAGCGGTTCCGCGTTACCTCGCCAAATCCTGGCAGGTTTGCCCCCATCCCCGCAAAGCGAGAGAAGGGCTCGCCGTCAAAGCCGTCGGTGCCGTAATAGTAGAAGCTGAGTTGCTGTTGACTGGTGAGATTGTGGTCCAGGCGAAACGTCAACTCGTCCTGCCGGACTTTTGCGTTGGGTACGGAACGAAACGTATCGGTTCCCGCCATTCCCAAGGGCACGAGGTGCAGCAGATCGGCGGCGGTGGGATCAAAGCACTCCGCCGGAATTGTGTTGCCCGGGAAAATAGCCGCATAGGGCGAACCGGCCGCGATCAGCGCTCCGCCACGGGCCTGTACGGCCGCTGCGCATCCGGTGCGGTTAATGAGGGCTTGGGCGACGACGGCACTGTTGAGCACGCCGGAAAATGCCGGACCGGCGGAAAAATCTCCTCCCCGCTCTGCCAACGTGGGCACCGTCACGGAATCGGAGGTCATACCCCGCCGTACTCGCCGGCCTTCGTAAGAAGAAAAAAAGACAGTCTTATCGCGCCGGATAGGGCCGCCAAAAGTACCGCCGAACTCGTTCTGTTTGAAAGCCGGCCTGACCGGGTCGAAGTAGCCTTTCGCATTCAGTTCATTGTTCCGCAGAAATTCATAGGCGCTCCCGTGAAAGGCGGCGGTTCCGGACTTGGTGATCACGTTCAGCACGGACCCGGAGTTGCGGCCCAGGGCTGCGTCGTAGTTGGGGGAGATGACGCGAAACTCGCTGACGGAGTCCGGCGAGGGCTGGATGGAAGGGGAATTCACCATCTGGTCGCCAGCGTGCCCGCCGTTGACATTCGCGTTGTTCGAGCGCGAACGCCCGCCGTTGACGGAAACCGCTCCCGGCTGGTCGTTGCCGAAGAACAGGTCGGCGCCCAACGTGCCTTGCACACCCGGCTGGAGCTGGAGCAGGTCAAAGGTATCGCGAGATTTAAGGGGTAGCTGCGTGACATAGAGATCGCCCATCACCACACCCAGTTGGGCGTTGCCAGCTTCGATCATGGTGGCATTCCCAGTGTGCACCGAGCCGGCAGAATCTTGCTTCCGTGAAAGGACCACATCGAGATTTACCACCTGCCCAATGCTGGCACGCACGCCGCTCGCTTCAAAGGCTAGAAAGTCGTCGGCCTTTACGTGCAGGTCATAGGTGCCGATCGGCAGGGACGAAAGCTCAAACTCGCCTGCCTCATTGGTGGTTGCCCCGCGCATGAAGGACGTATCCTGGGCAGTGAGAATGACAAATGCACTCACCACTGGCTTGCGGGAGGCGTCCGTAACTTTGCCCCGCACTTCAGCGGTGCTTTGCCCCCAGCCAGGGAGAGCGAGCGATGCGCAAAGCACAACAGAGTTCGTTAACCACCGGCGGAACCGTCTCATTGTTTTCAAACCTCCCCGCGCTTCACCGACCAGAAGTTCAGGCGACTTGGGCACCGCAGTTTTCCAGCATCTTGATAGTGATATCGGCTGTCGGGCAGCATGCCTTAAACGTGACTGAGGTTCGTAGCTTCACGAAAGGTGTAACACCGTGGGCAGACACGCCACTTTCTCGAACCCAATTTGCACGACTGTGAGTTGGAACTGTCGGTGAATCCCACGCCTCACCAGCGGCCCTTCATGAGATAACCTCACCCCACCGCTTCCTGCTATCCTAGAAACCTTCGCTCAGTGAGGATCCTCATGAACTTCAAGGCATCGACCCTTCTGGTATTTGCGATTACCGCCGCCGCCCAGACTGTTCCCCATTTCGACGGCCAAACCTGGTGGAACCACATCAAGGTCCTCGCCGACGACAAACTGGAAGGCCGTGACACCGGCAGCCGCGGCGAGCGGGAAGCGCAAAAATACGCCGTCGAGCGACTCAAGAACGCGGGCGCGGAACCTGCCGGCTCCGACGGCTTCTACCAACCCGTGAAATTCGTCTCCCGCCAGATCGTCGAGAAAGATTGCAGCCTGACCCTCATCCGCGACGGCAAACGCGAACCGCTGGCGCTCGGTGAAGATGCCATCATTGGTACCCGCATCATGCCCGCGCCCGAGGTCGAAGCGCCTCTGGTCTTCGCCGGCTATGGCCTCAAGGTCCCGGAGAAAAACTACGACGACTTCGCCGGAATCGACGTCCGGGGCAAGATCGTCGTGATCTTTTCCGGATCGCCCTCCGAGATTCCGGGAGCGCTCGCTTCCCACTACCAGACTGCGGCTGAGCGCTGGAAGGTGCTGCGCGCCGCCGGGGCCGTCGGCACCGTGACCTTGATGAATCCCGCTTCCATGGATATCCCATGGTCCCGCATCGCGCTCAACCGCGCCCATCCCACCATGGATCTCGACTATGCCGAGTTCAACGAAACCGAAGGCGCAAAGCTGGCCGTCACCATCAATCCAGCCAGCGCCGAGAAACTCTTTGTAGGCTCTGGCCACACCTTCGAAGAGGTTGCCGCACTGGGCAAAGAGCGCAAGGCGATGCCCCGCTTTCCGCTGACCACGTCGATCGCGGCGAAAACGAAAGTTGAAGTTACCCAAGTGGAATCCGCGAATCTAGTCGCCCAGTTCCCCGGCGCGGATCCCGTTCTGAAAGACGAATACGTCGTCCTCTCCGCGCACCTCGACCATATCGGAATCGGCGAGCCCATCAATGGCGACCGCATTTACAACGGCGCCATGGACAACGGCTCCGGCAGTGCCCTCGTTCTCGACATGGCCGATAGTTTCAAGAAGCATCCCGAAAAGCTGCGCCGCTCCCTCCTCCTGGTCCTCGTCACGGGAGAAGAAAAGGGCCTGCTCGGATCGAAATACTTTGCCGCTCACCCCACTGTTCCCGCGAAGTCCATCGTGGCTGACGTCAACGTAGACATGTTCCTCCCCATCGTCCCGCTCAAAATCTTGACCGTGCTTGGCCTCGACGAATCCGACCTCGGCGACCGCACCCGCCAAATCGCGCAATCCTTCGGAGTCAAAGTCCAGCCCGACCCCGAGCCGTTACGCAACCTGTTCATCCGCAGCGATCAATACAACTTCATCCGCCACGGCGTCCCGTCGGTCATCATGGGTGTCGGCGCGGAACCAGGTTCCCCGGAACGGAAGATTTTCAAAGATTGGCTCACCCAGCGCTATCACGCTCCCTCTGACGACATAAATCAGCCGGTCGATCTCAGCGCCGCGGCCAAGTACGAAGAAATCGTGCGCGCCCTGCTGATCGACATCGCCAGTGCCGGCCGCCGCCCGGAATGGAAACCCGACAGCTTCTTCCGCCGCTACGCCGAGCCCGCAAAGATTGGAACGATCGCGATCCCGGAAGCGCCCTGAGTAAAACCACAGTAGTGGTCATCCTGCGCGAAGCGAAGGATCTATACAACCGTCGCGCACGCTCTGTGGCGCCATCTCCGAATCAAGATTCATAACTTGCCCGCAACTTGTTTCTGAAATACTGGTTATTAATATTTTCGGAGACGCCACTTGAACGACTATCTTCTGTCCATCCTGCTCGGCATCGTCGAAGGACTCACCGAATTTCTCCCCGTCAGCTCTACCGCGCATCTCCGCATTTCCGAAGCCCTGTTACACGTCCCGCTCTCCAGCGGCTACTGGAAGATGTATTCCATCGTCATCCAGTTGGGCGCGATCCTGACCCTGCCGGTCTATTTCCGCCAACACATCGCCAACCTCATTTCGACATTTCCCGAAGGCGAAAAGAAAGACTGCACCGTCCTGACGCATCCGCTCAGCCTGGTCATGATCGCGTTTGCGGGGACCGCGATTCCCTCATATTTGCTGACCAAAGTGATCGGCAAGAACCTGGAGAGCCTCCACGTAATGGGCGCATCTCTGCTCGTCGGCGGGATAATGATGTGGGTCGTTGACGCGATGAAAGCGCGGTGGGAAAAGGCCGGGCCCGGGGCTGCGAACTCAACTATCCGCACCTGGAACATGGACGACATCCACGGTGGCCAAGCCATCTGGATCGGCGCCTGCCAGATCCTTTCCGCCGTCTTCCCGGGAACGTCACGCTCCATGTCCACCATCGCAGCTGGTCAACTGACCGGCATGTCGCGCGCCGCCGCGCTTGAGTTTTCTTTCTTCCTCTCGATGCCCACCATGGCGGCAGCCACTCTCTACACCCTTCTGAAGTCGCTCTCCGGCAGAGACGAAAATCCGATTGGCGTCGCCGACATCACCTCCCACCAGTGGGTCGTTCTGGCCATCGGCTTCGCAGTGTCCTTCATCGTCGCCTATGGCTCGGTAGCCTGGTTCATGGGCTGGGTGCGCAAGCGCGGCTTCGCCCCTTTCGCGATGTATCGCATTGTGATAGGAATCGGGGTTTTGTCCTGGGCGGCAGGCTGGCTCGGACCCTAATCTCCCCAGAGGCTCAGCCTGGATAATTCATGTTGTAAAACGAGACTCTGGGTGGAGCAGGCATTTAGGATGTGCATGTTGAAAAGCGGCTTTCAGCCCTGAGCTACTTTGCGCCTGGGGCCGCATCATGCACCTTAGCGGCAGAAAGCCGTTCTTCCAGGAGCACCTCCTAACTGCAGGGCTGAAAGCCCTTGCTCCACCCAGTGCCGCGCGGTGCGTATGAATAAGGCAGGCTCGGTGGAAGCTCTGGATTGCCCGTTTCGCACTCGCGGCATTACCATAGCCGTCGGAACAATTCTTTCCCCGGGACAATGAACCCCATGACCTCAAGATTCTGGATGCGGCCAGCGACGCCTGCTCTGCTCGTTCTGCTGTGTGTCACTTTGATGTTCTCCCAGCAAGGGGAGCGCGACCGTAAGTCGGAGGCCACGCAGAAAGCTACACCCGCCGCGCCCTCGCCTGCGGACCAAAATGCCAAAGACGACAAGAAGGAAGGCGATCCTCTGTTCAGGGGGATGAAGTATCGTTCGATTGGTCCTTTCCGCGGGGGCCGTTCTCTGACGGCCGCAGGAATCCCGGGCGACCCTACCACCTACTACTTTGGGTCGACTGGGGGCGGCGTCTGGAAGTCCACCGACGGCGCGAACACCTGGACTCCGGTCTTCGACCAGGACGGGGCGCCGTCGATCGGCAGTATCGCAGTGTCGGCCTCGGATCCGAATGTCGTTTATGTCGGAACCGGCGAGGCCTGCATTCGGGGCAACATTTCGCACGGCGATGGGGTGTGGAAGTCGGTGGATGCCGGCAAATCCTGGAAGAACATAGGGCTGAAAGATTCGCGCGCGATTGGCAAGGTCATCGTCCATCCCCGGAACTCCGATATCGTCTTTGTGGCCGCCCTCGGACATCCCTTCGGCCCAAACACCGAGCGTGGCGTTTTCCGCACGCTCGATGGCGGCAGGAACTGGGAGAACGTTCTTTATCATGACGAAAACACGGGCGCGATCGATATTGCTTTTGATCCCCAGAACCCCAACATCCTGTTTGCCGCGCTGTGGGAAGCCCGGCGCACGCCTTGGAGCCTGACCAGTGGCGGGCCGGGGAGCGGATTGTATCGCTCAACCGACGGCGGCACGACCTGGAAACGGCTCTCGGAAGGCCTGCCCAAGGGCCCGTATGGACGCATCGGTGTAGCGGTGGCGGCGAATTCCGAGCGCGTGTATGCAATCATTGAAGCGAAAGAAGGCGGCCTCTATCGCACCGATGACGGCGGCAACAATTGGCAACTGGTGAACGGCAGTCACTCGCTCTACCAGCGCCCGTGGTATTACATGCACGTCACTGCCGATCCGCAGATCGCCGACGTCGTTTACGTGCAGGACGTCGAGTTCTTCAAGTCCACCGACGGCGGTCGCAGTTTCAACAAGATCAAGGTTCCTCACGGCGACAATCACGGACTGTGGATCGATCCCAGGAATTCCAAGCGGATGCTTGCGAGCGACGACGGCGGCGCCACGGTCACCCTGGATGGCGGCAAATCG
>Ga0137372_10003464_pt1 | contig 15378 bp, 14 predicted proteins | sample SagtaG_6_FD_104911 | JGI IMG/M metagenome (GOLD analysis project Ga0137372, IMG submission 104911) | Vadose zone soil microbial communities from Sagehorn Ranch, Mendocino, California, USA - Sage1_R_60_16 metaG | ecosystem: Environmental > Terrestrial > Soil > Vadose zone | place: USA...
CAGAACGGTGGGGAGGGATGTCTCTCTATCCCCGAATTCCGCGAGAACCTTGCGCGCGCGCAGCGAGTCACCATTCGCGCGCAGGACGTGAACGGCAACTGGTATGAGAAGACCGGCGAAGACCTGCTGGCGCGCGCCTTTCAGCACGAGATCGACCATCTCAACGGCAAGCTCTACATCCACCATCTCTCCTCGCTGAAGCGCGACATGATGAAACGCAAGATCAAGCGTTTGGTCCGCCAGGGCGAGTGGTAACGATCGTCCGTGAAGCTCATTTACTGCGGCACGCCGGTCTTTGCCGTTCCTTCGCTGGAGGCGCTGGTCCACGCAGGCCATGACGTGAGGCTCGTGGTGACGCAGCCGGACCGTCCCAAGGGCCGCGGCATGGAGCTTGCGCCGTCGCCGGTGAAGCAGAAGGCCTGCGAGTTGGACCTTGCGATTGCACAGCCGGCCCAGATCAAGAACAACGCGGAGTTCCGCGCGCAACTGGAGGCGCTCGAGCCCGACTGCATCGTGGTGGTCGGCTATGGGCGCATTATCCCGCGCTGGATGCTGGAGCTGCCGCGGCATGGCAACATCAACCTGCACGCCTCGCTGCTGCCGAAGTATCGCGGCGCAGCGCCCATCCAGTGGGCGATTGCAAACGGCGAAACCGTAACGGGCAATACCACGATGCGCATCGATGAGGGACTCGACACGGGAGACATTTTGCTGCAGCGCGAGATGGCGATCGCCGCCGCCGACACCAGCCTTACGCTTGCGCCGCGGCTGGCGCTGATGGGCGCGGAGCTGCTGGTCAAGACCGTGACGGCGCTCGATGCCGGGCAGCTGGAGCCGATGCCGCAGGACAATGCGCGCGCGACACTGGCGCCGATCCTGACCCGCGAAGATGGCCGTATCGATTTTGCGCGCGACGCGCCAGCCATCTGCAACCGCCATCGCGGCTTCCAACCGTGGCCGGGCGCATTCACCACCTTTCGCGGCAAGCAGCTTACGCTGCACGCGATCTCGGTTGCCTCGCCCCAGCACGCCAACTACGGGCGCGCCGGGGACCCCACGGTTGCGGGCGCGCCCAAACTTCAGGAAGGCGAGGTTGCAGTCTCGGGCGAAGAACTGGTGGCCGGATGCGGCGCGCAGAGCGCGATCGCCATCCATGAACTGCAACTGGAGGGCAAGCGCCGCATGAGCGCGCGGGAATTTATCAATGGCTATCAGCCCAAGACTGGGGAGAAGCTCGGGGAGAGACTGGGATGATCGTTGCAGCCAGGATTTGCCCTCTCGCGGGCGCCCACTCAAGCCGCGGGTGGCCCATATTTGCCCGCCTTTGGCAAATGTGGGGCGCGAGGGACTAACGTGGCGGTCTCTCCTGGGCGACAAACTGCATTCGACATCCTGCTGCGCGTGGAGCGCGACGGCGCATGGGCCTCCGAGCTGCTGAATGCGCCACGCATGGAGCGACTCTCGCGGGAAGACCGCGCGCTCTGCCACGAGCTGGTGATGACCACGCTGCGCTGGCAGTCGGCGCTCGACGCCCGGATCGCAAAATACGCCTCGCAACAACTTTCCCGGCTGGATGTGGAAGTTCGCACGTCCCTGCGGCTGGCCGCCTGCCAGCTCTTCTACCTCGACCGCATTCCCCCGCACGCCGCGGTGCACGAGAGCGTGGAACTGGTGAAGGGCTCCGGGAAGCGCTCGGCCGCACCGTTCGCCAATGCGGTGCTGCGCAGGCTTGCCGGCGAGGCGAAGACTCCAGCGCCGCCGGAGGAGCGCACACAAGTTGAACCCGCGGCGACTACCCCACTCGACGGAACGAACGTTGAGTGGGGCACCCGTCGGTTGGCGGCCGAGTTCGCGCATCCGGAGTGGATGGTTGCGCGCTGGATCGACATGTATGGATTGAAAGCGGCGCGCGCCGTTTGCGAGGCCGATCAACAGCCGCCTGCGATTGCGCTGCGGCCCGGACCGGGGCGCGAAAGCAACTTTGCGGAACTTGAAGAAGAGTTGAGTGCGGCGGGAATCCGGCTTGCGCCGGGGAAGCTGCTGGCGTCGGCGCGCCGCGTGGTATCGGGAAACCTTGCCCAGAGTGCGGCCTGCCGCGAGCATCGTGTAGCGGCGCAGGATGAGGCCTCGCAACTGGTGGCCGCGCTGGTTGGCCATGGCGCGCGAATTCTAGATTGCTGCGCCGCGCCGGGAGGAAAGACCGCGGCCATTGCGGCTCGCAATCCCGGCGCGGAGATTGTGGCCATCGAGTTGCACGAGCATCGCGCACGTTCGCTGAAAGAGCGCCTCCGCGGCCTCCCGGTGAAGGTTGCGACAGGCGATTCAGCGGCGATGGAGTGGACGGAGAAGTTCGACTGCGTACTGGCCGACGTGCCCTGCAGCGGCACCGGAACGCTGACGGCGAATCCGGAGATCAAGTGGCGGCTCCGCCCCGAGGACCTGAGCCGGCTGAAGGATTTACAAATCTCGATCTTGCGCGCGGCGGCCACCGCGCTTGCTCCGGGCGGAAGGCTGGTCTACTCCACCTGCTCGCTCGAGGCCGAAGAGTGCGAACAGGTGGTGGAGCAGGTTTTGTCTGGCGGACTCGCCGTGGTGGATTGCACGAGCGTGCTGCAGGAACTGAGAGAGAGTGGTGAGCTGGTTTGGAGCGAACCAGCGTCGCTCGTGCGCGGTCCCTACCTGCGCACCTTGCCCGGAGTTCATCCCTGCGACGGCTTTTTTGCGGCGGTGCTTTGCCCCAAGCAAAGCTGCCAAATGAGGGCAGCTCGGGGACCCCACGCAGGGACACGGAAGATTAATTCACAGCACGGCCAACTGTAGTATCGTGTTCAGTTCCCGGCGGGTGGAGGTGAGCTGGCGTGGCTGACGAATCGCCAAAACAAAGTTTCTGGACGACACTGCCCGGCATTTTGACCGGCATGGCCGCGGTCCTGACGGCCGCCGGCGGCATCATCCTTGGGTTGCACCAGAGCGGCAATCTCGGTTCAAAAGAGGCACATCGCGAGACGCCGAGTGCCGTCACCGAGCGCGCCGCGGAAGCTCCGCCTGCCACCGGCGCGGCCAATGCGCAAGTAGACGGCCTGTCGGCAAAGATCGCCGAAAAATCGAGCACCGAGAAATCGGCCGCGGCCCCAGTCAGCTCGACCGATGTCGTCATTTCAGAGACGGATGGAACAACCCTGGCGGTCTATTTGGAAAACCTGAATTTTGCCGGCAATGGCCGCGGAGTGCAGCTGACCACCGGACAAACCATCGACTTTGGGAAGATCAAGACGATCGACGTCTCCGGCGATGAGAGCAGGATCAACTACAAGATCACGCTCACCAGCGGCGAGGTGTTAACCGGGAATGCAGATTCTCCCGGCGGGGCCATCATGGGCCAGAACCGTCTGGGCAGCGTCTATGCCCCGCTTAAGAAGATTAGACGGATTACTTTTCCCAACTAGTGGTTGAGCTGAACTCGTCAGAGTGAGCTGGCGACCTGGAGCGCGATGCTGGAGTTGCGCGTGATGCGGCTGCCTGGAGACGGCTCCTGAGCGACAACGATCGCCCGGCTGCTTCCGCCGGGAAATACTGGATGGCTGCTCGGCCCAGTCGCGCCAAATGCGGGCGCGGCAGGGACCCCGCCGGGGCCGTCCGCGCTGCCGGTATTGCTGGTGACGACCGGCTTCAACCCCGCGCTGTTGACGATGCCTGCGGCTTCAGCGAGTGGGAGACCGGTGAGATCGGGGACGGCGTAGGCGAATTCAGGCGGCGTGCTGGTGTAGAGCAGTCCGACGCGTGGTGCTGCCACGTCCATTGCTCCGGCCGCCGGAGTTTGGGCAAGCACCGACTGCGGCGGAAAGCCGTCAATGGGGAGCTCGGCCGCATCGCCCGGTTCAAGGCCGCGCCGGCGGAGGTCGATCTCGGCTGCGCGCGGGCTCATGCCGAACAAGGACGGGATTTGAATGAGCTGCGGGCCCAGGCTCTCGGCGGCCTGCACGCGCCAGCCGCGGCGCACGCGCGTCCCGGGCTCGGGCTCCTGCGAAACAATGCGTCCAGCGGGGATGGTTGCGGAGTAGAAGCGGCCGCCGGGCGAGAGCTGCAGGCCGAGTTCAGCGACCGCGCGCTCGGCTTCGGCGGGAGCCATGCCGCGCAGCTCCGGCACTGCGACTTCGCGGCCGTGAATCGCAAACCGCATGCTGATCAATGCAGTGGCAAGGGCCACGATCATGAGAAAAAGAATTTTTGCAAGCAGCTGTAAGAAGCGGATCATTCCATAAACAGAGTAGCTGCCGGAAGCGGACAGCGGCAAGTTACTCTCGTGTTGAAAAGCAGTTTCCAGTGTTTCATGGTTTCAATGTTTTCAAAATTTCACAGTTTCAAGTTTTCAGATTGCAAGAACAACCGCAACGGAGTTGCGGGCCCGCGAATCACGACTGTGGAAAATTGCCCAATCTGGCCTTGCGTCTTTTTGGGGCAGCCGGATTGCTGCTTTGCTTTCACAGCGGAAGCAGGTAATGTGGATTTCCTGATTGAGGCGATATTCAAGGATGCGTTGCTGAACGTTGAGTCTCGCGAATGGATCTTCGACTGTGCCGTGGTCTGGCGGCATGGTGCGATCAGGATTTAAGCGAATTATTTTAGGCGAACCCAAGGAATTCGGAATGATTCATAGGAAGCAGCTTTCCGTCCGCAACTGGAAGCGAACCTTTGCCCTCCCCGCCGCAATCCTGGCGATGGCGATCGTTGGTTGGGCGCAAGCGTCCCCGCAACCGAACCGCATTACGCAGGAGCTGAGCTCCGGAGGACTCATCCGGCTGCCCGGATCGGTGCATCGGCTGACGCAGAAAGCAGCGGACATGGGGCCGGTGAGCCGCGGCATGCAGCTCAACACGCTGTCGCTGCACTTTGGGCCCAGCGCCGAACAGCAGATTGAGCTAGACGCGCTGACGCGAGCGCAGCAGGACCCCAAGTCGCCGCAGTATCACAAATGGCTGACGCAGGAGGAATACGGCGCGCGCTTCGGCCTCTCGGATGCAGACCTGAACAAGGTCAGTGAGTGGCTCCAGTCGCAGGGCCTCACCGTGCGCGGCGTCTCGAAGTCACGCAATGCGCTGTATTTCAGTGGCACGGCAGCGCAGGTGGAGACGGCCTTCCATACCCAAATTCATCGCTACGCGCTCCACGGAGAAGCACACTTTGCCAATGCCACCGAACTGCAACTCCCGGCGGCGTTGCGGGGCGTGGTGGTGATGGTACGAGGGCTGAACGACTTTCGCCCGAAGCCGGCCTCTATTTTGCGCACGCATCCGGTGCCCAACTTCACTTTGACCGCTTCGGATCATTTTCTGACCCCGGGCGACTGGGCCAGGATCTACAACGTCGACGCGATTTACAATGCGGGCTTCACGGGCACTGGCGCCTTCGTCGGCGTGGTGGGGCAGACGTTTTTGCCGAAGAGCGATGTCGATCATTTTCGGAGCGCCGCCGGGCTGAGCTCCACGAAACTCACCTTCGTGTGCATCGACCGGGTGAGCTCGCAGTGCACGGGCGCAAGCGCGATCAGCGACCAGGGCGACGTGGCCGAGGCGGACCTGGACATCGAGTGGGCCGGTGGAATCGCCAAGAATGCGACGGTCGTGTATCTGTACGCGCCCTTTTCGGTGGTGAAGACGCCCACCATCAATCCGGCGACCTCGCAGTACTATGACGTCTTCGATGCGCTGCAGCACGCTGTCTCCGAGTACACCGTTCCATCGACGCACAAGGTGCTGCCGGTGATCAGCTTGAGCTACACCGACTGCGAGCAGAGCTTCAACGGCCAGCCGGCCTACGTGACCTGGGTCGCGAACCTGGGGCAGCAGGCAAACTCGCAGGGGCAGACGATCGTGGTCGCCTCGGGTGACGCCGGTGTGGCCGGCTGCGACTCGCAAAACGATTCTGTGGCAAGCGACGGGGCCTCGGCGACTGTTCCGGTGGACTCACCAAACTTCACCGGCGTGGGCGGCACCACGCTGAGCGGCGATGTGAGCACTCCTGCTCAGTTCTGGGAGCAGACGCCTTGGAGCTCATCGACGAACGTCGTTGTCTCCGCGCTGGGCTACATCCCCGAGACGGTGTGGAATGACACGGCATTAAACGGAACGCTCTCGGCAAGCGGCAGCGGAGTGAGCCTATTTTTTGCGAAACCATCGTGGCAGCCCACGCCGACCAACTACAGCGGACCGCCGGGGCGCTTCATTCCGGATGTGTCGTTTGCGGCCTCGGCCAATCACGACGGGTACCTGTTCTGCTCGTCGGACTTCAACACCACACAGTATGGCGATGTGTGCGCCGATCATTTTTTCAGCAGCGGCGGTACCAGCGGGACACAGGTCTTCTTCCCCGTTGGCGGCACATCGGCCGGCGCGCCTTCTTTTGCCGGATTGCTGACGCTGCTGGCGCAAAAGTTCGGCCCACAGGGAAACATCAATCCGACTTTGTACGGGCTGGCCGCTGATGACGCGACCTACGCGGCGGTCTTCCACGACATCACCAGCGGCAACAACAACGTGCCTTGCGTCTCCGGAACCACGGGCTGCGTGGGTGGATCGGGAGGCGCCGGCGGCACTCCCGGCACGATGGGCTTTTCGGCGACCACCGGCTTCGACCTGACGACGGGGCTGGGCTCGATTGATGCGGGTGCGCTGTACACGGCGCTGGGGGCGGCAGCGGACTTCACGGTGGGAACGCCAAGTCCGTCGACTGTGACCGTCACCGCAGGCTCCTCCTCGCCGCCGATCACGATCAACGTCTCGACGGCCGGTGCCTACTCCGACGACGTCACATTCTCCTGCAGCGGACTGCCCGCTCACGCGAGTTGCATCTTCGATCCTGCCTACGTGAGCCCTGGCTCCGGCTCGGCCTCTACGACGTTGACAATCACCACGACGGCGCGCGCGGCCCTGGTTCCGCGGAACGTTCCGCCGATCGTTCCGCCGGGCGGCCCGCACGCGCTTTGGCAAATCGCGCTCGCGCTGGCTGGATTGCTTCTCGCCAGCTTGCGCGTCGTGGGCCGGCGACTCGCGGCTGACGGACTGGGCACTCCGGGCTCTGGGCTTACACCGCTGCACGCGAAGCGCGCGCTGGCTGTAGGCCCCGCGTTGCTGCTGATCGGCCTCTGCCTGTTGCAGGCCGCTTGCGGCAGCGGGGGGAGCAGCTCGAGAGGCACCCCGGCCGGAAGCTACGTAATCACGGTGAATGTGGACGGGAACTCCAATCAGCACAGCACAACGCTGACGCTGAATGTGCAATAGGCAGCCTTCCCGGCAATGGAGATGCCGATGGTGGACAAAACGCCGGATGAATTGGCCGAGGTGCCGGGAATCGTGGGCATCGACCACCTGGCGATCGCCGTGCCCCAGGGCGAGCTCGAGGCGCAGGTTGCGGCCTATGCGCTGCTGGGCTTCGGCGAGGTCCACCGCGAAGAGGTGCGCGGCAAGGACATGGTGCGCGAGGTCATGCTGCAGATCGGGGACGGCCCGAGCGCGATTCAACTGCTGGAGCCGCTCTCGCCGGAGAGCCCGGTGCAAAAGCTGATCGAGCGAAACGGCGGGCGCGGCGGCTTCGCCCATGTGGCATTCCGCGTGAAGAGCGCGCAGACAGCGTTTGTGGCAATGAAGGCTGCGGGCTTTCGCATCATCGACGCGGCGCCGCGCCCCGGCTCGCGCGGCACGACGGTGTTCTTCGTGCATCCCAAGTCCAGCGCAAAGACCGAGTTTGGAATGCTGATCGAGATGGTGGAACTTGAGCCGTCTTCGCGGCGTCTGAGCCGCGAGGCGAAATCCTGAGCGAAGCGAAGGATCCCAGCGCCGCTCATTTCTCCAGAGCCGTTCAAGGTCGAAACCATTGAACACTCTCGCCAACAATGAAAACCAATAGGGGAAGTTTTGCGGCCGGGTGACCTTGCGACCGCGCCAGTAGTGCATGCTTCGCTGGGGTCCTTCGCTTCGCTCAGGATGACCCACAAACTTTGGTGCTGAAGAACTAACACCGGCTCGCTCAGCACCTACGCTTAGCCGTGTTGTGCGGTGCGCTGCTTTGCCTCCAACGCCAGTGCGTCGCGCAATGCGGCGAGCACCTGGTCCCGCGCGGCCGCAAATGGGCCTTCGAGGTCAAGGCCGCTGGCTGCGGCGTGCCCTCCGCCGCCGAAGCGCCGCGCGATCGAGGAGACGTCGATTCCGCCCTTGCTGCGCAGGCTGATGCGATAGCCGCCGCCGGGAAGTTCGCGAAAGAATGCCGTGGCCTCGATGCCGTCGATGCCGAGCGCCCAGTTCACCAGTCCCTCGCAATCCTCGGCCGTGGCCCCGCTCTCGCAGAAATCCGCCTGCGTGAGGTGCATCCAGGAGATTGGCCCCTCGCAGTGCAGGCTGCAGAGTGCGCGGCCAAGCAGGTGCATCTTCGGTGCGGGATTGGAGAAGTAGACCTGCTGCGCGATGGCGGCGGGATCAGCCCCGGCGAGCACCAGTTCGCGCGCGACGGCAAAGGTCTCGGCCGTGGTGCTGGAGAAGCAGAACGAGCCGGTGTCGGTGAGCAGGGCGGCATAGAGGCAGGTTGCCATCGTGGCCGTGGTGCCCACTCCGGCGGCCTGCGCGATGCGATAGACAAGCTCGCCCGCAGCCGGAGAACTGCCGTCGACGTAATTCACGTCGGCGTATTCGCCGCTGGTGGCGTGATGATCGACGTTGACGGTGAATAGTTCGTCGAGGCCGGCGAGTTCGGCGCGCTCGAGGCTGCCGCACTCGAGGACCAGCGCGGCATCGTAGCGGCCCGGCTCGACGGGACCGGTGCGGACCTCGTCGGCGCCGGGCAGCTTGCGGTAGATGTACGGAACGCCGTCGCTGAGAAATCCCGCGGCCTGCCTGCCCATGGCGCGCAGGAGCTCCACGGCAGCCAGCACGCTGCCCACGGCGTCGCCATCCGGGCGGGCATGTGAGGTGACTACCCAGCGCTGCCGCGAGCGCAAGGCCTCGACCACCTCGGCGGGGTCCCCGGCGCGCCTTGTTTTGGCGAGCTCGGGTGGGACGGTGTTCATGAGCTCCTGTTCCGCTTGCCGCGCTTTTCGATGCGCTCCAGCAGCTGGTCGATGCGCGAGCCGTACTGGCCGGAGGTATCGAGCACAAAGTGCAGGTCGGGCGCCACGCGCAGGCCGACGGCTTCGGCGAGGCGGTGGCGAATGAAGCCGACGGCATCGTTCAGCGCGGCGACGGAAGCCTTCTGCTCGCGCTCGCCGCCGTCGGCGGCAATGTAGACTCGCGCGGACTTGCCTCCGGGGGCGATGGCCACCTCGGTCACCGAGAGCAGGCCGACGCGCGGGTCGGAGAGCTCGCCGGTGACGATGCTGACCAGTTCTTCCTTGATCGCCTCATGGAGCCGGTCCTTGTGATGCTGTGCGCTGCGGTTTTCCACGAAGGATGCTCCTCGGGCCCGGTGCCCAGGTCAGCGCCGCATACTTCGCGGCGCGGACCTTTCAATCATAGAACCTGGGGCGCCAAGCCGCTGGGAAAACCTGTCACTGTATCACAAGGTAGAAATTCCAGGTTTCAATGTTTGAAGGTTTCAGAGTTTCAAGGTTAAAAGCAGAGACAAAAGCAAAAGCAACACCAAAAGCAACTGCCCCACTCAAGCCAACAAAGGGCTTGAATGGGTAAGGCAAAAGCAAGATCAAAATCAACTACCCCACTTCTGCCAAAGGAAGGCAGAAATGGGGCACCTGCGACAATGAGCAGAACCAAAATCAAGAACAACTTCCCCACTCAAGCCAAAAGAAGGCTTGAATGGGGCACCCGCGCTGTGCACTCGATCCTTCGCTTCGCTCAGGATTTCGCCTGCGGGCTCCCGCTTCGCTCACGCCCGCAAAACGGCTCAACCTTGAAACTTGCTTTTAGAGCTCGATCACTGCGCCTTCGCGGGCGGCCTGGGTATGCGGATGCACTTCGCGGGCGGCCGCGACGATGCTGTCCAGGACGGGATCATCGTGGTCGGGATCGTGGTGGAAGAGGACCAGTTCCTTGACGCCGGTCTCGCGGGCGATGGCGACCGCCTCGCGCCAGTGGCTGTGGCCCCAGCCGCGGCGCTTGGCCTCGTACTCCTCGGGCAGATACTGCGCGTCGTAGACCAGCACGTCGGCGCCTTCGGCGAGCTTGCGCACGTTGTGGTCGAAGATGGGATGGCCGGGCTCATTGTCCGTGGCGTAGACGAAGACCGCGTTGTCTGTCTCCATGCGGAAGCCCAGGCAGCCCTGGGGATGATTCAGCAGCAGCGACTGCACCCGGCAGTCGTCGAACTCGGCGCGCTCCTCCTCGATGTCGTAGAAGTTGCGGTGCGCGACCATCTCGGTCATGTCGACCGGAAAGTAGGGGTCGGCCATCTGCTCTTCGATGGTGCGCTGCAGGCCGCGGGTGTGGCTGGAGGAGTGAAAGAAGAAATGGTTGTCGCGGCTCTCATAGAGCGGCTGGAAGAACGGGATGCCCTGGATGTGGTCCCAGTGGAAGTGGGAGAGAAAGACGTGGGCGTAGATGGGGCGTTCGCCGAACTCCGCCATGAGGCTCTTGCCCAGATTGCGAAAGCCGGTGCCGCAATCGAAGATGTAGATGTGATCGTGGATCCGCACCTCGACGCATGGGGTGTTGCCGCCGTACTGCAGGTTCTCTACTTGTGGGGTCGGAGTCGAGCCGCGAACTCCCCAGAAGCGGATTCTCATGCGTTCCTTCCAGATTAGTTGAGGGTGGGTCCGCAAATGTCTGGCGAGAGATTGCGCACCGACTCATGCCTGCGGGGGGACAGGAGTAAGTGAACAAAGTATATGTCACCCGGCAACGCACCTCAACCGGGCAGTTGGACCGTGAACCCAGGAACATGGACAGTTACCCGCGCCGATTCCGGTGACAAACAAGGGCGTACCGCCCCAGCAAGCCAAAACGGCTCGCCGGGGACCCCGGAACTATCCCGATTGACTACCCCAACGGCCAAAAAACGGCCTGACTGGACGACATCGGCGGGTATCGCGGACTGGCTGATTTCATCTCGAAACTGAATTCCCGTAAAGAACACTGAAGTCACTGATTTTGTCATGGACCGAGGAACTGATGTTTGACTTCGCCGCGAGCAAACGTAAGCTAGAACTGCAAGTAATTCTTTCTCCGGCAGCCAGTGCAGCGCGCCGGAGGCCCGGATTCGCCCCAGCAAGCCATGGCGGGCTTGCCAGTGATCCGAATGGCAAAGGAGTCTGCCATGAACGATGCGAGTTCATCAGAGAAGCGCGCAATTCGGCGCTTCGCGCTTCAACTCCCGGTGACGATTACGGGACACTCGGGTGAGAGCCTGCAAACGCCGGCCGAGAGCCGCGACGTGAGCTCGCATGGCATCTGCTTCTTCTGCGATTCGGAGATGGAAGCCGACTCCCCGATTGAGTTCACCCTCACGCTACCCTCCGAGATCACAATGTCGGAGCCGCTTTCGGTCCGCTGCAGCGGTAAGGTAGTGCGGGTGGAGCGCCAGCAGTCCAGGAAGTTTGCCGTGGCGGCCGCCATCAGCAACTACGAATTCTTGTGCGAAGAGGAAGTAGTTCCCCAACTGGCACAAACCAGCAAGCTGAAAGAGGGCTCGCTGAGGACCGTGTAACCAACCCCAGTAAGCAAAGAAAGCGCTCGCCCGTGATCACACCCCAGCAAGCCAAGAACGGGCCCGCTGGGGACCCCGTGAGCAGGGGGCTGACACGCCGTCCGCAATGTGATGGAATAGCCGGATGGCAATGCGGCGGCTACTGCTGCTCGGAGTGGGACTGGCCTTGGCCGGGTGCGCGCAGGCCCAGGGACAAATGTCGCTGGGTGTGCTCTTCTCCGGCGATGCCAGCGTGCGCGGCGCGGTCCTGCTGCGCGCCCAGTCCACCGAGGTGCTCAGCGGCTCGCAAATCGCGGCCGGGGAGGGCAGTGCCCTGCTCAAGCTGGATCGCGGCGGCCAACTTCGCATCTGTCCCAAGACCAATATTTCGCTCAATGCGGGCGCGAGCGGCCAAGCGCTTTCGCTGGGGTTAAACGCCGGCGCAATGGAGCTGGACTACGCGCTGGAGAGCGGCGCCGATTCGCTGATCACACCCGACTTCCGGCTGCTGCTGATCAGTCCGGGCAGCTTTCATCTGGCAATCTCGGTGGCCTCCTCAGGCGACACCTGCATGCGCAGCCTCCCAGGCAACAGCGCGTCGGTCTTCGTCACCGAGATGATGGGCAGCGACAGCTATCAGCTCGCGCCTGGAAAAAACGTGCTCTTCATGAAGGGGAAGATCGCCTTGGCGACCCAGGCGCCTGCGGTTTGCGGCTGCCCGGAGACATCGCCGCCCAAGGCCGAAGTTGCAGCTGCGCCTGCTGCGCCCCCTGCGGCGGAGACCCCTGCGCCCGCCGAGCAGACGCCCGAGACGCGGGCATCAGCGGTGCTCCCCGCAACCGAGGCGCCGAAACCGGGGACGTCGGCGGCTCTCGAAGCTGAGGCGGCGGCTGACCAGCCGGAGGTGGCGCATATTGAGGTGGACAGCCGGTTCAGCTATCGCGGCGACGGGGAGACGCAGGATTTCTACAGCACGGCCGCGCGGCTCTCGGTCTCCAGCGATAACTCCAGGCTCGCCCTCGCGCTGCTTCCGCAGATAAACCGTCCCGGCGAGGCAAATACGGGCCCTCAGTCTGGCGGAGCGGCCTCAACGACGGCTCCGGCCACGGCAAACGCCGCGGCGGCGAGCGCTCCGGCAGAGGCGCCGTCGAATGCAAAAGCCGGTGTATCCGAGCCGAAAAGGGGCGGTCTGCGCGGGTTCTTCAGAAGACTCTTCGGCGGGCATTAAGTTCCCTGTAATGACCCAGGGCTGCCTGGAACCCAAATTGTTTTGCTCCACCTCTGCCGCAATTCGCGAGACGCGCGGAAAGCAGCGTCTCTGAACTGTTCGTCGGGCGCAGGATCAGGGCCCCCAAAAATCCAGCTCTGGCCGAGAAAAAGCCGGGCGGGGCTCATCCTGTTTTCCTCTGGGCCGTGATAAACTCCCATTTTGCCAACGTTTTAACGTTCAAGCTGTGGCGGCGACGCTGTTTCATCTGCCAGAGACGGGAGTGGGCCCGTCCCTCCCACACCTGCCAACAACTGGCGGATGTGGGGCCCGTATTGGGCCTCAACCTGTGAACATGGAGATACAAAAGCGATGACGAAAGCCGATCTTATCGAAGAGGTTTCGCGACTGGCCGAGTTGACCCGCAAGGACAGCGAAGTCATTGTGGAGACGATCTTCGACAGCGTGGTGCGCACGCTGCGCGCGGGAGACAAGATCGAAATTCGTGGCTTCGGCAGCTTCCGCACCCGGCAGCGCAAACCGCGGGTGGGCCGCAACCCCAAGACCGGCGACCGCGTCGAGGTGCCTCCCAAAAAGATCCCTTTCTTCAAGCCAAGCAAGGAGTTGAAGGAGATGGTGAACCGGGAGGGGGGCGCGCAGGCCGTGGCGGCCGAAGCGGCGGCAATCGAGCCGTCGGCAGGCCAGCCCGAGAGCTAAGGCTCGCGCTCTCGCGGTCGCGTTGAATCCGGGCGCCGTTGATCCCCTCCAAATGTGAACCTGCCGAACTCCATCACGCTGGCGCGCATCGGCTGCCTGCCGCTATTTCTCTGGATCCTTTCCAGCGTGGGTTCTCGCATGCTGCACGGCCGGCAGGAGCTGCCGGCCGCGGCTGTGCTTCTGCTTGCCTGGGGAAGCGGCGCCGTGGACGGCTACATCGCACGGAGGACCAGCCAGGTGACCAAGCTGGGCACACTGCTTTCGGCGCTCACCGATCGCCTGGTGGTCTCGACGGCCTTTGTTGCGCTGGTGCGCTTTGCTCCGGAGCTGCTGCCGGCCTGGGTTGCGGTGCTCATTGTGGGACGGGAGTTTCTGGTGACCGGGCTGCGCGCGGTGGCCACGCAGGAGCGGATGGAGCTGCACGTGCTCGACCTGGGCAAAGTGATGACCGCTGTGCAGACCATCTCGGTGCTTTGCGTGTTGCTTGCACACGGATGGCCGACATGGCGGCTTGGCGGCGCGACGCTGCCGGGCGTGGCCATAGCCTCCGGCGTGCTGTGGACGATGCTGGCAATCTCGCTGCTCTCGGCCGCTGCTTACTTTCGCGTCTTCTGGATCGATGCCAGGAATAGACATCAGGGCCGTGCGCGAGCGTGACAACCCTAAGTTTCAAGGTTTCAAGGTTGCAAAGTTTCAAAGTTGAAAGCAACAGCAAAGATCTCCGCCTCAGGGTCACTCCGGCGGGTGGCCCATTCCAGCCTTCTGTTGGTTTGAGTAGGGTAGTTGCTGTTAACTTTGAAACTCTGAAACTTGAAACTTTGAAACCTGCTTTTATGAGCGACTTCCCTGCTGGAAACTTCGTCTCCGAGTACTCTGAGGCTGAGCGGCGCTGGTTGCTGCGGCTGGCGCACCTGAGCGTCCGCGCGGTGGTGATCAACCCCAGTACGCCAAATCTCGCTGTGCCGGGGTCCCCCAACCCCAACACGCCAACTGCAGGCGTGCCGGGGCCCCCTAACCCCAACACGCCAACTGCAGGCGTGCCGGGGTCCCCGCAGCAGCCGCTCGCTGCAGAGGCCGAAAGCGAGCATCTGCGCGAACAACGCGGGGCCTTTGTCTCGCTGTACAAAGATGGCAAGCTGCGCGGCTGCATCGGGAGGATCGCGGCGCTGACGGCGCTGGAGCGGACCGTGCGCGAGATGGCCATGGCCGCCGCACGGGAGGACCCGCGCTTCGTTCCGGTGAGGCCCGAAGAGCTGGACCTGCTGCAGATCGAGATCAGCGTGCTGTCGCCGATGCGCGAGGTGTCGCCCGGCGAGGTGGTGGTTGGCCGCGACGGTTTGCTCGTGACCTACAACGGGCGGCGAGGCCTATTGCTGCCGCAGGTGCCCGTGCAATGGAAGTGGAGCCGCGAGATTTTTCTGGCGCAGACCTGCATGAAGGCAGGATTGCCGCCGGACCAGTGGCTGCACGGAGCAACGATCGAGGCATTCACCGCAGAGGTCTTCGGCGAGCACGAACCTTGCGAGAGTTTGCGGGAGTAAGAAACGCGGGGTTAACCTCAATGGAAATTTGAGGGTGCCCCGTCCTAACCTTCTTCTGGTTAGGGCGGGGTAGTTGCTCTTGTTTTTGTATTTCAGGTGTCACGTCAAAAACAACTCGAACCCGACCGCACTCTAGTCCGCATCGACGCTCTTCCCAGCATCTACGCTCTGCCCCGCATCCATGCTCTGATGGAGATCCACACTCTGCTCGGCCTCGGCACCTAGTGCCTCAGCACGGCGTGCGCTTCCGGAGAAGTAGAGTGCGGCGCCAAGCAGGACCAGTCCCACGCC
>Ga0137372_10003469_pt1 | contig 15365 bp, 10 predicted proteins | sample SagtaG_6_FD_104911 | JGI IMG/M metagenome (GOLD analysis project Ga0137372, IMG submission 104911) | Vadose zone soil microbial communities from Sagehorn Ranch, Mendocino, California, USA - Sage1_R_60_16 metaG | ecosystem: Environmental > Terrestrial > Soil > Vadose zone | place: USA...
CCAACTCAGGCGACAGCATAGGTGCACTCGCGGCCATGAGCAATCCCCGCCTACTTGACCTCCTGACCACCTCCCCCTAGCCTGCCTGCATGGCGCCGCGGCGGGCAACCAGCGGGCTCCTGCTCGGCGGCGCCTTCATCACTTTCACCATAAGCGCCGGCCTCATGCATTCCTATGCGGTATTCCTCGTGGCCTTCCTCGAGGACTTCCGGTGGAGTCGCGCCGAGGCCTCCCTCGGCTATTCGACCTCCCAGCTCGTAGCCGGCGCCAGCTCGCCCCTCGTGGGCACGCTCGTGGACCGGCTCGGGCCGCGGCGCCTCGTGCTGCTCGGCGGAAGCCTCCTCACCCTGGGTCTCTTCGGCAGCGCGTATGCGTCCGCCCTGTGGCAGGTGGTGGTGCTCTACGGCGTGGTGATGACGATCGGCGCCAATTGCCTGGGGCTCGTCGTGTTCGTTCCCCTCCTCTCGCGGTGGTACGTGCACCGTCGGGGCATGGCGATCTCCGTGGTCCAGTCCGCCAACGGCTTCTCGCGCGCGGTGTCGGCGCCCCTCGTTCAGCTCATGATCATGGCCATCGGCTGGCGCCACGCCTACCTCGCGCAGGCCGCGGTCATGGCCGTCCTCGTGGTGCCCCTCGCCGGTTTCTTCCGCGGCACCGATTCCGTCGCGGCATCTGCCAGGGCCGCCTCCGACGCCGCGCACCGTGATGCCGCTTCCCAGACCGACCACGACTGGACGGTCAAGGACGCGGTACGGACACGTCACTTCTGGCTGCTCTTCGCCGTCTACCTCTGTACGGGACTGGGAAGCTTTCTCGTGTCCCTCCATCAGCTCGCCTTCGCGGTGGATGTCGGGTTCGACAAGCTGTACGCGGCCACCGTGCTCGGGGTGGGCAGCTTCCTCGCCATCGCCGGCACCATCTTCACGGGGACGATCTCCGACTACATCGGGCGCGAGAGATCGGCCATCCTCGCCTACGGCATCTCCATCGTCGGAGTCGTCTGCGCGCTCTTCATCACTGGACCGCAACAGCGATGGCTGCTCTGGCTGCACGCCTGCTTCTTCGGCCTCACCTGGGGGGCGCGGGGCCCCGCCATCACGGCCAAGACGGCGGATCTCTTTCCCGGCCGCCACCTTGGAGCCATTCTGGGCGTCATCACCATCGGCGCGGGCATCGGCTCGGCGGTGGGGTCGTGGGCCGCGGGATGGATCTTCGACATTTCCGGAAGCTATCGCATCGCCTTCCTCCTCGCCATCGCGTCCTACCTGGGCGGCTGCGTCGCCTTCTGGACGCTGCGTGATCCGCCTCGCCGCACGGCCATCTGACCCGCGTCTTGCCGCGTCGGCGCCCGTCGACTATCCTCGCCCGTATTCCACGCGGCAGGCTGCCGATGCCCACAAGAGAGACGGAGAGAAACATGACCATGAGCCTCTACATGGTGATCGAGAAGTTTCATGGCGGCGATCCGGTTCCCGTGTACCGCCGATTCCGCGAGCGGGGTCGCATGACGCCGGAGGGATTGCGCTACGTCAGTAGCTGGGTATCCACCGACTTCAGCTGCTGCTATCAGCTGATGGAATCCGCCGACCCCGCGCTCTTCGAGAGCTGGATCGCCCAGTGGAAGGATCTCGCCCAGATCGAGGTCATCCCCGTCGTGACTTCCGCTCAGGCCGTGGAGGCGCTCGCCCCCCGGCTATGACGGCATCGCGCGACCAGGGCGGCCTGCTCGCCTATGTGTTCTGGCACTGGAAGCAGGCGGCCGTCGAGGCGGCCGACTACGAATCCCGTCAACGCGCCTTCCACTCCGCGCTGGCTTCCGCGCCCAGCGAAGGCTTCGTGGCCTCGTTCAGCCTCGCCCTCTCCCACGCGCCGTGGGCAGCCCGCGGAGGTGACGCCTATGAAGACTGGTATCTCGTGCGGGACTGGGGTGCCCTCGGCGCGCTGAACGAAGCGGCGGTGTCGGCGGGCCGAGCCTTGCCCCACGACGCGGCGGCCGCCGCGGTGGCCGACGGAGCCGGCGGCCTCTACGGCCTGCGACTCGGCTCGCCGGAGCCGCGGCCGCGATACGCCCACTGGTTCGGAAAGCCTGCGGGCATGCGGTACCCCGAGCTCTTCCTTCTCCTGTCTCCCCTCGTCGAGTCAGCCCGAAGAGCCCTGTGGATGCGCCAGATGGTCCTGGGGCCGGCGCGCGAATTCTGCCTGCACGCCGGCGCGCCGGTATCGCTGCCCGCTCCGTTGTCTCCTCTCGTGATTCCACTGCGGCCCGCCTGGCGGGAGCTCTGAGCGCACGACCGAATCGTGCCTCTCTGTCGCGCGTGGCGGGTCGGCCGGCCTCATCCCGCCGCGAGACCCCGTGTCACGCGCCACCCTCTGCCGGCACGGTCAGCGCCCCTTGAACGTCGGGGCGCGCTTCTCGCCGAAGGCGCGGATGCCTTCCGTGGCGTCCTCGGTTTCGAAGCAGATGTTCTGAGCCATAGTCTCGATCTGGAGCGCTCCTCGCAGGTCGAGGTCTTCGTTGGCGTAGAGCGATCGCTTGGCGAGTCGGATGGCCACAGGTGGCCCCGCCGCGATCCGGCGCGCGATATCGTAGGCGGCAGGCAAGAGTTCCTCCGGCGCGACGACCCTGCTCACGATGCCGAGCCTGAGCGCCTCCGCGGCGTCGATCACTTCGCCCGTGAAGATCATCTCGCACGCCTTGGCCATGCCCACCACACGAGGGAGGAAATACGTCCCGCCCCAGTCCGGATGCAGGCCGCGCTTGACGAAGGCCTGGGTGAACTTCGCGGCGGTAGACGCGATGCGAATGTCGCAGCCCAAGGCGAGGTTCATGCCGGCGCCGGCCGCCGCGCCGTTCACCGCCGCGATGATGGGCTGGGGCGCCTCACGCATGGCGAGGAGCGTCCGATCGCGTCCCGGGGCGATCTTCTCGATGAGCGGCCGCTCGCGCTGGTCCGCCTTCGCCTCGCCCATGGCCTTGACGTCTCCGCCCGAGCAGAAGCCTTTGCCCGCGCCCGTCAGCACCATCACGCGCACCTCGGGATCGGCGCCGGCGCGGGTCACCGCGTCGAAGAGATCCTGGCGGAGCGTGCCGCCGAGGGCATTGAGCCGCTCGGGGCGGTTGAGGGTGAGCGTCGCGATCCCGTCCTTCATTTCGTAGAGCAGGCATTCGTAGATCATGGAGCCTCCCTTAGTGAGCGCCGTACTTCTTGCCGAGCTCTTCTTCCCAGCGCAGGTACTGTATCGCCTCCGCCCAGGTGCGATCCGTTCCCATGGTCAGCACGTCGTTGGGAGGATTCATGACCCCGCTGAGGCCACGCTCCACGGGCCGTCCCGCCCGTCCCCATCCCTGCATCCCTTCGGCGAGCACGGCCACGCGCTGATAGCCCACGCCCTTCAGGGCCGCGCCCGCCAGCACCGCACTCGGACCGTTGGCGCACGTGACGACGAGCGCCGCGTCCTTGGACGGCGCCACGTCGGCGATGGCGAGCTCCAGCCATCCCCGCGGCACCCACCGTGCGCCGGGCACGTGGCCGTTGCTGAACTCGCGGCTCGTGTCGACGAAGATCACCACCGGCGCCTGCAGTCCCTTCCGCCGCTCGTCGAGGGCGGCGGGCGTGAGGAGCTCGACCTGCGCCTTGGCCGCGTCGTAGCCCGCGGGCAGCGCACCCGCGATGCCCTCGTCGTAGCCCCGCGGCCCGCCCGGAGCCTCGCTCTTGGCCAGGGGCTGGCCGCTCGCGACCCAGGCCGGAGTGCCCCCGTCGACGATGGAGACGTTCGGGAATCCCATCTGCCGATACCAGGACGCGGCCACTGTCGCCCGCACGCGCCCGTCGCAGGCGAAGACCACGTGGCCGTTCTTCACCGCCACCAGGTCGTCGGCGCGCTGCACGGCCTGGCCGCCGGGAAACCATTGAAAGCCCGGGATGTGCCCGCGGGCGTATTCGTCCGAGGTCCGCACGTCGATGAGATAGACATTCTCGCTCTCGGACTTCGCCATCAGATCGCGCAGGGCAGAAATGGAGAGCGTGCCCACTCCGTCCTCGGCCGCGATGCGCGCGGCAAATGCTTCCGCGCCGGCGAGGGCCGCGGGCGACGGGGCGGGCAGGTCGAGGCGCGTGGATCCCGTCTCCAGCTCGAGGCCCGCCATCATCCAGCCCATGGTGCCGTTACGCAGGTCGAAGACCTTGGCGTATCCCATGCGCTGGAGGAGGCGCGCCCCGATGATGCTGCGGGTGCGACCCGCGCAGTGCACGACGATGGTCGCGTCGGGATCGGGGACGAGGTCGGCGATGTGCAGGGCGACTTCGCCGTTGGGAGCGCTGCGGCCGCCGGGGATGGTGGTCCGCCGGTGCTCCTCCGGCGTACGCGAGTCGAGGAGGACGATCTTCTCCCCCTTCTGCTGGAGAGCGTGCAGCTCCTCCGGATGCATCTCGGGCACCTGGTGCACGACCTGGACCTTCTCGCCGAAGTCCTTGCTGGGGACGTTCACCCCCCACTCCGTGGGATGGCCGTCCGTCGTCCACCGGTTGATGCCGCCCTCGAGCACCGCCACCCGGCGAAATCCCATCCCCTCGAGGGTGGCGGCGGCGAGGGGCGCCCGGCGGCCGTCGTCGTCGCAGACGATCACCTGGGTGCCCGCGAACGGCACGAGACGCGTCATCCGGTACTCGAGCTGGCGACGGGGCACGAGGCTCGCCCCGGGAATATGCGCGTCGTTGTACTCGCCCGGCTCGCGCACGTCGATGAGGGCGCAGGTGCCCCGCGCGTCGAGCAGCGATTTGAGAGCGGCCGCGGTCATCTTCTCTGGCATGTCTGGTGTGCTCCTCGGCTATGGGATCGGGGCGGCCTCAGCGAAGTGACGAGGGCTCAGCCTCCGACGCGGACTGTACTCTCGCGCGACGCCGTCGTCCAGTCACTCCAGAAGCCGGCAAATATTGACAAGCGCCCGCTTGAATCCCAGGATGGGCGGACTGATGCCCCGCGCAGAATCCCTCGCGTCGAGATCAAGGGCTACCGGCGCGGCCCGCGAGCGTGTGCGTGTGGCGCGCTCTCTCGCGACGCTGCCGATGCTCGCCCAGGCCCTTGGCCGCGGGGAGCTCTCGTACGCCAAGGTCCGGGCGCTCACCCGCGTGGCCACGCCAGAGACGGAGGAGCAGTTGCTGGGCGTGGGTCGCGCCGGCACGGCTTCCCACGTCGAGAGGATCGTGCGCGGCTGGAGACGGGTGGACCGGCGGGCCGAGGCGCGCGAGGCCACCCTGAGGCACGCGAGCCGCGGACTCCACGTGTATCGGGACGAGGACGGCATGGTGACCATTCGGAGACGGCTGGAGCCCGAGGTCGGCGCACTGCTCGTGCAGGCGCTGACCGCGGCCCGCGAGAACCTGTATCAGAAAGGGGGCGTTTCCGCGGAAACGTCCACGAAGGCCCAGCGGCAAGCGGACGCGTTGGCACTGCTCGCGGAGACGGCTCTCCATCACGGCATCGACCCCGGTGCCCCCGGCGAGTGATACCAGGTAGTGGTCCACGTCGACGCCCCTGCCCTCGCCGACCCCGATCAGCCCAGCCAGTTCGTCCTCGAAGACGGCGAGCACGTTTCCGCGGAAACGTGCTCGCCGCCTGGCCTGCGACGCGAGCCGGGTGGTCATGCAACACGCTCGGGACGGCCGCGTCGTGGAGGTCGGCGCCCGCACCCGCACCATTCCCCTGGCGTTACGACGCGCGCTCCACCATCGGGACCGATGCTGTCGGTTCCCCGGCTGCGGAGTCCGCTTCGGCCAGGGTCATCACATCCGTCACTGGGCCCAAGGCGGCCCGACGACACTCTCGAATCTCGTCCCATGGCCCCGGGCTGGCTGGGCGAGCGTCTGAACGTGGGCTGGGCAATCGACGTCTTGCACCCCCTCGCGAGGTAGCCGTCATGGCGCGAAGGCAAAGCCGGGAGCCGGCAAGCGCGTCGAGTCCCCCCGCCACGAGGAGGCGAAGCGTGGATACAGCCAAGGGATATATAGGACTGACTGATCCAGACTGGTACTCGTTCCCGTCGGCGCATTCCCGAGTTGACGAGGTCAACTTCTGACGGCCGTACGGGGGCGTCGCGTTTCAGGCACTGAGGCCAGGCGAGCCGTTTTTCTTCAAGCTTCGCGCCCCATATAGGGAAATCGTTGGGTTCGGGTTCTTCGAGCGATTCGAAGGCCTGCCTGCCTGGTTGGCTTGGGACTGCCTCGGTGACATCAATGGCGCGCCTGACTTCGACTCAATGATTGACCGGATTGTCCGCCTGCGGGGCGATGATGGACCGTCCATTCGAGCTGGGAATTTCCAGATCGGATGCGTCCAGGGCCTTCCTCACACGCTCGGGCTCGGGCCGGCGGTATGGCGGGTCCTCGCGAGGGGTCACGATGTCCGCAACCAAGGTGAGTACGAGGGCGACCTGTACGTCGACGAGCGATTGCTAGCCGACCTAGCCGTGGCGTGCAAGGCTTGGCGGCGGCCCTTGACGGGCTGCCGCCGCTCTGGCGCGCATGGAGTTCCGGATCGCCGACACGTTCCCGGAGAGCCCCATCACTCGGTAGCGGCGGCCGCGACGACACGCTCGTCGGGGGCTTCTCCCCGCGCAGCCCGCTCCGCGCGCATGCGATGCATGAAGAAGATCAGGAACACGAGGCTGGCGTACATGACGGCGAGGAGGCGGAAATCGTCCATGAAGGCGAGGACCTGGGCCTGGGCCTGCGTCTCGCGATACAGCATGGCCATCGCCTGCTGGCCCGCGGTCATCGCGTCGGCGCCGTGGTCCTGGAAGTGCTGCGTCCACAGGCGGAGGCGCGCGGCCGTCTCGGGATCCCAGACGTGCACATTGGCCACGAGGGCCGACTGGTGCAGCTGGGCTCGACGGCTCAGGAGCGTGGTCGAGATGGCCACGCCGGCACTGCCCCCGATATTGCGCACCACGCTGAAGAGCGCGGTCGCATTGGGGAGGTGGCGCATGGGAATGGAGGCAAAGGCCAGCATCTGCAGGGGCACGAAGATGCAGCCCATGCCCAGCCCCTGAAGCAGACGCGGAAAGGCCAGCGACCAGAAGTCGATGTTGAGGGTGACGTTCGACATCATGAAGGTGGCGAGCCCGTTCATGAGCACACCGAACGAGAGCAGGATGCGCTGGTCGTATCGGCTCACCAGATAGCCCACGAAGAGGAGCATCACCGCCTGCCCGATGCCGCTGGGGGCGAGGACCAGCCCCGAGGTCCACGCGTCGTAGCCCATGAGCTTCTGCGTGTAGAGGGCGAGGAGGAGCATGCTCGCGTAGAAGCCGAAGCCCGCCATGGACATCACCACCGAGCCCACGGTGAAGTTCCGGTCGGCGAGCATGCTGAGATCGAGCAGGGGCTCGTCCGCGGTCAGCTCGCGGATGACGAAGGCCGTGAGGGCGGCCACGGTGAGTACGGCCAGGCCCGTGATCATCCCCGAGTCGAACCAGTCTTCCCGCTCACCCCGGTCGAGGAAGAGCTGAAGGCCGCCGAACCCCACGATCATCAGCATCATGCCGAGCACGTCCGCGCGGCCGGGCGGCTTGGCGTGCGGAGAGTCGAAGAGGAGAACGCTGGCCATGAAGAAGCCGACGATGCCGATGGGCAGGTTGATGTAGAAGATCCAGCGCCACGACCAGTTGTCGGCGATCCACCCGCCCACCGTCGGCCCGAAGGTGGGAGCGAGCACGATGCCCATCCCCCACACCGCCATGGCCATGCCCCGCTGCCGCGCGGGAAAAATCTCCCAGAGCACGGCCTGCGCGATGGGGATGATTGGCCCGCCCCCCAGTCCCTGGAGGACGCGGGCGGCGATGAGGAGCTCCACCGAGGGCGCGATGGCCGACAGGAAGGAGCTGACGGTGAAGAGCAGCGTGCAGAGGAGGAAGAAGCGCCGCCGCCCCAACTTCGCGGTGAGCCAGCCCGTGGCGGGAAGGATGATGGCGTTGGCGGCCAGATACGAGGTGAGCACCCACGAGACTTCGTCGAGCCCGGCGGACAGCGCGCCCTGGATGTGAGGCAGCGCGACGTTGGTGATGCTGGTGTCGAGGATCTGGAGCACCGACACGAGCATCACGGTGGCCGTGATGGCCCAGCGGCGCGCATTCCCAATGGCGAGCCCGCTGATCACCTCCTCGGTCGGCGTCATTGCCGGCGCGTCCCGGCCGTCAGGGCGTCTCGGTCGGCATGGGCTGCGATGATATCGCATCGCGGCCCGGCCTGACGATGACGGTGAGCCCGAGCATGACCAATCCCATGCCGGCCAGGCGAAGCGCTCCGAAGCGCTCGCCGAACACCACCGAGGACGCGAAGGCGGCCACGAAGGGAACGAGGAGCGCGAAGGGAGCGACGACGGCCGCGGCATAGCGTCGCAGGAGCCAGCCCCAGATCGCATACGCGAGCACGGTGGCCACGAGGCCCAGGTACAGCATCGCCCCGAGCTCCAGCCACGACGCCGCGGCGAGGGCCGTCCCCAAGGCGCGGGGGCCGTCGAGGAGCGCGGAAAGAGCGAGCGACGGCAGGGGCGGCACCAGGCTGAGCCAGACCACCAGATGGACCGTGTCCACCGGGGGCAGCCGCTTCACGAGCACGTTGCCGATGCCGAAGCTCATGGCGGCGAGCCCGGTGAGGCACAAGCCGATCACGGTCAGGTCGTGACCGACGGTGGCGGCGATGGCCGCGAGCCCCGCGAAGGCGATCGCCGTCCCCGTCCACTGGCGGGCGGGAGGACGCTCTCCCAGGAGCCACGCGGAGAAGATGATGGTGAAGAGGGCCTGGGTATGGATCACGATCGAGGCGAGGCCCGGGGGCATGCCCAGCGCGATGCCGAAGAACTGAAAGAGGAACTGGCCCGCGAAGAGGAAGAGGCCGGCCATGGTGAGGGCGCGCCAGGGCAGGGGGGGCCGGGCCAGCCACAGCGAGGGAACGGCCGCGATGAGAAAGCGCAGCGCGGTGAGCTGGGGCGGTGACACGGCATCGAGGGCGATCCGGGTCGCCACGAACGCGAGGCCCCAGATCACCGCCACGAGCAGCGCCAGGACCACGTGGAGGCCTGACATGCCGCTCGACCATAGCACCAAGCCTCCGGCCATGGACAAGCTTCGCCCCCGCAGCGTAGACTCCGGAGACTTCTCTCACTCGGCGTTCCCGGGAGGCGGCCCCTCATGGCACAGCAGAGTCTCAAGATCGATCACATCCTCTATCTCCTCACCCTCGATGGGGAGCGGCGCATCATCCAGGACGGCGCCGTGCTCGTGGAGAACGGGCGCATCAGCCGCGTGGGCAAGGCGAAGGAGCTCGCGGACGCGCGCGCCGATCGGGTGATCGACGGCCGCGCCATGGTGGTCACCCCGGGGTTCTTCAACGGGCACATGCACATCAGCTATGCGCATCCGGTGCGCGGCATCTTCCCCGACGAGCAGGCCAGTCCGCTCGTGCACGTGTTCAACCTGCAATCCGCCATGACCGAAGACGAGGAGTATCACGCCACGCTGCTCGGCCTCATCGAGCTGGTCAAGAGCGGGACGGTGTGCTTTCTCGATCCAGGCAGCACCAAGTTTCCCGACGCGTGCCTGCAGGCCTACGAGGACGCGGGCATCCGGGTCATCCTAGGCGAGTGCGTGACGGACCAGGAGTCGCCGTGGGCGCTGCCGCGCTTTCCCCCCGCGGAGGCGGTGGCGCGCACCGAGGGGTTCATCTCCAAATGGAACGGGAAGCTCGAGGGGCGCCTCCGCGCCTGGGCCATGCCGTTTTCCTACGAGACCTGCAGCACGGGACTCCTGCAGGCGCTCAAGCGCGTGGCGGACGAACACCGCACCGGACTCACTCTCCACCACAATACCGGCGAGAAGGCGCGCCAGGATTCCGTGGTCCGCTACGGTCACACCCCGACCGCCTATCTGCAGTCCATCGGCGTGATCGGGCCGGGCGTGTTGCTCGCCCACTGCCTGGGGATCGACGAGGGCGAGATCGATTGTATCGCGCGCACGGGTACCACGGTGGCCATGTGTCCGGTGACGGCGGCCAAGAGCGGCCGCGGGGTTTCCGCGCACGGCCGCATGCCGGAGCTGCTCGCCCGCGGGGTGAGGATCGCCCTCGGCTGCGACTCGCCCAACAACTCGAATCATCTCGACATCGTGCGGGCCATGAACATGGCGGCCATCCAGTACAAGGACGCGCGCCAGGACCTGCGGCAGGTGCCCGCGGAGGCGGCCCTCGAGATGGCGACCATCCACGGCGCGCAGGCCATGGGGCTTGGTGACGAGCTCGGCTCGATCGAGGCCGGCAAGAAGGCCGACCTCGTCTGCTTCGACACCCTGCGCCCCGAGTGGCAGGCGCTCTGGAATCCCGTCAACAATCTCGTGTACAACGCCGACGGCCGCAGCGTGCACACCGTGGTGATCGACGGCCGGGTGGTGGTGGACGCCTACCGGCAGACCTTCGCGGACGAGCCGCGCCTCTTCGCCAAGGTGCAGGAGATCGGCGAAAGGCTACAGGCCCGCACCGGCATCACGTTCCCCCGCTCCAAGTGGCCCATGAGCTGAGCCTTCCGATTCCGAGACGCGCGGTGCCTCCTCCCGATCAGCCCCGCCCCGAGGTGATCGTGGACTTCGCGTGCTGAGGGGCGCAGCCACGAGGCGAGGGCTGAGACAGTCTGCGCCTCGCGTGCGGCCTTCGGGTGCCGCCTCGCCTCTGGACCTTTCTCAGCGGCCGGCGGGTTCTTCGGTCAGGGCGAAAGGACTTCGGCGCCGGGGGCGGCCTCCAGCTCGCAGGCATTCACGGTCATGGCCAGCATGGCGTAGTAGCCGATGCTGCCCGTGAGCTCGAGGAGTCTCTTCTCGCCCAGGCGTTGCCGGAGCGCGGCGAAGGTCGCGGGGTCCACCCGGTGCTCGCGGAGAAGTCGTCGCGTGAAGTCGATGATCTGCGCGTCCTCCGCGGGTACCCCGCGCGAATGCTTCTCGCGGATGGCCGTGATGGTGGACTCCGGCACGCCCTGCTTCCTCGCGCCGCCCGTCTGCGCCCCCCACACGTAGACCGCGTCGAGCTCGCGCGCCACCGTCATGGCGGCGAGGACGCGGATGCGCATGTCGAGCTCGCCTTCGAAGCGGACGTACGCGCCCAGGTGCGCCACCCGCCCCGCCATCTCCGGGGCGTGGAGGAACATCGTGAACGGGCCCTGGAGCGCCCCTCGGCTGCCGATGATGCTGTCGACTGCGGCATGTCCTTCGGGGGCCACCTGGCTCTTGCTCGTGATCGCGGTGAGTCTGGCCATGTTCACGCTCCTCGCATTCGTGGGAGTTCCCTCGCCTCGGCCTCGGTACGCTCCAGCCAGAACTGCATGTGCATCTCCCCGAACATCTTCGCGGCGGCGCCCAGATGCTCGCGAGCCGGCGCCTCCGCGCTCACGCGCCGGTAGAGCGCCCCCAGGCTCAGATGCCAGCGAGCGGCGGCCGGGCGCATGCCGAGGGAGGCGCAGGCCTCCAGCGCCTCATGGAGCAGACCCGCCGCCACGTCGGGGTCGTCGCCTACGTACGCGGTGTCCGCGAGGACGGCGCGCGCCTGCGCTTCGTTGCCTTTTTCCCCCAAGCCGACGGCGAGCTCGATGGCCCGTCGCGCGAGGCGGCGCGCCTCCTCGACCTTCCCCGCGAGGAGAAGGCCTTCCGCCCATCTCCAGTGGAACGTCGAGCGGTGGCTCTCGATACCGAACTGCTCGTAGAGTCCCGCGCCGCGCTCGAGCTCGACGAGCGACTCGTCGGCGCGTCCCAGCCAGGCCAGGACCAGTCCGCGCAGGGAGCAGGCCTGGGCGAGCCAGACCGGCACATTCCGCGTCCGGCACAGCTCGACCGCCCGATCGCTCAAGGCCAGGGCATGCTCGAACTCCCCTTTGAGCGCGAGCTGGCCCGGGAAAAAGCTCGCGAGCATGGCTTCGGCAATCGGGTCCAGATCTGGCCCCTTCAGGAGCGGATCGCCGTAGAACGGCACACGCTCGAATTCGCCTATGGTGGAGAGACAGAAGGCGAGCCAGGCACAGCTTCCCCAGTACACGGGAATGTTCATGCCGGGAACCTGCAGGGCCACGTGGGCGTCTGGCCCGTCCACGATGTCCACGAACGCCTCGATGGCGGCGCGATAGTCGCCGAGGCCTTCGTGATTCATGCCCAAGGCATACTTCGAAGCGACCTGCAGGCGGACGTCTCCCATCTCCTGCGCGATGGTCAAGGCCCGCTCCGCCTGGGCGACGCCGTCACGGTATCGACCGGGAAACCACCCATAGGCGGCCAGCCGCTGGGCGATCCAGCCCAGGGTCGGCTCGTCGTCCAGCTCTCTGGCCAGTGGCTCCGCTTCGAGCTGCACCTCCATGAGCCGCTTGATCCTTCCCATGAGCGACAGGGGCACGCTGAGGTCGAGCCTCACGTCGATGGCTTGCCGCAAGGTCTCAGGTCCGGGGGCGAGGCGGGGAAGGAGCTCGAGGGCCTGCTCGTACTTGCTCGCGCTCTCCGCGATGGCGCCGCTCGCCATGGCCTGACGACCGCCCTGCCGGAGATAGTTCACGCCCTTGTCCCAGACCTTGCCTCGCACGGCGTGATGGGCGAGCAGATCGACGCGGTGGGCGAGAAGATCCGGCTCGAGGCGCTCCACGGACTCGACCACTGCGGCATGGAGCGCGGTCTTGCGATCGTCGAGCAGGCTTCCGTAGGCCACGTCGTGGGTCAGGGCGTGCTTGAAGGTGTATTCGAGGCTGGGGAATACGTGCGCCTCGTAGAGGAATTCCCCTCCCCGGAGCCGGGCCAGGGCCTGGCGGAGCTCCTCATCTGACACCTCGGCGATGGCCCGCAACAGGGTGACGGGCACGTCTTTGCCCACCACGGACGCCGCCTGGAGCAGCCGCTTGTCCTCGGGAAGGAGCCGATCGATGCGGGCGGCGAGGACGGCCTGCACGGTCGGCGGCATCTGGATCGACTCGACGTCTTCTCCCGGCCGATAGCTCCCCCGCTCGCCAAGGAGGACGCGGGTTTCCACGAGGGTACGCACGCTCTCTTCGAGGAACAGCGGATTACCTTCTGTCCGCTCGATGAGCACCTGTTTGAGCGGGAGGAGACCCGCATCCGTTCCCAGGAGCTCCACGAGCAGGCTGGCCGCGCTCTCCAGCGGCAGCGAATCGATCCTGAGCTGGCGGTAGTACGTCTTGCTTCCCCATCCGTGCTGGTATTCGGGGCGGTAGCTCGCGACGAGGAGCAGCCGGGACGCGGGCAGGCTTTCGATCAGGCTGTCCAACCATGCCTGGGTCTCCGTGTCTATCCAGTGCAGGTCCTCGAACAACAGCAGCAATGGCTGCGCCTGACTCTGCCGGAGAAGCAGGTGCTTGATCCCGTCGAGGGTGCGCTGGCGGCGGCGGGGCGGATCGAGCCGCTCCCACGCCGCGTCATCCACGGGCACGCCGAGCAACGAGAGCAGCGCGGAGAGCACGGGCTCGAGCTGACGATCGAGGGCGAGGATCTTGGCGTGAACTTTCTTGCGCACCGTCCAGGTCGGATCGCCCGCCTCGATGTCGAAGTAGCCCTTGAGGAGGTCGATGACGGGCAGGTAGGCCGTCCCCTTGCCGTAGGACGCCGAGGTGCCTTGCAGAAGCAGCCAGCGCTCCGCGTCGCGGGAATGCGTGAACTCCCAGCACAGGCGCGACTTCCCCACCCCGGGCTCGCCCACCATGGCCACGACCTGTCCGTGACCGGCTCCGGCCAGATCGAGCGCCTGCCGAAGCTGATCCAGCTCGATGTCCCGACCGACGAACGAGGTCCAGCCTCGCGATGCCGCCGCGTGCAGTCGGGAGCGGACGGCCCCCGCCCCGAGGAGCTCGAACACTTCCACCGGGTCCGCGAGCCCCTTGACGGGCACAGGACCGCACGCCCGCACTTCGACGTATCCCTCGGCGAGCTGCCACGTTCCCGGAGCGAGGAGAATGGTCCCCGGATCGGCCATCTGTTCCAGGCGCGCGGCCAGATGCGTGGTCTGTCCCACCGCGGTGTAGTCCATGCGGAGGTCGCTGCCGATGGTCCGCACCACCACCTCGCCCGAATTGAGCCCCACGCGGATACGCGCCGCCACGTCCTTGGCACCCGTCGCCTCTCCCGCGTAGCCCTTCACCGAGTCCTGCATGCGAAGAGCGGCGTAACAGGCCCGCACCGCGTGGTCCTCGTGGGCGACGGGTGCGCCGAAGAGAGCCATGATGCCGTCACCCATCACCTGATTGACCGTACCCTCGTAGCGATGCACAGCTTCGATCATGTGCTCCAGCACCGGATCGAGCAGCCCTTGCGCGTCCTCGGGATCGCGGCCGGCGAGGAGCTCCAGCGATCCCCGGAGGTCGGCGAAGAGCACGGTGACCTGTTTGCGCTCTCCTTCGAGCGCGCTCTTCGAGGTCAGGATCTTCTCGGCCAGATGCTTGGGCGTGTACGACTCCGGCGTGTGGAAGCGCGCGGGCCCGGCGAGGGCGGTCGCGCACTGGCCGCAGAATCTGTGGTTGGGCGGATTGGCCGCGCCACAGCCCGGGCAGACGGCCACCAGCAGCGTTCCGCATTGTCCGCAGAAACGGGTACCCGCGGGATTGTCGGCCTGGCACCGGGGGCACGAGAGATAGATCATGATGGACGGTGAGAACGTCACCATGATCCGTGACGCCTCGAACTGATCCTGCCAGAGCAGGATGGCGAGGTCAATCGCGCGAGGGCTCGGCGCGTGGTCCGGTGTATATTGGGCGGGCGGGGTTGGTGCCCCGCCTTCATCATATGAAAATCGGCTCGATCGAGATCCCCCAGCTCTGTCGCCTCGCGCCCATGGCCGCCATCTCCAATGCCGCCTTCCGGCTCGTGGCCAAGGAATGCGGCAGCGGGCTCACCACCACGGAGGAGATCGACGCCTTCGCCCTCCTCATGGACACCCCGCGCGCGGGCGACATGACGGCCTACTACCCGCAAGAGCGCCCGCTCGCCATGCAGCTTCTCGGCCGGGATCCGCAGGCGCTGATCCGCGCCGCCTCTCGCTGCGAGGAGCTGGGCGCCGACATCGTCGATCTCAACATGGGCTGCCCCATGCCCAAGATCACCGGCAAGGGCAAGGGCGCCGCCCTCATGCGCGACGTGCCCGCCACCGCGCGCCTCCTGCGGGCGATGCGGCAGAGTATCACCGTTCCCTTCACCATCAAGATCCGCGGAGGGTGGGACGACGAGCACCTGAACGCGGTCGAGGTCGCACGCATGGCCGAGTCGGAGGGCGTGGACGCCATCACCGTCCACCCGCGCTCGCGCTCCCAGCGCTTCACGGGCAAGGCGCCGTGGACGATCATCG
>Ga0137372_10003477_pt1 | contig 15361 bp, 12 predicted proteins | sample SagtaG_6_FD_104911 | JGI IMG/M metagenome (GOLD analysis project Ga0137372, IMG submission 104911) | Vadose zone soil microbial communities from Sagehorn Ranch, Mendocino, California, USA - Sage1_R_60_16 metaG | ecosystem: Environmental > Terrestrial > Soil > Vadose zone | place: USA...
GCTCTTCGTCGCCACGCTCCCACCTTCCTGCAATAGATACCCAGGTCCGCGAATTCGTCACGCTGCCACTACCCGGCCTTCGGGTCAACCCTGCACGGCGCCGGCGCGAAGGCCTGCGGCAGCGAGGCTGCCGCAACAAACCGAGCATTATATCTCCAACCAGTCCGTGCAAGCCACCACTGTTACAGCTTTCGCCTGGACCGCCCGCGAGGTCCCGGTGCGGCGGCGCCCGTATAATCGCGCTAGAACAACGACTTTGTATGATGCAAACGAAGCTGACGATCACGCGCCCGGATGATTGGCATCTCCATTTGCGCGATGGTGAATTGATGCGATCTGTGGTCGGCGCGACAGCGCGCGCGTTCGGCCGTGCCATCGTCATGCCCAACCTCGAACCTCCCGTCACGACGGTCGCTGCGGCCGCAGCCTATCGTGAGCGGATTGCGGCCGCAATACCCGCAGCATCGCGTTTCGCGCCCCTGCTGACGCTGTATCTAACCGATACCACGCCGATTGCGGAGATCGCACAGGCGCGGCGCAGCGGCTTCGTGATCGGTGTGAAATACTATCCCGCCGGGGCGACGACCAACTCCGCTTCCGGCGTCACTGCGATCGAGCGCGTGTATCCGGTGCTGGAAGCGATGCAGAAACATGCCTTGCCGCTTCTGGTTCACGGCGAAGTGACCGCGCGCGAGGTCGACGTATTCGATCGCGAGCGCGTATTCGTCGAGAGCGTCCTGGGGCCTGTCTTGCGCGATTTTCCGGAATTGAAGGTCGTGCTCGAGCACGTCACGACCCGGGAAGCCGCCGAGTTCATTGCCGCGGCCCCCGCGCACGTCGGCGCGACCATCACGCCGCAGCACCTGCTCCACTCGCGCAATGCGCTGCTCGCGGGCGGCATCCGGCCGCATTTGTATTGCCTGCCGATCTTGAAGCGCGAATCGCACCGGCAGGCGCTCGTGAAGGCAGCGACCAGCGGCAACCCCAAATTCTTCCTGGGCACCGACTCGGCGCCGCATGCCCGGAATGCCAAACAAAGCGCTTGCGGCTGCGCCGGCTGCTATACCGCACACGCGGCGCTCGAACTCTACGCGGAGGCCTTCGAAACGGCGGGGGCGCTCGACAAGCTGGAAGCTTTCGCGAGCTTTCACGGCGCTGATTTCTACGGCCTGCCGCGTAACGGCGATACCGTCACGCTCACGCGCGAGGCATGGACCGTCCCCGCTGAATACGCGTTCGGCTCGCATGCGGTGGTTCCGCTCAATGCTGGACAGACGATGCGCTGGCGACTCGCCGCACCAGCGGTGGGTCCGACCGTGGCCGTGCTAACATGAGTGCTCGAAGTCAGCCAGGCCGTCGCTCCCGACAGCGCGCTATGCGCCGCCGGGAGAGGAAAGTCCGGGCTCCGAAGAGCGGGATGCTGGGTAACTCCCAGACGCTATAAGCCGTTCGCGCGAGCGGCGGTGAAGGCGAGGAACAGGGCCACAGAGACGAGTCGTATCCGATCCAAGGATGCGGGTGAAACGCGGCAACCTCCATCCGGAGCAACACCAAGTAAGCGGACGATGACGCTGCTCGCCGAGTCCGCGGGTAGGTGGCTCGAGCGCCGCGGTAACGCGGCGCCTAGATGAATGACGGTCATAGCGCGCTTAGTCAAGCGCGCCGTAACAGAACCCGGCTTATCGGCTGGCTTCGATTCTGTTGCAAGCACGATGACGCCCCGCGGCCACTCGTCGCGGGGCGTTACCCTTTAGGTGCGACCAATTCGCGCGCCCCGTCGCGTTGATCTCGCTGGCCGAATGAATTCGGCCCTACATACGTCGGCGCCGTGCGTCGCGCAGAATCTCACGCGCGGCGTTGTGCCCCGGCAAACCGGTCACCCCGCCGCCGGGATGTGTGCCCGCGCCGCACATGTAGAGGCCCTTGAGCGGCCCGCGGTAATTGCCATGTCCAAGCACCGGCCGGGCGGAGAAAAGTTGATCGAGCGTCAGTTGACCGTGAAAGATGTCGCCATTGGTCAAGCCAAACTCGCGTTCCAGATCCAGTGGGGAAAGCGCGCGCCGCGCGATCACGCTTGCGCAGAAGCCGGGAGCGTAGCGGTCCACCGTGTCGAGCATCAGCTCCGAAACCTCCTCCTTGGCGTCGTCCCATGAGCTGCCGCCGGGAAGCTGCGGGTTCGCATGCTGGCAGAACAGGCTCGCCACGTGCTTGCCTGGCGGCGCGAGCGTCGGATCGACCAGCGATGGGATGAGCATTTCGACGATGGGCTCGCGCGACCAGCCGTGCTGCCGCGCATCGAAGTAAGCGCGCTCCATGTACGCCAGCGAAGGGCCGACGATGATGCCGGAACGCAGATGCGGCCCGTCTCCCGGAAGACAGCTGAACTCGGGCAGCGCGTCGAGCGCGACGTTCATGCGAAAGGTCGCGGACGCACAGCGATAGGCTTCGATGCGGCGGCGGAAGTCGGCGTCGAGCGCCGATGGTTCGATCAGCCGCAGATACAGGAGCTTCGGATCAACGTTGGCGACGACGCGGGGAGCGGCGATCTCGGCGCCGCCCGCAAGCACGATGCCGGTGGCGCACGCGCCGCGGATCGCGACGCGCGCGACGGGAGAATCGGTGAAAATCGCCACGCCTCGCGCTTGCGCCGCCTTGGCCATCGCTTGTGTGATCGCGCCCATGCCGCCCATTGCATGCCCCCATGCCCCTCGCTTGCCGTTCACTTCGCCGAAAACGTGGTGCAGCAGCACGTACGCCGAACCGGGTGTGTAGGGGCTCGCGAAATTGCCGACCACCGCATCGAAGCCAAATGCGGCCTTGATCGGCTCCGACTCGAACCGGCGGTCGAGCAGGTCGCCGGCGCTCTTGGTGAAAAGATCCAGCACGTCCCGTCGCTCGGGCAGCGTCAGCCGCTTCAGCCGGCCGCCGACTTTCCATGCCCGCAGCCAATCGGCGATGCCGCCGCCGACGTTGGGAGGCGTTTCGAGCAACAGCGCACGCAGCACGTCGCCGACGCGGCCAAGCATCGCGTAGTACTCCGGCAACGCTGCCGCATCTCGAGTCGAGAAGCGCGCGACCTCGGCTTGCGTCGCGGCCACGCTGCCGCCGACTTTCAGGCAATCGCCTGATGCCAGGGGAAGAAAGTTTGCCAGCGGCCGTTCGACGATTGCTAGCCCGTGCTGCGCGAGCTTCAGATCGCGCACCACTTTCGGATGCAACAGGCTGACCGTGTAGCTCGCGGTGGAGTTGCGAAACCCGGGATGGAATTCCTCGGTAACCGCCGTGCCGCCGACCACGCCGCGGCGCTCGAATACCGCGACGGAAAGTCCGCCGGCGGCGAGATAGCACGCGCACACGAGGCCGTTGTGGCCGCCGCCGATGATCACGGCGTCGTAGCGGGATGAAGGTGTGGGCATGGAACTTCTGGCTCCCTCTCCCGCCTGGGCGGGAGAGGGATGGGGTGAGGGTGGCCGAGACAAACGACCCTCACCCTAGCTCTCTCCCCGAGCGGGGAGAGGATACAAACTCTATTCTTCCGTCATTCCCGCGGCAACGATCGAGAAGCCGCAATCGACATAGATGATTTCGCCGGTCACTGCGCTCGCGAAATCGGACAGCAGAAACGCCGCGACGTTGCCGACTTCGTCGATGGTCACATTGCGGCGCAACGGCGCCGTCTTTTCGACGAAGCGGAGAATCTTCGAGAACCCGCCGATGCCCGCGGCCGCGAGTGTCTTGATCGGTCCGGCCGAGATCGCGTTGACACGGATCCCTTCGGGTCCGAGGCTTTGCGCGAGATACCGCACGTTGGCTTGGAGGCTCGCCTTGGCGAGCCCCATGACGTTGTAGTTCTGGATCGCGCGTTCGGCGCCGAGGTACGTGAGCGTGAGCAGCGCTCCGTGGCGGCCCTGCATCAGCGGCCGCGCGCCCTTCGCCAGCGCGGCAAAGCTGTACGAGCTGATGTCGTGAGCCGTCGCGAATGCGGCGCGGGAGAGAGTGTTCAGGTAGTCGCCGGCCAGTGCTTCGCGCGGCGCGAAGGCGATCGAATGCAGCAGGCCATCGAGCGTGCCCCATTCGCCTTTGAGCGCGTCGAATAATGCGCCGATCTGCTCATCGCTGGCGACGTCGCAGGGCAGCACCGGAACGCTGCCGAACTCGCCGGCGAGCTTGACCACCCGTTCCTTCAAGTCGTCATTGACGTAGGTGAACGCGAGCGTCGCGCCTTCGCGCCGGCATGCCTGCGCAATGCCGTAGGCGATCGAACGGTTCGACAGCAACCCCGTGATCAGAATCTTCTTGTCGGCGAGAAATCCCATAATTTTTGATCGGCGCGCCGGTTCTGCTGAGGAATGCAGCAGCGCCCGATCAACTAGAAAAGCTTCTTGAGATCGAGACCCTCACTGCGCTCGATCACGCCGCAGGCGAGCCAACCGTTGCGTACACCGAACTCCACCTTGGGATCGGGATCGACGGCGGCGTGAATGACCACGGCATGCCCGATCACGTCGTTGGCCTTGCCGGTGCCGACCGACAGGGCGGCGGAGGATGTCTGCAATTCCGCTCTTCCCTCGCTGCCCGCCGTGAGCTCTGGCAGATCACCGGTACGCTTATTTCCTGCCTGCGCGCCCACGATATTCCACACCGGGCCCGCACTCGCCGCATTAGGCGAGCCACAGTTTCCGACGGCGTGGATGTAGAGGCTGTGGGTGCCTGGGAACAGCTCGACAAAGTTACCTGCGATGGCCACCTTGTCGCCGCGCTGAGTGAAGCTGATCAGGCCACGCACGGTGCTGCCGTTCTTTGGGGTGAGCTTGGCGACGGCCATCGGTCCGGATTCCGGCAGGAGACTCAGCCTCGAGGGCATTTCGCCGCAAGCCGCGAGGAGCGCGGCGGTGGGCAAGATCGCAGCGAGCAACCGCGACACGTGCCGTCCGCGTTCCCGCGCCCCCGGTATCAGGACTTGTTGATGGCGCCGCACGCGACGCGCGCGCCCGAGTTGCCCGTCGGCTGCGTCTTGAAATCGTCGGCGTCCTTGTGGACGATGACCGACTTGCCGACGATGTCGGTCGCGCCACTGCCGACCGTGATCACGCCGAGCTCGGTGGAAAGGGTCGCGTTGCCGCTCGCGTCCGCCTGCAGCATCGGCATATCCCCCGCGTGGTGATCGGGCGCATTCGGGTCGCCGTGCGGCTTGCCGGTCGGATTGAAATGACCGCCTGCGCTCATGCCGTCGGACGCGCTGCAGTCGCCCTTTTCGTGAACGTGGAAGCCGTGCCCGCCCGGCGTCAGGCCGGATACCTTGGCGTTCACCATCACCTTGTCGCCCTTCTGCGTGAACGTAACGGTGCCCGAGGCAGTGTTGCCGGCCGTCGGCGCGAGCGTCGTAGTCGCCGTCTGTGCTTGCGCCGCCGCCGCCAAGCATGCTGCAAAAAACGCGCTGAGCAGCAGGGCTGCCGGTGAATGCCTCATCGGTGTCTCCTCGTCGAATGCGGGGTGATGAATTCGGCGGCCCGCACAGTGTCGCGCGGCCATGATAAGCGAAGACTAGCGCATTGCCAAACGCATCGACGCGCGCGCCCTCGATGGGCATGGGGCGACGCTGGCGGAGACACGCGAATTCGCTAGCCTAATGCGACGACGCGCGAGATCGGGGTAGAATTCCGCCCGGCTGCTGCGCGCGAGGGGCGGCACCATGTCGAAGACGACCCGAGAGAACGCATGAAGAGCAACCGACTGCCGGCCTGGGGCCGGATGGCAATCGCGGGCACACTGTTGCTCGCGCTGGCGGACGCCTCGGCTTACGATGGTCAGGTCGAGAAGAAGATTTTCACGCTGCCGTCCTACACGACGGTCGGCGGCAAGGCGATCAAGAATGTGCGCGTTGGTTACGAGACGTACGGCGCGCTCAATGCTGCCGGCGACAACGCCATCTTCGTCCCGCATTTCTTCACCGGCACCTCGCATGCCGCCGGGAAATACAAACCTACGGACGTCGCGGCCGGCTACTGGGACCCGATCATCGGCGCGGGCAAGCCGATCGACACCGACAAGTATTTCGTCATCAGCGCCGATGCGCTTGCCAACCTAAATACGAAAGACGCGAATGTCGCGACCACCGGCCCCGCCACCGTCAATCCGGACACGGGCAAACCCTACGGGATGTCGTTTCCCGTCATCTCGTACAAGGATACGGTGCGCGTGCACAAGGCTCTGCTCGATTCGCTGGGCGTCAAGAAGCTCCGGGCGGTCGCGGGCGCGTCGGGCGGGTCGATCCAGGCGATGGAATGGGCTGCGCTCTACCCCGACATGGTCGAGCGCGTGATCCACGTGATCGGGCCCGGCTTCGACATTTCGCCCTACGTGCTCGAGATGCTCGACGTCTGGACGCTGCCGATCCGGCTCGACCCAAAATGGAACAATGGCGACTACTACGGGCGAGACGAGCCCATCGCCGGCGTCGCGGAAGCGTTGAAGATCGTCACGATCACGGCGCGTGCGCATGGCTGGGCGAACCAGAGCTTCGGCTACAAATTAGCCGATCCCGCCAAGGACCCGGCGGCGGACATGGGCAATCTGTTCGCGATCCAGGACACGCTCAACAAGGCCGGCGCGGCGCGCGCGGCAACCGCCGACGCCAACTCGATGATCTACACCGCTAAGGCGAATCAGCTCTACAACCTCGGCGACGACGTAAAAAAGATGAAGGCGAAGATACTTTTCGTGCCGGCGAAGTCCGATCTGATCTTCCCGCCCGAGTTGTCCCAGCGCGCGGCCGAGCGGTATCGCGCGCAGGGCGGCGTGGCCGAAGTCGTCATGATCGACGGCGACGGCGGTCATCTCGACGGTGTCTTGAATGTCGCCAAGCAGGGCGAAGCGATTCGGGCATTTATGTCGCGCTAGCGGTTCGCCTTCGACTGCGGCAATATTGCATCTCTGCTTTTTTCACGGTGACGCGGGCCGCGAGGGGTGGCGGTCCGCTTCTTTCTGTCCCACAAGGAGAAATCATGAAGTCGTTGCGAATCTGCTTTACCGCGCTGGTAGCGGTTACCATTCCTGCCTCGGCGGTCGCCGCCACCTGCGCGCAAGTCCTCAACGCGCTCTCCGGGGTTCTCGTCACGGCCACCGCCACCTGCTTTGTGAGCCCGGATCTGACGACCAATAACCCGGCTACGACGCCGGCCAATAACTCGCTCCCCGGGTGGCCGCCGTTCGCTTTCACGCCTCAGACCGACCGCAATGTCATTTCTCCGAATCCTCCGAATCGCACGCCGATCACCAAGGCGGTGCCCGGACTTCAGATCGACGCATACTTCGCCGACGATCCCACAGGCGAGGCTCGCTTCCTGATCCGGCTTCCCGACGACTGGAACGGCAACCTGGTCGTCGCAGGAGCCTCAGGGACGCGCAGCGAATTCAACGGCGATTTCTCGTGGAGCGATTACGTCGTCCAGAAGGGCTACGCGTACGCCTCGCAAAACAAGGGGGTGCTGAATTTGCGGATCGCCGCGGTATCGGTCACTCCGCCGCCGACCGATCCTCTGGCATGCCGGCTGAACCCGGCCTCGATCGTCTGGGTGCACTTTTACGACAACGACCCGGAAAAGCCCTTCACGCAATGGACGCAATACATGATCAGCGCGGCGCAGGCAGCACGCCTTGCGGTGAAGAGCGCCTACAACCATTTTCCGACGCGCACGTACGCCGTCGGCACGTCCAATGGGGGGTATCAGGTTCGCCGCGCCATGGAGGAAGCACCGGACCTCTTCGACGGAGGCGTCGACTGGGAGGGCACGTTCATCGATCCCAGCGGTCCGAACATCCTCATCGATCTGCCGCCCGCGATCAAGAACTTTCCCGATTACGTCGCGTCGGGCTTCGATCCGAACAGCCAGGCGGCGCAAAACATTGTGGCCGCCGGCTATCCTCCAGACATCGTGCTGTCGCCCACCTTGCTTGGTTCACTGTGGGGGAACTATTGGAACCAGTTCTGGGAAGTCACGCAATGCCAGTGGCAGAAGCGCTTTGATCCGGATTGGCAAACCTACTTCGACGGGTTGAATGACGTGACGGGAACCGGCGGCTACGACTACTTTGCGCGAGTGGCGCTCGACCCGTCCATCGCCGCTCAGGTCGGGGCGGTGGCAACGACCGGGAAGATCAAGAAGCCGCTCATTACGGTATCGGGTACGATGGATGCGCTGTTGCCGATCAAGCGGGGAGCGCGCGCCTACGAGACAGTCGTGAATGCATCGCGCCTCGGCAACAACCAGCAGCGAGAAGCGCAGTTTCGTCTCTACGAAGTCCAGAACGGAAATCACATCGAGACCTTCAAGGATACGTTTACGCAGCTGGAATTCATACAGCCGCACGCGCAGAAAGCGTTCGATCTGCTCGTGGCGCACGTCGAGAGCAACGCGGCGCTGCCGCCGAGCCAATGCATCCCGCGCGGGGGAGAGATCGGCGGAGCGCCGAGTGAACCCGGTCACTGCGCGAGCCTCTTCGTGCCGTGAGCGACGCGCACCGAGCGCAACCTTGACGCCACGCCACCCCGTCGGGTCGGCGTAGCAGCGCAACAGGGTAGAATAGGACGGCCGTCTCCAGTGGACGGCCGTTTTTTGCGCAACCTTCCTGCCGAGCAATCATGTCATTCATCATGACGCCGTCCGAGATCGTTCATGAGCTGAACAAGCACATCGTCGGCCAGAACGCCGCCAAGCGCGCGGTTGCGATAGCGCTACGGAATCGCTGGCGGCGCCAGCAGGTCGGCGAGCCGCTGCGGCAGGAGATCACGCCCAAGAACATCCTGATGATCGGCCCGACCGGCGTGGGCAAGACCGAGATCGCGCGCCGGCTCGCGCGCCTCGCCGATGCGCCGTTCATCAAGGTCGAGGCGACCAAGTTCACCGAGGTCGGTTATGTCGGGCGCGACGTGGACACCATCATCCGCGACCTCGCCGAGACCGCGATCAAGCAGACGCGCGAGCACGAGACGCGCAAGGTGCGCGACCGAGCCGCCGATCAGGCGGAGGAGCGCGTGCTCGACGTGCTGCTGCCGCCGGCGCGCGAGGTCAATTTCGAGGACATGCAGCCGACTGATTCGGCGGCGCGGCAGAAATTCCGGAAAATGCTGCGCGAAGGCAAGCTCGACGACAAGGAGATCGACGTCGAAGTGTCGGTGCTCCCGGCGCAAATGGAGATCCTCGCGCCGCCGGGCATGGAGGATCTCACCAGCCAGATCCAGGGTATGTTCCAGCAAATGTCCGGCGGGCGGCGCAAGGTCAGACGCATGAAGGTCGACGAGGCGCTAAAAGCGCTGATCGAAGAGGAAGCCGCGAAGCTCGTCAACGATGACGATCTGAAGGCTAAGGCTCTCGCCAACGTCGAGCAGAACGGCATCGTGTTCTTAGACGAGATCGACAAGATCGCCAGTCGCCAGGAAACGATCGGTGCCGACGTCTCGCGCCAGGGCGTGCAGCGCGACCTGCTGCCGCTGGTCGAAGGCACGACGGTCGCGACCAAATACGGCATGATCAAGACCGATCACATCCTGTTCATCGCCAGCGGCGCGTTCCACCTCGCCAAGCCTTCGGACTTGATCCCGGAGCTGCAGGGACGGTTCCCGATTCGCGTCGAGCTATTGCCGCTGTCGGTCGCCGACTTCGAGCAGATCCTGACCGCCACGGACGCCTGCCTGACGCGGCAGTATCAGGCGCTGCTCGCCACCGAGCGCGTCGAGCTCAGTTTCGAGCCCGACGGCATCAAGCGCCTGGCCGAGATCGCATTTGCGGTAAACGAGAAGCAGGAGAACATCGGTGCACGGCGCCTGTATACGGTGATGGAGCGGCTGCTCGACGAAGTCTCGTTCGACGCGGCGAAGCTCGAGGGTCAGACGATCGAAATCGACGCCAAGTACGTCGACGATCGCCTCGCCGGCATCGCGAAGGACGACAATCTCTCCCAATACATCTTGTGAGTCTGCCTTTGGTACGCCGTTCTGTAGGCTGAACGGAACGCGACCGGATCCGATATCGAAGTCGCATGCTCGATCTCCTCATCAGGAACGCTCTGGTCTTTGACGGCTCGGGCACGCAGCCCGCTGTCAAAGATGTCGCGATTCAAGACGGAAAGATAAGAACGACCGGCAAACATCTTTCTGAATCAGCGGCTCAAGTGGTCGATGCCGATGGGTTGGCACTGATGCCCGGCATCATCGACAGCCACACTCATTTCGACGCGCAAATCACGTGGGACCCGTACGTGCGCCCGTCGCCAGCGCTGGGTGTGACGACAGCCGTGATCGGCAACTGCGGCTTCACGATCGCGCCCTGCAGACCGGCTGAGCGTGAAATCACCATGCGCAACCTCACGCAGGTGGAAGGCATGTCGCTCGACGTGCTGCGCCAGGGTATCGAGTGGGGATTTGAGACCTTTCCACAGTACCTGGCGCAGCTGCGCAGACGAGGTAGCGCGATCAACATCGCCGCGTACATCGGGCACTCTTCGGTCCGCACCCATGTGATGGGCAAGGATGCGTCAACGCGTGCGGCGACCGACGGCGAAATCGCGCACATGCAGCAGATCGTGCGCGAAGCCATGCACTCAGGTGCCGTGGGTTTTTCCAGCAGTACCAGCCCGGCCCACAACGGCGAAGCAGGCTTGCCGATGCCTTCACGTCTGGCGGAAGACCGCGAGATGGCGGCGCTGGTCAACGCCATGGGTGAATCGGGCCACGGCGTCTACATGCTCACCAAAGGTGGCCATACGACCGTGGCTTTTCTGGAATCTCTTGCCGCCAGCAGCCGCAGGCCCGTGATGATCGCGGCGCTGCTGCACAACAGCACGAATCCGCAAGCCGTATTCGATGATCTGGACGCCATCGCACGGGCCAACACGCGAGGTCGCAGGCTCATTGGCCAAGTCTCGTGCTGTCCGTTGACCATGGACTTCACGCTCGCGTCACCCTATCCCGTGGAAGGCCTCCAGCGTTGGAAGCCCGCGTTGGGGCTGGCAGGGGTTGCTCTAAAAAAGGTTCTTGCAGACACGAAGTTTCGCGACGCGCTGCGCACCGAGCTCGCGTCCCGGGCCACCTTCCGGCTATTCAATGGCGAATGGCACAAGGTGCAAGTCGTCGAAGTCGCCAGGCCGGAGAATGCCGCGTACGAGCAGAAAACCCTGGCCGCCATTGCACAGGATGAGGCTCGCGATCCGCTCGATGTCATGCTGGACCTGGCCATCGCCGAAGACCTGAAAACGGTATTCACCGCCGAGCTTCTCAATTCCGACGAAGATGCCGTGGGTCGCATGCTCAACCACCCGCACAGCATCGTGAGCTTGAGCGACGCGGGGGCGCACCTGACGTTCTTCAACGACGCAGGCTTCGGCCTGCACCTGCTCGGCCACTGGGCGCGTGACGTGGGTGCGATGGAGATGAGCGAAGCCGTGCGGCGACTCACGGCACATCCTGCCACCGTGTTTGGCATGAAAGATCGTGGCCTGATCCGTGAAGACCTTGCCGCCGACCTGCTGCTGTTCGAGCCCGATACCGTGGGCCGCGGTCCCAAGCGCCGCGTGTTCGACCTGCCCGGCGGAGCGCCACGGCTGACGACGGATGCCGTTGGCGTGCACGGCGTGTGGGTCAACGGGCAACAGGTTGCAGACAGCTCGGGGCTGCTCGAGGCGGCGCCGCTCGCTGGGCGGCTTCTTACGCGGTTCTCGACGTGATGCGATCTTCGTCGGGCCGAATTCATTCGGCCGGTGGCGCGTGCGAATTAGTCGCACCTACGAACGTGGCGTTAGAGCAATCCGCGGCGCGCCAAGCTTTTCATCAGCGCGCCCGCGCCGAATTCCCACGGCGGGATGCGATCGCTCCGATTGACGCGATTGACGAGCGCACCGAGCTTCGGCGTCGCCACCTTGACGATGTCACCGACGACGTGGGTGAAGCCCTGGCCGGGCCCAAGCCGGTCCTGCGTCGGCGCGAACATGGTTCCGAGAAAGAGCATCATCCCGTCGGGATATTGATGGTTGGCGCCGATCGCCTGGCCGACCAGATCGAGCGGGTCGCGGCTGATCATCGCCATCGAGCTGTGTCCTTCGAGAGCGAAGCCCTCGGGACCGTCGACGCGCATCGCGAGCTCGCAGCCACGCACGTCGTCGATGGTGAAGGCGTCGTCGAAGAGCCGGATGAACGGCCCGATCGCGCAGGAAGCGTTGTTGTCCTTGGCCTTGCCGAGCAAGAGCGCGCTGCGGCCCTCGAAGTCGCGCAGGTTGACGTCGTTACCCAGCGTCGCGCCAATGCTCTGCCTGCGGCTGTTCACCGCCAGCACGATCTCGGGCTCGGGATTGTTCCACTCCGACCGGGGGTGGATCCCGATCTCCGCACCGAGGCCGACGGCGGACATCGGCTGCGACTTGGTGAAGATCTCGGCGTCGGCGCCGATGCCCACTTCGAGATACTGCGACCACGCGTGCTGCTCGATGAGCACCTCCTTGAGCCGCATCGCATCGGGCGAGCCCGGATGCACGCTGGCGAGGTTGTCGCCGATCACGGAGACGATGGCCTTGCGGACCGATTCCGCCTTTGCGGGATCGCCGCGCGCCTGCTCTTCAATGACGCGTTCGAGCATGCTGGACACGAAGGTCACTCCGCTCGCCTTGATCGCCTGCAGATCGCAGGGTGCGAGGAACCAGGGTACGCCGTTGTCGCGCCGGTTCCACGCGGAGTTGGCGAGTGTTTCCGCAAGCGGCGCGAGCGCGGGCAGACCGGTTGCGTCGCGAAGCACGGCGACGGGATCGTCGAATTCGAAAAAAGCGCTTGTGGTGGCGGCGACGCGTGAGAGGTCGTATACGCTGTCGCCGCGCACGCAGACGACCGCCGGTCCGTTCATGGCAGGCAGCCATGCGCGCCCGATCAGCAGCGCCCGCTCGTAGTCCTCGGGCAGGCATGCGGAAATGCTCAAGCGCTCGTTCATGGTTTCCTCCGCGACCGACGCGCGGGTATGATCACGCTGTCTTTCCCGCGAAAGCGGGAATCCAGTGTCTTGCGGCGAACGCCACTGGGTCCCCACGTCCGCGGGGACGACGGGCGTGTGTGTTACTCACGCACGCATTCCCGTAATCCCCGATCATGCTCACCACCGCCCACCGCGACGAGGCTGCCCGCCATCTTCTCGCGGCGCGTCGCGCGCGGCAACAGGGACCACGCTTGCCCGGTGCCTGTCGCCCCAGCGACCTCGAGGACGCGCTCGCGATCCAGCGGCGCGTGCAGGAACTGCTCGGCGTCGCGACCGGCGGCTGGAAATGCTCGGTCCCGACCGCGGAGCGCGCCATTGCCTGCGCGGCGATCTTCGCGCCGACGATTGCGCGCGCTTCGCCCTGCCCGGTCATCGCTCACAGCGGGGTCGCCCGCATCGAGCCGGAAATCGCCTTTGTCCTCGGGGGCGACCTACCGCCGCGCGCCGCGCCTTATGGCGACGCGGAAGTGCGCGCTGCGATCGCCGAGACCCACCTGGTTCTCGAGCTGCTCGACAGCCGCTACGCCGATCCGGCGGCGGTGACCTTCCCCGAGCTACTCGCCGACCAGGTTTCGAACCAGGGCTTGTTCGTCGGTCCAATCCTCTCCGATGCTTTCAGCCGTCCCTTGGAGGGATTCCCGATCGTGATCGAAGGTCGGACCGGTGCGCTGCACCGCTGCGAGGGCCGCCATCCCGATGGGCATCCGCTGCGACCGCTCGTCTGGCTGGCGAATTTTCTCGCCGACCGCGCGGAGACAAGAGGGCTGAAGGCCGGTGAGATCGTGACCACCGGCTCGTTTGCCGGCGCGCTCGAGGTACCGGTTGCGACACCGCTCTCGGTGCAGTTCGGCGATCTCGGCGAGATCCACTTGGAACTCGTCGCGGTGTGAACCCGCGACAGACGCACCGAAGATGCTGGGCGGGCCCCCGTGCTGTTGGAGCTAAGTCAACATCTCCTCCCGCGGCCAAGCATGGCGCGAGAGGAGGAGGTGATGCCGGTTGACGGACGATTGCAGCCTACTTGCCGTAGCGCAGTTTGGCGTCGCTGACACACGTGCTCTTGGCCGAACCGCTCAACGCGTCGCACTTCTCGACAGCGACCTTGTAATCCGCATCACGCTTGTCTTGCTCTGCCTGCTGGCGCGCGTCGGCCTGTTTCGCGGTCGAATCTTGCTGCGTGTCAGCGGCTACCCGGTCGACCTTGGCATCGGCCTTGGCCTTGACCAGCGCGGCGTCTGCTTCCTTCACGCAGACGTCCTTGGCATTGCCCGAAAGATCGTCACATTTTTCCTTGGCGACACCGTGGGTCGCTTCGGCACGCGCGACGCGCGCATCCTCACGCGCCTTCGGCGTGGCCTTGTAAGCGGCTTCCGCATTGGCCTTGGCGACCTTTTCCTTACCGTTGGCTTCCGCGAGACAAATGTCCTTCGCGTTGCCGCTTCGCGATGCGCAGGCGTCCTTGTCCGCCTTGTTTTGCGCCTCGGCGTTCTTGACCGCCGCGTCGTAAGCTTCCTTCGATATTGGCGCCATGGGCTTCGCGGCGGCCGTCGGCGCGCTCGTTTGCGCCGCGCAGCCGGCCAAGCTCAACCCGGCAGTCATCAATAGCGCAATCATCAGCTTGGACATGTTCCCTCCTTGCGTTAGGAAAATGAGACTTGAGCAATCTGCGCTGCCGCAGCCATGGCTAGCAATCGGAGATCAGCTGATTCGGGTGTAGGGCTTTCGGGCGGACTTGTAGGCGCTTATCCGATCCGGGCCTAAGCTCGCTATTGTTATTCCCGGCTTCGCGCGAGCGCTCCGCCCTTCCCGATCCGTTGTATCGAACAACGCTTAGGCTTATCCTAGCTTTTCATTCCCTCGCAGAGACCACGCGCCCGCCAATGCGTCGCCTCGATCAGAGTCAGTCATGACCGGCAGCACGGCGTCCGAACCGGAAGAGAAGGCCGGCACTGCGGACACGACCGAGTCACCGGCGAACGCGCCGCAAAGCGCCGCGTTTGCCGTCGTGGGCATCGGCGCGTCCGCCGGTGGGCTCGAGGCCGCCAGCCTGCTGCTCGGACAACTGCCGGCTAACACCGGCATGGCATTCGTCCTGATCCAGCATCTCGACCCGAAGCACGAGAGCAATCTCGGACGAATTCTCGCCAAGGCGACCCCGATACGGGTGCAAGAGGCTACGCACGGTCTGGCGGTGCAGCCGAACAACGTTTACGTGATTCCGCGAAACACGACGATGAGCATCGCCGGCGGAGTCCTGCAGCTCAAGCCGCGCGGCGAAGCGCGCGGTCCGCATCTACCCGTCGATGCCTTCTTCAAGTCGCTCGCCGCAGACCGGCAGACCGCCGCGA